>Ga0163159_1000937_pt1 | contig 30810 bp, 36 predicted proteins | sample BioMet9_FD_108702 | JGI IMG/M metagenome (GOLD analysis project Ga0163159, IMG submission 108702) | Microbial communities from bioreactor (seeded with sewage sludge) at Lawrence Berkeley National Lab, California, USA - Biofuel... | ecosystem: Engineered > Bioreactor > Anaerobic > Unclassified ... | reverse complement strand
CAGCTAAGGCAGTGAAACCACATGCGAATAAGGCATTCGCGCACTATCGGTGGTAATTGTCAGTCACTGACAAAGGAAAGGCCGGCGTTGAGCCGGCCTTTTTTATAAGCCAGGGGAGCGAATGCCGAATGAGCGGCAGCGCCTGGCCCGCCTGCGGGGCGGGCCGGGCGCGTCTGCTAAACACAGGCAATGGCGCAGGCCAGGGGCTCAGCAGGATAGCTGAGCCCCTGCGTCAGCTAAGGCAGTGAAACCACATGCGAATAAGGCATTCGCGCACTATCGGTGGTAATTGTCAGTCACTGACAAAGGAAAGGCCGGCGTTGAGCCGGCCTTTTTATAAGCCAGGGGAGCGAATGCCGAATGAGCGGTAGCGCCTGGCCCGCCTGCGGGGCAGGGGTGCTTTCCCCGTTCCGTGTTCATCCTTTTGCGGCTATAATCCGGAAATATGGCAGTCGGCGAAAAAGCGGCGCCAGCCGCGGCGGCTCAGTCCGCTCTCCGCAACTTCGGCATCTTTGCCCATATCGACGCCGGCAAGACGAGCCTTACAGAGCGCATCCTCTACCTCGCAGGGCGCGTTCGCAATCCCGGCAGTGTAGATGCGGGCACGACAGCCACGGACTACCTTGAGGTTGAACGGAAGCGGGGCATAACCGTAAAGGCTGCCTGCGTCCGCTTCGGCTGGCGCGGCCTCACCATGAATCTTATTGATACGCCAGGCCATGTGGACTTCGGCTCGGAGGTTGAGAGGAGCCTCCGCGTCCTCGACGGAGCGGTGGTCGCCCTCTGTGCTGTGGCCGGTGTCCAGAGCAGAACCGAAACCATAGTCAGGCACTGCATTGAGCGCCGCATCCCCCTCATCGCTTATGTGAACAAAATGGACCGGAGGGGTGCCTCCTTCGAGCGCGCTCTGGCCGAGTTCAGGGCCCTGGATGCCCGTGCCGCCGCCATCGCCCTGCCTGTGGGGGAGGGGCCGGATTTCGCCGGCATTATCGATCTCGTCGCCCTGAAGGCCAAAATGCTCAGTGCGGATTCCTCCCGGCCCTCGGCCTGGGAGGCTATTCCCGCGTCCTTAATGGAGAAGGCGCTGAAGGCGCGCGGCGAACTTGTCGAGGCCCTCGCCAACTGCGATGAGACTGTGCTGGCCGACTTTGTCGCGGGCAGGGAGCCGGCCGAGACCAAGCTCAGGGCTGCCCTGCGGAGGGCTGTGCTGTCCGCGGCCCTTGTGCCCGTGCTCTGCGGCACTGCTTTTTCGGACGAAACCGTAGCCTCGCTGCTCGACGCTGTTGCCGACTATCTTCCGGCGCCTGAAGAGGCGCCCTGTCCTCCGGGCATAAATGCTGAAGGCCGGGAGGAGCGGCGCCGCGGTCAGAGCGGCGAAGCTTTTTCGGGCCTGGTCTTCAAAACTGAGATGGATGAAGCGGCGGGCCGGCTCTCCTGGACAAGACTGTGGTCTGGCCGGCTTGCGCCCGGCGACAGGCTGATCGAGGCCGGTTCCAACGCCCTGCTCCGGGTGCAGAAGATCTTCGCGATAGAGGCCGACCGCCTTGAAGAAGAAAAAGGCGCAGCAGCCGGCGAGATTGTGGCCCTCGCCCTTGTCCGCTCAGGGGGAAAAAACCGTGCTGTGCAGAGCTCCCAGAGCCTCAGCCGCCAGCCCGGCTCGACTGGTTCGAGCCTCTCCGCTCCAGGTTCGGCCCTGCTCTACGAGCCGATTGTCTTTCCGGAGCCTGTCGTATCCTTTGCCCTTGAGCCGGTAAGCCAGGCCGATCAGGCCGAGCTCGAGGCAGCGGCTGCCCTTCTTGTGGAGGATGATCCCTCCCTCCAGCTGCGAAAAGACGGGGAAACCGGCCGGACAATTCTCGCAGGCATGGGCGAGCTCCATCTCGAGGTGGCCGTCGAAAGGCTCAGGGAGGAGAGGGGCATCCGCATCAGAACCGGAGCTCCGCAGATATCCTGCCGCGAACGGCTCCTTGGCAGCGCCGAGACAAGCATCAATTTTGAACGGGATCTGAATGGGGAGAGAGTGAAGGCCTCTCTTTCCCTCTCCCTCGGGCCCGCGAGAAGGGAAGGCGGGGCCGGGAGCGCTGCAGCCGGTGCCGCGGCCGCCCCGGGTGCTCCCCTCCGCCTTGGGGGCGGCCTCGACTTTGAAACCGCCGCGGGGCTCAAGCTCGCGCCGGCCTTCCGCGACGCCATTATCCGGGGCATCGAATCCTCGATTTCGGCGGGGCCGGCAGGCGCCTGGCCTGTTGAGGCATGTGCGGCCCGCGTATTGGGCCTTGAGGCGCCGGCCTCAAAACAGGCAGAGCTCGCGCTTGAGATATCCGCCTCGCTCGCCGCCCGCGCCTGCCTCGAAAAAGCGGGCACAAAGGTGGTGGAACCCTGGATGCGGATCGAGCTCCAGGTGAGCGAAGACAGGCTTGGACCGGCCCTGGCGGTGCTCACAGGCCGGAGAGGGCGTGTCGAGTCCATCGATGACACCGGGGGAGACAAGCTCGTGACCGCCGCCGCTCCGCTACGCCTTATTTTTGGCCTTGCGGGCGAGCTCAGATCGGCCACCGAGGGCAGAGCCACCTACCAGGCCCGCTTCCTGCGTTTTGAGCCTCTTGCACAGGCTTGACACATCTAGTATACTCGGGAAACCCACGTCGGAAAACTATTGGCGGTACGAAGCCAAGGAGGAGTAGCATGGCTAAAGAGCATTTCGAGCGTACCAAACCACATATGAATGTTGGTACGATCGGACACATCGACCACGGTAAGACAACCTTGAGCGCGGCTATAACGCAGTATTGCGCCCGCAAATTTGGCGATAAAGCCCTTAAGTTTGATGAAATCGACAAAGCGCCTGAGGAAAAGGCCCGTGGTATTACAATTAGTACCCGCCACCTCGAGTACCAGTCGGATAAGCGCCACTACGCGCACATCGACTGCCCGGGACATGCCGACTACATCAAGAACATGATCACTGGTGCCGCCCAGATGGATGGCGCCATTCTCGTCGTCTCGGCCCCTGACTCTGTCATGCCGCAGACCCGTGAGCACGTTCTTCTTGCCCGCCAGGTTGGTGTACCTTCTATCATCGTGTTCCTCAACAAGATTGACCTTGTTGATGATCCCGAGCTTATCTCTCTCGTCGAGGAAGAGGTCCGCGACCTCCTCAACTTCTACAAGTTCCCCGGCGATACCACCCCGATCATCAAGGGATCTGCCTTCAAGGCTCTCTCCGAGCCTGACAATCCCGAGGCGACCAAGTGCATCGAGGAGCTCCTTCAGGCGATGGATACGTACTTCCCTGATCCTGTACGCCCCGTCGATCAGCCCTTCCTTATGCCTATTGAGGATATCTTCTCGATCTCCGGCCGCGGCACTGTAGTCACCGGCCGTGTCGAGCGCGGTATTGTCAAGATCAACGACCCCGTCGAGATCGTCGGTATCAAGCCGACCCGCCAGACGGTTGTCACCGGCATCGAGATGTTCAACAAGACCCTCGATGATGGCGAGGCTGGCGATAACATCGGCACCCTTCTCCGCGGTGTTGATAAGAAGGAAGTTGAGCGTGGACAGGTTCTTGCGAAACCGGGCACAATCACCCCGCACAGCAAGTTCAAAGGCCACATCTACTGCCTGACCCAGAACGAGGGCGGACGCCACAGCCCGTTCTTCTCTGGCTATCGGCCGCAGTTCTACTTCAGAACTACCGATATCACCGGCACCGTGAATCTGCCTGAGGGCAAGGACATGATCATGCCGGGAGACAACAGCGAGATCAACGTCGAGCTTATCTACCCGATCGCTATGGATAAGGGACTTAAGTTCGCTATCCGCGAGGGCGGCCACACGGTTGCTTCCGGACAGGTTGTCGAGATCACCGAGTAAGGTTATACTGTAAAGCACAGGCCGTCCGGATGCCGGAAAGACATCTGGACGGCGCGTTTTTTGTTTCTGCTTCTGTTTCTGTTTTTAGTGTGGCGCAAGCTGCGCACACGGGGCTCCCCGGCCCCGCCGCGTATCGCGCGCCCGGCAAGCCCGCCAGGGGACGGCCGGACGAGACCTACGCAAGAGATCTTTGGAGGTTTTTATGAAGGACAGGATTCGGGTCAGACTTAGAGGCTTCGACGTGCGCCTTATCGATGACAGCGCGCGCGGAATCGTACAGACCGTCCAGAAGGCCGGTGCGAAGGTAGCGGGTCCGATCCCTCTCCCCACCAGGGTCAACAAATTCACCGTTCTGCGCTCACCCTTTGTTCATAAGAAATCGAGAGAGCAGTTCGAGATGAGGACCCACAAACGCCTGATCGATATTATCGATCCGACTCCCGATGTCATGGACGCGCTGATGAAGATGGAACTTCCGGCCGGCGTCGACGTCGAGATTAAGCAGTAAGTAAGGGCCTAGCCCTTATATCCAGCAGAAAACGCCCGGCTCTGTGCCGGAAGCGTTCAACGCTAGGGGTGTTTCAGATGTTTGGTTTAATCGGAAAGAAGATCGGAATGACTCAGGTCTTCGACGCGACGGGAAAACTCACTCCTGTAACGGTTATTGAGTTCTCCCCGAATGTCGTGGTCGGGACCAAGACTGCCGAAAAGGACGGCTACAATGCTGTCGTGCTCGGTGTCAATGAAATGAAGAAGAGTCGGACCACCAAAGCCTATGCGGGTCAGTTCCCCGAGGGCATGGCTCCTTCCAAGATGCTCCGCGAGATGCGCGACTTTGGCAAGGAAGTAAAGGTCGGCGACAAAATTGAGGCCAAGGATTTTGACGGCCTCCGCTATGTCGACGTAACTGCGGTTTCCAAAGGCAAAGGTTTCCAGGGCGTTATAAAGCGCTGGCACTTTGGCGGCGGCCGCTCAAGCCACGGTTCTAAATTCCACCGTGAGCCAGGTTCGACCGGACAGTGCACCTGGCCGCACAAGACTTTCAAGAACGTCAAGCTGCCTGGCCATATGGGCAACGAGACTATCACTGTTCAGAACCTGAGGCTCGTCCGCGTGGACGCAGACAAGGGTTGCATCCTGGTCCGCGGCGCTGTGCCCGGTCCGCGGAATTGCACCGTGGTCGTCCACGCCGCGGTCAAGAAGTCGAAGTAAGGCGGAGGACCACAATGGAAAAGAAGGTCATTTCCTTGCAGGGCAAGGAACTCCGGAGTATCGAGCTCTCTGACTCGGTCTTCGGTCTGCCTATCAACGAGGACGTAATTTACTACGCAATAAACAGTGAGCTCGCCAATGCACGCGCTGGCACGGCCCATACAAAGACCCGCGCCGAGGTGCATGGCACCAATAAAAGGCCGTATTCCCAGAAGGGTACCGGCCGCGCCCGCCAGGGCGATTACAAGTCGCCGCTCTTTGTTGGCGGCGGCGTTGTCTTCGGCCCGCGCCATCACGATTTCTCAATTCTCCTTCCCAAGAAGGTCAAAAGACTCGCGATGAAGACTATTCTCAGCCTCAAGGCTCAGAATGGGCAGCTCTCTGTTATTGAAGATTTCACCGTCGATAGCGGCAAGACCAAAGATATCGTTGAGAAGCTCTCCGCTCTGGTCAATCAGAAGACCCCTGAGAGAACCGTCGTCATCCTCAAGGATAACGATGACAAGGTGAAGCGCGCCGGGAGGAATCTCCCCTGGCTCAACTTCCTTTCGTATGATCGCCTCCGCGCCCACGATCTTTTCTATGGCCGGAAGGTGCTCGTTCTTGAGTCCGCTGCTAAGGGACTGAACGAGTTCTACGCGGACAAGTAAGGAGACGGAACGATGGAATACGAATCGGTTCTGATCGAGCCCGTGCTCACTGAGAAGAGCAACATCGTGCGCGAGAGCGGACAGTATACTTTCCGCGTGAACCCCAAGGCTGACAAAGCGGACATCATGGCCGCCGTTGCCAAGGCTTTTAATGTGCACCCTGTCTCTTGCAATGTTATCAACGTGACCCCGAAACCCAAGAGGCTCCGCGGCCGTGCAGGAAAGACAGCGACCTGGAAAAAGGCCATTGTCCGCCTTGCGGCTGGCGAGACCATCAAGGTTTTTGAGGGCGCATAAGCGTAAGGGGAAATTATGGGTATCAAGACTTTCAAACCGCTCACCCCGGGCCTCAGGCACCGGGTACAGGTGGTGAATGATCAGATCACCACCAATGAGAGCAAGCCCGAGAAATCCCTTACTTGGGGTAAAAAATCAAACGGTGGACGCGCCTCGAATGGCCGCATTTCCGTGCGCCATCAGGGCGGCGGACACAAGCAGCTCTACCGTGAGATCGACTTCAAGCGGGATAAAATCGGCGTTGCCGGCGTTGTGGCCAACATTGAGTATGACCCCAACCGCTCTGCCAACATCGCTCTTATCAAGTACAGCGACGGTGACAAGCGCTACATTCTCGCCCCTCAGGGCCTGACTGTTGGCAAGAAGATTCTCGCCGGCCCTGCGGCTGCGATCGAGCCGGGCAATTCGCTGCCCCTCGAGAACATCCCGGTGGGCATCACGATCCACAATGTCGAGCTCACGCTTGGAAAGGGCGGACAGCTTGCCCGTTCCGCAGGTGCGAGCGCTCTCGTTGTTGGTAGAGATGGCGACTATGTAACAATAAAGCTCCCTTCCGGCGAGCTCCGCATGATCTTCAAGAAATGCTCCGCGACCATCGGTGCCGTGGGCAATGAAGACCATATGAATGAGCGGCTCGGCAAGGCCGGACGCACGCGCTGGCTGGGCATCCGCCCGACAGTACGCGGCACGGTCATGAACCCGGTAGATCACCCGCATGGCGGCGGCGAAGGCCGTGGCAAGGGCTTCAAGCAGCCTGTCACTCCCTGGGGCCAGCCCTGCAAAGGTTACAAGACCCGTGATCCGCATAAGCCCTCTAGCCGCTTTATTGTAAAGCGCCGCAAGTAAGGAAGGAGCCTGAATGTCTAGGTCGATCAAGAAAGGGCCCTTCATTGAGAAGAGCCTTTACAAGAAAGTCGTAGAGATGAGCAAAGCGGGTGACAAGAAAATGGTGAAGACCTATTCCCGCACTTCGACCATCATTCCTGAAATGGTGGGTCAGACCATCTCCGTATATAACGGCAAGACCTGGGTCCCGGTCTATGTGACTGAGAACCTCGTCGGCCACAAGCTCGGCGAGTTCGCTCCCACCCGCATTTTCCGCGGACACGGCGGCTCCGACGCTAAAGTCGAGAAGAAGTGAGGCCCGCGACTATGGCTGACAAGAAAACTGGTTATAGAGCGACCGCCAAATGGCTTATGGGTTCGCCCTACAAGATCCGCCCGGTGGCAGACCTTGTGCGCGAGAAGCCCTATTCGCAGGCGATTGCAATTCTTGAAAACACCCCCAACAAGGGCGCCAGGATGATCAAGAAGGTCGTGGTTTCGGCCGCGTCCAATGCCCTCAACGCGAACAAGAAGCTTGACGAGAGCATGCTCTATATCAAAGAGCTCAAGATCGATGATGGCCCCAAGATGAGAAGGGTCTGGTTCCGCGCTCGCGGAAGAGCCGATATGCTCGTCAAGCGGATGTGCCACATCACCTGCACTGTAGACGAGATTGGAAAGGCGGAGGCGTAACGTGGGCAACAAAGTAAGTCCTACCGGATTACGGCTTGGAATCAACAAGGACTGGAAGTCCCACTGGTACGTCGATCCCCGCGATTACGCGAAGACGCTCCATGAGGATCTTGCAATCCGCAAGCGGATCTATGAGCTGCCCGAGACGAAGCAGGCCGAGATTTCGGAGATTGAGATTATCCGCCACCCGCAGAGGGTGACTGTGGTTATCCACACTGCCCGCCCCGGCGTTCTTATTGGAACCAAGGGTGCCAACATCGAAGCCATCGGTGCCGAAGTGCAGAAGATGGCCGAGAAGAAGGTGCAGATCAAGATCAAAGAGATCAAGAAGACTGACACCAATGCCCAGGTTGTCGCCCAGAATATCGCCCGCCAGCTCGAGGGCCGCGGTTCTTTCCGCAAGGCTCTTAAGATGTCCGTCGCGAACGCCATGAAGGGCGGGGCTCAGGGCTGCAAGGTCCGTGTGAGCGGCCGTCTCGGCGGCGCCGACATGAAGCGCTCCGAAGAGCATAAGGAAGGCCGTGTGCCTCTTCATACTCTCCGCGCTGATATCGATTATGGCTTTGCCGAGGCCAACACCACCTTTGGAAAGATAGGCTGCAAGGTCTGGATCTACCAGGGCATGGTGTACCGCCAGGACAAGAATGAGGATGCCGGCCAGCTGGTGCGCAATCAGCACGACGGACGCGGCAGCCGCGGTGATCATGGTGACAGGCCTGAGCGTTCAGACCGGCCCGAGAGAGCCGAAAGACCCGAGAGGGCCGAGCGGCCTGCAAGGCCTGCTCCGGCTGAAAAGGCCGTGAAAGCTGAGAAGCCCGTCAAAGCCGAGAAGCCTGTGAAAGCCGAGAAGGCTGAGAAGCCCGCCCCGGCCGCTGACGACGAGAAGGCGAGGAACTAAAATGCTGAGTCCCAAGAGAGTCAAATACAGAAAGCAGCAGCGCGGGCGGATCCACGGCGATGCCCATACCGGCAACACCATTGCCTTTGGCGAGTATGGTCTTGTCTGCCTTGAGCCCGAGTGGATCACGAACCGCCAGATTGAGGCTGCCCGTATCGCGCTCAACCGCTACATAAAGCGCGGCGGCAAGCTCTGGGTCCGGATTTTCCCGGATAAGCCCTATACCAAGAAACCTGCCGAAACCCGCATGGGCAAAGGCAAGGGCGCGCCGGAATACTGGGTCGCGGTTGTGAGACCGGGTACTGTTCTCTTTGAGCTTTCGGGCGTTGAGCCCAAGGCCGCCGAGGAGGCCATGCGCCTCGCCGGCTCCAAGCTGCCCGTGAAGACCAAATTCGCGCTGCGCTCGGAAATGGAGTGAGGCCATGAAGAATTCATTTAAGGAGCTCAAGTACGAGGAACTCCTCGCCAAGAGAACAGAGCTCAGGAAGAAGTACCTCGACCTTCGTTTCCAGGCGGTGGTCGGGCATGTCGAGAACCCGCTTGAAAAGCGGAACCTCCGCCGTCAGATCGCGCGGGTTGAAACCTTGATCGGCCAGCACAAGGCCGAGCAGGCGCGCTAGGCGCGAAGGAGAGGATTGTGGAAGAGACATCCGTCCAGAAAGCGAACAAGCAGACCCTGCAGGGCGTTGTGGTAAGCGACAAGATGGACAAGACCATCGTCGTCGAGATCACAATGTGGAAGCTGCATCCGATCTACAAGAAGTACGTGACCAGATCCAAAAGGATCAAAGCTCACGATGAGAAGAACGAGGCCCACGTTGGCGATACAGTCCGCGTGGTGATGGTCCGCCCGATCAGCAAAGAAAAGTGCTGGAAGCTCGCGGAAATCGTCGAGAAGGCCAAATAAGGCAACTTGAGGATAGTGAAATGATCCAAGTTCAGAGCAAGCTGACCGTGGCCGACAACTCCGGCGCCAAGACTGTGCAGTGCATCAAGGTGCTCGGCGGAACGGGAAGACGCTACGCATCCGTAGGCGACCTGATCGTCGTCGCGGTGAAGGACGCCCTCCCCAACTCGGCCATCAAGAAGGGAACTATTGAGCGGGCTGTTGTTGTGCGCACGCACAAGGAATACCGCCGCCCCGATGGGACCTATATCCGCTTCGACGACAACGCCTGCGTTATCGTCGATGCCAACAAGAACCCGAAGGGCAAGCGCATCTTCGGGCCCGTCGCCCGTGAGCTTCGTGAGCGCGACTACATGAAAATTGTATCGCTCGCCCCCGAGGTCCTTTAAGGAGAGGGTATGGCCGATATCAAGTACAAACTCCGCAAGGAGGACCTCGTCCAGGTCATAGCCGGCAAGGACAAGGGCAAGCAGGGAAAGATCGTCCGCATCGACCAGAAGAAGGGTCGCGCGATTGTCGAAGGCGTGAACATGGTCAAGAAAGCCATGAAAAAGCGCAAACAGACTGACCGCGGCGGCATTGTCGAGGTCGAGGCCGCGATTGAAATGTCGAACCTGATGATCGTCTGCAAGAAGTGCGGCCCAACCCGCATTGGCTACAAGATCGATGGCGACAAGAAGACGCGGGTATGCCGCAAGTGTGGGGAGGCGCTCTGATGGCTGAAGAGAAGAACGCCGAGGTAAAGACCGAGGAAAAGAAAGCGGCTCCCGCCGCCGAGAAGAAGGCCGTCGACAAGAAGGCCGCCGAAAAGAAAGCGGCCGCAGCCAAGAAGAAAGCCGAAGGCAATGCTCCGAAGACGGGCGAGTCGGCTCCTCTTCCGAAGGGATACGTACCGCGGCTTAAAAAGATTTACCGCGAGAAGATCGTGGCTGATATGATGAAGGAGTTTGGTTACACCTCCATCATGCAGGTGCCGCGGCTTGTCAAGGTAATTGTCTCGATGGGCGTTGGCGAAGCCAAGGAGAACAAGAAGCTCCTCGACGAGGCCGTCGATGATCTCTCGCAGATCACCGGCCAGCACGCGATAAAGACCAAGGCGAAGAAGTCCATTGCAAACTTCAAAATCCGCCAGGGCCAGGAGATCGGTGCCAAGGTAACGCTCCGCGGCAACTATATGTGGGAGTTCCTGGACAGGCTCATGAACGTCGCGCTTCCCCGTGTTAAGGATTTCCGCGGCGTCAATGCGAATGCCTTCGATGGGCATGGTGACTACTCTCTCGGTCTGACCGAGCAGATCATCTTCCCGGAGATCGACTTCGATAAGGTTGAGCAGATTATGGGACTCAACATCGCGATCGTCACGACTGCTCACACGGATAAGGAAGCGAAGAGCTTCCTTGCCAAACTGGGCATGCCCTTTAGGAAATAAGGAAGGTATCGAATGGCGCGCAAGGCGATGATACTTAAAGCTGAGAAGACCCCGAAGTATTCGACCAGGGTTGTCCGCCGCTGCAAAATCTGCGGCAGAGCCCGCGGGTATATGGGGAAATTCCAGATGTGCAGGTGCTGCTTCCGGAAGCTCGCTTCCGAGGGCATGATACCGGGCGTGACGAAGTCGAGCTGGTAGGAGGTAGCGATGAGCGTTTCTGATCCCATCGCGGATATGCTGACCAAGATCCGCAACGCGAGTTCCGCCCGCCACGAGAAGGTCGATATCACGACCTCCAAACTGAAGCTTGAGATCGTGAAGATTCTCAAGACCGAGGGCTATATCAAGAACTTCAAGAAGATCCAGGCTGACGGCCAGAATGTTATCCGCATCTTCCTGAAATATGATGAGGCGAATGATCCCATTCTCCATGGACTCGAGAAGGTTTCGAGACCTGGACGCCGCGTGTACACGGGCTACAAAGAGCTTCCGCGCATGCTCAACGGCTATGGAACGGTGATTGTCTCGACCTCGGGCGGCGTGACGACCGGCAAAAAGGCCGTCGAAAAGCAGATTGGCGGCGAGCTTATCTGCACCGTCTGGTAAGGCAAGAGGGTACTAAAGATGTCGAGAATCGGAATACGGCCGGTCCAGATCCCCCAGGGCGTGAAGGTCAATGTGACCCCCGCGACCGTGTCGGTGGAAGGGCCCAAGGGAAAGCTCCAGATGAGCTACAATCCTCAAGTCGAGGTCACCGTCAAAGACAACGTGCTTCGTGTTACGAAGAAGAATTCCAGCAAAGAGGCCAATGCATTCCATGGCCTGTACTGGAAGCTCATCAGCAACATGATAAACGGTGTCACTCAGGGCTTTTCGAAATCCCTGATTATCAGCGGTGTCGGCTACCGTGCCGAAGTACAGGGCAAAATCCTGGTGTTGAGCCTCGGTTTTTCAACCGATGTGTCGGTCGCCATCCCGGACGGGATTTCGGTGGCCGTCGAAGCCAACAACCAGAAGGTAGTCGTCTCCGGCGCCGATCGCTGGGAAGTCGGTAAGTTCGCAAGTGAAATCCGCGGCCTGCGCGAGCCCGAGCCCTATAAGGGCAAGGGTATTCACTACGATACCGAAAAGCTCCGGAAGAAAGTCGGCAAGACCGGCGTTAAGTGAGGCGTGAACAATGAGCGTTAAGGAACTGAACGACAAACTTCGCAAGCGCGAGCAGCGCAAGCTCCACGTCCGCAAGAACCTCGTAGGCACCCCCGATACGCCGAGGATGACGGTCTTCAAATCGAACCGCTATCTCTACGTGCAGGTTATAGACGATAAGGCGGGCACTACGCTCGCTGCCGCCAGTACTCTCGAGGAAGCACTCAAGAGCATTAAGCGGAACGTCCAGGGTGGCGAGAAGCTTGGCGAGGAAATTGGCAAAAGGCTTAAAGACAAAAAGATCGATAAAGTGGTGTTTGACCGCAACGGGTATAAATATCATGGAATCGTTAAGGCCATAGCCGACGGCGCCCGCAAAGCCGGGATCACATTCTAGGGGGACGGCGTGGACAGAAATAGAAGAGATGACGCGCAGCAGCGCGACAATGGTATAGAGAAGCTCGTCAAGCTGAACCGGACTGCCAAGGTTGTAAAGGGCGGCCGCAGGTTCTCCTTCTCCGCCCTCAGCGTAGTCGGCGATGGAGCCGGCAACGTGGGCTATGGCTTCGGCAAGGCCAACGATGTCTCCGAGGCTATCCGCAAGAGCATCGACAGGGCTCACCGGAACATGATGAAGGTGCCCGTAAAGAACGGGACTCTTCCCCATGAGATTGTTGGCGAGTACAAGGCGACCAAGGTTTACATGAAGCCCGCCTGCCCCGGCTCCGGAATTATTGCCGGCGGCCCGGTCCGCGCTATCATGGAAGCCAGCGGTGTCACCGACGTAATCTCCAAATGCGTCGGTTCCAGAACTTCGGTAAACATCGTCCATGCCGTCTTTGACGGAATGAGCCAGATGCTGGACGCCAAGACCGTGGCCAAGAACCGCGGCAAGACGCTCAAAGACCTGTGGGGTTGAGATCATGGCAAAGAAGATTGAGATAACCCTTACGAAGAGCATCATCGGAGAGCTTCCCGAGACCAGAGCGACAATCCGCTCGCTCGGACTCCGCAAGGTGTCTTCTAAAACCGTTAAGGAGGCCACCCCCGCCATACTCGGTATGTGCAAGGCTGTGAGCCACCTCGTTTCCGTCAAGGAGATAGCGTAATGTCCGACTTCCAGTTGCACGCGCCTGAGGGCGCCACGAAGAAGAAGAGGATAGTCGGTAGAGGCCAGGGCTCCGGCAGGGGCACTACGGCCGGCAAGGGCAATAAAGGACAGCAGTCGCGCTCGGGCGGGAAGACCTATCCCGGCTTTGAGGGCGGCCAGATGCCCCTTTACCGCCGCCTCCCTCACCGCGGTTTTCACAATATCTTCCGCAAAGAGTGGCAGATTGTGAACCTCGAGCAGATCGAAGCCAAGTATCAGGCCGGCCAGACAGTCGATGCCAAGAGCCTCTGCGAAATTGGCCTCGTGAAGAAAGCCGATATGGCCGTGAAGATTCTCGGCGATGGCGATCTCAGCAAGGCCCTTACCTTTATCGTGGACAAGGTTTCCGCTTCCGCTCTGGATAAAATCCAGAAGGCAGGCGGCAAGGTCCAGCTGATCGAGGTCAAGAAGCCCGTGGACAAGAAGGCGCCCGCCAAAAAGGCGGCAAAGCCTGAGGCCCGGAAGGCTGAGGAGAAGAAGCCCGAGGCGAAGAAGCCCGACGCGAAGAAGGCTGGCGCCTGATAGGGCGCCAATAAGAGGCAGGGCAACATGGCAGATAACGCTTTAAGGGACATGTTTCGCGTCAAGGAGCTCCGCGACCGGATTCTCTACACGCTCTTGTGGCTTGCAATTTTCCGGCTCGGAACATTCCTCCCCATCCCGGGGATAAACGGCAGCGCCCTCAGTTCATACTTCAAGAGTCAGGCAGCCGGCGGAAACGGGATAACTGATTACCTCGATTTCTTCGCGGGCGGCGCTTTTAAGAATTTTTCCCTCTTCATGCTGGGCGTTATGCCTTATATCAGCATGCAGATTATCATGCAGCTCCTCGTTGTCGTTTTCCCCAGCCTTAAAAAGGCTGTGGAAGAGGACGGCGGCCGCAAGAAAATGCAGCTCTGGACCCGCATCGGTTCAATCTTTGTATGCATCATCCAGGGCTACGCTGTCACGGTCTGGGCGGACCGCATCCCCAACGCCATCACCATGGCGAAGGTGCCCTACACTCTCCTCGCGATTCTTACGGTGACTACGGGCTCGATGTTCCTCGTCTGGGTAGGCGATCAGATCACACAGAAGGGCATTGGCAACGGCATCTCGCTGCTGATCTTCGCGGGCATTGTGGCGCGGCTCCCCAATGCGGTGAGCGAGCTTATTAAAAAGATACAGCTCGGCGAAATCAACGCGATCTATGCCATTGTGGTGTTCATCATGTTCATCGTCGTTATTGCCCTCGTGGTTTACGAGCAGCAGGGCGAGCGCAAGATTCCGGTCAATTACGCGAAACGGGTTGTCGGAAGAAAGATGTACGGTGCGCAGAACACCTACATCCCCTTCAAGATCAATCCCTCGGGCGTTATCCCGGTCATCTTCGCGTCCAGCATCCTGACCTTCCCGCTCCAGATCGCCGAGACTCTCGGCGTCCAGGCGAAATGGCTCAGGGATTTCGCGAACTGGCTCTCGCCTAACGGCTTCTGGTACAATTTCCTCTACGTCGTGTTCATTATCTTCTTCGCGTACTTCTATACTGAGGTCACGCTGAATCCGCAGGAGATCTCCAAAAACATCCGTGAAAACGGCGGTTCGATCCCCGGCATCAGAAGTGACAAGATGGAAGAGTACATGACCAAGGTTCTGAACCGGATCATCCTTCCGGGTTCGATTTACCTCGCCCTGATCGCCCTGATCCCGACTATTGTGCAGAGGATTTTCAATTTCCCGAGCGAACTCTCCTACCTCTTGGGCGGCACGAGCTTGCTCATTATTGTAGGTGTTGACCTCGACACCATGGCTCAGGTGGAGGCGCTGCTCAAGATGCACCACCATGAGGGCCTTGTGCGCAAGGGTCATATTCGTTCCAGGAACCTGTAGAACATTTGCAGGAAATAGTGTTTAATTGCGGATACGGCTTTGCCCCTCAAAAGGGCAGAGCCCCTACCGCGGGGGGAACCCAATGAAAGTACGGACGAGCGTTAAGCGCATTTGTGATAAATGCAAGGTGATTAAACGGAATGGTGTGGTCCGCATCATCTGCGAAAACCCTAAGCATAAGCAGAAACAGGGTTGAGGGGAGGAGTCAGACTCATGGCACGTATCGCGGGAGTTGACCTCCCGAACAAGCACATTGAAGTCGCGCTGACCTATATCTACGGCCTTGGCCGCCCGAGCGCGAGAAAGATTTGCGAGACGACTAAAGTTGACCCGAACAAGATGGTCAATGACCTCTCCAACGAGGAAGTCAACGAGCTTCGCAAAGTTATCGAGAGCGACTATAAAGTCGAGGGACGCCTCCGCTCCGAGACGGCTCTCAACATCAAGCGGCTCATTGATATTGGCTCCTATCGCGGAATGCGCCACAGAAAGGGTCTTCCGGTGAGGGGTCAGAGGACGCGGACTAATGCGCGCACCCGCAAGGGCAAACGCAAAACCGTGGCTAACAAGAAGAAAGCCGTCTGACCTTGAGGAAGGAGCGCTAAAGTGGCTGTCGCTAAGAAGAAGAAAGAGAAAAAGAACGTATATGAAGGCAACGTCTACATTCAGGCGACCTTCAATAATACGATCATCACCATTACCGACCTTAACGGCAATGCGATTTCCTGGGCCAGCTCAGGCGGGCTCGGATTCCGCGGTGCGAAGAAATCCACCCCCTTCGCGGCGCAGACCGTCATGGAGACCGCCGTGCAGAAGGCCCTCAACGTGGGAATTCACGAAGTTCATGTCTTCGTGAAGGGGCCCGGCGTTGGCCGTGAATCGGCCATCCGCCAGCTCGGCGTTCTGGGGCTTAAGGTCCGCAGCATGAACGATGTCACACCCATTCCGCATAATGGGTGCAGGCCTCGCAAGACTCGCCGCATTTAAGGCAAGGGGGGAAAGACTAATATGGCACGCTATACTGGAGCGACCTGCCGGCTTTGCAGAGTCGAGCAGAAGAAGCTTTTCCTCAAGGGCACCCGCTGCAAAAGCGAGAAATGCCCGATTAACCGCAAGGCTCTTCCCCCTGGGAAGGCCCCGAAATCGAGACCCGCGAAGAGATCTGAGTACGCTACTCAGCTCCGCGAGAAGCAGCGGCTTAAAAGAACCTATGGCCTGATGGAGACCCAGTTCAGAAATACGTTCGAAGAGGCACTGAGAGAGCCCGGAAAGACCGGTGAGAATCTTTTTGCCCTGCTCGAGCGCAGACTGGATAATGTCGTCTATCGCCTCCGCTTTGCTTCGTCCCGTGCTCAGGCGAGACAGCTCGTCCTGCATGGCCACATCACGGTGAACGGGAAGCGCGTCAATGTGCCTTCCTTCCTCGTGAAGGCTGGAGACGAGATCGCCGTTGGCAGCAGCGGCAAGAAGATGGCGCTGGTGAAGGATGCACTTGAAGAGTACGGCCGCTCAGGGGTTATGCCCTGGCTCGAGGTCGACCCCGACGCTATGAAGGGCAAGTTCAATTCTGTGCCCCACCGCCAGGACATCACCGACATGGCCGATATTCACGAGCAGCTCGTCGTCGAGCTCTATTCTAAGTAAGGAGCCGAAATGGCGCGGAAGAACCTTCTTAAGGGTTTTAAAAGGCCGAAGGGTATTACCTACGAGCAGAGCGAATCGGGCTCGGATTATGGAAAGTTTATCGCTTATCCCTTCGAGCCCGGCTACGGCACGACCGTCGGCAATACGCTGCGCCGAATCCTCCTTTCTTCGATCCAGGGCTACGCAATCACCGCGGTGCGGATCGTGCGCTACGACGCCGATGGCGCCCAGCACATCGTTACGAGCGAGTTTGAGACTATCCCCGGGGTCGTGGAGGATACGATCGAGGTCCTCAACAATCTGAAGCAGCTGAGGATACGGCTTCCCAATGATGAGGAGCAGGCGACATTCCTTTACGAGCTCAAGGGGCCCGGGGATATCACCGGCGCCTTTTTCGGGAAGGACAAGCCCATCGAGATACTCAATCCCGACATCAAGATTGCCACTCTAATGGATGATGCCAGGCTTGATATCGAGGTACAGGTGGATCTGGGCCGCGGCTACGTGCCCTCGGAAGTGAACGAGAAATATGTCGAGGTTGTCGGGACTATTCCGATGGATGCGATTTTCTCGCCGGTGAAGAGGGTAAAGTATTCGGTTGAGCCCACCCGTGTGGGCCAGCGCTCAGACTACGACAAGCTGGTGCTGGAGATATGGAGCGATGGCACGGTCCGGCCCGAGGATGCGCTTGCCGAGGCCGCGAAGATAGCGAAAGATCATTTTGCCATCTTTGTGAACTTCGATGAGGGCGATTCGGACGGAGACGAAGAGAGCGAGGAGATTGAGGAGCGCGTGCGGCAGATACTGAACACGCCCGTCGAAGAGCTCGAGCTCTCGGTGCGGTCATCCAACTGCCTCAAGAATGCCAATATCAAAACCATTGGCGATCTGACGAGGAAGACCGAGGACGACATTGCCAAGACCAGAAATTTTGGCAAGAAGTCGCTCCAGGAAATTAAGGATAAGCTCAAGGAGTGGAACCTCAGCCTCGGAATGACCGATTATTCCAGCCTCAGGAACTACCTTAAACTCTCCATGAAAAAGGAAGAGACCGATGAATCATAAGATCGGATACAACAAGCTCAACGTTAAGGCGGCGCACCGCAGAGAGCTGCTGCGCAACATGTCGACCATGCTTTTCAAGCATGAGTGCATTGAGACCACGAGGCCGAAGGCTGTCGAGGTCCGCAGGGTCGCCGAAAAGATGATCACCCGCGCGAAAGAGGACTCCGTCCACAATCGCAGGGTCATCGCCCGCGACATCCAGGATGAGGCCATTCTGAACAAGCTCTTCAAGGAGATTGGCCCCAGGATGAAAGACCGCAATGGCGGCTACACGAGGATTCTCCGCGTGGGCGCCAGGGCCAATGACGCCGCGGATATGGTGCTTCTCGAGCTCGTCGACTACAAGGAAGACGAGAAGAAGAAGGCCGCGCGCGATAAACGCAAAGAGGAAAAGAAGGCTAAAGCCGATAAGGCCAAGGCCGACGCGGACAAGGCGGAGGCTGATGAGGCCAAAGCCGAGAGCAAGAAGGAGTAAAGCAATGTCCAAAGCGCATCGCGGCAAGGGTATTCGTGCTACCCCGAATCACAGCCGCGGAATCTGCCCTGTCTGCAAGCGGAGTGAAGTAAAGGTGCTCTACGAGCAGGAAGTCGATGGCCAGAAGGTAAAGATCTGCAAGACCTGCAAGGCCACTCTCGCCAATAAGGCCGCTGCTGCGGCCGCCAAGGCCCCGAAGCCGGAAGCCGCGAAAGCCGCTCCCGCTGAAGCGCCCGAGCAGAAATAAGCATTCTGAATATACAAAAACGCCGCCCGAAAGGGTGGCGTTTTTTTTGTTCGAAGGGAAGCTTTAGGCCCGCCTACAGAACGTTGATACCCCGCTTGAACACTGAGAGAGCGAGGTTCATGCCGACGTTGTAGGGGAGGAAGCTGAAGGAGGGCGCATCGAGGACGACGAGATCGGCGTCCTTGCCCTTCTCGATGCTGCCGATGCGCTCTTCGAGCCCGATTGATTTTGCGCCGCTCAGAGTAAGGCCTGTGAGGGCTTCTTCCGGCTTGAGATTCATATAGAGCACAGCGAGGGCGAAGATAAGCGGTATTGAATTGGAATAGCAGGAGCCGGGGTTGAGGTCAGAGGCGAGGGCGACCGTGCAGCCCGCATCGAGCATGGCGCGGGCTGGTGCATAGGGTTCGCGGAGGGTAAAGGCAGTGAGTGGCAGAACTCCCGCGGTGACCCCTGCCCTGGCCATGGCCTCGATATCCTTAGGGGAAGCCTTGAGCAGATGGTCTGCGCTCGCGGCGCCCACTTCGGCCGCGAGACCTGCGCCGCCGAGAGCCTCGATTTCGTCGGCGTGGATCTTGAGGCCAAAGCCGAGCTTCTGGGCTGCGAGAAGATAGCGGCGGGAATCATCGAGTTCGAAGATGCCGCGCTCGCAGAAGATATCGGCAAAGCGCGCAAGACGCCTTTCGGCCACGACTGGCAGGACTCTGCCGATAACATAGTCGATATAGGCGCCGGGCTTCCCGGCAAACTCAGGCGGTATCGAATGCGGGCCCAGATAGGTCGTTACAATGCTGACGGGCTGGCTCTGGCTGAGCTGCTGCATGGCCTCGAGCATGCGGAGCTCGGTATCGAGATCGAGGCCATAGCCGGATTTGCCTTCGACTGTGGTGACGCCCATGGAGAGCATTGTTTTAAGGCGCGCGGCGCCGAGGGCCCTGAGCTCTTCGAGGCTGGCTGCCCTGGTTGCGCTGACAGTGCGCGCGATGCCGCCGCCGCGCTTGTGGATCTCCATATAGGGGAGACCCTGAGCGCGCCAGAGGAACTCATCTTCGCGGTAGCCGGCAAAGATAAAATGCGTATGGGAATCGACAAAACCAGGGACAACAGCATGGCCGCCTGCATCGAAAACGGGCAGGGCGGCCGCCGAAGACGGCAGCTGCGCCGCCGGGCCAGCCCAGGCGATGCGGCCATCTTCTATGACGATGGCTGCATTCTGAACCTTTAAAAAACCATGATCTGAAGTCGGGCTTGCGAGTTCGGAAATATTGCGTATGAGCAGACTGGCGGACATATTCTCTCCTTTTGGAGAGAGTATAGCACGGCTCTCGAAACAAGGATGTGGCGAAGCATGGTCTTCCCCGCTGCCATCGGATGCCTTGGCCGGCCCGCGCAGACGCGGTTAAAAAAAGCGGCCGCGGGGAAGGGACCCCTGCGGGTCTGATCTTCCGGCTGCGGCCGTGATTCAGGATAAAATACCGATGCTCTTTACTTGGCCTTGCCCTTGGCCTTTGCCTTGGGAACGGCGCCTCTGAAGAGCGGATCGAGGCCGATGGAGCCGTCGATGTGCTTTATAAAGGCGGGGCTTCTGACATAGGCCAGGCGGGTTTGGACTTTGCCGAGGTCGTTCTGAACGCGCTTTACAATGAGGGAGTCGGGTTCGTTGCGGCTGTCGATAAAGGCCTTGAGGTATTTTTCGGAATCGGCGAGGTAGTCGGCCTCGCGTCTGCCATAGCGCTCAAGGCGCTCTTTGTACCAGTCGGAATTGACCACATACTCGCGGGTAAAGAGCTTCCGAACCTCGGGGCTGTCGGCGCCTTTGCCTTCCCAGCTGCCTTCGGCCATGATATGGAGGATGGCGGCGAGGGGCGGAATCGCGGAGTCTACGGAGCCGTCCTCGATATAGGCTTTGGCGACCTTGGCCTGGGCTTCTGCAATGTTGAGTACGCCGTCGACAAAATCGGGCATGGACTGGAACTCGGGCCTGAGGAAATCCTCAGGGAAAACCGAGGCCGGGTTGTCGAAAATGCGGCCGAGGAAGGTGGAGGCGAAGAGGGGCGTGATGCGCCAGCCGAGGCGCGAGGCCGGAATGCGCTTGCCTGAGTAGTCGAAATCCTTGACCTGCTCGAGGTAGCCGTGGGCCTTGAGGTACTCGGGGTCACGCTCTTCTGAGCTGAGGCGCGACCAGAGCTCGGGCACGAGGAGGGAGATGTCGTGGTCGACTTTATACTTGCGGCCGACATAGCCCGCCGCGGAGCTGAAGCCGGCATAGCCCGAAAGGATAAATGAGAGCAGGGCGTTGTTGAGGTCTGTTGTCGCGACAAGGGAGTTGAAGGGGCCCTTGGTGAGGGCGCCCTCTGATCCGGCTCCTGTTGTCGAGGGGCTCTTGCCGGTGAGGGAGCAGACAAAGTCCATAAAGAGCTCGGGCAGGTCCTGATAGTGGATCGGGCCGTAGACAGCGAGAGGTCTGATGTGGGCCTCGGGGTCGGCGGGATTGTTGCGCCTGCCGGGCAGGGTGGCGGCCACGGGGTGGAGTACGGGCTCGTCGCCGGGGATCTGGCGGTAGAGCCGCGGACAGACCTCCGCGAGGTAGCGGTTGATGGGCTTTGTATAGCTCGGGTCGAGCTGCAGATAGCGCGGGTTCTTGGTGGGCGCGCCATTGACCAGGCGGAAGCAGTCCGAGGCGACAAACCAGTCATAGCTGTTATCGTCGGCGGTGTCCTGGATAAAGTCCTGCATCGATTCTGTGTAATTGGAGAAGAGCACGCTCTTCTCGATCATCTCGTCGGCATGGCCGCGGGGGAGGGGCTCGAAGTTTGAAATAAAGTTGTCGCGGCCGGCGAGGTCGCGCTCTGTCTGCTTGTCGTAGCCGCGGATGCAGGCGTCGTCGGGGCGCTGGAAGAAGCGGGCTTCGTCGTTCCGGCAGAACTTGAGGCTCCTGCTCTTGTCGGCCCAGCCGGGCAGGCCCTGGAGTTCGGATGCGGGAGCGACAGTGCTCGAGGAGATGTCGTCTTCCCACTGGAGTTTTTCGGCAGGCATAAAGTCCTGTCTGAGCTTGAAGAGGCGGTTCATGCCCGATTCATGGCCGACGCGGAGGTAGGAACCGAGCACCGGGCGGCCCTCAAATTTGAGGATGTTGCCTGTGGTGCCGTTGACGGCATCGACTGTGAAGTGCGAGGCCCAGTCATCGCCCCATTCGGGTCTGTAGAAGCGCTTGACGAGGAAGACGAGGGCCTTGATGCGTTCCGGTATGCTCTTGAGCCAGTCGTTGTAGTCGTCGGTGTAGAGCGGCGAGGGCGAGAGGAGCTTGATGACGGAGCCGAGGGAGCGCTTGGCAGAGAGTATGGGCCGCGAATTGGCGCCGTGGTTTTCGGCAGCATTTTTATTGCGGTTTCCATAGTTGTGGTTGATGAGTTCCTTGACCTCGGCCATGTCCTTCTCGTAGTCCCCGATGATGAGGGGCGAGAAGATGATGGCATCGGAGATGGATTTGGAGATCTCCGACTTGCCGCCGCCCGAGACGGTGCAGGGCTTGTGGCAGAGGATGCCGTCGGCGGAGGTGCCGACGAGGCGGTAGGCGCCAGATCCGCCGTGCCTGTCCATGTGAACGCGGTAGCCGGTCGGGTGGATGTATATCTCGGAGGGCAGCACACGGAGGCTGCGCTCGCTGCCTTCCCAGGTCCAGTGAGCCATCTGATCCTCGAGGGAGATAATGGCGTTTTCGGGGAGATAGACGATTTCGGGGAAGGTGAGGTCGACAGCATAGCCTTCGGGTTTGAACTCGATGCGGCCCTTCATAATTCTGAGGACATCGTTGAGGGTCTGGCCCTTGCTTCTGAGGTTGGTATCGGGCACAAAGCGGGTGCCGAGGTTGTAGGAGGGGAAGACAATGGCGCCGCCCGCGTGTTCCTCTTCGGCGAGGCCGAGGAGGTTGGCGGAATAGGATATCTGCGCCTTTACTTCCTTTTTAGAGTAGCCGAAGTAGTTGTCGGCGAGAATGGAGATAATGACGCCGCGCTCATCGCGGGCGCAGAGCTTGAAGGACTTGCCGTCGTTGTAGAGCTCCTCCGGATTCTTCCAGCACATGCCGTCGCGGCGCTGCCGCTCGGTTGCGTCGTCCCACTTGGGCAGGCCGAGGTCCTTCTTTTTGAGCTGGGTGAGATGGGTGCCGAGGATGACGAGGCCTGTCGTGCCGCTCCAGTGCAGCGGATCGAGGGCAGCGTCGTTGTCGATGACAAAGGGGTCGCCCGAATTGCCGAATATCGATTCGACAAAGTCGAGGTTGGCGACGAGGGAGCCGGGCGCGAAGAAGCGTACCTCCATCGAGCGCTCGTCGGTAAAACCGGGCACTTCGGGGCGGACTATCGGCCGCATGAGAAGGGAGAGGAAGGCTCTGGCCTTTTCGGGCTGGTTGGCGGTATAGGGCAGTTCAAGGAGCTCGTCGGGCGGATTGAAAGCCGCCTCAAGTATCTTCGCGAAGACCGCCTTGGGGACGGCCTTTTTATCGGGCGGTATCGGGAGTCCGCCCTCTGCAACATGGAAGACGCCGGCAGTAGTGCGGCGGTCATTCTTCGGATTGTGGAGGACGCCGTTTCTGACTCTATAGGAGGTAATGGAGGGCGATATATGCTTCTGGCCGTCGGGCGGGAGAGAGAGTTCCCGCGACATGCCATAGCGGTCCAGAATGAGGCTGTTGGCCGGCAGATGGGGCGTTTTCGCAAGGTGGAGGTCGGCCAGATAGGCATCGATAAAATTTTGAATCCGCTGGTCGACTGGCGGCAGATAATTGGCCAGGCGCCGGTCTTTTTCGCGCGAGCTGTCGAGCATGTCTCTGGCAAGCTCTACAAAGGCTGTGCCTTCCTTGTTGTATATGGGCTGGCCGAGGCTGGCCAGCTTGATGTTGATGTAGGCGATGAGCCGTCCCCTTTCCTGGGGTGAAAGGCGGTTGAGATAGAGACCAAAATCCCGTTTAACCGGCATGAGGTACCTCCCGGATATTCTCTAGATATAAGGATACCGATTGGGGGGCTTCTCTGCCAATACTTCAGATAGAAAAATCGGAAAAGGCTTCCAGAAGTGGAGCCGAGGGCAGGCAGGGATGCAGACCCGCAGGGACGGAGGGGGTCCCCGCGCGCTGGTGCAGCCGGACCCACCAGAGAGGGAGCGCAGCCGGCTTGAAGGCCCGAGGTGAAAGGGGGCCGCTGTCTCTGGAAAAGAGAGACAGACAGCCCCGAATCCTTTCAGTCTTTATGCATCAGAAGGGTCCAAAGTGAATAATCTGCGCGATGATGACAAAGACGGCGCCCAGGACGAGGAAGATGCCGAAGAGGGGCGCATACCATTTGACCCACTTTTCGTAGGGGACCTTGGCGAGGGCGACGCCGGCGAGAAGGTAGCCTGAGGTCGGAATGATGATATTCGTAAAGCCGTCGGCGAACTGATAGATGAGGACGGCGGTCTGCTGGGTCATGCCGACAAGGGTCGCGAGGGGGCCCATGATGGGCATGGTGACAGCAGCCATTCCTGAGCCCGAGGGTATGATAACAGAGATGAGGATCTGGACGATATACATGCCGATGGCGGAGAGAGCGGGCGGGAGCCCGGCGACCGCGGCGCCCATGGCGTGGACGATTGTGTGGAGTATGTTGCCCTGATTGAGAACGACGAGGATGGCGCGGGCGACGCCGACGACGAGGGCTCCCATGGTAAGGGAGGTCGACCCGTCGACAAAGGCCTCGGCAATTTTGCTCGGTCCCTTGCCGCCGATAAAGCCGGCGATTATGCCCATGGCAAGGAAGAGGGCGGTGATTTCGGTGAGTCCGAAGCCCCAGGCGTTGACGCCATAGACGAGGACGGCAAAGGTGGCGAGCATGACAAAGAGAATTATTTTATGCTGGACGGTGAAGGGCGTATCGGCGTCGAGGTCGATTTTTTCGCGGCCCTTGTCCGCTTCGTACATGATGCTGAGCTGTGGATTGCGTTTGACGCGCATGGCGTAGATAAAAATAAAGAGGAATGCAACGACAGTCTGTATTATGAATATAACAATGCGGTAGGTCATGCCCGAGAGAATCGGGAGGCCGACCATGCGCTGGGCAACCTGGAGAGTAAAGGGGTTGATAAATGCGCCTGTGAAGCCTGCACAGGGCGCGACGAGGGCGAGGGCGAGCCCGACGAGAGAATCGTAGCCCATTGCGATGGAGAGAGGCACGAGCATCGGGATAAAGACGAGGGCTTCCTCGGCCATGCCGAAGGTGCAGCCGCCCGTCGAAAACGCGGCCACAATAATAAAGAGCAGAAGGCCGTCTTTCCAGTCGCTGCGCTTTCCGGACTGGTCACGGCCACCGCAGGCTATGACGAGTTTCTTAATTCCCGCTTCGACCGCTCCTGTGCTCTGCAGAATCGCGAAGGAGCCTCCGACAAGGAAGATAAAGAAAATGATGTCGGCGACTTCCTGCATGCCCTTGGGCACAGCGACAAGCATCTCCCAGGGATTGACGTGGTGGGCTTCGACCCCATGGTAGGAATTCGGGTCGACGAGTTTTGAGACCTTGCCGTCTTTGATCTGGTAATCATACTGGTTTGCCGGAAGAATCCAGGTGAGTACCGCGGCGATAATGATGATGATAAAGAGAACGACATAGACATGCGGAAACTGGTGCTTCTTTTTGGACATATGCCTCTCCTGCGAAAAGACTTTGAGACATCAGGTACGATATCGCTCACAGGATAGTGCAGAGGGGCCCGGTCTGCAACCGGCAAAAGCACCGCGCCTGCGCCGCGGGGCTGCGCAGACAACGCGGAGCTGCGCAGACAGCACGGGGCGGCACGCACGCCGAGGGGCGGCGGGGCGCGGGCCGGAGGGTCCGCGTTCCGCGTTCCAGGGAACTTACTTTTTCGCGATGAGTCTTTCGATGAGCTTCGGGTCCACCCTGTAGGGCAGGGTGATGTGGCCGAGGTCGCCGTGTTCCTTATTGTAGGCGGCAGCGACTTCGACAGCGTGCTCGTTGCGGGCCCAGGAACGGCGCGCGACGCCGCCCATGACATCCCAGGGCATCGACATATTGATAATGGTGTCGACGCGCTCCGAGCCGTCGAGGACGAGGCCAAAGCCGCCGTTGATGGCGCGGCCGATGCCGACGCCGCCGCCATTGTGCAGAGCCACGAGACTCATGCCGCGGGCAGCGTTGCCGGCAAAGCACTGGACAGCCATATCAGCCATGACGTTCGAGCCATCCTTGATATTCGATGTCTCTCTGAAGGGCGAATCCGTGCCGCCGCAGTCGTGGTGGTCGCGTCCCATCATAATCGGTCCGACCTCACCCTTGCGCACCATATCGTTGAACTTGAGGGCTATGTCGCGGCGGCCGAGGGCGTCCTGATAGAGGATGCGGGCCTGCGTTCCGACCACAAGCTTGTTCTTTTCGGCATCGCGGATCCAGATCCAGTTGTCGCGGTCCTGGCCGCGGCGGTTCGGATCGATGACGGACATGGCTGCCATATCGGTTTTATGCAGATCCTCGGGCTTGCCGGAGAGGCAGACCCAGCGGAAGGGGCCATAGCCGTAATCGAAGAGCTCAGGTCCGAGAATGTCCTCGACATAGCTCGGGAAGATAAATCCGTCTTTCTCGTCGACACCGTTCTTGGAGACTTCCCTGACTCCGGCGTCGTAGATCGCCTTGAGAAAAGAGTTGCCGTAGTCGAAGAAATAGGTGCCCTTGGCGCTGAGACGTCTGATTACATCAAAATGGCGTCTGAGCGATTTGTTGACGAGTTCGCGGAACTTCGCGCGGTCTTCTTTGAGGAGGCGTGTGCGCTCCTCGAAGGAGATTCCAGCGGGGCAGTAGCCGCCATCGTAGGCTGCGTGGCAGGAGGTCTGGTCGGAGAGAAGGTCGATGTGCTCGTTGTGAGTATCCGCATATTCGAGGAGATCGACAATGTTGCCGTGGAAGGCGACGGCGAGCTCCTTCTTCTCTTTCGCGGCCTTGTTGGCGAGCTTGAAGGCCTCTTCGGGCGTCTCGACCACCGTGTCGACCCAGCCCTGGACCCTGCGGGTTTCGATGCGGCTCATGTCGACCTCGGCGATAATCGCGGCGGCCCGGGCTATCATCGCGGCCTTGCCCTGAGCACCCGACATGCCGCCGAGACCGGAGGAGACGAATATCTTGCCCGCGAGATCGCTATCGTGGGGCACACCGAGTTTGAGCCGGCCGGCATTGAGTATTGTGTTGTAGGTGCCATGGACAATGCCCTGGGGGCCGATGTACATCCAGCCGCCGGCCGTCATCTGGCCGTAGTTCGCGACGCCCATGGCCGCAGCGACATTGAAATCCTTCTGGTTGTCGAATTCGCCGACCATAAGGCCGTTGGTGATGACTACGCGGGGCGCGAACTTGTGGCTCTTGAAGAGGCCGAGCGGATGCCCGGACTCCATAACAAGTGTGTAATCATCGGTGAGATTCTCAAGATATTTCTTTATGAGCCTGTACTGCATCCAGTTCTGGCAGACCTGGCCGGTCTCGCCGTAGGTGACAAGCTCGTAGGGATAGAGACCGACATCGAAATCGAGGTTGTTGTCGATCATAACCTGGAAGGCTCTGCCCTCGATGCATTTGCCCTTGTACTCGTCTATAGGCTTTCCATGGAGGGCGCCCGCCGGCCTGAAGCGGTAACCGTAGATGCGGCCGCGGGTGCGGAGCTCGTTGAGAAACTCCGGGGCAAGCTTTTCGTGGAAGCGTTCAGGGATGTAGCGGAGAGCATTCGCGAGAGCGAGGGCCTCCTCGGAGGGGCGCAGAGCCGCCTCACGCTTGGGCGCGCGGCGGATCTTCGGGTCGAAGACCGGATCGGGCGGAAGTTCATCGAAATCGAGCGAAATCTTCATCGCATTCTGGATATCGGCGTTGCTGGTCATAAAACCTCCCTTGTCAGAAAGTACTAGTTAATAAAAACATGGGGCTGAGTGGCATGGGCGGCCGCGGCGCTGCAGCGGCCGCCGCCCATGTCCATGACTGCCGCGCTGGCACCGGAGCCCTGACCGCCGCTGCGGCCGGCCCGCGGCTGCAGCGCCCCGTGCGGGCATCAGACTATCTCGGCCTCGGCCTCTGCGGCCTTAAGCAGGCTGCCGTCCGCGACGAGAGCCTTTACCGCCTCGATGTCCGGATACATAACCCGGTCGCCCTCGAGCATCGGCACAGCCGAGCGCACAATGCGGTAGACCGCGCGGCCAGGCGCGGAGAGCAGATCTTCGGCCTTCTTTCCCATTATGCCGGCGCGGAGATCGACGGCCTGGCAGGCCGAGAGCATTTCGAGAGAGACCACAGAGCGCGAGTTCTCGAGAATCGAACGGGCCTTGCGGGCTGCGATAGTGCCCATAGACACGTGGTCTTCCTGGTTCGCACTCGAGGGAATCGAATCGACACTCGCGGGGTGGGCGAGCACCTTGTTCTCGGAGACAAGAGCCGCTGCAACATACTGGACAATCATAAAGCCCGAATTGATGCCGCCCTCCTTGGTGAGGAAGGCGGGCAGCCCGTTGGACAGGGCCGGGTTCACGAGACGCTCGATGCGCCGCTCGGATATATTGGCGATCTCGGAGAGGGAGATGCCGAGGAAGTCCATGGCGAGGGCCATGGGCTCGCCGTGGAAGTTGCCGCCCGAGATAATGTCGGCGCCGAGCTCTTCTGCGCCGGGGATGCCCGAAGGGGCCTCGCCGGGCTCGCGGGGCAGAATAACGGGGTTGTCGGTTACGGCGTTGAGCTCGCGCTCGACCACGCCGCAGACATAGGAGACCGCGTCTCTGCAGGCGCCATGGACCTGGGGAATGCAGCGCAGCGCGTAGGCGTCCTGGACTCTTTCCTCACCCTGGCGTGTCGTGAATCCTGAACCATCGAGCAGCGAGCGCATATTGGCCGCGGCAACCTCCTGCCCGACCTGATTGCGTATCTTCTGGACGCGGGGATCGTAGGCATCGGTGATGCCGCGCAGAGCCTGTGCCGTCATCGAAGCGGCGAGATCCGCGGTGCGCACGAGCTTGCGCGCGTCGTAGGAGGCCAGCGAGCCCACAGCCGTCATGGCCTGGGTGCCATTGATCAGCGCGAGCCCTTCCTTGGCGGAGAGGACAACAGGCTTCAGACCAGCCGCTGCCAGAGCCTCAGCCCCGCTCATCCTCCTGCCCTTGTAATAGGCCTCGCCCATACCGCAGAGAGCAAGGGCCATGTGGGCGAGAGGCGCGAGATCGCCCGAAGAGCCGAGAGAGCCTTTTTCGGGCACCACAGGCACCACGCCGGAGTTGAGCATCGCGAGCAGCGAGCGGACTGTCTCGGGCCGTATGCCCGAGTTGCCCACTGCAAGAGCATTCGCGCGGAGCAGAGCCATAGCCTTTACAATCTCGGGCGCAAAAGGCTCGCCCACACCGCAGGCATGGCTCATAATCAGATTCTTCTGCAGAGCCGCGTTCTCATCCTTCGAGATAACGACATCGCAGAACTTCCCAAAGCCCGTTGTAATGCCGTAGCGCGTGATGCCGTCGTTGACACAGGTCTCGACAATCGCGCGCGATTTTTTCATGCGCTCCTCCGCTTCGGGCGCGAGCAGAGCCTGCGACCCAAAGCGCGAAACCATCGCCACCTTTTTAAGCGTGAGCGAATGTCCATCGAGGATAATCGTATCCATAGAAAACCACCTTTTAGAGCGAATGTGCGTTGGTCTGATTATAGCATGAAGGCGGGAGGCCGGAAGAAATAGTTACAATTACTCTTTGTAGTATCAAATGGCATTCAGGATTGAAAGGATACGCAGACGGCGCCCACAGCAGGCCGCGCCGCGCCCCTGTTCCGCGGGGCCGTCATGGCGCACGCGCACACGGACGCTCAGCGCTGCCGCGGCCGGCCGCGATTCGTCTGTACCGCCCAGGCTCCGCCTGGGTCATCGGCCCCGCGCGGCCGCGCAGCTAGAGACAGGAGCCGCGGAAGCTGCCAGGGCGCCGTCTCTGCGCTGTGGCGCGGCCGCTTCCCCGCGTGCCGCCTCTCCAAGAGACCGCAGGGCGGTATGGGCGCCGCAAGGCGATGCGCGCGCCGCAGGGCGATGCGGGCGCGGCTGAGCGATGCAGGCGCCGCGGGGCTTCAGCTTCTTGGCTTCCGGCCTGAGCCGATGCGGCTCAGGTCAGGAAGAGGCAGAAGGGCGCCAGTGCGCTTCATATAATCGGCATAGCCGGGCCGCCTTGCGAGCTGGCGTGTCTCGAGCAGAGGAATGCTGATAAACATAAAGAGCAGGGTATTGAGTATCGCGCCCGAGAAGGCCCAAACGGGGAATCCGCCGCCATGGAAGAAGCCTGCTCCTGCGGCAGGAGCGGTCAGGGGTCTGGCGTCCAGCAGGGCACAGAATCCTGAACCTGCACAGGCGCCCGCACCGAAAAAGTAGACACCCCACCACATGAGTATTTCACCGAGGTAGTTGGGATGCCGGGAGTATTTCCAGAGGCCCCTGTCGTTGACGCCATTCGCGCCTTCCGCAGAGGCACGGAAGCGGCGCATCTGGGTATCGGCCGCAAGCTCGAGGCCTGTGCCGCAGAGGCTCAGGACAGCACCGAGGATCATCAGAATGAGGCCTGCATCTCCGCCGGCGGACTGTCTGCCTGCAGCCGGGAAGGCCGGGGGCTGAGGAATCCAGAGCAGGGCGCAGAAGGCAGGAATGCAGCAGAGAAATACAATAACAGTAGGGAAAAGATGGATGCCAAAGAAGTTGACAAGAGGCCAGAGCCTCGGCGAGCGGGCGTGGTATTTTATATAGCGCCAGTCTTCTTTTGAGAGCCCGCGGAAATTCAGTGCCCAGTTGGCGGTAAGCCGTATGCTCCACAGGGATACTGCAGCCAGTATAACAATGGATGAAAGGCTGAGACCGGCAGAGGAGCGGGCACCCTCCACTGCGGCGGCAGCGAGCATGAGAAGAGGCGCGGCACTCCAGTAGGGATCATAAACAGAGGAATTTGCAAGCGCTGTACTCCAGAGAAAAACCCAGACTGTGGCTGCGGAATCGGCGGCAGCCATGGCCGGCATAAAACCTGCACCTTTCCCGGACAGCCAGCGGAAGACAGCCCACCCAAGTACCGATCCGATGATATATATAATAGCAATTAGTATAAAATCGGAACCGCGGTGTTCTCCCCTGATGCGTGGAGCCGTCACCCTGCGGAATTCAGCCTTCTGTGCGCCTTTGCTGCCCATGCCACACTCTCCTTGTCTGCTTCCCGGCAGAGACAACTATAGCCGGAGTTTAAACCGGTGGCAAGGCAGAAGCGGAATGGCTTCCGATGTACCTCTCCAGTGTAGAATAGAGAAGCTGAGTGTCGATAGGTTTTGCGAGGTGGGCGTTGATGCCGGCATCTCTGGAGGCCTTGATGTCCTCGTCGAAGGCATTGGCGGTCATGGCAATAATTGGT
>Ga0163159_1000928_pt1 | contig 30946 bp, 24 predicted proteins | sample BioMet9_FD_108702 | JGI IMG/M metagenome (GOLD analysis project Ga0163159, IMG submission 108702) | Microbial communities from bioreactor (seeded with sewage sludge) at Lawrence Berkeley National Lab, California, USA - Biofuel... | ecosystem: Engineered > Bioreactor > Anaerobic > Unclassified ... | reverse complement strand
TCATGGATTATGGTATCGTGCATGTTGCAGTCCTTCTTTCTCCTGGCAGGTTTTTTGTTGTCGCAGACATAAACATACCAGCTTGAAGGACTGCATGCAACCTTTGTGACAGTTGCGGCTGCACGGAACCATGATGCTCAATCCAGTTCACGATTTGGCTCAAAACAACGTTTCTTCAGGATCGACCGTACGACTCGGCCCCCTCAAATGTGCGCATAAAATTATACGTTACCTACGCCCCAAGTGCCGAACGATATGACCGACGCCTTGAGATCGGTCTTGCCGAGTTTCTGGTATCTCATTTTCAAGCCTCCAGTTTATGCAGAGAAAACCTTTCACGCCGTTTGGAAAAGGCGCGGTTTGCTTTTGCCTTAACCGTCAGTCAGCTGCCGGCCTTGCACAGGCAGTCTTTTACCGCTTGAATAATAGCATATTCCGACGTTCCTGGAGCCGGAGCAACGGGGCCGCAGTAATAAAAAAATCTGAGACATGTCGAAAAAGGATGGCGGCCGTCTCCCGTTCAGCGACATGCCATGCCAAACTGACGCCGTATGCTTTCCTTGTCAACTTAAATAAATAGTTAAAAAACAAAATGTGATATTTCACAAAATAATCCAGTCCTGTAACTGATCAGCTTGTTTGTTTTATAACTTTTATTTGCTTGAGATTTATTTAGAGTATTAAAAACGCACTCATCGAAAGGTTAAACAACTTGTTTTGTTCTGCATATCACTGACTGTTTTAAAATTGATAAAATCTACTGAGCAATCTCGCTACTCATTTGAACATTATTTTTCCAATCAACCTTATAGAAATTATAATATAAAATATGCTATTAAATTTTCTCATGTTAATTATCTGGCTTTATCATTTGACAAATATTTGACGCTGATATATCATGTATCCAACAAAAAATCATAACTGTCTCTACATCTGAGCAGGGACAAAATATCTGAGAGGGGTAAGATTCAATGAAGTTCAGCAAAAAGGTTTCAGCGCTTCTTGCCGCAGCAGTGTTCTTCGCGGCGTCCGCAGTGCCGGCAATGGCCGCGCCTGTGACTTTCCGTTTCGCAGGTCAGGAACCGGCGGAGCACGCTTGCACGGCTATGATGAAGAACTTCGCCAGCACCATCGCCAAGAGAACCAACGGCCGTGTCCAGATCAAAGTTTTCCCTGCCAACCAACTCGGCGACTACTCGCTCGTTATGGAAGAGCTCGTCAAGGGCACGATCGATATGTCCGTCACTTCCTTCGCCAGCCAGTTTGACCCCCGTTTCGAACTCGTATACATCAACGGCTACGTCAACAGCTACTCCGAAGCCAAGAAAGTCTTCAACCCCGGCGCCTGGCTCCCCAACAAGCTTAACGAACTCGGCAAGCCGCTCGGCGTCCGCGTCCTCGGTTCCTATGTCGAAGGCATGATCGGTATCGCTTCCGTCAAGCCGCTCAAAGATCCTCTTAACCCGAAGGTTGATAAGGGCGTTCTTACCCGCGTTCCTAACATGGACGTTTACATGCTCGGCGCCAAGGCAATGGGCTTCCGCACCATCACTATTCCCTGGGCTGACATCTACCAGTCCCTGCAGACCGGCGTTTGCGATGCAGTCGACGCCATGGCCACCCCGGCAGCTTACACGACCCTGGGCGACGCTATGAAGTATTGGTACGCCACGAACTACTCCATGGAATATCTCCCCTTCATGATCAGCGAGAAGTCCTGGAAGAAGCTCACCCCGGCAGACCAGAAGGTCTTCCAGGAAGAAGCCAAGAAGTTCACGCTTAAGTCCATCGATAACGCTCAGGCTGAAGACGCCAAGTACATGGGCCTCATGAAGAAGAAGGGCATCAAGGTCTTCACCTACACTCCTCAGCAGCTTCTGCCGCTCAAAAAGGCCTGCATCAGCACCTGGAAGACGCTGGGCAGCCACGGTATGACTCCTGAGCTCATGGCTGAGTTTGAGAAGAACCTCGGCAACATAAAATAAGCCAACAGGAAACATCTTCAAGTTAGACGAAAGGCGGGCTTCGGCCCGCCTTTTTTCGTATCATGACACCCTGCGCCGTTTCGCTTGACAGCAATTCAGTCTGTCGTTATTATTCCAGCAAAAGTCAACGAAATTTGCTGCGGCGGGGGACTTGCTCATTTGATTAAGAATGCAGAAGAAACTGCATATAAATCTATCATGGACATGATACTGTCGCGTTCGTTCGCGCCGGGAGACCGTCTTGTGGAGACGGAGATCGCCGACAAGCTCCACATGAGCAGAACGCCTATACGCAATGTCATGCGCATGTTTATAGCCGAAGGGCTGCTTGAATCCAAAGGCAACAAGGGCTGCTACATTCCGCAGCTGACGCCTGAGGATATGATAGCCGTCTTCAAGGCGCGCGCGTTCCTCGAGGGCAAGGCTGCCATGGAAGCGGCCGTCTGCCGCACGGTGGAGGACATCGACAAGCTGCGGACCCTGTTAGCCGCTGAGAAAAAGGAATACAGGGTTGGAAATCTCGAAGGATACGCGGATATCAACGGCAAGTTCCACCTTCTCATCGCCGAGATAACGCGCAATGAATACATCGATAAATTCGTACGGCAGCTCTTCTGGCGTTCCGGCCTCTATATTTTCTATTTCGACCGCTTTTATGCGCCGATGACGCCCAAAGAACTGCTACGCGACCCGTCAAAATCCATCAGCTGCAATCAGCACGAACAGATAGTCAATTCCATCGTGGCCGGGGACGGAGCGATGGCCGAAAATTTCATGCACGCGCACATCGACACCACCTATTCAAAAATGGCCGGCCGTCTGCCCAAAAGCGGCGACGTGCTGGGACTCCAGAGTCATTTTATGTAAATAACATGCAACCCATGCAAGCGCCCGCAGCCATAGCTGCGGGCGCTTTTGGCATTCATAGGCGATGACGGCCTGTCTTTGCAAAATGCAGCTTCCGCCGCCGCTTTATCGGCCATTCTCAAACAAACAGTCTGCGCAGCTCGTAATGCGGAAACTTATCATCCGCAGGGCAGGTATTTGAGGACCGCAAAGCAGCGTCGCACGTAACTTCCGCCGAGAATAAAGGCGTCTGCTGTGATATAAAATTTCAGCTTATAATGCTTTCGAAATAATTGTATTATCAAACAATATAATTTCTTCTCAAATTATTTGCAGCAGCCGCGTAAGCACCCACAAGCCAGAACAGGCGCCGCAATTCCGCTAAAAACATAAAAATATCGATGCAATTTTATATTCTTGTTCAAAATAAAAATAGTCGGGGCTTGACATTTTCAAAAGTTCTGATTAACATGCTTCTTGTGGATTCTAAACAGGATACAATAAAGTGAATTATAGAACTATCTAGCACTCAAAACAGCCCTTAAGATGTTGGCAACACCTGACAAACGTCAATTATAAATTAGTGATTCGCCCGGGTTGCAGCGTTAAACGTAAAACCGTTAGGCGTCACGCATCGGGTAAAATAACGGCTCAACGAGCCAGGGAGGCATTATAGAAATGGGCAACTACGGTATTCTTTCCATCCTTCCGCCGGTATTGGCAGTTATACTGGCGATCAAGACGAAGAACGTCATTTCGTCTCTGTTCTGGGGCGGCCTCATCGGCGTCCTCGTGCTTTGCGGCGGCAATCCCATCGCGGCGCTGCAGACTTTCATCAAGGATTACGTCTTCGTTCAGGCGGCAGACGGCTACAACTCCAGTCTGCTCGTAATGATGATCTTCATCGGCGGTTTCGTCGGCGTCATCACCCGTTCGGGCAGCGCCTCGGTCTTCGCCAACAAGATCGCCAAGTTCATCAACACGCGCTGCAAGGCCCAACTGATCGTCTGGCTCGGCGGTCTCATCATCTTCTTCACCGACTCCGGCAACCCGCTCATCCTCGGCCCCGCGTTCCAGCCGCTCACCGACAAGCTCCGCGTCAGCCGCGAGAAGCTCGCCTGGCTGCTTGACGCCACCGCTTCCCCAGTTTGCATCCTGATCCCCTTCATCGGCTGGGGCATTTACATCATGGGACTTATGCAGAAGGAATTCGACGCTCTCAAGCTTCCGCTGCAGGATTTCGATTCCTTCATGCACGTGATCCCCTTCCAGTTCTACGCCATCGGCACGCTCGTAATGATGCCTGTCGTCGCCTTCCTCGGCTATGAGTTCTCGGCCATGTACAAGGCTGAAAAGAGAACGGTCGAAACAGGCCAGCCTCTGTGGCCGGAAGCAAAGCCGGCCCGCCCGGCGGTCGATATCAACGAGGCCCACAAAGGCGCTACCGCTTCCATGATGGTCATTCCCCTTATCATTCTTTTCGTCTGCATCTTCGGGCTTCTGATCCCCGAAGGATTCCCGTTCAAGAAAGTCCCCGGAGCCGTCCTGCGTTCCGCTCTCTGCTTCGGCTATTTCCTCGGCGCCATGTCCTGCATGCTGCTGATGGTCAAAGCCAAGGTCTGCACGCTCGGCGAGAGCTTCAAGATGTATATGGAAGGCACCAAGGAAGTCGTGTTCATCCTGATGATCCTCGTCTTCGCCTGGTCGCTCGGCTCGGTCTGCAAGGCCCTCGGCACTGCGGCCTTTATAGTTGAGCTCGCAAACGGCGCGGTCCCCGGCTGGATGGTCCCGGCCCTGATCTTTGTCACCGGCGCGCTTATTTCCTTCGCTACTGGCTCGTCCTGGGGCACCTTCGCGATCCTGATGCCGCTGGCCATTCCGATGGCTCACGCGCTTGGCGCTCCCATGTACGCCTCCATCGGTGCAGTGCTTTCCGGCGGCCTTTTCGGCGACCACTGCTCGCCGATCTCTGACACTACGGTACTCGCTTCCATGGGCGCCGCCTGCGACCACATCGACCACGTCAAGACGCAGCTTCCCTACGGCCTTACGGTTGCGCTCGCCAGCCTGATCGTCTATGTCATCGCGGGTTTTGTAGACTCGCCCTATCTGATCTTTGCTGCGGTGGCGCTCGTAGTCGTGTTCATCGTCGTATTCAGCAAGATGTTCGGCGCCAAACTGCCAAACGAGATCGTGATGAACGACGACGGCAAAGTCAGCGCCAAGGCTTAAGCCTGCCGGATAAACGGGAGACTGTTTTACATCAGCATCAAAACCGGCCCGGGACCTGTTTCCTCGCCAGACAGCAGCGGCAGGCAACGGTCCCGGCGCCGCAAAATCACAAAATGAAGTTGCTTTGCATAATCAATTTGCAATAAGGCAGCAAGAGGAGATATTGGAAATGATCATTGGACTACTAAAGGACGTTAAAGAGGGAGAGAGCCGCGTCATCTGTACGCCGCTCGAAATCAGCAGCCTCGTTGCCGACGGAAATACCGTGCTGTTCCAGCACGACTGCGGCAAAAACGCAGGTTTTCAGGACACGGCTTACGCGGCCGCCGGCGGCGAGCTCGTGGAGAGCGCGCAGGAGATGTACAAAAGGAGCGAACTGATCCTCAAGGTCAAGGAGTTCGCCAAGAGCGAATGGTCCATGATCCGCAGGAACCAGATCCTGCTAGGCTGCATCCACCCAGCGGCCCACCCTGAGGAAGTTGACGCGCTGCTCGCGAGCGGCTGCATCGCTTTCACGGCGGAGGACTGCCACCGCTACGGTTCGCCGAACTGCGAGGCGGCCGGCAAGCAGGGCGCTCTTTTCGGACTTGAGTCCATGCTCTCCATCAACGGCGGCAAGGGTATGTTTGTCGGCGGTTTCGCCGGCGCGCCCGGCATGAACGTCCTGATCCTGGGCGGCGGCATCGTTGGCCAGGGCGCGGCCGGCGTTCTGACGGCCCTCGGCGCCAGCGTCACCATTATGGACATCAACGCCGGCGTGCTGCGCATGCTCGAAGACCGCTTCCAGCAGAAGATCAACACGATGTTCTGCACGAAGCAGGCTATCGCCTCCGTACTGCCGCAGACCGACATGGTCGTCAACGCGGTCAAGTGGCCCAAGCAGCGCAAGGATTTCCTCATCGACAAGGAGATGCTCAAACTTATGGAGCCTGGCAGCGTGCTGGTAGACATTTCCGATGACGATCCGGGCGCGATCGAGTCCAGCCACGAGACCCACCACGACCACCCCCGCTATGTGGTCAACGGCGTTGTACACTACTGCGTTGGCAATATTCCGGGCGCCGTCGCGCGTTCAACTTCCGTCGCCTACGCGGCCGAGATGCTGCCCTTCATTCAGAGCCTCGCGAAGAACGGCGTCAGAGAGACCAGCGTCAGAGATGGCTTCTGGCGCCGCAGCCTCACGTGCTACAAGGGATATCTGACACACGAGGAGACCAGCGGCATTCAGGGAAAACCCTGGGTAAGACCTGAAACCGTGCTCGGCATCGACGGAGCGAAGCTGGATCAGGCGCCCTGCGCCACTTCCACAAAATCGAATAATTTTTACAAAGAAGTTAAACTTTAAACCTGCGGAGCAATATAATTATTATTAAATAGAGTAAGTCAAAGGAGCGTTTCAATTGACGAAGAAGATCATAGTTCTCGGAGCCGGACATGTTTCCAAACCGTGCGTCCAGTATTTGCTGGCGCAGCCCGGATATGAAGTTTACGTTGCCGATATCTGCGAAGAAAGCATCAAAAGAGTCCTCGCCGGCAAAAGCAACGGACACGCGCTGCCTGTGAATAACGCCGTAGACGAGCTGCCGCAGCTGCTGCGCGACATCAAGCCGGACGCGCTTATCTGCCTGCTGCCGCGGCCTTTTATGGCGCCTGCGGCCAAGTGCTGCATCGACGCCGGCGTAAATTACGTCAACCCTTCCTATGTTTCGCCGGAGATGAGAACGCTGGACGAAGCGGCCAAGGCCAAGGGAGTGACGCTTCTCTGCGAACTCGGCATGGACCCCGGCATCGATCACATGGCGGCGGCCCAGGCGGTCAAGAAGATCCACGCCGAGAAAGGCAAAATAACTGAATTTGAACTCGTCTGTGGAGCCCTGCCCGCTGCCAAGGACAACGACAATCCGATCGGCTACAAGCTATCCTGGGCGCCTTCCAGCCTCATTCAGGCAAGCATCCGCGACGCCCACGTCATCATCGACGGCAAACAGGTGGACTGGCTCGGCGGCGACACCTACCGTCACTGCAAGCTTACCGAGATAGACGGACTTGGCTGGTACGAACAGTATGCCAATGCGGACTCGGTCCCCTACGTTGAGGAGTACCACATCCCCGAGGTAAAGAGCATCTACCGCGGCACGCTGCGCTATATCGGCTGGAGCGACATGATCATCGCCATGCAGGACCTGGGCCTTTACAAACCAGGCGAGCGCGATTTCGCCGGCAAGACAAACGCAGACGTGACGCGCGAACTGATCGGCGCGAAGGACGGCTGCGATCTCAAAGCCGCCGCCGCCAAATTCCTCGGCGAAAAGATCACCTCAGCCGTAATGATGAAGCTGGAATGGCTCGGGCTCTTCGACGAAACCCCGGTGCCGCTTAAGAAGGGCACCATGTCCCAGTTCGTGGAGTGCGTCTATAACGAAAAAATTCAGTTCGGTCCCAACGAGGACGACCTTTCCATCATGGAGCTCCGTTTTACGGTGGAATATCCGGACCGCAAAGCGCTGGTCGTTTACACGCTGATCGATTTCGGCAACTCGGATACGGACTTTTCCGTCGCCCGCCTTACCGGGCTGCCGCCGGCAATGGGCGCCCAGCTTATCATCGAAGGCCATATAGCCGAAAAAGGCATCATCAATCCATCGATGCCGGAAGTCTACGAACCGGAACTGAAAGCGTTGGAGAAGTTCAACATAAAATTTAAGGTTACAGAGAAAAAAGCGCAGTAAGGGGAACTTCAACAGCAAAAGGCGGGCTTCGGCCCGCCTTTTTTCGTGTTATACTGTAACGTGGAAAATTATGGAACACAGCGGCAGCAAGCGGAGATTTGGAGGCGGAGAGATGAACCCCAGAAACGAAGCCAGATGGGAATGGCGCGTGTTTTCAAAGCGGCCGTTCGATGCGCTGGCCCCCTTGTTTGACAGGCTTCAGCCTTCCAATCTCAAACAGAACACCGATATTTACATCGTCTCGCCTGACACGGACGCCAATCTTAAGATCAGAAACAACATGCTGGACGTCAAGACGCTGCTTGAAAAATCTCCCGGCGGCGCCGAACGCTGGTCGCCCGTTTTCCGCTGCTCCTTCCCTCCGCAGGAGGATTCGCTGGCCGAGCTGGAACATCAGACCGGCTTCAAGGCGCCGGACGCGTTCTGGCGCGGGAACGGGGAGACGGAATGGCCGCGGCTCGTGCGCGTGGAAAAAGACCGCTCCATCTACGTGGTCGAAAAGACCATCATCGAAACCGGCACCGCAGACTTTTGCGGCGAGCGCCTCTGGACACTCTGCGCCGAAGGGCTGGACCTTGAGCAGATAGAATATTTCGCGCGCGGCTGCGGTCTGGCCGCTCAGCCTGTTATGGGCTATATCAAGATGCTCAAGGAATATCTGCTGCGCGTCTGAAGAAACCCCTCAACACATTCCATCAAAAATTTCCCCAAAAAAGCGGCCGCGGACGGGAAGTCCACATGTCCGACGTTTGAGCCTCTGAAATTGACCTGTCCGCGTTGTTTATTAGAGAATCCCCGCATATCGGCTCCGCGCATGCGTAAATATGCCGCCTTGCCGCTGACTGTAAATACGATTTATTTTTATTTCCCCTCGCTATAAAATGCCTTAGCCTGAAAAAGAGCAATCCAACCGGGCAAACTGGAGCGTCTTTATGAAGAAATATCTTTCTCTGATCGTCAAACGCATGTTCTCAGCGCGCGGAGCCGCCTGGCTGGCGCTGGCCGCCGCACTGGGCGTTTTTGCCGGTCTGCTGCCGGCCTTCGGCTACAAGACCACGGTAGTTTTCGTATGCTCCGCCGTTTTCGGCCTCAACCTCGTCTGCCTGCTGACGGGACTGATGATCTCCTCCGCGCTGCCTCTGGCCTCGCTGCTGTCAGACGCGCTGAGCAGCGAGTTCGCGGAATTTTCCGTGCGAGCGCTGGACGCGGTCTTTCGCGCCTCGTGGCTGCCCGGCTTCAAGGTCTCGCGCCTCTCGCATACAGCCGCCGATTTGATCATCTGCGCGGCCTTCTTCTGTTTCTTCCTGCTCGTTTTTAAATTCCTGCTTGCGAAGACTGAAAAGTTTGCCGAAAACAGCCACGTCTTCCAGGACAGCAACGGTTCCCGCTGGCCCCTGGCCAAGGTCGTGTTCTATGTGTGCTGCGGCGTTTCCGTCTGCGTGCTGGCGATGGCGGCCGTGAGCGTGGACCGCACTCCCGCTTTGCCGAAATACCATGTCTCCGAGACCAGCGTGATTTCCAACATCTCTGCTCTTCCGAAGTCCTTCTCGATCAACTCGCTGACCACCAGCGACAAATATCGCCCAAAAAAACTGCACCGGCTGCACCACAACAGATTCTCGCAGAACAGCAGGAAAGAGGTCTGCGCCTTCTACGTGGACTGGGACATGGCAAGCCGCGAGTCTCTCAAACGCAACATCCAGTACATCGACACGGTCTTCACCGGCTGGTACGAGCTTGATAAGAACGGCGGCCTCGTCGTGACGCGCAATAAAATAGTAGATAAGATCATCGCGGAGAACCACAAGCGGCAGCAGCCCTTCGTGCTCAACTACATCGGCGACAGCTGGAACGTCGGCGTGCTGCACCTGCTCTCGACGGACAAGAAAAAGGCCGACGCCTTTATCCAGGCCGCGGCAACCGACATCGAGGCCAACGGCTACGCAGGCCTCAACGTGGACTTCGAAGGGCTCGACAGCGCGGACCGCAAAGGTTTCGTCGAATTTATGAAGCGGCTCTGCTGGATCTTCCATAGCAAAAAATTGCAGGTCACCATCGACGTGCCGGCCGCCAACGACTCTTACGATTACAAGGCTCTCGCCAAATGCTGCGACAAGATGATCGTGATGGCCTACGACGAGCACGGTTCCTCCAGCCGCCCCGGCTGCATCGCCTCCTACGGCTGGGTAGACGACGTGCTGGAGAAGTTCGACGACCTGCCGGACGGCAAGCTGATCGTGGGGCTCGGCAACTACGGCCTCGACTGGACTCTGGGCGGCACGGCCGGCGCCGATCCGCTCTCCTTCTCCGATGTGATGAGCATTTGCAGCGAAAACGGTATCAGGGTGCGCTGGGATCAGGCCACACGCAACCCCTACATTATTTATAAGGAAGACGGAGACAAACACGTGGCCTGGTTCCTTGACGCGGCCACCTTCTACAACCAGACCAGGCAGGCGTTCGAAAACGGCGCGGCAGGCGTGGCTCTCTGGCGGCTGGGCACGGAGGACGAATCGATCTGGGAAGTCGCGGCCAGAATCGGAGAGACAGGCTCGCCGAAATTGCTGCGCGCCATGGAGCTCATCAAATCGGTGCTCGTCATCAGTTATGTGGGCCGCGGCGACCTGCTCTACGTCAACGGTTCCGAGCAAAACGGCCAGCGCCGCTATCAGACCGGTCCGGACGGCTACATCACAGATGAAAGATACTCCAGTTACCCTGCCAACTACGTAGTGCACAAGTTCGGCGCCTCGCCCAAAAGCAGGAAGCTGATCGCGCTCACGTTCGACGACGGCCCCGACGCCTACTACACGCCCAAAATTTTAAAAATTCTGGAAGAAAACAATGTGCGAGCCTCGTTCTTCCTGATCGGAGAGAACGCCGAGAACAACCCGGAGCTGGTGGAGCGCGAATTCCGCGACGGCGACAACCTCGGCAACCATACCTTCACACACCCGAACGTGATGCGCGTTTCATCAGAAAAGACCTCGCACGAACTCAACGCCACCCAGCGCGTGATCGAGGAGATCACGGGGCACTCGACGGTCCTCTTCCGCGCACCCTACAACGCCGATTCGGCTCCCAGCGGTCTGGAAGAATTCATACCGGTGATCCGCGCCCAGAAACTGGGCTACCTGATGGTGGGCGAGTCAATTGACCCTAACGACTGGGAATCACCGGGCCGCGACAAAGTCGTTTCGCGCGTGATGGACAACCTCAGGAACGGCAGTATCGTGCTGCTGCATGACGGCGGCGGCCTGCGCGACGACACGCTGGCGGCGCTGCCGATCCTGATCGCGAAACTCAAAGCCGCCGGCTACGAATTCGTGACCGTCGACCAGCTGATGAAGGTGCGGCGCGACGAGATCATGAAGCCGGTCGGCAGCGGCGATCCGTATCTGGCCTACGACCGCGCTTTCTTCGGCTTCGTGCATCTGATGCAGCTCGCCGTGGAATATATCTTCTATATAACAGTTACGCTTGGCATCGCCAAACTGCTCTTCCTGGGCCTGCTTTCGGCGCGCCAGAAGAGGAAATATGCGTCGCTCAGTTTTCAGAACAGCTGCGCGCCATTCGTCAGCGTGCTGATTCCATGCTACAACGAAGCTGCGGTTATCTGCAAGACGGTGGAATCGGTGCTGAACAGCGATTACAATGATTTTGAAGTCATCGTGGTGGACGACGGCTCCACCGACGACAGCTACAAACTGGCGTCGGAGCGCTTCAAAGACGAGCCTCGCGTACGCATCCTGCGCAAGGCCAACGGCGGCAAATCGCGCGCTCTCAACCTGGCGCTTGAAAAAGCCAAAGGCGGCGTCTTTATCGCCATAGACGCGGACACGCTTTTCGACAAAAACGCCATCCGGCTGATGGTGCGTTACTTCGCCGACCCCAAAGTCGCGGCCGTCTCAGGGAACGTAAAAGTCGGCAACAGGGGAAAGATGATCACGGAATGGCAGCACACGGAGTACGTCACCGGCTTCAACCTGGAGCGGCGCGCCTACTCCGAGCTCAACTGCATCACCGTGGTGCCGGGGGCGATCGGAGCCTGGCGGCGCGACCTGGTGCTTGAACGCGGCGGCTTCGACACCGACACTCTGGCCGAGGACACCGACATGACCCTCTCGCTGCTCGAACAGGGCTGGCGCATCGCCTTCGAGGAGAACGCCAAAGCCTACACGGAGACGCCGGAAACCTTCCGCAGTCTGCTCAAGCAGCGTTTCCGCTGGACCTACGGCACGCTCCAGTGCCTTTGGAAGCACCGCTCCGCCATGTTCAGCACAAAGCAGAAGACGCTGGGGTTCATAGCCATGCCATTCATGTGGCTGTTCCAATATATTTTCCAGACCTTCTGCCCGCTGGTGGACCTCTATATGCTCTTCTCGATCGCCTTCGGCAGCTCGTCAGAAAAGGTGGTCATCTCCTATCTGGCTTTCTTGCTGGTGGACTTGATTTCGTCGTTCTTCGCCTTCAGCCTCGAGCGGGAGGACCCGAAGCCGCTGCTCTGGATGCCGATCCAGCGCCTGGTCTACCGCTTCATGATGGCCTATATAGTGCTGAAATCCCTGGGCACGGCGCTGCACGGCCGCGCCGTAGGCTGGAACAAACTCAAACGGACCGGCAGCGTGACGGGCAATATTTAAAATCAGAAGATAAATCGTGACCCAGAGAGACGCCGCCGGCTGCAGAACTCCGGCGGCGCTTTCTTTCGTCGGCCTCTGACATCTTTATCGGAGGCTCGCGGGGCGGTGGCGCTTCCGACACGCGGCCGGATCTTGGCCGGCAACTTCGCGCGCATGGCGCAGGCGGCTTCCGTTCCCATTTATGTAACAGAATCGTAAAGGCCGTCCGGATGGTGATATACTTGTTACAATGGTTCGGCAAAGAGAGAGCAGACGGGAGATACTGCCTGTGGAAAATCTGAAAAAAACGTTTGACTTTTTTACGGCAAGGCTATATAACAGAGGTCAGAAGTTGGGTTCGTACAATGCAGAATAACTTTCCACAGCGGGGAGTTGTTCTGCATTTTTTATTATAAGGAGGAATCGTGTGATGGCAATTGTTCCGCGTTGGGAATGGAGAACGTTCGGCACCGGTTCGTTCGGCGAGTGCGAGAAGAAGATGCGCGCGCTGGGCCTGGACAGCAGCAAGAAGACAGAGGAACTCTACATATTGTCAAAAAAGAGCGACGAAAACGTCAAGATCCGCTTCGACGTGATCGACGTCAAGTCGCTGCAGAAGGTCAACGGAGACAAGCTCGAACAGTGGCTGCCCGTGCTCAAGACCGGATTCCCGGTCAAGGCGGAGACGCTGTCCGACCTCTTCAAGATCTTCAAGGTCGCCGCGCCCGCGTTCAAGCGTCCCGAATACACCTATGAGCAGTTCCTGGAGGAAGTCATCAAGCCCTGCGGGGAGCTGGAGCTCGTAGAGGTCAAAAAGAGCCGCGATATCTTCAAGGTCGACGGCACCACCGCCGAAATCGCGGAGACCCAGTTCAACGGCAAGCCCTGGCGCACGATCTGCGTCGAGCACGAGGACCCGCAGCTCGTCATCGGCGTGGTCGACAAGCTCGGGCTCAAGGGCCAGGCCAACCTCAACTATATCCAGGCCATGAAAAAATCCGTGGGGATGATCAAGTAATGAAAAAGGCTGTCATCGACATCGGCACCAACTCCATCAAGTTCTGCCTGGCAGAGAGCGGCAAAAAGGACGGCACCTTCGAGGTGCTCAAGGATGCCAACGACATCGCCAAACTCGGCGAAGGCCTTAAGGATACCGGCATCATCAGCCCCGAACCGCTCGAGCGCAACGCCAGATCCGTGGCCGCTTTCGCCAAAGAAGCCAAGGACGCCGGCGCCGACGAGATCGCGGTGGTCGGCACCATGGCTCTGCGCACGGCCGAGAACACGGCAGACTTCGCGAAGCGCGTGAAGGAGCTCTCGGGCCTCGACGTGCGCGTGATCCCCGGCGAGGAAGAGGCGCAGCTCTCCTATATCGCGGTCATGTCAGGCATCGCGGGTGCGGCTGAGGCCAACCTCACGACCTTCGACACAGGCGGCGGCAGCACCGAATTTGTCTTTGGCGAAGCAGGCAGCATCAAGCGCAAATTCAGCCTCAACATCGGCGCCATCCGCTTCACGGAGACTTATCTTTCTCAGATGCCGGTAGCGGCTGAGAAGCTCAAGGAAGCTCAGGCGCAGATCCGCAGTGAACTCGCCGAAGGCGGCGTTGCGGCGGGGACCAAATTCCTGGTCGGCATGGGCGGCAACGTCACCAGCATCGCCTCCGTCAAGCATCAGATGAAGGTCTACGACCCGGCTGTGATCCAGGGTTCCAAGCTCACGCTGACCGACATCGACGCGCAGATCGCCGACTACGCGGCCAAAACGCTCGACGAGCGCAAGACTATTACCGGACTTCAGCCGAAACGCGCTGACGTGATTCTGGCCGGCGCTTGTATAATTAAGGAGATCATGGAGCTCACCGGCGTCAAAGAGCTCACCGTCAGCGACAGGGGCCTGCGCCACGGGTTGCTCTACAAATTGTTCAGGGCTTAAAGATACGCAGGGGACTTTTGGTTGTTAGAGAAAATTTCAGTTCTTTTATCAAAGAAAGGGAGGATTTTCATCATGCGCAAGAAAAGCATCGTGATCGCACTGGTACTGGCAGCTTCCGTTCTGGCGCTCTGCGCTTTGCCGGCCCTCGCGGCCTATCCGGAGAAACCCATCCATATCGTCAACTACGTGGCACCAGGCGGCCTCATGGACGTTACGAGCCGCAAGTTCGTGGAAATAGCCAAGAAGTACACCAAGGCGACCTTCGTCGTCGAGAACAAGACCGGCGCGGGCGGACTGGTCGGCATGAACGCAGTGCTTGAGCAGCCGGCCGACGGCTACACGGTCTTCGCAGGCACGACCTCCGTTATCGACGCGGTCATCTCCGCAAAGCAGGATGTCAATAAGATGGTCTGGGGCTTCCAGTGGACCGCCATGCTCATGAGGGACCCTGAGTGCATCATCACAGCCTCCGACGGTAATTTTAAGACGTTCAAGGCGGTCGTGGCCGACGCCAAGGCCAAGGGCGGCAAGCAGATCTGGGGCGGCCCGGCGGCCGGCGGCAACGACCACATCCTGGCCCAGAAGGTCTGGGAAGTAGTGGGCATGAAGGCCAAGTGGCTGCCTTACAAGAGCGGTCCCGAGGCCATGATGGGCACCCTCTCCGGCCAGAACGTGGCCTATGTGGGCAACCCGGCCGACACGCAGGGACGCAAGGGCTACACTATCGTCGCCATCTGCGCCGACAAGCGCCTGCCGCAGCTTCCGAACGTGCCGACCTTCAAGGAACTCGGCTACAAGGGACTCGAGAACGAAATCATGTGGCGCGGCTTCGCTCTTAAGAAGGGCGCTCCCGAAGAGACTTACAAGTGGTGGGAAGATCTCAACAAAAAGGTTGCCAAGGATCCGGAATGGAGAAACTTCCTGGTCCGCGACGGCATCTTCGTGGTCGATTGGGGCCGCGGCAAATTTAACGCGCAGGTCAAAGAGGACCTCGCGGCGGCTCAGCGTTTCGTAAAGTAACTGCGCATAATCGTTGACTGAGGTCCCGCCTTCCTGAGGAGGGCGGGACCCCTTATAAGCGAAAGAGAGTGGTTTTATCATGATCCGGAATTTGGCCATATATCTGGGCACCCCATCCGGCGGACTGATCCTGCTGGCCGTTGCCGTCGTGCTGCTTGCTCTGCTCTGGTTCGCAGCCGGCGCCGCCGGCAAAAGGGACAGAGCCGGCGCTTTGCTGGTGGCTTTTTTCTTTATGGAACTCGGCGCCGCCGCCATCCTTTTATCACTTGGCTTCGACGAAATGTCGCAGTCCGACAGCGACCCTAGGCTGATGCCGGTTTGCTGGGGCCTGGCTTTGTTTGTCTGCGCGCTCATCCAGTTCGTCAAAGTCTGGCAGAAGCGCGAATATAAAAAGGTCGAATTCGGCCAGGTCGGCAAGGTCGCGGTGGTCTTCGCGATCGTGGCCGTCGCGCTGCTTGTTTTCGATCAGTTGGGCTTCTTCCTCAGCACCGGCCTCATGATCATCGCGCTGATGCTGGTGATGGGCGAACGCCGCAAGTTCCTGATGGCGGCTACGGCCTGCGTCTGGATGGCTGCTACCTGGGCCATCTTCAACAAATTTCTGCTGCTGGGACTGCCGGTCGGCAGGCTCTTTACAAGGTAGGCTGCGGACATGAATACTTTAAGCGCTTTGATGTCTGGGCTTCATAATCTGGCCGGCTTCGGCCCCATGATGGCGATCACAGCCGGAGTTGTGATCGGCATTCTGGGCGGCGCCATGCCCGGTATTTCGCCTTCGATGGCAGTGGCCATGCTGCTGCCCTTCACCTTCGGCATGAGCCCCACGATGGGGCTCGTAACGCTCTGCGCCATTTACCTCGCTTCCAACTACGGCGGCTCCATCACGGCCGTCACCATCAACACGCCCGGCACCCCTTCGGCGGTGGTCACGGCTTTCGACGGCTATCCGCTTGCCAAGAGCGGCCGCGCCGGCTACGGACTGGGATTTTCGCTGGTTGCCTCGATCGTGGGCGGCTTCGTGGGCATCATTATCCTGGTCTGCTTCTCCGCGCCTCTGGCCGAGGTGGCGCTCAAATTCTGGCCGGCCGAGTACTTCTCGCTCGCCATTCTGGGCCTCACCACAGTGGCGTCGCTGGGCGGCGGCAAGTGGCTTGAATCGCTGATCGCGGTCGTCTTCGGCCTGCTCGTCAACACGGTGGGCCTTGACCACGTGAGCGGCGCCAGCCGCTTCACCTTCGGCGCGCTCAAGCTCTACGACGGTTTTTCGCTGGTGCCGGCCCTGATCGGGCTCTTCGCGCTCAGCGAGGTCTTCGCGAACGTGGAGGAGGGCAACTTCGCGCCCTTCAAATCAGTGGACGCCAACATCTCCGAGTGGCCTAGCCTCAAGACCTACTGGGCCCATAAGTGGGGCATGCTGCGCGGCGGCATCATCGGCACGATCATCGGCATCTTCCCCGGCGCCGGCGGCACCATCGCCTCGTTCATTGCCTACGACGTGGCCAAGCGCTGCAGCAAGCATCCCGAAGAGTTCGGCCACGGCAGTCTTGAAGGCGTCACGGCGGCCGAATCGTCCAACAGTTCCTCGGTCGGCGGCGCCCTGGTGCCGCTGCTGACGCTCGGCATTCCGGGCAGCGCCTCCACGGCCGTGCTGATCGGCGCGCTGATGGTCCACGAGCTGCGCCCGGGGCCAGAGCTTTTCACAAAGAACCCCGAAATAGTTTATACGCTGTTTTCAAGCCTTTTCGTGGCCAACATCGTGCTGCTGATCCTGGGCACCCTGGGCAGCAAGCTCTGGATCAAGGTCACAAAAGTGCCAAAGAGCGTGCTCTATCCGATGATCTTCGCCTTCTCCATCATAGGCAGCTACGCGGTCCGCTCATCTGTCTTTGATGTGGGAGTCTGTGTGGCGTTCGGCATCATCGGCTGGATCCTGAGCAAGTACAACTACCCGTCCTCGCCCATCGTGCTGGGGTTGGTGCTCGGCACCCTGCTTGAAACGAACCTGCAGATGACGCTGGTCATGGACGGTCCGGCGATGTTCTTCGAGCGTCCGCTTTCCGCCGTGCTGCTGATCCTTTCGGCGCTCTCGCTGGCGGTGCCCGCGTACAGGGACTTCAAGAAGAGCAGGGAACTGAAGAAACAGGGTTAAACGAACTTTACGGGCAAAGCGGACAGGGCGGACAAAAAAGCGATCTTTTGACCTGCGCTTTTCGTCCGCCCGTCCTGCTTCCCCGTTCGGACGGCAAAACGACGGAGCTTTGAGCCGAAGCCTGTCAGAGGCCATTCGCCGCTGACTGTATGCTAAAGGAGGTTTTACGATGAGCTATCTGCTTTCGATAATTTATATCACCGGCGGTCTGGCGCTGTTCCTCTTCGGCGTTCAGGAGAGCTCCTCGTTCTTCCGCAGCAGCATGGGCGACGAATTCCGCGACCGCATCGGACAGTTCACGGCCGGCGAGTGCCGTTCCTTCTCGTTCGGCGTGCTGCTCTCGGCCATTACCCAGAGCAGCACGATCGCCACCTCGTTCGCGGTCGGCTTTGTGGACGCAGGCATGCTTTCGTTCGCCGGCTCCATTTTCGTCATGATGGGGGCCAGCCTCGGCGGCACCTTCGTCTCCTTCCTGCTGAGCCTCAACCTCTTTGACTATGCACCGCTGCTTTTCGCCTTCGGCTTCTTCTTTGCGAAATCAAAGCGCCGCTGCGTCTGGATCACGGCGGGACTTGTGCGCTGTCTGGCGCTCATCTTCCTCGGCATGCTGCTGATCGGACAGGGAACCGCTCCGCTCTTCCGCGAAGGCGGCTTTACCCTGATCGTCATGCGCTGGGCCGCGAATCCGTTTATCATGGGCATCATCGCCTTTCTGGGAGCCGGCGTGCTGCAGAGCAGCTCCGCCATTATGGCCCTCGGCATCACTCTCGCCCAGTCCAACGCGCTGCCGGCGGCCTCGGCTCTGCCGATCGCACTGGGCGCGCACATAGGCTCCACCACCATGGTGGTGCTGGCCGGCCTCGGCGGCCGCCTCAGCGCCAAGCGGCTGGGGATCGCCACCTTCTTCTACAAACTCATCGGCGGCCTTATCTTTGCGGCCTTCACGCCGCTGGTACACAAGTGGATGGCGGGAAACTTCAGCGTGGCCAACGAACTGGTCTTCGGTCAGGTCTTTATCGCCGTTTTCAACATCATTATCTTCCTGCCCTTTACAAGCCTGCTGAGCACGCTGTCGGTACGCCTTATCAGCGGCGAGGGCGACCTCGGCCAGCCCAAATATCTGGACGACGAGATGCTTTCGGTGCCCTTCATCGCCGTGCAGCTGCTATCCAAAGAGATGGCGCGCCTTTCCAACTATCTGGAAGCGTATTTGCAGATGCTGTTCGAACCACAGCAGCGGGTCGGCCGCGAAAAATTGTTTGATTCTCTGCCGTCCAGCATCGACGAGCTGAGCGAGGCCTGCCAGCAATATACCTACAAGGTCAGGGTGCCCGGCGGCAACGAGGATCTGCGGCGTCAGTTCACCTCCATCAGCAACACGATGTCGATCCTGCGCGGCATGTCCAAAGTGCTCTGCGGCGGCATCAGAGACCGGCTCATAACCGACGAGTGCCAGAAGACCCTTGAGGCCCGTCTCGGCCACGACGTCTGGGAACGCTGGGCAAAACTCTCGCGCAAGATGATGAGGACCTGCCTGCGCGCCTTTGTGATCGGCGAGAACGGGCTCATCCATCAGACAAATACGCTGCTCACGAGTATCAACGAAATGTCCGGCCAGATTCGCCGCGACCTCGGCGAAGCAGCCTATGACCGCGGCGTCTCGCGAACCATCCGCCTCATCTCGCTCATGCAGAGCTTCCTCGGCATGACGAAGATACTGGCAGAGGACGAGTGCGACGCGGGCAATATCGCGGAGGAACCGAATTACGAGGAAAAAACGACGACAGGAGTGATAGACGATGGCGACTTTGAGTAATAAAAAAGGCAAGGAAGAGGACGTCGAGGCCTATCTCTACGCTTCCGACAAGGCCAGGCTCGTGTCGATGGTCAGCGAGATGGCGGATCGCGCCGGCATGGCGCTCACGCGTTCCGTCGAAGCGCTCCAGACCATGGACGTCAAGCTCGCGCAGAACGTTATCGACGACGACGACTTCATAGACGAGATGGAAGAGCAGATAGACCAGGAGTGTCTCTACTCGATCGCCATGAGGCAGCCGATGCGCGAAGACCTGCGCTTCGTCTACGCCGTTATGAAGATCATCACCGACCTCGAGCGCATCGGCGACCAGGCCGTCAACATCGCGCTGCGGCTCAAGAAACTAACCTCCGCGCGCAAGGACATCGAGTGTCCGATGCTCGAAAAGATAAACGAGATGGCCAAAGAGGACAGCACCATGCTCTCCGAAGTCATGCAGGCTTTTATGAAGAACGACGAAAGCGTCATCTACTCCACCAGAACCCGCCGCAAAGTGGTCCACAAGGCCCGCGACGAGGCCGTGGACGCGGTGCTGCGCGACAACAAGCCGGTCAGCGCCGCCGATATAACCACCGGCGAGCTCTTCCTGGCCCTCTGGATCCTGCGCCACCTCTCGCGCATCAGCGACCACGTGCTGAATCTGGCGGAAAAGGTGGCCTTCATAGCCACCGGCGTCTCGCCTCTCACGCTCAAGAAGAAAAATCAGAAGGAAACGGCGGAAGCAAGGCTCAAAAGCCTCGGCGTCTGAATTTCAAAAATTACCGCAAAATCTTGCAAAGCCGGCCCCGTCCGTCGTATCCCATTGAAAACGACAAGCGGGGCCGGTTTCATGTCATTCTGTTTTTAATTTTATTATGTTTTAAAGGTCTGTCGTTGCGACGGCATAACAGAATATAAGACTTAAAAATAGAATCAGTGCGGACAGGTTATTTAGACGCCTGTGCAGACTCAGCTGCGGCCCCCTGCTTGTCCCGGCCGATTTCCGTGCATACGCGCCGTACTTTTCGCCTTGCTTGGGCAAGCGCTATTTGTGGTGTATCATAAGAAACGGCGACAACAAGCTGAGAAGAGGCGCGATTTCGTGGAGCACGACAACAGAGGGAACGGAACTTTAAACGTCTACGTCGTTTTTTTCATCATCATGCTGTTCGTCGTGGTTCTCTCCTGGCTGGTGCCGGCCGGCGAGTTCGCGAAGGTGCCAGACGTCAGGACCGGCGGCCTTGTAAGCGACCCCACCCGCTTTCACTTTCTCTCTCACAACCCGCGCATCACGCTGCTGGGCTTTTTTCAGGCTGTCCACGACGGCATTGTGCAGGCAGCGGATCTGATCGTCACCCTGCTGGTGACCTCAGGCGTCATCAGGATGCTGGAGAACATCGGCGCCATCGACGCGGGCATGCGCAGAATGCTCGGCTTTTCGCGCGGCCGCGAATCCGCCATGGTCGCGCTGCTCTTCACCGTCTTTACTGCCATGGGCGCGGTCGGCTTCTGCACCAACGCCATTCCCTTCATTCCGCTCGCGATCTCCGTGACCAATGCGCTTGGCTACGACCGTCTGATCGGCGCCGCCGCGGTGCTGCTGGGACTCAACATCGGCTTCGCCTCCGGGCTGGTCAACATCTATACGACAGGCATCGCACAACAGGTGGTAGGGCTGCCGCTCTTTTCGGCGCTTGGCTTCAGAGCCTTCATGCTGGCCGTCTATTACGCCGTCACGCTGTTCTTCCTGCTGCGCAGCTGCCGCAGGTCCGAGCATTGTCATGACCCGGCGGAAGACGGCGGGGCCTCGCCGCAGCCGCCCTTTACGACGGAGCAAAAGCTGGCGCTGCTGGGGTTCGCGGCCACGCTGGCCGCACAGATCTGGGGATCGCTGGCGCTGGGTTGGAAGACGCCGCAGATCTCCGCTCTCTATCTTATGTACGCGACCGGACTGGCCTGTCTCTTCCGCATGAACGCCGGCAAAGCCTGCGTCACGTTCCTGCACGGCGCGCAGGACATTTTGCCCGCCTCTCTCACGGTCGGCCTCGGCCGTTCCGTGGTGGTCCTGATGACACAGGCGGACATAACAGACACGATCGTCTATGAGGTCTCCCGCGTTCTGGCCGGCAAAGGGGCCGTCGCAACGCTGCTCTGCGCATACCTTTTCGTCACAGCGCTCAACTTCTTCATCGTTTCCGGCAGCAGCAAGGCCGTGATGCTCATGCCTGTCCTGAGCCCTCTGGCCAGACTGCTAGGCATCGGCCAGCAGACCATGGTGATAACCTACATCTGCGGCGACGGCCTCACAAACTTCATCTGGCCCTGCGGCGTGCTGATCTACCTGGCCGTGACGGACATCAGCTTCAAAGAGTGGGCCGCCTTCACCTGGAAATACTTTGTCTTCATCGTGACTCTCGGCTTCGCCATGACGCTGATCGCCAATTCCGTCGGCCTGGGGCCGTTCTGACGCAGCTCTCTGCCTGCGCGGACGAAAAAAAGGCGGCGCCGCGGCGCCGTCCTGTTTTGCCATTCCTCTGTCCCGATAATTATTTCTTTTCGATGATCTCCAGCGCGTCCGTCACAGGGCGCGTTTTGAGGATATATTTGTCGTTGTAATCGTCGAAGATCTTCATAAAGATGCCGCCCAGCGAGAGCAGCGCGATGGCGTTCGGTATGCACCAGAAGCCGGAGACGATGTCCACCACCGTCCAGATGATTTCCGGCGTCTTGCCCAGCGCGATGAAGCCAGGCACCAGCCAGATCACGCGCAGCGCCAGCTTGGCCGCGTTGGTCTTTTTCGGGAAGATATAGAAAAAGGCCGATTCGTAGTTGATCTCCCAGCCTACCATCGTGGAAAAGGCGAAGAGGAAGAGCGGGATCGCGACCAGGTACTGGCCCAGATTGCCGTAGGTGCCGGAGAAGGCCAGCATCGTGAGAGCCTCGGCCTTGGTGCCGGACTGCCAGACGGCCGGCCCCGCGCACATAATGGAAAGGCCCGTCATCGAGCAGATCACCAGCGTGTCCATAAAGACTTCGAAGGAACCGTACATGCCTTCCTTGAACGGATGGTCGGTGATGGCGGTGGCGTGGGTGATGGGCGAAGAGCCGCAGCCGGCCTCGTTGGAGAAGGTGCCGCGCGCGCAGCCCTGACGCATGGCCAGAGCCATGGTGGAGCCGGCCAGTCCGCCCACCGCGGCCAGAGGCGTAAAGGCGTAGCGGAAGATGGTTGCGAAAGCGGCCGGGATATTGGCGATGTTGGCGCCGATCACGCCCAGAGCCGCGATGATATAGATGACGCACATCAAGGGCGTGATCTTCTCGCAGAAGCGTCCGATGCCCTTGACGCCGCCGATCAGCACCACGCCGCAGATCGCCGCACAGGCGACGGTGGTGACCCAGGTCGGAATGCCGAAGACATGCAGCATGGCGGTGGACATGGTGTAGGGCTGTACGAAGGCGGCGGTGCCAAGGCCGCCCAGCACGATCGTGCAGGCGAAGAAGACCGCCAGAGGCTTCCACTGTCTGCCCATGCCGCGTTCAATATAGTACATGGGGCCGCCGTAATAAACGCCGTCGGCGCCTTTGATGCGGTAGTACTGAGCGAGCGAGACTTCCACGCACTTTGTCATCATGCCGAAGAGCGCTATCACCCACATCCAGAAAATAGCGCCGGGGCCGCCGACGACCATGGCGCTGGCCACTCCGGCGATGTTGCCGGTGCCGACGCAGCCTGCCAGAGCCGAAGAGACGGCCTGCATGGGAGTCAGGGTGCCTTCCTTGCCGCTGGAGCCGCCGCCCTTCTTGAACATGGAACCAAAGGTGTTTTTCAGTATGTAGCCAAATTTGCGGAACTGGAAGAATCTGGTCCGGAAAGCGTACATAATGCCGACGGCGCCCAGGAGTATGAGCACCGGCGCGCCCCAAAGTATGCTGTCCAGCTTATTCAAAAACTCAACCACAGTCATCACGTGCCTTTCTAGTCGATTAAAAAACTTTTCTTATTTTGTCAGCTGCGCAAGAATGCTGTAAAAACCGCGGCAGGCCTTGGTCAGCTGCTCTATTTCGATATATTCGTCGCGCGTGTGGGCCAGAGACTCCAGCGAAGGGCCGTAGCCGATGGTCGGGATGCCGGCTTCGCCGCAGAAGTGGCTCGCGTTGGTGCAGAATGCAAAATGCGAGACGGGCGCCTCGATGCCTGCCTCTTTGAGCCCCCTGAGCGCCTTCTGCACGTAAGGGTTGGATTCCTCGATGAGCCAGGCCGGGAAATAGCGCTTGGCGGAGATAGTTTCGCCGGTCCAGCACTTTTCGGAGCCTTCGGCCAGATATATCTTCGTCTTCAGTTCGGGGATCTCTTTTTTGACGCGGGCGGCCGCTTCCTCCACCTGCCCCAGGATCACGCTTTCATCCTCGCCGACCAGCGTGCGTCTGTCAAAAGTCGCGCGGCAGACGGCCGGCACCACGGAAGCGCCCGGATATGGCGAGGAGATAATGTCCGTGAGTTCGAGAATGCCTTTGCCAAGCACCGGATGCTCGTTTGGCTTGATGCGGCGGATCTCCTCGATGAGCCGCGCCATATGGTAGACGGCGTTGACGCCCTTTTCGGGATTAGAGGAGTGGCAGCTCTTGCCCTCCGTCTCCACCACGACCTCCGCGCGGCCGCGCTGGCCGATCTTGACCGTGGTGGTGGTGGCCTCGCCAACGATCACGAAATCCGGATGGACGGCCTTCGTGATCTCCCTGCCGGCGATGCCCTCGAAGCACTCCTCGTGGACTGTGCAGGAGACGCATATCTCACCGGCGAAATCGTGGCCGGAGTCTCTTGCGAAATCTGCGACAGCCGTGATCATGGCCGTATCGCTGCCCTTCATGTCTGAGGTGCCGCGGCCGTAGATCCTGCCGTCCTCGATCTCGGCGCCGAACGGGTCGTGCATCCACTGCTCCCTGTCGACCACGTCAACCGTATCGATATGCCCGTCCAGCAGGATTGTGGCGCCCGGGCGCTTGCCGCGCATGCGGCCCAGCACGCTGCCATATTTGTCCGTCGTCACGGAATCAAAGCCGTATTCCTTCATCGTCCCGGCCATCAGCTCCGCGACCTGTTTTTCCCGTCCGGACATGCTGGGAATGCGAATCGCGCTGCGGCAGAACTCAATCAGCTTTTCATCATGCGTCATCAATATCTTCTCCCCTCGGCACTGAAAATAATCTTCCTCCGCGGGCGGACGCGCAGAAATAAATTGCGCCCGCGGCCGTTCTGCAATATAAATTTCATTATATCATGACGACGTAAAAGTTAATAATTACACGTCGGTTATTTTAAATGTTAGCAAAATTGAGCATAATGTGTATATCGTCAGTTGACATGCTAGAATAGAACAGTTGTTACGATCAAAAGAGGGTGCTTGTCTTGTATTATGCAATTTACGCCGAACTCAACCTGCTGTGCGCCGCAGTTCTGCTCTACGTGCTGTACAAGCTCAGCTCGGCTGACAGAAGCGCGGAGATGCGCGCCTTCGCGAGCGTCGTCGGAAGCACCTTCGTCATCCTGCTGCTCGACACAGCCTGGTCGTTTGTGGAGCCGCACACGGATCAGGTGCTTCTTAACTATGCTATCAATTCCTTTTACCTCTTCGACGGAGGCCTGATCTGCTATTTCTGGTATGTCTACATCGAACTCAAACTGAAAAACTGGCGTATTCTGCACAGGAACGCCCTCGTGCTGCTGGCCCTGCCTCTGCTGCTGCTGGGCGCCCTCTGCGTGGCGGCGCCGTTCTGCAGCTGGCTCTTTTACATCGACGCAAACAACGTCTACCACCGCGGGGACTTGTTTTTTATCCAGTACACGGTGTCCTACGGCTATATAGCGGCCGCCTCGTACCACGTCTGCCGTAAGCTGAAGGGCGCGGCTGACAAGTGGGAGCGGAGCGTTTATCTGACGCTGCTCTCCTTCTTCGTTTTTCCAATCGTGGGCGGCGTGCTGAGCATTATCTTTTACGGCCTGCCGACTGCCTGGGCCTCTGCGACTCTGTCTCTGCTGATGATCTTCATGAACCTGCAGTCCTACCAGATTTCTGTGGATCAGCTCACGGGACTCAACAACAGGCGCAGCTTCGACCGCTACCTGGCGGAACTGCTGTCGGACGACAAGACATTCTGTCTGCTGATGCTGGACGTCGACAAATTCAAGGGCATCAACGACGTCTACGGACATGTGGAAGGCGACAAAGCCCTGCGCAAGACGGCGCTGCTGCTGAAGGAAGTCTGCGGCCGCGACAACGTCTTTCTGGCCCGCTTCGGAGGCGACGAGTTCTCGGTGCTCATCAAAAACGGCGGCGCCGAAGAGGCGCAGGAACTGACGGCTGATATCAAAAAAACTTTCGAAACAGCACAAAAGGCCGGGGAGGACAACTTCTCTCTGGCGATCAGCATCGGCTTTGCCGAAAGCTGGTCCGGCTGCACAGCCGAACAGCTGATCTCCGCCGCCGACAAAAAACTTTACGAAGAAAAGGGAAAACTGCGGCCAAGGCGCGCAGGGCGCGCAGCGAGATAAGCGGCCCGTTCCCTGTCTGAAAATGAGGCCGTCAGACGCAAAGAACGCGGCTGACGGCCTTCTGTTTCTGTATTTATCCTTACGCTAAAGCTGTATTTTTACGACCTTCGTCTTGCCTCCGTGCGACACTGCAAGCTTTACAGCGGCGCCGCGTTCGGCGCGGCCCTCTATGTAGGAGCTGATGCGGCCGCAGTCGAAGTTTTTCACGTCGTAAGCGTCTACCTTGAGCAGCAGGCTGCCCTCGGCGACGCCGTCCTGCGCGGCCTGCGAACCAGGCACCACGCCTCTGATCTCGATGCCCCCGGAAGGAGCGCGATATTTATCTGAGAGGTCGAACCCCAGCGTCTTCTGGAGCGATGTGAGCGGCGGCTTTACGTGGTACGGACCGCTGCTTGCCTCACAGACCTGATAATCAGGCGCCGTAACGCTTACCGTGGCCACGGCCTTCGACTGGTCGAAGGCATACTCCATCAGTATGTTGTCCACAAAACCGGAGACCTTGAGTTTAGACACGTTCTCCGCAACGTCGCGCGAGGTCCTGCGCCCGTCGTCCTGCCAGCGTTTCTCCAGCAGAGACAGGGTTTCGTCGAGATCGTGCGAAGCCGCGAGGTCTGCGGCCCGTTTAAGTTCCGCTTCCGCGTTCTGTTTGGCCTGGGTCCTGACTTCCTCCGTCTTCTTCTGCTGTTCCGGCGTCACGGTCGGCTGCTGAGGCGCCGGCGCGTGATGGTGCGCGTTGTAGATCAGAGTGCCAAGCAAAATCGCGATGCCCAGACCGGCCGCCACATGGTCCCAATCGTTGTCGTCGTCATGCCAGTAATGGCCGCGATGGTGGAACGGCGCCCCGGGCGGCCCCGGAGGACCGTCGAAACCGCCGTGTCCGGGAGGCGGAGGAGGCGGGCCGGGCGGGCCCGCAAAAGCGGCGGCAGGCGCAAAGATCATCGCCAGCGCTACTATCAATGCAATAATGCGTTTATTCACTGTTCATTCCTCCTCACCTGCTGATTATAGAACAATTCGGCTCCGTTGGTAACCGCAATGGTTCAGCGGCCGAACGTATTTCTCGTATAGCCGGCGGCCAGCTGGCGGAACTGAGCCAGGGTGTCGAGCGCGTCTCCGCGCGAAATGCCGACCATCACGCAGGTCTCGCCGGCATCGAAAAGCATTGCTTCATAGATGAGCTTAGCGTGCCCGTCGGCCGTGTAGGCGGTGATCTCCACACCGGAGAGACCTCCGGCCGCAATCACCCCCTGGGAGACGATCTCCAGAGGCTTGCCGTTCTCCACATCCTCGAGGTTTTTCTTTGCAAAGGCCAGACGGTCGTCGTCGGTGAACCTGGTTTCCAGCAGCCGCGAAAGCACGAACAGGGCTCCGTCCGGACTTTTGGTCGGCAGTTTGGCGTCTTTGGTGTAGATGAAGGCGTCCTGGCGAATGCCGGCCAGAGTAAACGGCGTGCCCTCCGTGCGAATGGAGCCGGTCGGCAGCAGAGCCTGCTGCCTTGCCTCCTCCTCGCTCGCCCCATCCCAGCAGACAGTCTTCAGCATCTGCAGCACCGCCTTGCCGCGCTCTTCGTCCTTGGGAGCGAAAATGCCGCTGATCATCCACGACTTTTCGCCGCGGTCAATTATCAGCAGCCATTTGCCCACCGCCGCGCCGCTGTTCTTCTGATAGGCCTTCATCAGCGTGGCCGCGGCTCCGTTCCATACGAACCTGGCGCGCGATTTCAGCGTTACGCCGGCGCTTTTGAGCCTGGCCGGCGTGAACTCGGCCAGCAGCTTGGCGTAAGGCACCTCCAGCTCGGAGGCCTCCAGCGAGATTTTTTTCTTTGCATCTGCGCAGCAGCTGCGCGAAACCTGCGCGAACGAATAGCCATTGGCCGGCGCAATCCAGACCGGCACGCCGAACAGGGCTGCATGCTTGTCGCTCTTATGCGTGGTGATGATCTTCACGCCCCTGGAGTCGGCAAATTTTTCATCATGAGCGGCAGCCGAGCCCTTCCTGGCCAGCCCGGCTCTCAGCTGCGGCCTGGTGATATAGACGCCGATGCCGCGGCCGGAACCGCCTGAACGTCCCTTCGAGCGGCCGGATTTTTTTGATTTGGACGACTTATTTGAGCGGGCGGATTTCCCGGACTTTGACGATCTTTTGGATTTAGCCGCTTTCCTGGTTTTAGCCGTCTTCTTTGTTTTGGCCGCCCTGGCTTTTTTTGCCCTGGAGGTCCCGGCCACGGCAGGAGCGGGCGCCAGCACCGGACAGGCGGAAAGCAGCAGCAGAGCCGTCAGGATCGCGGCGATGACCTTTTTCAACTTAGTTCTGATCCTGCGACGAATCGCCGCTTTCAGCGTCAGGTTTGACAGGCGTATTATCCGTGAGGCCGGGGATATCCGGCAGAGACGGCACCACTTTCTTAATGAGATCCTGGAAGAAGCCCTTGACCTTGCCAACTTCCATTTTGGATCTCAGCTCGTCTGCATATTTGACCCCTTCGTCGCCGCCGAGCTCGCGCAGCGCCGTGATCTCCTTTTCCGCTCCCTCGTAATTCTTGACGCGGATGTACAGCAGGCCCAGCGTGTAGTGGGTTTTGGCGTCCTTCGGCTCCAGCTTGATAAGTTTCTCATAGCAGCTCTTCGCGTTAGAATAGTCGCCGAGCGCGATATAAGCGTCCGCCATGCCCTTGACTGCCGCCGTATTAGGCCGCAGCGAAAACTTGTCGGCCTTTTTGAAGGCGTCCAGCGCCTCGCTGTAATCGCCGCGAGACAGCAGTTCCTGACCGTTTTTGATATTTCTGTTCATGAGCGCCTGGGCAGCGAACCAGCCTGTGCCGCAAAGCAGCGCCAAAACTATGATCCCCACCACAAACGCCATAAAACCACCCGTATGTTTTTTCATTGCGCATCGCTCCTCTCGGAGAAGTTTTGTCTGACTTCCATCTGTTCCGTCTGAGGCTACAGCGTCGGACTCCAATTATACTTCAGCAGCCTCATCAGGCCGTCCGTCCTCTGGAGTTTGTTGACGCCGCAGTACTCCATCAGAAAGTAGAAAATGTCGTTGAGGTCCAGTCCGCAGTAGTGGCAGATCAGCGTCCAGATCGCGCCGCCGTGGGCCACGATCAGGATATCGCCCCCGGGACACTCCTTCAGTATCTTTTCAAACGCCGGCACCGTGCGCTTCTGCACGTCGGCAAAGCACTCGCCGCGCGGAGGCGCCACATGCGCGAAGTCGCGGCCGCGGGCCTCGTAGATCTGCTCCCACTCGGAGCGCACCTCGTCGAATGTTTTGCCTTCCCAGTCGCCGAGGTTTATCTCGTTCAAAGCCTCAACGGGTTTTGCCTTCGCATAGAGGTCGGGCCTCGCCAGCAGCAGCGTCTGCCGCGCGCGCACCATCGCGCTCGTGTAGACGTGAGCGAACTTCATGCCTCCGATGGCCGCGCCCAGAGCCTCGGCCTGAGCTTCACCCTCCGGCGAGAGCGGATAATCCATGCGTCCGTAATACATACGGGCAAACGGCAGCTGCGGCCTGCCGTGTCTCACGAGATAAATGTTCTGTACCCTGTGTTCCTCCGTCTTCAATGCAAACCCTCAAATCACGCGGCCCAAATCGCCGCTTTTTTTATCCGAAATTCTATTATACCCTGACCGTCCGACCCCGTCTCGTCAAACAGGCCTAATCGAAAGACAGCCGCTTACAGGACGATCTCGTTCTCCGCCTTCCACGGCGGCGTCACGATGCAGAGAAACACGAGCGGCGCGCCGCCGGTGTTCTCCACATGCTGAACGCAGGACGGAGGCACGACCACGGCGCGGTCCTTCCTGAGCTCCGCGGCCTCGCCGTCAATGAAGATCTGTCCCTCGCCCGATAGCACGTAATAAACTTCCGTGGAGTCAGCAAGCTTGTGGGACAGGGTTTTGCCTCCCGCCGCCAACACGGCGTGAGAGAGCGAAAACGTATCGTAAGGCAGCTCCATGCGGTCAGGGTGCAGCACCTCAGCGAGAAAACAGAGGTCCCCGACCGTAAAATGGTCCATTGACACTGCGTCGCGCACAATAAGCTCTTTCATTTAAACGATGACCTCCTTGTTTTGCGGAGCCTCTTCAGCCAGAGTCAGACGTGATAACAGCCAGACCGCTTTACTATGCCGCTTGCTTTTCACCGGGAAAAAGCACGGCGAGAAAAATCAGCGCACCCACTCCGATTTCCACATCGGCAAGGTTGAACCTCAACCCGCTGCGAAAGACAAGCGTCGAAAAAGGCAGGTAAATCCAGTCGGAAACTACGCCAAAAGCGAGTCTCTCGATCAAATTGGCGGCCGCGCCGCCTGCCGCCAGCGCCAGCCCGAAACGTGAAAGCGGCTTTGGTCCGCCGCGGCGGAAGATCGTCCACAACAAAACCGCCAGCACTGCCAGAGCAGCTGCCGTCACAACTGCGGGATGCCCCCTGAAAAGGCCAAACGCACCGCCGGCGTTGACGTCCACCGTCAGACCGCACTGCCTGGCAATCCGTTTGGACGCCAGATCGGCCATCGCTGCGCCGACCATGACCATTATATATTTTTCGCGCGGATCTCCGGCGTTTTCCATTATCAGCACCTCCGCTGTCATATATTATCGCATATCCGCGACGAAAAAGCGGGAAGCCCTTCGGCTTCCCGCTTACTGCTGTTCCAACCCGGCCGGCCGTTGCTCAGCCTTGCTCTCGGGTTTTGTCTCGCTTCACCGCAGTCATTCCGCCGCTTCGTCCTTCTGCGGCTTCGGGCCGGTGAACCAGTTGAGGCCGAGTTCTATGCCGATGGGGCTTTCGTAGTTCTCGCCGTTCTCGTAGACGAGCGCGCCGTGGAGCATGAAGTTGTCGTTGTTCCAGTAGTTGATTCCCAGTTTGTACTGACCCCAGGTGCCGCCGAAGTCTGCTTTGAACGGGTCGCCCGACATGGTGAGGTCGGTTTCGCCGTCAAATTCTCTGATGATCGAGGCTTTGACGTAGAAGTCGAGCGTTTTGCCGGCGGAGGTGATGACTTTCCTGCCCAGAGAGAATCCTAGTCTGCCTCTCACGGAGCTGGTGCTGTCTATTTCCACGTCGGAGTTGTTGACGG
>Ga0163159_1000926_pt1 | contig 31016 bp, 29 predicted proteins | sample BioMet9_FD_108702 | JGI IMG/M metagenome (GOLD analysis project Ga0163159, IMG submission 108702) | Microbial communities from bioreactor (seeded with sewage sludge) at Lawrence Berkeley National Lab, California, USA - Biofuel... | ecosystem: Engineered > Bioreactor > Anaerobic > Unclassified ... | reverse complement strand
GCGAGCCGTTCTTTGATTTCAGCTGTTGAATAGCCGGTGAAGTCATAGGACATCAGGCTGTCCGCGTGCTGCTCAAGAGAACGGATGGCCTTCATCAACGCACCTTCGAAATTGTCGCAGATGCTCATTACTTCCCCGGTAGCTTTCATCTGCGTTGTCAGTGTCCGCTTTGCATCGATAAATTTGTCGAACGGAAGACGCGGTATTTTAACAACACAGTAATCGAGAGCCGGTTCAAAGCTAGCGTATGTTTTTCCTGTGATTTCGTTTCGTATCTCATCCAGGTTGTAGCCAAGGGCAATTTTCGCGGACACTCTCGCGATCGGATATCCCGTTGCCTTTGATGCGAGCGCGGAAGAGCGGCTGACACGCGGGTTGACCTCTATTACGCAGTATTCCAGGCTGTCCGGATTCAGCGCATACTGTACGTTGCACCCGCCTGTGATCTGAAGCTCGTCAATGATGTGAAATGCTGATGTCCGCAGCATCTGATATTCCTTGTCGCCAAGTGTCTGTGACGGTGCGGTGACGATGCTGTCGCCGGTGTGGACGCCGACCGGATCGATGTTCTCCATATTGCAGACGGTAATGCATGTGCCGTTATAATCCCTCATTACTTCATATTCGATTTCCTTCCAGCCGGCGATGCAGCGCTCCACCAGTACTTCTCCGACACGTGAGAGGCGGAGACCGTTTGCAAGAATTTCCCGAAATTCCTTCTCGTCGGATGCGATTCCGCCTCCGCTTCCGCCCAACGTATAAGCAGGGCGCAGCACAACAGGAAAACCGATGATTTTCGCAAATGCCAGTCCATCTTCGATGTTCTTTACAACGAGTGAAGCGGCGACAGGCTCTCCGAGCTTTTCCATCGTATCCTTGAAAGCCTGACGGTCCTCGGCTTTTTTAATCGTTTCCGGTGTCGTGCCGATCAGCCGAACATGCTCCTGCTCAAGGAATCCGCTTTCGGAAAGCTCCATGGCCAGGTTCAGTCCGGCCTGACCGCCAAGGGTCGGCAGCAGACTGTCAGGCCGTTCTTTCCGTATCAGAGCCTTGGCTATTTCCACGGTCAGCGGCTCAATGTAAACATGATCGGCGATGTCCTTATCCGTCATGATTGTAGCAGGATTTGAATTTAAAAGCACAACCTCGACACCATCTTCGCGGAGGGAACGGCAGGCCTGTGTGCCGGCATAGTCAAATTCAGCCGCCTGACCGATCACGATCGGCCCGGAGCCGATTACAAGTACTTTCCTGATATCATTGTTCTTCGGCATTATTCGTTTACCTCCGTCATCTTCAGAAAATGATCGAAAAGACAGCCGGTATCCTGCGGTCCGGGAGAAGCTTCCGGATGAAACTGGACGGTCAGAAGCTTTTTGTCCCTGTACAGAAAACCCTCATTTGTTCCGTCATTGACATTTTCAAACAGCGGCTCGGCAACGGTACGGTCCATGCTTTCCGGATCTACCGCATATCCATGATTCTGCGCTGTCATATAAACTTTCCCGGTCAGCAGATTACGGACAGGGTGATTTCCTCCGCGGTGCCCGTATTTCAGACGGTATGTATCGGCGCCAAGCGCGAGCGCCATGAGCTGATGGCCAAGACAGACTGCAAACATCGGTATTCCGGAATCATACAGCTTCCTGACTTCTTGAATAATGCCGGTGCATTCCTTTGGATCGCCGGGACCGTTGGAAAGGACGATGCCATCCGGATGCTGTTCCGTGATCTTTTCAGCCGCTGTATCCGCCGGATAGACGGTCACGCTGCACCCGCGGCGCAGAAGAGACCGGATGATATTTTGTTTTGTGCCGAAATCCAGAAGTGCAATTTCTCTTTTGGCATGCGGTACATATTTTTTATATTTCACCGGACAAGTCATACGTCCGACCACATTCCCGGTGCGGTAAAGCTTCAGTTTTTCCTTTATGGATCCGATATCGTACGACTCTTTCATCGTAATCATGCCGTTCATGGTTCCGCTTTCCCGCAGCAGCTTCGTAAGGGATCGTGTGTCGATTCCTGTGATAACAGGTGTATGCTGTTCTTCCAGAAAGCTTCCCAGCGATTCCTCACACCGGAAATTACTCGGCATCCGCGCCATCTCCCGGAGCAAAAAAAAATCCGGCCTGATCTGCCCGGATTCTAAATCATCTCTGCATATACCATAATTACCGATAATCGGATACGTCATAACTACTGCCTGCCCCGCGTACGAGGGGTCTGTCAGTATTTCCGGATAACCGGTCATCGAAGTATTGAAGACAATTTCGCTGATCGTATCTTCAAATACATCAGCCGAAACACCTTCAAAAACATGACCGTCCTCCAAAATCAGATAAGCCTTCATAACAATGCGCCCTCCCTTGTTTTTGCTTAAATTGTTAACAGTTTAGCACAGGAAATATGCAATTTCAATTAAAATTTTGATCGAATTTATTTGCAGAAGCGGGAAAAATTTTTGCATCGGATACGTTCATCATGTTACCGTGGAAATAGAAGACCGAATGCTTTATAATAATACTATTACGAGGAAAACTAAATAATAACAACCAGGAGAGTACATGACAGAAAACCAATACATGAGCAATACTGATATACAAAATACCGATCCGGAAGCTGTTCTGAAGAAATATTTTGGATTTGATTCCTTCCGGACCGGTCAGAAAGACGTAATTGATCATATTTTAAACGGGCAGGACGCGTTCGCGGTAATGCCGACAGGCGCGGGAAAATCAGCGTGCTATCAGGTTGCGGCACTTTTGCTTCCGGGAATCACAATGGTTGTTTCCCCGCTCATATCCCTGATGCAGGATCAGGTTCAGTCACTGAATGACGCGGGGATCGCAGCCGCTTTTATCAACAGTTCCCTTTCTGAAAAAGATTTTATGAATACCATCCGGAACGCGAGAGACGGTATGTATAAGATTATCTACGTCGCACCCGAAAGGCTTGTGAATGACGGGTTCCGGAATTTCGCATCAAACGAAAACATTTCTATGGTTACAGTCGATGAGGCACACTGTATCTCGCAGTGGGGTCAGGACTTCCGTCCAAGCTATCTGAAAATCACCGATTTTATTGCTGAACTTAAGAAACGTCCCATTGTAAGCGCATTTACAGCGACCGCTACGGAAACAGTAAGAGAGGATATTGTCTGTGCGCTCGGCTTAAACGATCCATTTGAAATTGTTACCGGATTTAATCGGGAGAATTTGTTCTTTCAGGTAGAAAAGCCGCGGAGCAAAGACAGCTATGTCCTGGATTTTCTGGCGTCGCACGAAGGCGAAAGTGGTATCATTTACTGTGCGACACGGAAAAATGTGGAAAAGCTATATGCACTTTTGATAAAAAAAGGATTCAGCGCAGTGAAATATCACGCGGGCATGACGGCGGAAGAGCGGAAGAAAATGCAGGATGATTTCATCTACGATTACCGGAGCATCGTTGTGGCGACGAATGCTTTCGGCATGGGCATCGACAAATCAAATGTCCGCTTTGTGATCCATTATAACATGCCGCAGAGTATGGAGAATTATTACCAGGAAGCGGGAAGAGCCGGCCGTGACGGGCTCGACGCCAAATGTATCCTGCTATTTTCGGCGCAGGATGTAATGATCAACCGTTTCCTGCTCGACCACAAGGAAATGACAGACCTGGATCCGGCCGATCAGGACAGTGTACGTGAACGTGACACGGCAAGGCTTCGCATCATGGAGCATTACTGCAATACGACAGACTGTCTGAGAAATTATATATTAAATTATTTCGGTGAAAAAACATTGAAACCATGCGGCAGCTGCGGCAACTGTCTGAAAGAGTTCGAAGAACTCGACATGACAGGCGAAGCAAAACAGATACTGAACTGTGTGTTTGAAGCAAGGGGACGGTACGGCAAAATGGTTATCATTGATACTGTCGCAGGCGCGAAGACAGCGAAGCTTATGGAATATGGCACAACAAGTTATAAATCATACGGTGTACTGCACGACAGGAAAAGAGACCTTCTGAAACGGCTTGTCACACAGCTTCTGATGGAAGAATATCTGCTGGAGACGGGAAAGTACCATCTTTTGAAATTAGGTCCAAAGGCTCAGCGGCTGAAGGATCCCGATCAGAAAATCTTTATCAGGATAACAGAGGATGACAGACGCGCCGCAGCAGCGCCGTCTGCACCGCGGAAAGCGAGACTTACCGACAGTCTTACGTCGGAAGGCTTCGGGCTGTTTGAAGAGCTCAGGAAGCTTCGTCTTACAATCGCCCGGGAAGAGAACATGCCGCCGTACATTGTCTTCAGTGACAAGACGCTGATTGAAATGAGTGCCGGAAGACCTTCATCAAAAGCTGAGATGATGGACATTTCAGGTGTTGGAGAGACGAAATACCGTAAGTACGGAGAGCGGTTCCTCGCACAGATAAAAGCATTTAACTAAAAGATAATAATCAGTTCCAGAAATCGGTCTTTTCCTGCAGGTTTTTATCCGCGGCGCGAAAGACCGGTTTTTTTCTGGTTTTCTCTGCATGGTGTAAATTGAAAGGGCATTACAGGAAAACCAAGATGTGTATAAAATTCAAATATATCTGTTTATCACATTAATTGGTAAAAGCAAATAGAGTTCGCTACAGACAGGTATTTTCTTTTATACATTTAATATCATAATGAACATATTGAAAATTTGAATTTGAAATGGCAGTAAATATATCGTTTAATTAGTTTATTATTAGACTTTAATAGAGATGATGGAATGAATGTAAGCTTAAACACAATGCGTTACTTTATCGATATTGTTGAGCAGAAAAGCTTTACTAAAGCTGCAGAAAAAAACTATGTTGCGCAGACATCACTTAGTCATGCAATCGTAAAACTGGAATATGAAATGGACGCAAAGCTGCTGATCCGTTCACCAGGCAATGTAGAACCTACTGAAGCAGGAAAAGCTTTTTTCCTTGCGTGCAAGGAAATGCTTGATACATATCAGAAAATGTTACAAAAAGTAAATTTTTTTAAAACACAGATGAAAAATGTACAGATAGGATTTATCGATATTTTCGAATGTGTTGACTTTATGAAACTGCAGGAAAAGCTGAAAAATACATTGCTGAATCATGTGTTCCGCTGGACTGACCGGTACAGCATTACAGATGACAGCCTGGATATCATGATTGGATATTCTTATGAAAGACGTGTAAATAATCAAAATAAAGTCAGAAAAATAAACATAGCAAAGAACAGGTTGTCTTTTTTAGTTTCAAAGCAGAATGCGCTTTCCAGAAAAGAAAACATCTGTATTCAGGATCTTAAAGGACAGACTGTAATCATTCTGCTGCGTGACCGGAATATTAATACGGAAATCGTGGAAGGACGGCTATTTCAGAAATATCTTAAAGATGCGGACTGCAAAATTCATTTTGTTTATTCTGCCATGGAACGAAGAACGTTGACAGAATGCAACAACGGTATTGCAATTTTCGAAAAGGATCTTTTTAAATATGACAAAGAAACATGTGAAACGGTAGACATCGGATTTCATTTTCCCTTGTCTTACATTGTTTCTTATAAAGGAGAAGAAATGCGGCCTGCGGTAAGGCTGATTGAAAATTTCTTAATGAAGCAGCTATAAATTTTTTTCACCCTGTCATGAATTTTATGCATGACAGGGTGTTTTTCTTATGTTATACAGCAAAAAATATAGATGATAAGATGAAATAAACTGAATGGATTGGAGATAATATTATGCAATACGCGTCACTTGCGGTACATGGCGGCAGAAACGAAAAAGGCGCAGAAATTAAAGGCGTTAATTACCCGATTTATTTGTCCTCTACTTTCGTGCAGGATTCAATCGGTGAATATGGTGAATTTATGTACAGCCGTTCCAATAATCCGACTCGGAATAATGTGGAACAGCTCATTGCACAGCTGGAGGGTGCGGAGCATGGACTGGTGATGGCAAGCGGAATGGCAGCAACTGCCCTGGCTTTTTCCCTGCTTAAGCCAGGTGATAACGTTTTAATAAACAGTAATGTCTACGGCGGAACATGGAACTATGTGACAAATGTCTTCACAGAACGAGAGATTACATGTGAGGTTGTAACCGATTTTAATCATTATGATTTTAATGAAGTGTCGGCTGAGACAAAAATGGTTTTTCTGGAAACGCCGTCAAATCCATTACTCTGCGTAACAGATATTGAGGCTGTCTGTAAAAGAGCACATGAAAAGGGCATTATCTGCGTTGTAGACAATACCTTCATGACTTCTTATCTGCAGAAGCCGCTGCTGCTCGGTGCGGATATCGTTGTTTATTCTGCTACAAAATATTATGCGGGTCATTCGGATATCATTGCCGGCGCGGTTGTAACAAATGACGATAAAATATATGAAAAGTTGAAATTTCATCAGAAAATTCTCGGTGCAATCCTCAGTCCGTTTGACTCTTTTCTGCTTAACAGAGGCATAAAAACACTGCATGTGCGAATGGAGCGATCCATGAAAAATACGCAGGAAATCGCAGAGCATTTTGAACATCATGAAGCGGTAAGCCGTATTTTCTATCCGGGACTTTCGTCAGACCCCGGGTATGAGTTTCAGAAAAAGCAGGCAAAAGGAAGTGGGGCAGTTTTTTCGGTTCTGCTTAAAAAAACGTTTGATCCTGCAGTTTTCTGTAATTCTCTTCAGCTTTTTGATCTAGCGGTCAGCCTTGGCGGAGTTGAGTCGCTTATCTGTCATCCTGCGTCTATGACACATGAATCCTATACGAAAGAACTGCAGGAAGAAATCGGCATTAAAGATGAGCTGCTAAGATTCGCAGTCGGCATAGAGGATTCCGTCGACTTGATTCAGGATATCGAACAGGCACTTGATAAGGCACAAAAGTAATGTATGAAGAGGATATAAGCTATCGGTTCGGAGCCGGCAGGTATCTGCAGAAACCGGATGTTTTGAAGGATAGCGGCAGTGAAATTCTCCGCTATGGGAAAAAAGTATATGTGATAGGCGGGTACAGGGCGTTTGAGGCAGCCTGGAGCTATATGGAAGAAAGCTTCCGAATAGCTGGTCTTTCATACGTAAAAGAATCGTATTCCGGTTATCCGAGTGTGCAGAAAATTGCAGAATTGAAAGTAAATGTACAAAGAACCGGCTGCGATGTCCTGGCAGCTGTCGGCGGAGGCCGGGTTATTGATCTTGCAAAAGCAGCCGCTTTTGAGCTGAAACTGCCGATAGCTGCCATTCCAACGCAGGCAGCAACATGCGCAGCTTATTCACCGATTTCGGTATTATATACACCGGAGGGGAAGAGTGATGCGTATATTCAGTCTGATTATGAAGTGAATACAGTTCTGGCTGACGAAACAGTTATGATGTCACAGCCGCCACGGCTTTTGTCCGCAGGTATTCTGGATGCGATGGCAAAATTTTATGAAATATCCGCACTTCATCCTGAAAAACTGGATGAACACGTCAGTATTGCCAGATACAGTGCCTATCATGCGGCTGAGTTTACTTGTAAAGTTTTGAAGGAAAAAGGCAGAAAGGCTGTGTCAGATCTCGAGAAGGGACAGCTGACAAAGGATATTCATGATGTCATTTTTACAAACATCGCACTGACAGGCATGATAAGCGCTTTGATGCAGGGCAGAGGACAGACGTCTCTTGCACATGCCTTTAACAATGCACTGCATATGGACTTTTTGAAGCAGGCGGACAGTGTACTTCATGGAGAGGGTGTTGCACTTGGCCTTATCGCGCAGTTCGTTTACAATGATTCCGCATGTGATACCGATAAATTGAAATTCTTTATGAAAGAGCTTCATATGCCATGTACATTGGATGAAATCGGAATCAAAGCAGGCAGAGCAAATCAGGAAATACTTTATAACCGGTTGAAAAAATATCCCTTTATGATGAAAGACAGCTGCCATGAACGACTGCTCTGGAATGCATTGTCTGCAGTAACAGACAGAAAGGAAAGCCGCGTATGATATCGGATGAAATGGAAAAACTGATCCGGCAGGGCGGTGGTATCCGGGAGGCATCTGACGAGGCTGTACGGCAGAAAAAGCAGTATGGTGAAAACGCTGTATTTGATTTAAGTCTTGGAAATCCGTCTGCACCGGCTCCTCCAAAGGTAGCGGAAGCAATGCGGGAATTATGCGATTCTCCGGATCTGGATCATCGTTATATGTGTCAGGCAGGATATGAGGAAGTACGCAGCAGAATAGCAGCTTTTCTGAATCATCAGCATGCAGCGCATTACTGCGGAGAGCATATCATCATGACAAATGGAATCGCAGGAGGAATCGCAGCTATTTTAAAAGCTATTCTGAATCCCGGGGATGAGGTGGCCGTGCTTCGGCCTTATTATCCTTCTTATATTGGATTTATCAGGAATGCCGGAGGAAATGTGAAAGAAATAAATGCTGATGCGGTCGATTTTGTGCCGGACAGTAGAGATTTTTTCATGAAGATTACACCACGTACGAAAGCTGTTATTGTCAATTCGCCAAATAATCCGAGTGGAGCTGTATATTCAGAAAAGACTGTTCAAAGTCTGACTGCAGTTCTGAAAGAAAAGCAGAATAAGTACGGCAGAGATATCTGTCTGATTTCAGACGAATCGTACAGAGATCTCGTATATGATCAGAACACGCTTCCGTGGTGGCCAGCGTTTTATGACAATTCCGTTGTCTCTTATTCTTTCAGCAAGGGTCTGTCACTGCCGGGGGAAAGGATTGGATATCTTGCGGTTTCACCTGAAATGCACGATGGCGGAAAGCTGATACAGGGCATAAAAACTGCAATTGGAAATATCGGATTTGTAAACGCACCTGCTTTTTTTCAGAAGGTAGTCAGTAAATGCCTGAACGAGAAAGTAGACATTGCGTATTATGAAAAAAATCGAAGTTTTCTTTATGAAGTATTGAAGAAATCCGGCTTTGAATGCGCAGAACCGAAAGGTGCTTTCTATTTTTTTGTTCGCGCTCCGGATGGTGATGAAGACAGGCTGCTTAAACTGGCAGGGAAACGTCATTTGATTTTTGTCGGCGGGAAGAATTTCGGGTTTGAAGGGTATGTGCGGATATCTTTCTGCTGTGAATATGAGGTGCTTCAACGAGCAGCTACTGCGTTTGCACTTCTGGCAGAGGACTGCGGTCTGAAGAAGGCCGAAAGGTAAACTTTTAAACAGAGAGGAAGATAGGAATGGGCAAGATTGACTACGAAAAAGCCGGAATGGGAACATTGGTTATACATGCCGGTCAAGAGCACGATGGTCTGTATGGAGCACTGGCTACCCCGATATATCAGACTTCAACTTTTTGCTTTAATACAGTTGAAGAAGGAGCATCGAAATTCAGCGGTGAGACTCCAGGTTTTTGCTATTCACGCGGAGGAAATCCAACTACTGCGGCTCTTGAGAAGAAAATAGCAGCACTGGAATGCGGCGAAGCATGTGTTGCAACAGCTTCTGGTATGGGTGCAGTAGGAGGTGTACTGCTTTCACTGCTGGAAACGGGGGACCATGTGATTTGCGGGGAATGTGTTTACGGCTGTACGGATGTTGTACTTCGGACAACACTTAAAAAATTCGGCGTCGAGGTATCTTATGTGGATACGACAGATCTGAATTCAGTAAAAGCAGCAATACGTCCGAACACAAAACTGATTTATTTTGAAACGCTTACAAATCCTACGATGAAGCTTACAGACATTGCGTCGATTTCAAGACTGGCACATGAAAAAGGAATTATGACGGCAGTTGATAATACGTTTTCACCGCCCCCTGAAATCTATCCGTTGAAAGAAGGCGCGGATATTGTACTGCACAGCTGTACAAAATATATAAATGGTCACGGCGATGTAATAGCAGGAGCGATTATCGGAAGTACAGATATCATCACATCGATCCGAAAAGGTGTTACATCAAAAATCTGCGGTACAACACCGAGTCCCTTTAATTCATTTCTTGTTCTGCGTGGAATGCAGACAATGGAACTTCGTATGGAACGCCATTGCAGCAATGGACTTGCGGCAGCCCGTTATCTTGAAAGTGTCCCATATGTTAAAAAGGTATATTATCCGGGACTTGAGAGTTTTGAGCAGCATGAACTGGCAAAGACGCTTATGCATGGTAATTACGGCGGAATTATGTCTTTTGAACTGAAGGATGAAATTAATGGAATGGATGGATTTACGGCATGTAAAAAAGTTGTCAACGCGCTGAAACTTGCTTCAATAGCAGTCAGCCTTGGTGATCCGGCGACACTTATTCAACATCCGGCAAGTATGACACATGCCAATATGTCAAAGGAGGTGCAGGAAGAGGCAGGAATAAAAGAAGGTCTTATTCGTCTGTCGGCAGGTCTTGAAAATGAAGAAGACATCATTGCGGATTTTAAGCAGGCATTTGCTGTCTTAGAGGCTTAGCAGGAAAGGACGTTCAGATGAAGAAGATACAGATCAGCAATTTGTCATTTGCTTATCCGGATGAACCGGAACGACTGATTATCAAAGACATAAACCTGGAGATAGAAAACGGTGAATTTGTATGCCTTCTCGGACAGTCAGGATGCGGAAAAAGTACACTGCTTCGATTGCTTGCAGGATTGGAACGGCCGACATCAGGAAAAATCATAATTGACGGTGAACAGATTCATGGTGCCAGTCTGGAACGCACGGTTGTGTTTCAGGACTACGGATTGTTTCCATGGATGACAGCAGGCGAAAATATTCTGCTTGCGCTTCAGCAGAAATACCCTGACGAGAATAAAAAAGATCTAAAGAAAACTGTTGTGGAAATGCTTGGTAAAGTTGGTCTTGATCCATCTGTTTACAAGAAACTTCCGAAAGAACTGTCAGGCGGTATGAAACAGCGGTGCGCGATTGCGCGGTCGCTGAGCATCGATGCGTATATATTATTGATGGATGAACCATTCGGTGCACTGGACGCGGTAACAAGAGCAAGACTTCAGGATTTAATTCTGCAGCTGTGGGCGAAGGATGAAATGAAAAAAACAGTATTTTTTGTTACGCATGATGTAGACGAAGCATTGCTTCTGGCTAACCGTATTGTGGTTTTGGGTCAGTCTCCAAGCAATATCATATATGACTGCAAAATACCGGATGAGCAAAAAGCCACACGTGAAAATCAGTTTGAAAATATCGAAGTGCTGAAACTGAGAAACGAATTGATCCGACAGATCAATCAGGATGTTATAAGTCACACGGAATAAATTTAAAGGAGAGTAAATATGAAAAAGAGAATCGTAACAGTTTTATTAGCCGCGGCTATGATTTTGAGCCTTGCAGGATGCGGCGCAGGTTCACAGTCCAAAGCAGTGGAACAAGGCAGTTCTTCCCAGGCAGCTTCTTCATCCTCAGAAAAGCCGGAATCTTCCAAAGTTGTATGGGCACAGGGAAACAGCGGGAATGTACTAGTAAGCATTGCTAAAGCACAGGGATACTTCGATGAGCTGGGGCTGGATATTGAAGAAGTTCCGCTTGATGACGGGCAGCTGGAAGCCGTTCGAACAGGTCAGGTCGATATAGCTTCGAATTCAGGGACATGGGAACCGGTACAGATGATTGCATCAGGAGACGATATGGCGATCATAGGCGGGTTCATGCTGACAGGCTGTATGCCGGTTGTAGCCCGTGAAGATCAGGAATGGAACAGTCCTGAGGATTTCCTTGGCTCTAAAATGGCTGATTCCAAGTCAAGATACAGCCTGTATCATACGCTTGTCGATGAAGGGCATGATCTGGATAAGGAAATACAATTCTACGAATATGAAAATGACAGTGAGGAAATCCAGGCAGTATTGAAAGGTGAAATCGACTATGCGACAATTGGCACAGGCAGAATGTATGAAGTATTGAATACAAAGGGCATTAAAATCGTGACATACTGCAGCAATGTAACGCCAAATTATTCTTGCTGCCGCATGGTTGCAAGAGATTCCTGGGTAAAAGAAAATCCGACAACGGTTAAGCTGATTAATGAGGCACTTATCCGTTCTATGTGTTATTTCGAATCACACCGGGAAGATTGCGTAGACCTGATGACTAAACAGCTGGGTGCAAATAAAGAATATGTGCAGGCCTATATGCTGAACGAGCATTACCGAATAAATCCGGATACAGTTAAGAATATTGTTATGGATAATTATAACTATATGCTTAAGGTTGGAGGAATTGAGCATCCTGACAGCAGTGTCAAGATGGAAGACAGAATTTATAATAATCTGTATAAAGAAGCATTGGATGCTGCCGTAGAAAAATACAGAGATGAAGATCCGGATTTTTATGACAATGCGGTCAAGTTTTATGAAGAATACAATGAATAATCAGATTTGCTCGGACGGACGGTGATTTATACAGATGAAGGGAATAACAGGTTTTTTTAAGAAATATTGGATTACAGTATTGATATGCGTGGGTTTTGTTCTGCTGTATAAATATATATCGGATAACAAACTTCTGAGTGCACTGATGTTCCCTCCGCTGGAGGGAATATCCTCAGAATTTATAGCAGACAGACACGTAACATTGCTGAATCTTCTTTCTTCAATACGGCTTCTTATCCCGTCGATACTTATTACACTGGCGATTGCGCTTGGATTAGGCTTTCTGGTCGGTATGAGCAAACGTCTCCGCGAAGTACTGTATCCTATCATATATGCCTTCAGCTGTGTGCCTTCTATTTTGCTTTCTCCATTTGTTATATTAATGGCACCTTCCTTCTGGTGGGCATCTGTGATATTGATTGTATACGGGACAGTCTGGGCTACACTGTTTGCTACGATAACCGGCATTCAGACAATTGACAGACGTTATCTGGATAACGCTGCAACTTTAGAATTGAAAGGAATGAAGCGATTTTTCAAAATTATTCTTCCGGCTGCAAGTCCTTCTATTATGTCCGGGTTTGTTAATTCACTGAGAAGTTCATTTGTCATGCTGGTTTACGCGGAAATGTACGGAGCTCAGAACGGGTTAGGCTTTTATGTGAAAAAATATTCCAGCCTTGGACTATATGATAAAATGTGGGGCGGCTTTATTTTTATGGTGCTCGTACTCGTTATAGTGATGACATTTTTTGAACGGCTAAAGAATCACATATTAAAATGGACAATCCAATAAATAATCGAGCAGACGCGGTATTTAAGAGTTTCTCCGCGCTCTGCTCGTTTTTATTTATCTGTTTATTGACGAAATTGTTAGCGTTCATTCTTATATTATGTTATATTAACGATTGAAGATAAAAACCTTCCGGAAAACCCTTTTACCCTGCAGAAGGTGCATATAGATAGAGATTCCGTAAGGCGGCAGTTGGTTATGCTTGAAAAGCGCACCTTATGATAAGGCGTGACAATAGAGCTTGTAAACTAGGAGGCAATACATGGATTCCGAAAAATTACGGCAGATCATTGAAAAAACTCCCCATAAAACTACGATGTGGTTTATTCCCGTTTCCAAAGTTAAAGAAAAAGTCCTTTCCAATGCGCTTTCCGGCTTTGCCAAAGAATGCAGGCCTGAAAACGCGGTTGCACTGATGGATACGACACTTACAGGAAATGGGAAAAACGGCTACCTGATTTCTACGGAAGGTATTTATGGAAAGTCATTCAGCGATATTGTCGCTCAGCAGCCAAAAACGGGTTTCCTTGCCTTTTCAGACTATGTTGCGGCAGGACATAATACTGACTTTGAAAAAGAACCGGGCGAATGGAAAAGGTATTCGCGTGATCTCTTTCTGCTGAAAAAGGATGGTACGGTCCGAATCGTATTCGCTATTTTTTTGAATGACATGATTAACTTAATGAACGCAATACTTGCAGAAGAAAACGGTACGGATGGAGAAGCAGCAAAAGAAGAGACAATCAGCATAAAAGAGGCAGAGCCGGATAATGAGCCCGAAATCTGTGAAGAGCCAGAACCGGATGAAGAGCCGGAAATCTGTGAAGAGTCAGAACCGGATGAAGAGCCAGAAATTCGTGAAGAGCCAGAGCCTGACATGGAACCCGCAAATGAAAACTCCTGCAGCAGCGATGAGCCGGATATTGATATCGTCTTCAAAGAACTTATGAAAGCAGTAAAAGACGGTACCGATACCACGCAGCCGTACAATATGCTGCTGAAAGCGGCAGAAACGGGAAACGCGAAAGCAGCCATGCATCTCGGAGATGTATTCTGTTACGGAAGTGGCGTGGAAAAGAATGAATCCGAAGCGTTCCGATGGTATGAAATTTCAGCCAAGGGCGGCGATTTGGAAGCAATCCGGGTTCTTAGCTTTTTTTACGCGACAGGCGAAGGAGTAGAAAAAGATGAAGAAAAAGGTATGCAGCTTCTTCGATTTTCAGCTGAGCACGGAGATTCGGAAAGCATGTATGATTTAGGAATCTTTCTGGAAATGGAAGATAAGGATGATCCGGAATCCTTTCAGTGGTTTCAAAAATCAGCAGAACTTGGAAACACATATGCTATGCTGCATATTGGCAATATGTATTTGCTGGGGGATTACGAAACCCGTGTAGATCCGGACCCGTCAAAAGCAGAAGAATGGTTCCGGAAAGCAGCGGCGGCAGGAGAAGATATGGCGTATTGGGAACTGGGTTCGTTGTATAATCCGAATCAAACGACGCCTGAAGGATATCCGGAGCCTGATATGGAAAAAGCTATGGAATTCTTCATAAAAGGCGCTGAACTGGGAAACAGCGATTCAAAAAGATATCTGGCCGCATTGTATCAGCAGGGCGGTTTTGAGGGAGAACTCCGGGAAAAGCTGCGCTTATGGTTCATTGAGGAAATTGAAAACCTGCGTATCGGAGATACTTTTGCTACGGTAGGCATGCCGGAGGATACAGATTCCTGTGCTTCCAACAGAAATGAATGGGAAGTGATCGCGCGGGAAGGAAAGAAAAGTCTGCTGATCAGTAAAAAGGTATGGCAAGATCATTATTATAATGAACATGAAAAGAGCGCGTCGATCGGTCGAGCAAAATTTAAACTGGATTGCGCCAAAATGCAATATAGAAATGGCAGTAAGGAAAGAAATGATGCCATAAAAGAATATGATAATTTCATGAATAGCATCGTTGAAGACAGTACGGACTGGAATTCCTGCTCTCTGCGCGAATGGCTGAATAATACCATATTTTACGGGATTTATTTTTCTGAAATCGAACGCAGAATGATTGCCTGCACAGAGCTGGAACAGCCGGATAACCCGAAATTCGGAACGTCAGGCGGTCCTGTGACAAAGGACCGGCTTTTCCTGCTAAGCATCGATGAAGTAGTTCGATATTTTGAAAATGAAGGGGAAAAGCCAGATGTAGAAACATTCGGATCCGCAGAATCCTGTTCCTGGCTGATCAACAGTGACCTATGCTCTCATATGCCGGTGGAGGAACAAGGATGGTGGCTGAGATCTCCCGGAATGAACGAATACTTTGCAGCTTGTGCGAATATTGATGTTAAGAAGAAAGAAATCTCTATTTTCCTGAGTGGAATGGATGCCTGCCTATATCTGCAAGGTGTCCGTCCGGCGATGTGGATTGATCCGGAGCTCCTTTAAGTAGAAGATATCGATCTGTATGTCATCATCTTAGGAGGAAAATGATATGGGATATCTGGATAAGTTTCGTCTGGACGGAAAGGTTGCCATTATTACCGGTTCTTCACGTGGAATTGGAAACGCTGTAGCAAAGGGATTATGCGAGGCGGGGGCATCAGTCGTATATACCGCAACTACTCTGGAAAGCGCCGAACGTGCCGCAAAGAAAGGCGCTGAAGAAACCGGCGCAAAAACGATCGGCTTGAAATGCTGTGTGGAAGATACGGAAGATGTAAAAAAACTCTTTGCAGATACAGTATCCGCAATGGGTACGGTCGACATTGTATTTAACAATGCAGGAATCGCAAATATAGCGGATGATCTCATCAATCTGGATCCGGCAGACATCCGTCATCATGTCGATGTGAACGTGAACGGCGTTATTTACTGCTGCCAGGAAGCAGCTCGTATCATGGTGGCTAAAGGGTCCGGATCCATCATCAATATGTGTTCTATGTCGGCACACATCTACAATGTCCCGCAGAAAGCAACGTATTATGCGGCTACAAAGGGTGCCGTTCTTTCTTTTACCCGCTCGCTTGCCTGCGAGCTTGCACCGAAGGGTGTCCGTGTCAACTGCATCAGTCCGGGCTATCATATGACAGAAATGGCGAAGCAATGGACGGAATGCCACCCGATCTGGCTGGAGCGGATTCCCATGGGGCGCTTTGCCGATCCCTATGAGCTGTCCGGAACGGTGATCTATCTGGCAAGCGAAGCCTCTTCCTATGTCACTGGCGCCGAGATTGTTGTCGACGGGGGATATACGCTTTACTGATTAAATTTGATAGTTAAAAGTGGAAACAGTATATTTAATTGGATAGTACCGTGAATGCGATATCATTAACGCTGCAGCGGGCTGGTCTGAAAAGGCATCCGGAGGCGGATGCCTTTAAATTTTATACGGCTTGCAAGAAAAAGAGGATATACTATGGCGCATGACACAAAGATGGAATACAATAAATATAAGTAAGCATCTGCAGCATTTTAAGAAAGTGAGTATTCTATGATTACAAATATCTATATCGTTATTTGCGCGGCAATCTTTTTTTATATTAATTTTATTACAAAAGAAGACAAGACGGCGGCAGCGATCCGTCTGGGTGCGCTTTATCCGCCCAGAATCCGGAGAGACCATGAGTACTGGCGGTTTCTGACGACAAACTTCATACACATTGAATTTTTTCACTGCGCAATGAATCTGTACGCTTTGTACATACTGGGGGCTTTTTTTGAAAAGCTCTACAGCGGAGTGTTATACACGGGCCTTTTGCTTGCTGCAATGTTTTTTACTTCCTTTGTTACATACCGGGCATCTTTTCATGACAGCCGGCACGCGAATACAGTGACGATCGGCGCCAGCGGCGTGTTTTACGGCTACCTGGGAGCCATGACTGCTCTTGGATTTTTTTTGCAGGGAAATTTTCTGACACTTCTGCAGAGTAATATTTATGTAATCGTTATCAATGTCGCATTTACTTTGCTGAATCCACATATATCAAAGACGGGGCATCTGGGAGGTTTTCTGGGAGGCTTTCTTTACACATATGCACTTTATTTGCTGGGGGTTATCAGATAGGAAAAAGAAGCACATGGTAAGTTCTTATGTTTTCCTGATGATTCGTTGTATGACTTGACTAGATACAGACAGCGGAATATAATATATTTGTAACAAATGTAATATAAATGTAATATTTACAAAACTTGCAATTTGTAAAGCAGTAAAGAAGGGAAAAACATGAAGAAAATGAAATGGCTTAAAAATTAGGAGTGAGCGTTTACCAATTATTTGTTTAACAATATAGGGCAGGATAGATATACTGTACTGCCAAAGCACCTTGAAAATTAAATACTGCATATCTGTTTCACACATAGCGCCAGACCTGTGTACTGCAGGTTGACGAGGAGAAAGGTTATCGAAAATTCGGCGGATGCCTTTCCGTACGGCTTCGGTGCGTATGTATCGGCAAACATGCGGGTAACCGCAGAACAAATTCAATACAGCAGAAGCATGAAGTACATAATAACAGAACATTAAGGCCGTCCATGTGACGGAAACCTGGAAATGAGGATAAAATGTGTGGAATAGTAGGATATACGGGCAATGGACCGGCAGCCAGTCTGATTCTGGATTCACTGGAGCTTTTGGAATACCGCGGTTATGACAGCGCGGGGCTTGCGCTTAAGGATTCGGAAACGGGGGAGACAATACTCCGGAAGCGGGCAGGCCGGGTACAGGATCTAAGATATCTGTGCGATTTCGGAAGCGAGTGGTTTAACTGCGGCATTGGCCATACGAGGTGGGCGACTCACGGTGGCGTCAGCAATGATAACGCGCATCCGCACCGGTTTGGCAAAGTAGTACTTGTTCATAACGGGATAATTGAAAATTATCTTGAGCTTCGGGATCAGTTTCTTCTGAGTGACCGGCTGAAATCCGACACCGATTCGGAAATCGCGGCAGGCGTTATGGATCATTTCTATAACAAGAACCCACGGCAGGCAATCGCGGAAACAGTCAGATATCTGAAAGGAACCTTTTCTCTTGTAATCATGTTTGAGGACATCCCTGACGTGATTTATGCCGTACGGAATGTGAGTCCAATTGTCGCGTCTTATACGAATGAGGGTACGATGCTTGCATCAGACGTCACTGCGCTTGGAATCCACGCGAAGCAATATATGCCGGTGCCGGAGATGAATATACTGGAGCTGCATAAGGATGCGATCAGGCTGTACGACATGAAGGGAAATCCACAGGCGTGTGAATTTATCGATATCGACTGGGATACGTCCAGAGCCAGCAAAGGCAATTATCCTTTTTACATGGAGAAGGAAATTATGGAGCAGCCGGAAACGGTCATGAAAACAATCAAGAGCCGGATACGGGAAGGGCATATCGATCTGACCGCGGACGGCATTCCGGACAGCATTCTTGCGGAGTGTGACAGTATCTGCGCGATCGCGTGCGGCACAGCCATGCATGCGGCACTTACGGCAAAGAATATCGTTCAGAGCCGTCTGCGTATTAAGATGGAGGTAGAATGCGCGTCGGAATTTATTTATTCGGATCCGATTCTGGACGAGCGGACGCTTGCGATCGTTATATCACAGTCCGGAGAGACAATTGACACACTGACCGCGTTGAAATATGTCAGGTCAAAGGGCGTAAGGAGTATCGCTGTAATCAATGTAAAGGGGTCCTCCATAGCAAGAGAAAGTGATTATGTTATCTATACAGACGCGGGACCGGAAATTGCCGTGGCCAGTACGAAAGCATTTACCGCGCAGATCGCAGCGATGATGCTTCTGATCGGCCGGATGGCGGTCGTGCGGCATGCTCTTAAGCCGGGTGAGGAGAAATCCTTTGTAGAGAATATAATGAAGCTGCCGGAGCAGATCACGTCTGTGCTTGACAGACGAAGGGATATTCATGTCATTGCAAGACAGCTGCTGGAAGCGAAGGATACCTTCATGATAGGAAGAGGTCTGGATTACTCGATTCTTCTGGAGGGTGCGCTGAAGCTTAAGGAAGTTTCGTATATACACACGGAAGCATATGCTTCCGGTGAACTGAAGCACGGTACGATTGCTCTGATCACGGAGGATATACCGGTAATTGCCATGGTTACACAGACGAAGCTGATCTCTAAAGAACTTTCCAATATACGCGAGGTAAAAACGCGCGGAGCCAATGTGATTTTATTCCTGAGAGAAGACATTGATGTCAATGAAGCGGAGTTTTCGAAGGTGTTCCGGCTTCCTGCGGCATCGGATGATTTTATGGTAATTCCGGCCGTTACGGCGCTTCAGCTATTAGCATACTATGTATCGTCCGATAAGGGCCTTGACGTTGATAAGCCCAGGAATCTGGCGAAGGTGGTAACAGTGGAATAAATTAAATGGGAAACGGATATGTGGTATATAATTAGTAAGGGCTGCAGGTGTTTGTACCCGAACCAGCTTTACAAGATCATTATTTCATAAGAAAGAAGGAAATTTTCATGGAGTTTGAAGAGGCAGTTCGACTTCGCAGGTCATGCAGAAAGTATAAGGACGGGCAGATTTCGGAAGAGGATCTTCAGAAGATTCTCAATGCGGGTCAGCTCGCTCCTATCGCGGGGGCCGATTATTCCATGTCCCATATTACAGTAGTACAGGACAAGCCTTTCCTGAAAGAAATTGATGAGGCATGTGAGATCACCACACCGAACGGAAAGAAAATACGCCCGCTCTATGATGCCCCGACCATTATCGTACTGTCTGTCACCGGACCTTCCAGGGACAACATCGAATACAGCAACGTCGGATGCGCCATAGAAAATATGATGCTTGAAGCAACTAATCTGGGCCTTGGCAGCGTATATCTTTGGGGGTGGCTCCACAAACTTCGCAAGCATCCCGAGCTCATCGCCCGGTTTAACCTCCCTGAAGGTTATTCAATCATCTCTGCAATGGCAGTAGGCTATGCTGCCGGTCCTGCAGCTTTACACGAACCTAAGGAGAGAATTGCTGTTGACAGGATGTAAATCCACATTTACGGGAACGCTCAATCCTATGTAAAAGTGTTGGATGTTATGTGATATTAATCATTTGAGACAGCAGCTAAGGAGGTCTGAAACATGAAACACGGCAAACATTCTGCCGGAATATGGGGCAGTATCATGGCAGTTCTGATGATTTTCAGCCTGATATGCGGGACGGGTTCAGTCCCTTCCGTATATGCGGCAGACATTCATGGCAGCTCGGAAGAAAGATCCGAAGATACGGTTTCCGCGCTGGAAAATCCAGCGGCCGTTTCGTTTCAGTCTTATAAGCTTTCTGCCTATAACGATCCGGACACAGCTTATACCGAGCCGGAGCAGCACGTGTTGCTGACGCTTACATTTTCCGGTCCGGTTACGATCAGCGACGAAGATGTTCTGAACAGCTCTCTTTTCGGTGCAAATCCGTCCTTAACGATTACGATCGCAGGCCGCAGTATTTCAGACAGCACGTATTACCGGCCTTGTACATACAGCGTCAGCGGCTGTGATCTTCTGATCGATATCGGCAACGTGATCGTCTCCGGCGAAAATCATGCTTTTGCATCCACTTCGATCTATAACGGCAGCTTTACCGCTTCCGGATCGATAAGCGGAATATCGGTGAACGGAACAGCCGTTTCATCCGATGTGAATATTTCCGAGACAAGGATTCCTGCCGGTATTGAATTTACGAATGTAAGCGGCTGGAATACGAATCAGGTAACAATGAAGGTTTCACACACGGCGAATGTACGTGCTGATTATCATTTCGTTGTATACAACGCAATTACAAAAACCATTCAGCCGCCGACTGTCGTTCCGGTAACACCGGATACCGGTCAGATGAATGCATATACCGAGACAGGAAACGCCGATCATTATAATACGATGACAACATCCGATCTCGCCTCGGATATTGTCAGTGAAATGAAGAGAAGTCTGCCGGCAGGATATTCGGCATCACTTGACGGCAGCAATTTCACCGTGACTTCTGATAATTCGGCGGACAAGCTGCTTATATACGTCTACGACGATAATTTTATTCAGTCGGACCGTGTTTACCTGGCCACGCCGGATCCGGGTATCGGCTTCGTATCGATAGCTGGAATCGGCCTGACATCAACTTTAAACGGAACCGGTACGGTCAGCTATGGTATACACGTAAACGATACGACAGGTCTTGCAGCGTGGGCGGCAAATGCAGCGATGACGGTCGACGGAATCCCTTATAAAATTGTTCTGCAGGAACCATCAAGTTATACTGTTACAGATAGTACGACCGGCGAAAAGACGAATTTTGCATATCTAAAAAAAGGCTCAAATCAGAATGATTATTACATGATTCTTGCTTCGTCACCGCTCGACTGCTCAGGAAGTCAGACAACGAATCACACCATCGCCATTACCGATAAGATCGGACCGGCGCTCACGGGGTATGTCCGAATCAACAATTTCGCCGCCAATACCTTCCGGGTTCGTTATATAGATGAGAACGAAGATATCGTCTCTTCAAAATTATATTCATTAGACGAACTTAAAACAAAATTTACTTCTGTCACACAGGATTATACGATTGCTGACACAACATCCGGCCTGCATACCGTTCACGCGGAAGGCGTGCCGCTGAATGATCTGCTGAGTGACTGCGGTATAACGATCAACGACAATATGACGGTCGAAGTTCGCTCAAATGAGGCTACGATCATGCATCAAAATAATCCGGACGACAGCGTCGGTGATTTAAGCGAAGGCTATTACGAACATAATCCTTCATTAACGAGTATCAGCACAATGCTGAGAGGGATAGGTCAGATTGATTCCGCAGATCTTTTTGATGCGCGGTATTATTATCCGTCTGTTTATGACAATTCGACAACGTATTCCGGACTGAACGGCTCCACGATTTATGACACACTTAAGTCCGTCGGCGGTATGCTGCTCCAGACCGACGGCCAGAATGCGGATACTTCCGAAAAGCTGCGTAAAGCACTGGCATCTTCGGCGGATAAAGAAGCAGTCACACCGCTGATCGCATGGCAGTATTCCGAATCAGTTTTCGGCTCTGACGGCACAGCCGTCAATACATCGTATGACAGCAGGATCGCAGAAGATAATTCATTCCGTTTCTTACTAGGCATGAAAGAAGAAAACGGGGAAGCTTCTCTTCAGCCTACGGCTCTTTATGCAAACAAATATGTTTTCGGCATAGACATTATTGAAAACGGCGAGGCCGTAAAGAATGCCAGGGAAAAGATCAATGCGATCACCGAGCCAGTTACACTTGCAGACAAAGATGTGATTGAAGCTGCCCGAACGGCTTATGATGCAGTACCTTCAGAAAGCCGTTACAAAGTGAACAACTGGAACATCCTCAATACTGCAGAAACAGAGTACGGGGCTCTTTATGTGACGGATCTGATCAATAAGATCGGTACGCCTGTCACAAAAGACAGCGGCGCCGCAATAACGGCGGCCAGAAACGCATATGACGCACTTTCCTATGACAGCAAGAGTAAAGTTGCAAATTATGATGTCCTGACTGCTGCCGAGACAGCATTCCGTGCCACGCGTGTATCGAACATATTTACGGACGTGCATGAAAAAGACTGGTATAACGACAGTGTACAGTTTGTATATGACAATAACATTATGACGGGAAAGAGCGCGGCAGTTTTTGCTCCTGAAGCGACGATGACGAGAGCCGAATTTGTCACGGTCCTTTATCGAATGTCCGGTTCGCCAGGCATTGCCTATACAGATAAATTTAATGACGTTCCGGAAAACATGTTTTATTCATTGCCGGTTCTATGGGCAAGCCAGGAAAGCACCGGAATCGTGTACGGCTACGGAAACGGAAACTTTGGCCCGAACGACACGATCACGCGTGAACAGCTGACGGTCATGCTTTTCCGTTATGCGAAACATAAGGGAATTGACATATCCGCTGCCGATGATCTTTCCTCATTTCCGGATAAAAATCGTGTGAACAGCTTTGCCCTTGATTCCATGCAGTGGGCTGTCGGCACAGGACTGATCACAGGTGACGGCGGCCGTCTGAATCCACAGGGAACGGCGACGCGCGGTCAGGCGGCGACGATCATATACCGTCTGATGAAAAAATAAGACAAACAGAAAGACATATAAGGGAAACTGCTTATCCGGCAAAACAGATAAGCAGTTTCTTCCACTGGAGAAAGCTCCGTATACAATGCAAAATGGTTTGTTCCTGTCTCTAAAGTCAAAGAAAAGACGCTTTTCAACGTACTTTCCGGTTTTGCCAAAGGATGCCGTCCTGAAAATGCGGGTGCTCTGGAGCCTAAAACAGGATTTTTGGCTTATTCGGACTACACTGCGGCAGGACGAAATACGGATTTTGAAAAAGTATCCAGAGAATTAAAACGGTACTTGCGGGATCTCTGTTTGTTGAAAAAGGACGGTATGATCCGGATCGTATTCGTGATTTTACTGATTTAATATAAGCTGATTGAGAAATTAAAGCATAATATAATATTAATGAATCATAGACTATGAGCGAAATCGCAGCAAAAGAATATACGCATGGAAATAATACAGTAAAAGTCACATTAAAGGTAAAAATCGGAAAGATGAAAATAAAATGGAAGGGCAAAACTGAATTTTTAATGTTGACAAATGGAAAAGAGTATACGGTTATCTCTATTGAGCGAGGGTGGTACCGGATCATAGATGATTCAGGAGAAGATTATCTTTACCCACCTGAAATGTTTGATGTAACCGAAAAGTGATAAGCGTTCCGGTTTTTAAGATAGAAGGTGGAAAAGTTGTTAAAGCTTAAAGAAATAATTGCCATCAATGATACCGGCGGGGCGGTGGTTACACTGCTTGATGGAAGATGTGCTCTTGTTGATATTAATAGGCATGGGGTAGGTGTTGATGTTTTCATCGACTCTTTTTTGAAATGGGGAGCGTTTGACAGAAAACCGACAGATAGCGAAATTGAGTCGATTACTCGCGTAATTGAGAACCCTGTTCGTATTGATGAGACAAGGCTCGCAAAAGCCTATTTAGCTGATCCAAGTGAGAAAAAAAGCATTGACAGAATAAAAAAACAAAGTGGATATAATTATTAGACCATCAGTCATGCGGCTAGTGGTCTTTCAGTTAAAGAGGACGGGAATGATATATCCGAGGTGTTACAGTAAACGAAAGGAGATATAAATGGCACGACTAGCTGACCGATGAAGAAATCAGCCGTTTTGCCGGACATACGCAGGTGTCCACGACACAGAACTGTTATCTGTTCGCTACGAAATCACTTGATAAGCGTGCGGACGCTTATGAGCGGGCAATCTGCGGGAAAATATCCGGATAGCAAAGCAGAATTCCCGGGACGGAATTCTGCTTCAAAAAGGTAATCAAAAAGGTAATCAAAATCTCTGAAATTCAATTTTCAGAAACCGCGTAAAATGGCGTTTTGTGGGACTTTTTAAGACTGCCGGCGGTGGGACTCGAACCCACACACCCTTGCGGATAACAGATTTTGAGTCTGTCTCGTCTGCCAATTCCGACACGCCGGCGCTGAAATGCCTTATCTAGGCACATGAAGCATTATAGCACATTCTGAAATCATTGTAAATACTGGGCTTATCGGCAATATTCATGGTATTAAATATTATTGTATTTCATCAAAAATCATTCTGAAAATCGACATTTTAGGGAACATTTTAGGGATAAATTAGGGATTGAAATTCATGTAAATGTGGATTTTTCGATATTACGATATTACAATTTTAGAAATTAAAAACAGCTTTTCAAGGATACTTTATTATGCGGATATATTGTATGAAGTTCATTTATTATTCTTCAGTAATATCTATAATAAGATTTTTGAGTATATTTTCAAAGTTATCACGTATTTTCTGCTTTAATTCAAATATTATTCCCTTACATCCAATGATTGCATTCTTATTCATTGCAATTTCATTTTCCATATTATTCATTGCTTTATTAAATATAGTTACATTTTCAATGCTTTTATCAAGACCGGGAGCCATAGCATTATTCCATTCTATATCACTTAGAATTGATTCATTTGTTTGTTTAATGGCTTCTATTCTTTCCGCATGAGCATTACATTTTACTATTTCATCAAGAATCATGTCTAAATCTGATTTATTAGCGAAAAATTGATTTAATGTACTTGATTTTTCATTTGTGAGATCATGTATATATTTAATTGCTTCAGATGAAAGTCCAGTATAGTCATGTATGAATTGCGTTGTGCGCGTTGGCTCTGTATCTTTTCCAACCAAATAATCAAGAGAGACTTGAAAAAAGTCAGCGATATTCATAAATGTCTTTATATCATCCGGTTTATTGCTACCGTAAAACCATTTTCTTGCTCCGTTGTAGGTGATATTAAATTCTTTTGAAAGCCTTTTTATTTTGTCACCTTGCGCCAATTCATTCCATTTTTTAGTGCAAAGTTCTTGGAGCAGATAACCGAAGCATTCAGGCGTTCCGGGAATACTTTTATTCTTATTATCGTATAAAGTATTTACACGTTTCATATATAAAAACCTCCATTGTGTAATGTTTTATATAATTCATTTACATATAGCCTAAATTATACTATCATCATCCATATAAAGCAAGCTAATTCAACAAAAGAAGGGAGCAACAAAATGATTCGAAAAACAGACATCAACACTAACACACCGGCGCGCTTGTTCGGCATTCGCGATTTAATGGGATATACAGGACTAGGCGCGACAAGGGCGGCTGAACTCGGAGAAAAAGCCGGGGCAAAAGTATGTTATGGTCGGCGCGTTCTGTACGACCGGGCAAAGATTGACGCTTATATTGACAGCGGCGCTATGAAGCAGGAAGTATAACAGCATGAACCGGGCACACACGGGCGGCAGCCATTACAAGGGCAGGCGATGCAATGGGAAGGAATAAAATAACACCATTTCCACCTTGGCAGACGAAAAATACAGACGGACGCGAAAAAAGATATATACGCATTGGAAACAGTCAGCTTTTAAGCAATGCCATGAACAAAGGAAATCTAAGTCATGCAGCGTTCCGGGTATATATATTCATGCTACTTGAAGCAGCAGGCAAACGGGAGTTTACCTTTCCACATTCAAAGTATTCACGGATTATATCAGACGGCGGTTTTCAAAAAGCAAAAACCGAATTGATTGAAAAGGGATTTATTAAGATTACGGAAAAGTATAAAACACGTTCAAACAAGTATGCCTTTACGGATGCATGGAAATTAATTTGACGGGTCACACAGCGAAAAGATTTTCACTAAACTTCTCTATACAGCGAAAAGCTAGCACGTTTTGAATAGATCAACTTTTCGCTAAGTAGATACCCGGTATATAATTTAATGTTTAAAACTTCTCTACTGAGCGAGACCTATACTATATATAGCCATACCTATGGCTTTATTGTTTCGCGTTAAAAGAGATATGTAAGGAATTAGAAAAATAGGAAAGATATAGTGAAACAGTTTAATAACTTGTACTTAAACAAAAGGCGGCGAAAGCAAAGGAAAAAAACAAATAGACAAAATACAATGATTGCAGAATGTTTAAAGATCGGCAAGGAAAACGCGACATCATCTGAAGGACTATGTATATCATTGGGATTCAGAACAAAGCGTGAACTTGTAAAGAAAATATCACAGGAGCGGCAGCAGGGCGCGGTTATATGCTCGTCTGTTGAAGGTGGGTACTATCTGCCGAAGGATAAACAGGAGATACAAGAATTTATACGAACGCTTGAAAGCAGAGGAAGACACACACTTGCAGCTTTAAAGTCAGCAAGAAAAGAACTTAGAAAAATGGACGGTCAGCAAGAGATAGAATTATAACAATTAAAAGATACAGCCGTATATAGGCGCAAATAGAAAGTGCGAACGAATACGGCTGTATAATTAAACAATTAAAAACAACCTAGAAACAACCAAAAACAACCTAAGTTTAACCAAAAACAACCTAAGTAATTAAACAAATGATAATCCCCCCGGAGTATGAAACGCATTATCACATTTTGGTTATAAGAACCAACTCCGCAGGTTCATACACGAAAAAAATTAAAATACATGAATTTTTTGGAAAGGAAACAAATGGACGTACAAAAAGAAATGCTTAAAATGACAAAAGAAGCAGAACTCGACATCATGAAACTATCCAAGAATATGCCGGATATTACAGAAAATGACATAGAAATACATGAAAATATAAGTGGTTCAGAACTTGTTTTTGCGTATTCAGTTATGGTTGCAGCAGTGCAGCAGATGACAGGGCACAAAGAAAGCACAACAAAAAGACAGCCTGACACCTGCTGTCATAAAAAGCGAAAATAGATTATAACTATTCTTTGTCGCGTTTCATAGTCTCATCGACAGCGCGGATAATAAAGCCATTTACTGATTCACCCATTGCTTCAGCGTGTGACTTGATAATATCCTTTTGACCTTTCGGAACGATTAATTCCATGCGATCATAATTGTTTCGTACATATTTGTGAACCGATGCCTGCTGAGCCTTACTTACTTTCTTTTTTTCTGTTTCCGTCATGTTATTTCCTTTCCGGTAATTGGAGCCGGAAAAACAAGCCTTATCCTCTCCACCTTACAAGTAAATTATAGCACTTGTATATATTCCCGTAAATAGTAATATTGCACGAATATATTCCCGTAAATATATGCAGTATGTCAATAGACTATTCCCGTAAATAGATATATAATATAGTTACAAGATAAGGAAAAGAAAGGCAGCCGGTAGACGTGAGAAAGCCGAAACTTGAAAGGTAGATACTCTTTGAATCTCAAGAGGAGCCTAGCGAAGAGAAGACCTGACAAGGGCTGCCGAAATCCACATGAATGAAGGGAGCCGGTAACATGAGTAAAGACGATATAGAAAGCAAGTTGAAAGAAATTAAAGAACTTCAGCAGATGCGTGACGAGATCGACCAGAATATCACAGAACTTGAAGAACAGATAAAGGCAGACATGCAGCAGCAGAACATAGACGAGATAAAGACAAACCTGTTTACAGTCAGGTGGAAAGCGATCACATCAAACCGGTTTGACAGCAAGTCATTTAAGGCAGAGAACGAAAAGTTATACATGCTGTATTTAAAACCGAGCGTTACAAGAAGATTCTCAATTGCATAATGATTCATTTAGCTGATGTAACGGCTTTACGGCAGGAAAGGGCGGCAAATGAACGTAGCAGGAGAAGAACAGGAAACAATAATAAACTTATCAAGGAACGGCAACAGGGCAACAATATGGACAAGCGAAACAACAATGATGACAAAACTTGACCGGATGACCGAGAAGAACCCGAAAGAATGGAAGATGAAGAAAGAAGATCATTTTACGGACGGAACGACAGCAGACAAGATATATACCTGTCCGAAAGCTTTTATATCTTTCAGGTCAATGGAAAGAGTTAATCACCTTACAGACGAACAAAGAAAAGCAGCAGGTGAAAGAATGCGGGAAAGAAGAGCACAGAATTTAATATAAGGCTATTTTTCTAATATTGAAGTCAGTACAGTAATTTTAAATGCTTCACAGGTATAAATCTTCACCTAGAATATTAACCGATGTGTTTTTAAAGAACTATACAGAGCAGCTGACCACTGCTGCCCCTGAAGTACATATATACATCCATATAAAAAAGGTTCCCGACAGGCGGCAACCAATCGAGAACCAACAGCCCAGACACACGCAAATGCAAATTCTAGGACTGCTTTTATTATAGCTGAAGCAGTCCCAGAATACAAGAAGGGAATACAACAGCATGATAAAAAACGCATATATAAAAGCAAAGAAAATACAAGAAAAGTATGCAGATAAAGAGAACAAGCCTATTGCAAGTATTTCAATGGGAGAACTTATTGATACTATAGATAACGCAACAAGTAATTGTGACTTGTTTATTACTGCTTTTACTTTAGGCTGCCTGAAGCAGAAAGAACACGATAAGTACAGAAAGAAGGCAGCTAAATAATGGCAAGACGAAAGCTGCCTACAGGAATACGGGAAACGAAAAGCGGTTATGAATTGCGCTTTTCAATGGACGGTCAACAATATTCTGTATCTGCCGCGACAATAGACGAATGCAAAAATAAAGAACTGGGACGCCGGCAGCAGATAATAGAACGGCGCTATATCAGAAATGCGAATATTACACTTGAACGCTATTTTGATGAATGGATTGATAGCAGGCGCGGAACGGTCAAAGAAGCAACTTTATACGTAAACCGGCAGCGGTTCGAGCATATACGCCCATATTTAGGAAAAATGAAGATTGTTGATATTGAGCGCCGGCAGGTCATAGAAATGCAAAAAGAGTTAAACAAGAAGCTGACAACAACCGGCGCCAATTCTTCAGTCACATTATTATCAACGATTCTGAAGGCAGCGAATGCCGATAGAATCATACAATGGAACCCATGCGAAGGAGTGAAGCACTTGCAAAGGACAGAGAAAGACGCAACCGAAACGATACACCGAGCCTTAACCATTGAAGAAACAGAACTGTTTTTCAAGTATGCTAAGGATTCATGGTATCAATATTATTACAAATTCCTGCTGCTTACAGGAATGAGAAACGGTGAAGGGTGCGCGCTTACATGGTCAGATATTGACCGGATAAATTCGGTTATTCATATTTCAAAGACTATGACAAGAATTTCAGATTCTGATTTTACAATAGGTACACCGAAAACAAAGAAAAGTGTACGTGATATTCCATTAACCAACCAGATGATACAAGTCTTAAACGATCAAAAAGAAATGCAGCTTGCAGTAAACGGCGGGAAAGCGGTTTCAATGAGCAGCAGAGTATTTACATCAATGAACGGCGGTTATATCACTGCTGCCGCTAACTGTTCAACAATCAAGTCTATTCTGAATCGGGCAGCAGCAGACGGGCATATAATAGAAAAATTCAGTACACATTGCTTCAGAGATACATTTGCAACAAGGGCAATAGAACAGGGAATGAACCCGCAAACACTTAAAACGATTCTAGGACACAGCAGTCTTGCAATGACAATGGATAAATACGCGCATGTGCTGCCGAACACAAAGCAAGAAGAAATGAATAAAATCTGTATCAGTTTTTAAGGTGTATTATTGGTCAATTTAGGGAAAAATCTAGGGATTTAAAAAATGGCGTGTATCGCAAACCGCGAAAACACGCCACTATTTTTAATTATATTGCCTACCCGACACGCCGGCGGATATGCCTTTTTCCTGACACATGTTGCATTATAGCACATTCGGAAAACATTGTAAATATAAGCTTTAACAGCTATAGCAGGCCCTGAAATGAAATCTTTGATTCCACACTCTTATACAACGGTAGCGTTTACCTCAGCACAGTCAATGTTTACTCTTTCATACATAAATGATGCGCTTAAAGCTCCTTCTGACAGCAGTGGTAGTGTCAAGTAAGCTATGAAAAACCAGAGTCAAAAAAAAGGCTCTGACGAACCTTGAAAATCTCTGATATATCCAATTTTTAGTGACTTTTGCCACCCTTGACAGCGCCATAGCTTAATTATACCACTGGCAGGCACTTCGGTGCCTGCCTTTTACCGTATTTAGGAACAAAAACGGGGCTGTTGCTCCTTAGCTTTCTCAGCTATTTTGCAACAGCCCTGTTTCGCAATCTCTTTATTCAGTTTTGATGTTTCAATACCCATTTCAGCAGATCTTCATATTCTTTTTGGCCGGCTGCAACAGCCAGAATAATTTCATAAAGTTCTTTCTGCGTATATTTAAGTTCAATACCATTCAATGCAAGAAATACAAGCAATGCATGTGCTCCTATTCGCTTGTTTCCATCGATCATCGAAT
>Ga0163159_1000924_pt1 | contig 31033 bp, 28 predicted proteins | sample BioMet9_FD_108702 | JGI IMG/M metagenome (GOLD analysis project Ga0163159, IMG submission 108702) | Microbial communities from bioreactor (seeded with sewage sludge) at Lawrence Berkeley National Lab, California, USA - Biofuel... | ecosystem: Engineered > Bioreactor > Anaerobic > Unclassified ... | reverse complement strand
TCCGCGATGTGCGGGACGGTGAAACCGAGCCCCCTGCCGCTGCGCGCGAACTCGTAGATCCAGAAGATCTCCGGCGAATCGACGACCTCGCCGAGCGGGATGTCGCGCTCGGCGCAGGCGGCGCGTATGGTCCGGAGGCACTTGAAGCCTTTGCCGGGTATCGCGATGCGGCAGCCCGCCAGGTCTTCCCATGCGAGCTGCTCCTTCGCTGCGAGCGGATTGTCGGTTTTCATCCAGAAGCACATGGTCGAGCGGTAGAGCTCGGTCGTCAGGACACGCGTATCGTACGGATAAATCGATAATGCGAGGTCGCACTCGCCATCCACGAGGGCATCGTCGCAGACGATATCCGAAACCTCCTGCAACTCGATGTCGATCCGAGGATTGCGTTTCGAGAAACCGTCGAGAAACCCGGTGCCCAGAAGCCCCAGGATGCCAAGCGAGGCATTCAGATGGATGACCGTGCGCTCGTCTGCCCGTATGCGTTCGAACGTTTCAAGCAGCTTGCCGTACTCGTTCTGGAAACGGCGGGCGAAGAGGTAGAGCTCGTCGGCGTAGGGAGTCGGATGGCGCGAACCATCCTCGTCGAACGTGAACAGGGAAACCCCGAGTTCATGCTCGAGCGCATGAACCGCCTTGGTAAAGCCCTGCGAGGACATGGGAACCTTCGCGGCTGCCGCGGCAAAGCTCCTCGAATCGTATGCGAGGACGAAATAATCTACCTGTTCCCTGTTCATGCGATGCTCCCCCCGAGCACGTTTGAAACGCCGCGTCCATGGTAGCACAGGCGAAACCGTCGGATACCCGTTGAAACCAGTGTTTTCGCGGCTGAAACAGATGTGTTCAGCATGAAACATCCTGCTGTCGCGATATCCATTGTGGGGCACCGTCGCGATGCTCAGAATAGGGTTGCGCCGCGAGGGAGACGGCGACATCGCAGATGTGATGGACGGACAGAACTCCAAGGAGGAGAGATGGACATGATGGAAATCGAAAACGAGGGCATGGGGCAGAAGAATCTGAGCCGACGCTCATTCTTAGGGCTTGCCGGGCTCGCCGGCGTCACCTTGGCTGGTGCCGGTCTGGCCGGCTGCTCGCCGAGCACCAAGAGCGGCGCGAGCACCGCCACTTCGACGGCTGTCTCTGCGGCCACGTCGGCGGCGACCGCTTCGAGCACCGATACCGATGCCATCTGGGCGCTCAAGGAGGTCGGCACGCCGACCAAGACCGTCGAGGCTGATGTCTGCATTATCGGTGCCGGCGGCACCGGTACCGCGGCGGCCATCCAGGCTATCGATCTTGGCCTCAAGCCGGTCGTCATCGAGCGTATGGGCGACTACGGTGGATCGTTCATCGGCACCGAGGGCATGACGGCGCTCCAGTCGCACTACACCGAAGCCGACGGTGGCATCTACTGGAACGGCGAGTACTATGGCGTGGCGGCGGCCACCAAGGCCTGCCTGACCTATCATCATTGGATTCCGCAGCACAAGCTCTATACCAACTTCTTCAGTCAGACGGCCGAGACCATCGATTGGCTCGAAGGCCACGGGCAGAAGTTCGTGGGCAACATCTCAATCGGTTCCGGTCCCAAGATCTGGCATGTCTACGACAAGGGCACCGCGGCGTCCCCAGGCGGCTACTTCATGCAGACGTTCGGCGCGACGGCCAAGAGCCTGGGCGTCGAGGCTTACTTCAACACGTTCGCCCGCAAGATCGTCATGGAAGGCGGCAAGGTTGCCGGTGTCATCGCCGAGCAGCAGGACGGCACTATCATGAAGGTCACGGCGCCGGTTGTGATGGTCGGCACCGGCGGCTACGCGAACAACTCGGCGTTTCTCTACGGCGTCTCCGAGACGAAGAACGAGAACATCCAAGCGCTCGGTATGGATTGCCGCGACGGCGACGGCATCAAGATGGCCAAGGACGCGGGCGCGGACATGGCCGAGGGACTCGGCACCGTCATGTGGTGCGGACCTGTGCCCATCGGCGCCATCCAGTCCACCTGGACGACCAACGCCTATTCGGCTGGCGTACAACCCACGCTATGGGTCAACGAGAACGCTGAGCGCTTCTGCGCCGAGGACATCTGGGAAGACGATTTCGCGGGCGCGGGCATCTGCGTGCGCAACCAGAAGAAGACGTTCATCCTCTTCACCGAGCAGGACATGAAGAACTGGGAAACCACCGGCCCCTACATTCAGGTGTTCTCGTTCGGTAACCCGGGAACACCGCTCTCCGAGGCGCGTGCGACCCTTCAGGCGGCGTCTTCCTGCCATGTGGGCAGCAGCCTCGACGAGGTAGCCAAGGCGGCGGGTCTGGATGCGACCAAGCTCAAGGCGACCGTCGACACGTACAACGCATACTGCGCGGCGGCGGCGGGCCTCGCTCCCACGGACACGACGGCCGACAAGGACTTCGGGAAGCGCGCCGAGCACCTGCGCAAGGTCGACGCGGGACCGTACTGGCTCATCGAGGTGGCCGACGGCTACTACACCACCTGCGGCGGCATCAAGGTCAACGAGAACATCGAGGTGCTCGACGCTGACGGCGAGGTCATACCCGGCCTCTACGCGGGCGGCTCGGACGCGGGCGGACTCTACGGCGACTCCTACGATGTCACCCGCGCGCCGGGTTCGCAGGCGAGCTGGGCGGTCAACTCCGGTCGTCTGGCCATGAAGAACGCGAAGGTCTACCTCGGCAAATAGCGCCGGAGAATCGATTATCGGGTGCCGGATCTTCCCCTTGTCCGGCAGCGGGGGCCTCGCGTTCCCGCGGTTTCCTCCCCTAGGCGGCCCCGATGCGCATCGCGCGTCGGGGCCGTCGCAAATGCGCGCCGCAATCACGCGTTTCGAACGCTGCATGTTCAAGCTGCCGCCCGTCGCCGGGGTCCCCGCAGACGCGCGCCGCAATCCGGTGCATTTCGAAAGACGCGGAACGGACGAGTGCGGTAGAATATCAGGGAAGAGCACCGAAAGGAGAGCATATCTATGACCGACATCCCCTGGGTCGAAGGCAAGCATTACGAGGAAATCCTCTATCACACTTACGATGGCATCGCGAAGATCACCATCAACCGCCCCGAGCGCAGGAATGCGTTCACGCCGCTCACGGTCATGGAGATGTACGACGCGTTCACGCAGGCGCGCGATGACGCTGCGATCGGCGTGATTATCCTCACCGGGGCCAATCACGGCGGACGTCATGAAGACGAAGCGTTCTGCTCGGGCGGCGATCAGAAAATCCGCGGAGATGGCGGCTATGTGGGCGCTGATAACATCCCACGCTTGAACGTGCTCGACCTGCAACGGCTGATTCGCATCGTGCCCAAACCCGTCATCGCGATGGTCAACGGGTACGCCATCGGCGGCGGGCACGTGCTCCACATCCTCTGCGACCTCTCGCTCGCCGCCGATACGGCGAAGTTCGGGCAGACCGGTCCGCGTGTGGGAAGCTTCGACGCCGGTTACGGAGCCGGTTATCTGGCGGCTATCGTGGGACAGAAGAAGGCGCGCGAGATCTGGTTCCTGTGCCGCCAGTACACAGCGGCCGAGGCGCTCGAGATGGGTCTTGTGAACAAGGTCGTGCCCTTCGACGACCTCGAGGCCGAGTGCGTCTCTTGGGCGCGTGAGATGCTGGCACTCTCGCCGACGGCGCTTCGCCTCATGAAGGCATCGTTCAACGCGGCGACCGACGGGCTGGCGGGACTTGCGCAGCTCGGCGGCGACGCGACGCTGCTCTACTACCGCAGCGACGAGGCCAAGGAAGGACGTGACGCGTTCAAGGAGAAACGTCCGCCGGATTTCACCCAGTATCCTAAATTCCCCTGAGGTTGTATGCTTCTGTCAATGAACTGACCTTCTGCGGGGAAGGGGCCAAGATGAAAGATCTGGTCGACTATCTGGAAGAGAACCGCCGCCGGGAGCCTGAAAGGACGTTTCTCAGTTTCGAGGGCGAAACGTACACGTGCGCGCAGGTCATGCGTCTCGTCGAAGAGCGCGCCCAAGCGCTGCGCCTGGATGGCTATGGCTCGGAGGGCAAGCACCTCGTCATCGACGAGCGCAATTCTCCGAGGTTCGTCATCACGTTGCTCGCCGCATTCTCGTGCCACATTCCGGTCGTCCTCCTCAACAGCCGTCTGACCGCCACGGAGAAGGCCGAACGCCTCGGTACGCTCCCCGAGGCATTTCCCGAGGACGCAGCGGTCGTCATCTTCACTTCGGGCACGACGGGTGCTTCCAAGGCGGTTCCGCTTTCGCAGGAAAATCTCATCGGTGCCGCCGAAGCGTCCTGTCACGTGCTCTGCCGACCCCACGAGGGAATCTGGCAGCTCGCGCTGCCGCTCTACCACGTGAGCGGACTCGGCGTGCTCGTGCGGGCGATCGTGAACGACTCCGCGCTCATCCTCTACGCGCTCTACGATGCCGCTGCGCTGCTCCGCGATGCGAAGATCACCGGCGCGACGCATATCTCGGTGGTCGACAAGATGCTGCGCGATATGCTCTCCATCGACTCGCACATCACCGCGGCGTACGAAGCGGTGCTGCTCGGCGGCGGTCCGCTCAACGAAGAGACGCTTGCGCGCTGCAAGGCCGTGCACGCGAGCATCTACGCGAGCTTCGGCATGACCGAGACATCCGGCTGCATGGCCGCATCGCTCGTGACCGACGAGTTCGATGGAAGCCTCGCGCTGCTCGCAGGCTACGAAGCGGAAGTGCTCTATCCGGATGCGCAGGGCGCTGGCGAACTTGCGGTGCGCGGCCCGGGCGTGACCAGGGGTTACCTGATCGCTCCCGATCGAGAATCCGATGACGAGGTGTCGCGCATCCGTGCCGATATCCCCGGCTACACGGCAAAACTCTCCACCCACGAGTGCTTCGCGCCCGGAAGGTTCTTTCTGACTGGCGACAAGGCGATCGTCGAAGGCAATCGCATCCGCGTCAGCGAACGTCTGCGCGACATGTTCATCTCGGGTGGCGAGAACGTCTATCCTGCACAGGTCGAGGCGCAGCTCCGCCGGGCTCCTGGAATCGCGGACGCGGTGGTGTTCGGCACGCCCGACCGCACGTGGGGGCGGGTTCCCATCGCGTTTATCACGGAGAGCAAGCCCGGCAGCCTCGATCTTGACGCCGTGCATGCCTCGTTGCGCGCGCGTCTGTCCGGTTTCGAACGTCCGCGCGATATCTTCGTGGTCGGCCAGCTACCGACTACGGTTATCGGAAAGGTCGATAGACGTGCGGTCGAACAGATGTACCGCGAGCGCATAGAGGTCGTGAGCGTGACGCTCCACCGTATCCGCCAGCCGCTCAACAGGCCGTTTGCAACCGCGCGGGGCATATTGCTGACGCGTTCCTCGATGATCGTCGAGGTGTGCGATGCCTGCGGCAACGACGGCTATGGCGAGGATGTCGCTTTCGAGACTGACTGGTACCTGACTGAGACTCAGCAGATGGATCGTGAGGCGCTCGAGACGGTGCTTATCCCCCGGGTACTCTCTTGGAGCTATCTCAAGCCGGACGAGGCATATGCGGATCTTCGCGCCGCTGTCGATTCGGCGGTTGCCAGCGGGACGCTCCCCGCTGGAACGTACGACATGGCCATCGCGGCCATAGAGAACGCGCTCTGGGATCTGTACGGACGCGTGACGGGAAAAACCATGGCTGAGCTCATCGGTGCCGATCCGAACCGTCCGTCCGAAGCGGGTATGGTCGTGGGCATCGGATCCGCGGAGGCGACCGTCGCTTCCGCGCGCGCCGCCGTCGAAGCGGGTTTCTCGCGTGTGAAGTTCAAGATCGCACCCGATGACGACCTCGCGCGCATACAGGCGGTGCGCGCGGCTTTCCCCGAGCTGCTCATCACGCTCGATGCGAATCGGTCGTTTTTGCCCGAGCAGGTCGGTCTGCTCGAGGCTCTCGCGCCGTGCCATATCACCGGAATCGAGGAGCCGTTCGCCCTGCCCGAGGGAATCGACGCGGGACCCGCGGATGCCGAGGCTCGCCTCGCCTTCCTCGAGCGGATGCAGGAACGCCTCAGCATACCGATTGCCGTCGACGAGTCGGTGACGTGCGCCGCCGATGCGCAGCGACTGCTCGCGCACGAGGGCTTGCGCATGGCGGTCGTCAAGATCGGGCGCATGGGGGGCGTGAAACCCACGCTCGACTTCATCGTCGCAGCTCGTGCCCGGGGCATCGCCCTCTGGATGGGCGGGATGTACGACACGAGTATCTCCAAGCGGCTCCATGCCGCTTTCGGTCAGCTTCCGGGTGTGACGCTGCCGGGGGATATCGCGCCGGCTGTCCGCTATTTTGCCGCCGACATCGTCCGTCCGCCCCTTGAGGTCGAGAACGGGGAGGTGCTGCCTCCTGTCCTGCCGGGTCTCGGCTTCGTGCTCGATGACGAGGCGCTTGCGCCCGTCGAAGAAGGCGTGCAGACGTTCAGGCGTGCGGGAATCGGAGATGGAGCATGAGAGATGATGCGGCCTCTCGGGCGGGTTCGACCAGCTGCGGTGGGGGTTTCGCCAGCACGCTCGGTCTGCGTGTTCTATCCCGGAGCGTAACCGACATCGCGGTCGAGATGCCCGTGACCGAGGCGCTCGTCCAGCAATACGGCTACCTCCATGGCGGCGCGACCATCGCCCTGCTCGAGACGGCGGCGAGCCTCGGTGCCGTCGGCACAGCCGATGCGGACGAGACGCCTTTCGGCGTGCATATCGACATCCGGCATCGGCGCAGCGCCCGGGCAGGACAGGTGGTCACCGGATATGCGCGGCTGAAAGATGAGATGCCGTCCAACGCGGAGCACCCCGATCGTCGCACGCAGCTTTGGGAGGTGCGTGCGCTCGACGAATCCGGGGCGGTCATCTCGGATGGCATCATCGAGATACGCATCGTGCGGGGGTGAAGGGTTTTCCGGAACGCTCTCGGGCAAGACCGATCCGGAAAACCGGAGAAAACAATGGCGGAGACGTGTGCGAATCGAACGCACCCAAGACGTTCTGCGCGCCTCACAACGGCTTTGAAGGCCGCGGGGTCCACCAGGAATCCATCCGTCTCCATGAGTCTGGGGCTGTAGCGAAAGCCCATCGCGCTGCGCGCGGGAACCGACGGCGCTCAAGCCGACCCGAACGTTCCCGTGCTCGTTCGCTGTACCCCGGTGCAGTATACCTCATCAGGGGTTCTTGAGAACCCTCGTGTTACCATCGCGTACGGTAAAACCAATCGTGTCGAGATACTCGAGGACGGGAAGGGCGAACTTCCTGCTTATCCCCATCGCCGTCTTGAGGGCCGAGACGGTTCCCTCGCCTCCCTCATGCAGGTGGCGGGCGACCGCTTGGCGGCAGGTCTCCATGGCAGCGGCATCGAGGTAGAGGCCGTCGGTGACATGGACCACCTTCCCCTCGCGCTCGAGCGATGCCATCGCCTTGCGCATGACCGGCGCGGCTATGTGCGCGTGTGCCCCCAGCTCGTCGATGGGACTCGGCGACATCCCTTCTTCCGCGAGCATTCCGAGCAGCGTCTGAGCTGCCTCTTCCTCGGTTTTGAGGGCGCTGCCGTGAATGCTCGGGTGGAAGACCTCGCTATTCACGACGCGCGCCTTGCCGGCACGTTCAGCTTCCGCGAGGAGCGCATCGAAGCAAGCCGCGGAGCATCGAGGGGCGCAGCGCTGGTAAAGGGTGCCTTTGGAAATACCGGTACCGTCGGGATGCTCGGTATGATAGGACATCAGCTCATGCTCGATGCCATCGACCATACGGCGCACGGTCGATGGCGTTGAGAAGAGCGTGCCCGACGCTCCCGTCCCGACGGTCTGCACGCGTTTGGCGTCGAGGGCCGCGTCGAGGCAGGGACGCACGGTATCGAGGTCGAGGCCCAGGTTCGACGAAATGTCTCGCGCGGTCAGAGGCACCGACGCGATGCGCAGCGTGGTCTCGACCGCCGTCTGTAGGTCGTGCGCGCGAAGCGCATCGAGAAGCGACGATTCGTCGGGGGAGAGCATGGTGCGCCGGCGCGGGTGGCCGATGAGCACCTCACCGCCGCCGGCGACGCGCAGCGGCGAATACGTGCGTATCACGAAGCGCTCGCCCGAGCTCACGGGTAGCGGCTCTTCGAGCCGTATCTGCACGTAGGCGCTCTGCCCGGGCAGGAGCTTCTCGACCGCGTTGCAGATAAGGATGCGCCCGAGGACCTCGCGGGTACCATGGGCGATATGCATACGTTGCCCGGTCTTGAGTGCCTTACCGCGCCCATCGGTGTCGAGGTAGGTCAGAAAGGCGTCGAAACGGTCGGTCGTCGCGACCGTCTTGGGCGTTACGGCGAAGTCGCCAGCATGCACCTCGCGGACATCGATGTCGTTTAAGTTGAGCGCGACGCGGTTTCCCGCTTCGGCGCTGTCGACGTCGTGGCCGTGTATCTGCACCGATCTGATGCGGCAGGTGCGGCCCGAGGGCAGCAGCTCGATCGTATCGTCGGCATGTGCGTGTCCGCTCCAGAGCGTGCCGGTCACCACGGTGCCGGCACCCTTGATGGTGAATACGCGGTCGATGGGAAGACGGAGCACGGTGCCCGACCTGATCGGCGAGATATGCGCGCAAGCGCGCTGAATCGCCGCGCGGAGATCGTCGAGACCCGCGCCTGTCCGGCTGGAGACCGGCACGATCTCCGCTTCCGCGTACGGAGTGGTCCTCAGGAATGCGCGGACCTCCTCTGTCATGAGGGCGATCCAATCCTCGTCCACCAGATCGATCTTGGTCAGAGCGACGACGCAGGCAGAAACGCCGAGCGTCTGCAGAACCGCGACATGCTCGATGGTTTGCGGCATCACGCCATCGTCGGCGGCGATGGTCAGGAGCGCGACATCGATGCCCGTAGCACCGGCGATCATCTGCCGCACGAACCGTTCGTGACCGGGAACGTCGACGACGCCCATATGGCGGCCGTCGGGCAGGTCGAGCTGGGCGAAACCGAGCTCGATGGTGATGCCGCGCTTCTTCTCTTCGACCAAACGATCGGGGTCGGTTCCGGTCAGCGCGAGTATAAGAGAGGATTTGCCATGATCGATATGGCCGGCGGTACCCAATATCAGGTCCGGCGCGTCGTTTTCCGCTTCCTGTCCTGCGGTACCCGGTTGCGGGTTCGGTGCGATGTTTCCGGTCATCGTGTCTCCTGAAGATGAGAGAAGTATGCGGCGAAGCCCTCGGCGATGAGAGCGGCCTCGCCGTCGAGAATCGTGCGTGGGTCGCAGAGGACGCATTCCTGCTTCACCCGGACGACGATGGGCGTGTGGCACATCTTCGTCAGGTATTCGGAGCATGACTGGGCATCCCCTCTGAGAAAGGACACTTCGAGTGCATAGGTGTCGATATCGCACATGGGCAGCGCGCCGCCGCCTGCCCGCGAGACCTCGGGGATGACCGCGAGTCGCACGCACCCCTCGGGAATATGCGTCGCCAGCGCATCTTTGAGGTGCTCGGCGCGTCGCCGTACCGATGCAGCGCTCTCATCGAGCATCCGCAGGGTCGGTATGCGGGAGATGCAGTCGGGGGCGAGGTAAAGGCGCAGTGTCGCCTCCAGCGCGGCGAGGGTCATCTTGTCGAGTCTGAGCGCGCGGACGAGGGGGTTTCTCTTAAGACGGCCGATAAGCTCGCGCGAACCGACGATGATGCCTGCCTGTGGGCCTCCGAGGAGCTTGTCGCCGGAGAACGAGACGAGGTCGGCACCATCGCGCAACGCTTCGCCGACCGTCGCTTCGGCTTCCTCCCCGAGACGGCCCAGGTGCACGAGCACGCCCGATCCCTGGTCCTCGTAGACGAGCAGCGGGTTATCGGCATCGCGATGGGTGGCGGCCGCATCGGCGAGCGAGCGCAGCCCGGCTACGTCGACCGATTCCGTGAATCCGATCATGCGATAGTTGGAGGGGTGAACTTTCACGAGCATCGCCGTGTCGTCTGTGAGAGCGCGACGATAGTCGTCGGGATGGGTGCGGTTGGTTGTACCGACTTCCACCATGCGCGTGCGCGAAAGCTGCATGATGTCGGGAATGCGGAAAGAGCCGCCAATCTCGACGAGCTCGCCACGCGATACGATGGCTTCGCGCCCGGAGCTGAATTCCGAGAGCACGAGCAAAACGGCGGCTGCGTTGTTGTTCACCGCTATGGCAGCCTCGGCGCCGGTCAGCATGCAGATCAGATGCTCGCAGTGCGCGTGGCGGCTGCCACGGGACATATGCTCGATGTCGTACTCGAGCGTCGAGTACCCCGCGATGGTCCGGTCGACGGCTTCGATTGCCTCGGGGGCGAGCACGCTGCGGCCGAGATTCGTGTGGATGATGATGCCCGTCGCGTTGACGACGTGACGCAAGGACGGAGCGGCTAGCTTGCGGGCGCGTTGCGCTGCGGCTTGAGCGATATGCTCGAGCTCGAGGTCCGGCTTCCCGCCTGCGAGGATGCACTGCCGGGTTTCATCGACGGTCAAGCGAGCGGCGTCGAGAAGAAGGTCGTGGGGGAGCGCTCCCTGCAGTTCGGCCAGGCAGGGTTGCCGAAGGAGCTCCTCGATTTGCGGTAATCTCCTGAGCGATGCGGTATCGGGCTTGCCGGTCATGGTTCCCTTTCGTGGCTGGTGGTGCTGATTCGGTTCTTCGTACCGACTTCATTATAGCAATCCGCCGCATCGGCACCCCGAGGTTATGCGTATTCACGATACGTCTGATAACGGATGTGTCACAGTGAGAAGAAAATCGCAGAAACGATTCGCTCAGCGCTGTCCCAGTTGGCGCACAAACGCGGGAAATCGTGTATCACATTCGTTATAATGCCTGATAAAAGCGTATATTCTAGGTATTTTGAGGTCTCGATTATGGTATATTTCCGCCAACGAAAGGAGGGACGAGATGGCGAGCATTTACTCAGTTGAAGATTTAGCAAAGCGCGCCCAGGCGATATTCGATGAAGCGCATGCTACGAAGGAACCGGTCTATATCGCGCAGAACGGCAATGCATCGATCATACTGATCGATGCGGACACGTATCTGAACAACATGCAGGCGCTTGGCGAGTTCGAGAGAATCTACCGCGATGGCGTGAAGCCGATTCCGGCGAAGCACGAGCCGATGCCAGATGCGGAAGCGGTGGCGGACGATGCCGAGCAGCCGGGAAAGGTCTATGCGTGGCGATGCATGGTCTGCGGCTATGTCGAGTATATCGATGAACTGCCGGATGATTTCGTCTGCCCGATATGCGGCGCGACGAAGGAGCAGTTCGAGCGCATCGAGGTCTGAGGGCAAGCGGGGGCGAGCGGCTCTCCGAGTCGCGAAGACTCGATAGACGACGACAGTCGGTGGAGTTGAGAACGGTTTCGGAAAGAGCTAGCGGGTAGGGGAAACGAGTGGGGGTACACGCGGAAGGCGTGTACCCCCACTTCTTGATTTATGAAGAAACAGTGGATATGGCTTATACCAGAAATTGAGCAAAAAAGTTCGAAAATGTTAGTTAATTCTCGCTTTTCGGAGCCATTATAAAGCGGAATTTTGTGTGATTTAAACCAAAAATTTTAAAGTTTATGGGTAATGGTACACATTTTGTAACACAAGCGTACATCATTCCATGAATTGCGAAATAGTGGCAAATACCTAGTTGTATTACAAATGTGATACCTATTTGAATCCATAGGTTTTAGCAAACGTATTTTAATCGCCTGATAAACAGGCATATTTATTGAGCGATATCGTAGAATGACCGTTGTAAATAATATGTGTGAAGTGTGTAGAATAGCGTTATTTGATGCAAAACCGCAGGTAAAAGCGGGAAAAACGGGCCCGAATACAAACGTTTTGCCCAGGTTTTCAAGCAGATAACGCGCATACGCGCCACTCGATTTCACGAGGAAGAGAAGGAGGAAAGGCTTCATGGGAAACAAGTTCGTCATAGCCGATCCGCGGAAGTGCGTGGGTTGCAAGGCATGCATGGCAGCATGTCTGGTCAAGCACTTCGTGCCGGGGGACGTGCCGATCGCGCGCCTCAATGTGGTTCGCGTGGGAGAGAGCCAGACGGCGCCCATCTTGTGCCACCACTGCGAGAATGCCCCTTGCGCGGCATCGTGCCCGACTGGCGCGCTCTACCCGGATGGCAATCGGGTGGGGGTGCGCATGGACCGCTGCATCGGCTGCCGCAGCTGCGTGATCGCCTGCCCGTTCGGCGCTGTCGATGTCGTGGAGCGTTACGACTCGACGAAGCTCGGGGATCTCACCGTAGGCGTCGCGCCCCGCGCGATGGTAGTGAAGTGCGACCGGTGCTACGACAGGCCCGGTGGGCCTGCCTGCGTCGAGGCGTGCACCTCGCTGGCCTTGAGCATCATCGATCAGGAAACCTATGAGGCGCTGACGAAGGAACGCAAAAGCCAGTCGTCCGACGCGCTGGTGCCGTGATCGCTGGTTCGGGTAACGGAAAGAACGAAGGAGGAAGAACAATGGTTGAGAAGCATATGGAGGTGTGTCCGTACTGCGGATCGGGTTGCAAGTTCAACCTATTGGTGGAAAACGGCGTCGTGGTGGGTTCTGAACCGCTCGATGGTCTGACCAACCAGGGGGAGCTCTGCCTGAAAGGCTACTCGGGTTACGACTTCATCAACGACACCAAGCTCCTGACCCCGCGTTTGTACCACCCCATGATCCGCCCGCATAAGGGCGATCCGCTTCAGCGGGTTTCGTGGGACACGGCGCTCGACTTCGTCGCCGAGAAGCTTGCGGCGGTCAAGGAGAAGTACGGTCCGGATGCAATCATGACGACAGGTTCATCGCGCGGTACCGGTAATGAGTCGAACCTGGCCATGCAGCGCTTCGCGCGCGCATGCTTGGGCACGAACAATATCGATAACTGCGCCCGTACTTGACACGGCCCCACTGTCGTCGGTCTGATTGACACGGTTGGAGCTGGCTCCATGAGTTGTGGCGTCCCCGGTATGGAAGACGCTGGTTGCATATTCCTGTTCGGTTACAACCCGAACACGTCGCACCCTATCGTGGCGCGGCGCATCGTACGTGCGAAAGAGAAGGGCTGCAAGATCATCGTGGCGGATCCACGTTTCATCGAGACGTCGCGCATCGCCGATATCTACATGCCCATGAGAAACGGGAGCAATATCGCGTTTCTTAACTCGTTCGCCTATTCGATTATCGAGCAAGATCTCGTCGATAAGGAGTTCATCAAAGAGCATACGAACGGTTACGAGGATTTCGTCAAGATCATCCAGAACTATTCGCCCGAGAAGACGAAGGAAATCACGGGCATCGATCCGAAGATGATGCGCGAAGCCGCGCGTATGTACGCGACTGCTGAGCCTTCCGCCATCATCGGATGGGGCATGGGCGTCTGCCAGCAGCGCCAGAACGTGGAAGCCGTCCACACCTGTGCTGCCATCGCTTGCATTTCGGGTCAGATTGGCAAACCGAACTCCGGTGTCGCACCGGTGCGTGGCCAGAACAACGTTCAGGGTGCCTGCGATATGGGCGCGCTGCCCAACTTCTTCCCCGGCTACCAGAGCGTGACCGACGAGAAGAACAAGGAGAAGTTTGCGAAGGCTTGGAACATCGATCCGTCTCAGCTCTCCGATCACATCGGATACAAGGTCTCGGTTGTCGGCCCGCTCATCGATGAGGGCAAGATCCACGCCTTCTATAACATGGGCGAGGATCCGCTGCAGACCGAACCTGATACGAAGCATCTCGCCGAGCAGCTGAGCAAGCTCGATGTCTTCATCTGCCAAGACATCTTCATGACGCAATCGGTTGCTATCGCAGACGTCGTGCTGCCGGCAACTTCCTGGGGAGAGCATGAAGGCACGTTCACGGCATGCGACCGTACGTTCCAGCGCTTCACGGCTGCTGTGCCCCCCAAGGGCGAGTGCCGTCACGACTGGGCAATCATCGCGGACCTGTCCACGCGCATGGGCCATCCGATGCACTATCGGGATACCAAGCAGATTTGGGACGAGGAATGCCGCGCGCTCTGGCCGGCCGCTTACGGTGCGACCTACGAAAAGATGGCCGGCGTCGGCCATGCGCAGTGGCCATGCCCCACGCTCGACCACCCCGGTTCGCCCGATTTGTTCCTGGGCGGCAAGTTCAGCAAGCCCGACGGGCGCGCCGTGCTCATGGGACACGATTTCGAGTATCCGAGCGAGATGCCCGATGACGACTACCCGCTCATTCTCTGCACGGTCCGCGAGGTCGGACACTATTCGTGCCGTTCGATGACGGGCAACTGCAAAGAGCTCGCTCAGCTCGCCGACGAACCTGGTTTCGCGCACATCAGCCCGAAGGATGCGGCGGCGCGCGAGATCGAGCCCAACGATCTGATCTGGGTCTACTCGCGTCGCGGCAAGATCATCACGCGTGCGTTCGTCGACGACCGTTGCAACGACGGGGCCATCTACATGACCTACCAGTGGTGGGTCGGCAAGTGCAACGACCTCACGCTGCACCATGTGGACAATCGTTCGCAGACGCCTGAGGACAAGTTCAGCGCCTGCCAGGTGGAGCGTATCGACGACCAGCTATGGGCCGAAGAGCACTGCCAGGAGATCTACATGGGCATCAAGGAACGTCTGACCAGGGAAGCATCCGCGCAGGACACGGAGTTGGTCGAGATATAAGGAGAAAGGGAAGGCCGGGCGGCTGGACGCCGCCCGGCGATATCAGGAGGATCCCGATAAGGGGTGAATGAATGAACCGTTTTATTGCAATAGAACCGAACAGGTGCGTCGCGTGCGGCACCTGCCGGGCCGAATGCAGCGAAGGCCATAAGAAAGCCGGACTGCAGGCGGAACCCCGGCTAGCGCTGTACGAGAGTCGCGACGTGGTCGCGTCGCTCACCTGTCACCATTGCGAGGGCGCGCCATGCTTCTCTGTGTGCCCGGTCAATGCCATCAGCCACGATCCGGACGGGTGCGTGCGCGTGGACGAGAAACGCTGCATCGGCTGCAAGCTGTGCGCGATCGCGTGCCCGTTCGGCGCCATCCACATGAGCGGCACGCCGATTTCCGGCGTCGCCGGCATCCAGTACAACACGCCGACGTTTCCCGCTTCGCTGAGCCCGATCCTGCAATGGGAGATCGGCGTGTACGCCTGCGCTGTCAAGTGCGATCTGTGCGCATACGACAATTATCATCCTCATTGCGTGGATGCCTGCATCACCAATGCGCTGCGCCTCGTCGAGGAAACGGACGGCGAGAGCGAGATCAACGAGAAGCGCGTGAAAGCCGTTAAAGCGAGCCTGATCATGCTCGACGACCATCAAGACGAAGGGAGGGAGTAGGACTTATGGGAATGTTTCTCACTTCGGTGCTCCTTTCCACGGTAGGTGCGCTCGTCGCGCTTCTGACAGGACGCTCCGAGAGCACGGCGAAGATCCTCGGTTGCTCGATCGGCGCCTTCGCCTCCCTGCTCGCGCTCATGAGCGGTCTGCAGGCACTATTCGGCCCGGTCGCCACGTTCAGCTCGGGAACGCTGTTCTTCGATTTTTCGCTGCGGCTCGACCCGCTTGCCGGAGTACTCGTGAGCGTCATCTCGACGCTTGCGTTCGTGGCCTGGGTCTACGGGTTCTCGTACTTCGATGATTACAAGGGCAAGGGCATCGGCGCGATGTGCTTCTTCATGAACTTGTTCATCGCCTCGATGGACCTGGTCATCACGTCGGACAACGCCTTCTGGTTCCTGGTATTCTTCGAGATGATGTCGCTGACCTCGTATTTCCTGGTCGTTACCGATCAGGATAAGGCGTCCATCCTGGGCGGCTTCATGTACTTGGTCATGGCGCACATCGGTTTCTTCATGATCATGATATCGTTCTTCATCATGGCCGGTATAACCGGAAGCTTCGACTTCTCGGTGTTCCGCGCGGCCAAGTTCGATCCCGGTATCGCGTCGTTGATATTCATGCTCGCGTTCCTCGGCTTCGGCTTCAAGGCCGGCATGATTCCGTTCCATTCATGGTTGCCCCAAGCGCACCCGGCGGCTCCGTCGAACGTCTCGGCGCTGATGTCGGGTGGTATGATCAAGATCGGTATCTTCGGTATCATCAAGGTGGGCTTCGACCTGCTCGGCGCCAGCGGCTGCCAGCTCTGGTGGGGCATCGTCGTCATGCTGTTCGGTGCAGTCTCCTCGGTGCTCGGGGTCATGTACGCGCTCGGCGAGCATGACATCAAGCGCTTGCTCGCCTATCACTCGGTGGAGAACATAGGCATCATCCTGATGGGCGTGGGTGTCGCTTTGATCGGTTGGGCCATCGCTCAACCGGTGCTCACGGTCATCGGACTCATGGCCGCGCTCTACCACCTCATCAACCACGCAATGTTCAAAGGCCTGCTGTTCTTGGGTGCCGGTTCGGTGCTTTACTCGACGCATACGCGGAACATGGAGCTCATGGGCGGCTTGAGCAAGGCTATGCCTACGACAGCTATCTGCTTTCTGATTGGTTCGCTTGCTATCTCGGCCATCCCGCCGCTCAACGGCTTCGTCTCCGAATGGTTCACCTATCAGGGCTTGATCACCGTCGCGATGACCGGCGATGGCATCGTCAAGACCGTCTGCGCCATCACCGCGGTGGCTCTGGCCATCACCGGCGCGCTCGCGGTCACCTGTTTTGTCAAAGCTTACGGCGTCACGTTCCTCGGCGCCCCGCGCAGCGATGAGGCGCGCGCGGCCAAGGAAGTGCCCGGCCCGATGAAGTTCGCGATGGTCTTTCTGGCCGTTATCTGCATCGCGCTCGGCGTTTGCGCCCCCCGGATCGTGCCCGTGCTCACCAGCGCTGCCGCGGCGACCGCCGGACAGGCTGTCGCGGGAACCACAGCGGGAATCGCACTGGTCAACCCGGTTATCGATTCCACGATATCCACCCCGCTCCTTGCGGTCCTGCTCATCGCGGCCGTGTTTGTACCCTGGCTCATCATCAAGGGCAAGAGCAAGGGCGGCGTGAAGAACACGCCCGATCCTTGGGCTTGCGGTTACAACCCGACGCCCGACATGCCGCTTCAAGCATCGAGCTTCGCGGGGACCGTGCATATGTTCTATGGGCCGCTCTACCAGATGCGGGACAACCTGGTAGCCAAGAGCCCCGCATTCAAGACGTTTTTCGCCGGATTGTCAAATTGGGCCGACAAGGCCCAGAACTGGGGCGACATCGCCCTCGTGAATCCGACGAGCAAGTTCGTTCATTGGCTTAGCCGCGTCTCGAGCAAGCTGGAAGGAGGAGACTTCCGCGTGTATATCGTGTACGTCGTGATCGCGCTGGTCTTCTTCCTCGTCCTTGCCGTCACGGTCAGATAGGGGAGGTGCGAAATAATGGGTGAAATAATCATCGCCTTGATACAGGGCATCCTCCTCGTGCTGCTCGCGCCGCTGGTATCCGGCGTTACGCGCTGGTTCCGCGCGAAGATGCATACGCGCAAGGGGCCGAGCATCTGGCAGGACTACTACGACATCGCCAAGCTGTTCAAGCGCCAGGACGTGCACTCGAACCAGTCGAGCTTCATCTCAAGGCTCATGCCCCCGCTGTTCATGGGCACCATGATCGTGCTGGCCATGGGCATGCCGATGATGACGCGCCTGTGCCCGATTCCGCTGCTGGGAGATGCGATACTCATCATCTACATGCTGGCCTTGCCGCGCTTCTTCTTCGCGCTCGCCGGCATCGACTCCGGCTCGTCCTACGCTGGCATCGGCAGCGTTCGCGAACTCGTGGTGGGCACGCTCGTCGAGCCCTCGCTCATGCTGGCGCTGTTCGTGGCTGCGCTCTCGTGCGGTACGACCAACATCGGCGTCATGGGCCAGATGGTGGCTTCCGGTCAATGTGCCAACCCCATCGCCATGTCGCTTGCCGGCATCGCGTTCGCCGCAGCTTGCTACATCGAGCTCGGCAAGCTCCCGTACGACCTCGCCGAGGCCGAGCAGGAGCTGCAAGAAGGCCCGCTGCAGGAGTATTCGGGACCGTCGCTTGCCATGATGCACCTGGCCATGCCGATGAAACAGATCATCGTGGTCAGCTGGCTCGTGGCCATCTTCCTCCCGTTCGGGAGCGCGGTCGACCTGAGCCTGACCGGCCTGCTGTTCGGAGCGCTGTTCTTCGTGCTGAAGGTCGCCGTCATCTTCTTCATCTGCGGAATCATCGAAAACGTTGTCTGCCGTGTCCGTTTCAAGCTGACTAGTCGGCAGACCTGGTTCGTCCTCGCCATCGCAGTCTGTGCTTTCGCATTCTGCGTCCTGGGCATATAGTGAAAGGAGGGAATGAAAGATGTCTTTAGCAATCACCGCTGCGGCTTCCATTCTTGTGCCTTTCGCCTGCGCGCTTCTGATCGTGCTGACCCCGCGTAAAGCGGATGAGGCGCTGTGCATCACGGGCGCGGCAATCGCCTCGATTGCGACGTTGCTGGTCGGTTGGAGCTTCGCCTCGGGCGGCATGGCTACCCAGACGTTTACGTTCCTCGCTTTCGGCGGCGTTCCCATTATGGGATTCGTCTTCGATAAGGTGAGCGTGCTCCTCGCGCCGACGTTCGTCATCATCGGTCTGCTTGTCGTGATATACTCCACAGCCTATATGAGGCCGACGAACAGGGAACATCCCGACGAGCCGCGCCGCCGTTACTATGCGTTCATGATCATCTTCATCGCGGCTATGGCCGGACTCGTGTACAGCTCGACCATCATCGGCCAGCTTGTGTTCTTCGAGATCACGGGTGCCTGCTCGTGGGCGCTCATCGGCTACTATGACACCGATATCGCTCGCAAATCTGCCATGAAGGCCCTTATCGTCACGCACATCGCGTCTCTGGGCCTCTACTTGGCCGCTTGCATCCTGTTCATCCAAACCGGAACCTTCGAGCTCACCGCCATCGCATCGCTTTCCACTGGGTGGAAGACGTTCGTGATGCTGTCCATTCTCTTTGCCGCATGGGGCAAATCGGCGCAGTTGCCGTTCTATATGTGGCTTCCGTCCGCCATGAACGCGCCGACTCCGGTCTCCGCGTACCTGCATGGCGCCTCGATGGTCAAGGTGGGCGTCTGCATCTTCGCCCGTGCGCTCATCGATGCTGGGCAGGTGCCCGAGGTCGTGGGCTGGGTCGTCGTCATCGGCGGCATCATCACCTGCGTGTTCGCTTTCCTGATGTACCTGCCGCAGAAGGATATGAAGCGTTTGCTTGCCTTCTCGACCATCTCGCAGCTGTCCTACATCTTCCTGGCATTTGGCTTCTACATCTTCGGCAGCGATATGGCGTTCGTCGGCGGTATCATGCATATCTTCAACCATGCATGGGCCAAGACCCTGTTCTTCCTGATCGCCGGCGCGTTCAGCTGCACGATGGGCACGCGTATGCTGCCCCAGCTGCGCGGCGTCTTGAAGAAGCGCCCGATCCTCGGCGTGGGCTTCGCCGTGGCCGCTCTGGCCATCGCCGGTTGCCCTCCGCTCAACGGCTTCTTTAGCAAGTTCTACATTTTCGCGGGTGGCTTCCAGGCTGCTACGGAAAACGGAGCGCTCATGTTCATCGTGATCGTCGCGCTCATCGAGACGGTCGGATGCTTCATCTGGTTCCTCAAGTGGATTGGCAGCGTGCTGTTCGGCGAGCCTTCGGAGGAAGTCGCGAAAGCGGCTCCGCTTCCTAAGGCCATGTCCGCCGTGTTCGTGGTACTTATCATCATGACCTTCTGCTCCAGTTTCATCGCTGCAGCTTGGCTGGGTTAGGAGGGAGCGATAATGGAAACCGGTTATCTTATTGTCAACCTGCTCGGCTGCGTTCTGATCATCACCTCGACGCTGGTCGTGCTTCAGAGGAAGCTGCGCAACGCGGCGTTCACCTACGCTGCCCAGTCGCTCGTGCTCGTGTCAATATTTCTGACACTTGCAATCACGACGGGTTCGACCGACCTGTACCTGTGGTCGGGAACCGCATTCGTCACGAAGGTGGTTCTCGTGCCGGGCATCATCCTGTTCGCCCTGAAGAAGATCGGGGAGGACGCCAACAAGGAACTGCCGTCAAAGCTGTCCCCGGTGCTGTGCATCCTGCTGGTCGTCGGCGAACTCGTCGTCTGTTATCTGGCGGTCATGGGCATCAAGCTGCCGACGGCCGAGGAGGTCCATCCGGCGCTGGCCATCTCGCTTGCGCACTTCTTCATCGGCCTGACCTGCATCGTCTCGCAGCGTAACATCATGAAGCAGATCTTCGGGTACTGCCTGATGGAGAACGGCTCTCATCTGACGCTTGCGCTGCTCGCGCCTTCGGCTCCCGGTCTGATCGAGACCGGCGTCGCCACCGATGCTATCTTCGCCGTCATCATCATGGTCATCATAGCGGTCAAGATCTATCGCACGAACCATACGCTGGACGCGCAAGATCTCATGAATCTGAAGGGCTAGGCGATATCATGGATCTGTCAACATTGCTCATCGCGCTTCTGGTGCTACCGCTTGCCGCGACGGTGCTCATGGCGGCGATGCCGTCCAAGTCGGTTCCGCAATATGCTTTCGAGGGCATCCACGTCGTGTCGGTCACGGCGGTCCTCGTGCTCAGCATCTACCTCGTCGTCCAGGTGTTCGTCTCCGGGCAGCCCGTCACGACCGTTGGCAACTGGTTCAGGCTCGATGCCCTCTCGAGCGTTTTCGTGTCGCTCATCGGCATCATCGGCGCGATCGTCGGCATTTTCTCGCTGCCCTACATCGAGCATGATGTCAGCATCGGCCATATGGACGCCGGCAAGGTCAAGACGTACTACTCGTTTTTCAGCCTCTTGCTGTTCACGATGCTCATGGCAGCGTGCTCGAATAACATCATCATGATGTGGATCTGCATTGAGGCAACCACACTCTCGACGGTTTTCCTCGTCGGCGCCTATCAGACCAAGCTCGCCCTCGAAGCGGCATGGAAGTACATCATCGTCTGCACCGCCGGCGTGGCCTTCGGCCTCTACGGCACGCTGCTGGTATACGCCAACGCCGCTTCCGTGCTGGCCGATAACACGCAAGCTGCGTTCTGGACGTCGATCGTCCCCAATGCCGCCAAGCTCGACCCGACCGTCATGGCCATCGCCTTTGCGTTCATCGTCGTGGGCTTCGGCACCAAAGCCGGCCTGTTCCCGATGCACACATGGCTTCCCGATGCCCACTCCGAGGCTCCGAGCCCCGTGTCGGCACTGCTTTCCGGCGTGCTGCTGAAGTGCGCGGTGCTCGTCATCATCCGCTTCTACATCATCGTCGTCGGTTGCATCGGGACGACGTTCCCGCAGATCATGCTCATCTCGCTCGGTGCGTTGTCTGTCTGCTTCGCCGCTTTCGCGCTGTTCAAGCAGGACGATATCAAGCGCAAGCTCGCCTACTCATCGTGCGAGAACATCGGCATCGTGGCGCTGTGTCTGGGCCTCGGCGGCCCGCTGGGCATCGCCGCCGCGTTGCTCCACTGCGTGTTCCACGGCTGCACGAAGGCTCTCATGTTCTGCCTTTCCGGCAACGTCCTCATGAAGTACGACTCGCGTGACCTCAACAAGGTCAACGGCATCCTGCAGGTGGCGCCCGCAACCGGTGTGCTCCTGCTCCTCGGCTGCTTCGCGCTCTCGGCATTCCCGCCGTTTGCGATGTTCACGAGCGAGATCACGATGTTCATGGCTACGCTGAATGCGGGCTATATCTGGCTCGCCATCATCATCGGGTTGGCGCTGACGGTTGTTGTCGCCGCCTTCGTGAGCATGGGCGTTCGCGCCGTTCTCGGCAAGGCCCCGGACACCGTGAAGAAAGGGGAGGTCCCCGCGCTGGCTATCGTGCCCGAGGTCATTCTCGCCATCGTCATCCTCTGGTTCGGCATCGCGATGCCGCAGCCTCTGCTCACCGGTGTGGACAATGCGGCGAGCATCGTGCTGCAGCAGGAAGTCGACCCGATGGACGCCGGTTCTCTGCTGGCAGGGCTTGCCTCCGCGGCGAACCCGGATTAACGTGAAAGCTCAAAGGAGATTATCGTGACGAAGAGTAAAAAGAACGTGAAGCGCGTCGGGGAGACGCACGTCAACGCCGCTAAAGAACGTTTTCCCGGTGCCATCACGGACGTCTTCTGGGCCGCCGAGGAGCAACCGGTCCTCACGGTGAACGCGGACTCGGCACCCGATGTCATCGAGTACCTGTACTACGAGCGCGGCGGGTGGATGCCCGTGATGGTCGGAAACGACGAGCGCTCGCTCGCCGGCGTCTACGCGTTATACTACATCCTCTCGATGGAAGAGGAGGATCCTTGCTATCTGATGGTGCGCGTGGAGGTTCCCGCTGATACCTGCGAGTTCTACGCGGTGTCGCCGAAGGTACCCGCTGCCGTCTGGAGCGAGCGCGAGGTCCAGGACATGTTCGGCTTGCACGCGACCGGCATCATCGACAACCGCAATCTGGTTCTTCCCGATGACTGGCCGCAAGGGCTCTATCCCCTGCGCAAGGATACGATGGACTACCGGTTCCGCCCGGAGCCCACGCGCGATGTGGAGAATTACGAATTCCTCAAGGATACGGGTGGCCATCATACGACCACGCTCCCGATGGGACCTATGCACATGACATCCGACGAACCCGGTCATTTCCGGCTGTACGTGGACGGCGAGGACATCATCGATGCGGATTACCGGATGTTCTTCGTCCATCGCGGCATGGAGAAATGCGCGGAATCGCGGATGAACTACGACACCGTCCCGTTTTTGGCCGAGCGCATCTGCGGTATCTGTGGCTTTGCCCACTCAACCGCCTATGTCGAGACCATCGAGCAAGCCCAGGGCATCGAGGTACCGCTGCGCGCCCAGTACATCCGCTCGATTATCCTCGAGACGGAGCGTCTGCATTCGCACCTGCTCAACCTCGGCCTCGTGTGCCATTACAGCGGTTTCGATACCGGTTTCCAGCACTATTTCCGCGTGCGCGAGAAATCGATGGATTTGGCCGAGATGCTGACCGGCGCGCGCAAGACCTACGGCATCAACCTGATCGGCGGCGTGCGGCGTGACATCCTCGCCGAGCAGAAGACGGCGACGCTCAAGTATATCGAGGATCTGCGCAGCGAGGTGAACAACCTTGTGGAAGAACTGCTCTCAACGGCCAACTTCATCAATCGAGCTGCCGGCGTTGGCATCCTCGACCCGAAGATCGCTCGCGACTACAGCCCGGTAGGGCCCACGGTCCGCGGCAGCGGCTTCGCGCGCGACGCGCGCTGGGTGCACCCGTTCGACGGCTATAAGTACATCGCTGACAAGCACAAGCCCATCACGCAGGATACTAACGACGTGAAAGGGCGCACGCTCGTGCGCGTGGGTGAGACCTTGGACAGCATGGATATAATCCAGGAGCTGCTTCAGGCGGAGTTACCCGACGGTCCCGTGCTCAACGATAAGGCGACCGTGCAGCCGCATCGCTATGCGGTCTCCGCCACCGAGGCACCGCGCGGCGAGGATTTGCACTGGTCGATGATCGGCGATAACCAGAAGTGCTACCGTTGGCGCGCCAAAGCATCCACGTACAGCAACTGGCCGGTGCTCCGCTACATGTTCCGCGGCAACACCATTTCTGATGCCGCGCTCATCGTGGGCAGCATCGACCCGTGCTATTCCTGCACCGAGCGCATGACCATCGTGGATGTGAAGAAGAACAAGCAGCAGGTCGTGACGAAGCAGCAGCTTGAAGATTACTGCCGCACGCGCACGCACAGCCCGCTGGACATGTAGGAGGCTCGTGATGCTGAAGACCATCAAGGAGATATTCAGAACTGGCGATGCAACGGTCAAGTATCCGTTCGCGCCCATCGAGCGTCCACCGTATGCACGCGGTAAGCCGGAACACGACGTGGCGGCCTGCATCGCCTGCGCCGCCTGCGCGGTTGCCTGCCCGCCCAACGCGATCCAGATGAAGGTCGACCCCAAGGGCGGTACCATCACCTGGTCGATCAACTACGGGCGCTGTGTTTTCTGCGGACGCTGCGAGGAGGTCTGCCCCACCAAAGCCATCAAGCTCTCGGAAGAATTCGAGCTGGCCGTCATGGACAAGAACGATCTCGAGGAGACCTGCACCTACCCGCTGCAGCGCTGCAGCGAATGCGGAACGTACTTCGCGTCGGCCAAGGAGGTCGACTATGCCGTGCGTATTCTGCGGCAGGGCGAGGACGACGACGAGAAGCAGCGCGCGGCCGCGTCTGCGACGATATGCCCGAAGTGCAAGCAGAAAGCGGATGCGTATCGTGCCAAACGCCGGAGCGCGTTGATGGGGGTGCAGCAATGATTATCGATCACAAGGTTCCCGAGCGCCTGCAGTTCCAGCTCGACCAGAAGACATTGGACGAGAGCGTGACGAAGGCCAAGCTCGCGCTGCTCAACGATATCAAGCGCTCCGTCTATCTCTACCGCTGCGACCTCGGTGGTTGCAACGGATGCGAGATCGAGATATTCGCGTCCATCACGCCGGTGTTTGACGTGGAGCGTTTCGGTATCAAGAACACGCCGAGCCCCCGCCATGCCGACATCATGGTGTACACCGGTGCGGTGACGCGCGCGATGCGCATGCCCGGCATCCGCGCCTACGAGGGCGCGCCCGACCCGAAGCTCATCGTCGCATACGGCGCTTGCGGTTGCACGGGCGGCATCTTCCATGACAACTACTGCGTCTGGGGCGGCGCCGACAAGCTCTTCCCCGTCGATGTGTATATCCCGGGATGCCCGCCCTCGCCCGCTCAGACGATCTACGGCTTCGCGATGGCGCTCGGCCTTCTGGGGCAGAAGCTGCACCACACCGACATCGTGGAGGAACCGGGCGTGCAGGCGCCGCTCGCCTATGAAGACATTCCCTATAAGGTGCGCGTCACGCTGGAACGCGACGCTCGTCTGTATTCGGGTTACTGTTATGGGGCAGATCTTTCCGACGAGTTCATGAAGACGATCGAAGCAGGGAGCACGAACGTGATGGCGAGCGTGAACGAGCTGATTGCCCGTCAGCAGGATCCGCGTAAAGCCGAAGTATTTTCGAAGCTTCGCGATGACCTCGTGAAGATGACGGTTTCCTCCGAGCAGGAGGCAAAGGACCTCAAAAACGCGCTCGAGCTCATCGTGGCTTCCAACCGCAATGTCGCTGCTGCCCAGGCGGCCGGCGAGCTGCCGAACGGTTCGTCGGAGAAGCTTGCCGCCACCCTGCAGATACCCGACGAACTCAAGGCGGGTATCGCCGGGCAGGCAGTGGAAAGCGAGGGGAAATGAGCATAGCCCGGTCAGCGGCTGCAGAAGAGGCCATGGCTCAGAAGCATGCGCAACCTGCTTCGAAGGTCATCGGCCCCGAGAAGGCGCCCGAAGCGCCTACGGTGATTTTCTACCGTCTTGGCCGCAAGTTCGTCGACGACGAACGCGAGATACCTCAGGAGTCGGCCGATGTGATGTACTACACGCTTGCCGTGGGACACCATACCGGCATCATGGATTGCTTCGACGCGAAGCTCTCGTGCCCGGTCGAGATGTTCGAGCGCATCGTCGCGCTGTTCGATGAAGACGGGCAGGCGCGCTATAAGCTCGAGGGCATCATCCGCAGCGGCGAGATCCAAGTGGACAAGAGCCATGTCGGCGTGCTGGACGCCGCCGTCGACGAAGCCTGCAAAAAAGCGGCGGCAGAGGGCGCCGACCGTGAAGGGGAGCGGGTGTGGCTTGAGGGGTTCGCGGAGATGCTCGATGCCGTGAAGCGTGATTCGGCTGTCTATCTGATAGGGAGGTTGAGGGCATGAGCGGAAAGATGGTCCTGACGGTGGGGGCGGTTCTGCGCGGAGACGATGCGGCAGGGCCGATGCTCGCGAAGATGATGGAGCAGAAACCCATCGAGGGCTGGAAGGTAATCGACGGAGGGCAGATGCCCGAGGATTATCTCTCGGTCATCAGGCGCGAGCAGCCCGATGTGTTGATGCTCGTGGATGCCGCCGACATGGGTTTGGAACCTGGTGCCATACGCTCGCTCGACGAGGAGGACGTGGCAACCGAGTGTCTGATGACCACACATTCGCTACCTATCACGATTCTTCTCAAAAGTTTGCACGAATGCTGTGGTAATGTGGTGTTCGTTGGTGTCCAGCCCGCGCAGACGGAGTTTTTCGGGGCTCTAACGCCCGAAGTGCAGGCCGCGGTGGAAAAAATCTACGGGTTCCTGGCACAAGGGGCGCATGCGTTTGAGGACATTCCATCGGTCGAAGAAGAATCCGATGAGGGTGCCCCAGATGCGGACGCGCAGGATAACGGACTACGGTAGATCGGGGATTGTTGAGAGAGGAAAGGGTTGGAAATGGAAGTTAAGTCAGAAGATCTTTCGATGTTGAAGCCAGATTGCATGGCTCCAGCAGCGACCGAGGCGAAGGCTGAGACGGTCGGCCTCGGGAAGGCCGATATGCCGATGGGACGCGCATTCGTGCTCGCCATCCTCGCAGGTCTCTATATCGGCACCGGCGGACTGTTCATGCTTTTCGTCAAAGCCGACGCGACGCTGCCTTTCGCAGCCTCGCAGGTTCTGGGTGGCCTGTGCTTCTCGCTCGGCCTCTTCACGACCATCGTGGCTGGCGCCGAGCTGTTCACCGGCAACTGCCTGATGATCTGCGGCACCTTGAGCGGCAAGTACAGCTGGGGCAAGCTCCTCAAGAGCTGGATCTGGGTTTGGTTCGGTAACTTCGTGGGCTCGTTGATTCTGGTCGCCGTCGTGTACTTCGCGAACTGCGCCGGCATGAACTCCGGCGGGGTCGGCAACGCGATGATCACCACCGCGTGCTCTAAGATTTCCCTCGCGCCGTCAGTCATTTTCTGGCGTGGCATCATGTGCAACTTCCTGGTCTGCCTCGCCGTGTGGATGGGCTTCACCGGCAAGACGGTCATCGACAAGGTCGTCACGAGCTGCTTCCCGGTCATGGCCTTCGTCGCCATGGGCTTCGAGCACTGCGTTGCCAACATGTTCTTCCTCCCGATGGGCCTCGTCATGAAGATGTCGGGCTTCGCCTACACCGGAAGCGCTAACATCGATGCGCTCACCGTTGGCGGCGTCTTCTACAACATCGGCATCGCGACCATCGGCAACATCGTCGGCGGCGCGGTATTCGTGGGCGTCATGTACTGGATTGCCTTCCACAAGAAGGAAGCTGCCAAGAAGGCTGCGTAAAGATATCCACGCGTCGCGCGTTCGGCCATCTGCGATGAACCGAACGGCGCGCAGGGGAAAATCGTGTGAAACAGGCGGGGGGCTTCTTTATGAGGCCCCCCGCATACCTTGAAAAGCAAGTGCTGGGCAGGTGCCGATGCGCGCACGTGCGCATGCGAAGCGGGAAGAACCCGACGCCTGCGAGGAAATCTTGTTCCTCAGAGCATGAGCGTCCGCTTGAGCAGCGGTTTGTCAAATGACAGGATCTGCTCGTTATGCAGGGCATTTCGACCGACAAGCAGACAGTCCACGTAGTCGAGCATGCTCGACCCGAACAGTCGCGAAGCGTAGCGGACGACGTCCTCGTCGATGACGTAGATATCGTCGAGCAGCTCGATAAGCGTGTATCCGATCTGCGTACGCGGGACGCGGTAGACATCGCGGAGCGTGACGGCGACGCGGGCGAATATCTCCGGATAGGTATAGGCTTCGCCCGAGGCGATTACGCTGCAGGCTTCCTTGAAGTGCTTCCGGTCGTCTTCGAGGACATAGCGCAGGATGACGGTCTCATCTATTAAATGTTGCATATTTATCACTCAGCGATCGTATCCAGGCTTCGCGTTCGGTTTCGCGCAGCTCCTTGTGCGCGTAGACGCGCAGCAGACCTTGGGCTTTCATCCGCCCCTTGCCGATAGACGATGTCGGTCTGAACGGCAGCCCTTGCATCTTGATTGATTGTTTGACGAAAAGCCGTGTGGCTTCTGAGAGACTCGACCCCATATCCGCGTAGATAGCCTCTGCGGCTTCCTTGTCGGTGGGGTCGATGCGAACATGAAGAATCGCGTCCTTACCCATGGTACCTCCTATCAGGTTGCATCACGATTGTAATACAAAGGGCTTGTTTTTGCTATCATTGCCGAGACTGAACCGCGAAAGGGGCCGAAGTTGACCGAAAATCAGGATTTGTGCGGGTCCGCCCAGTCTGAAAGTGCGGAAAACCCCCGCCCATCAGGTGCGGAATCCGATGAATCCGGCAGCGAGGATACCGCATGCGCACAGGCCGCACGGTCTGGGGAACCCTCCGGCGCGGTATCCGACGACGAACAGGCTGCATGCCGCCTGGTCGATGGCTGCGTCCGCTTCGACCAGGGGGAACCCCATCGCATCGTCGAGCGGGTCGCCCTCGAGGTACCGGTTTCCATCAGCTTCAACGGTATCTATTACAACGTGCTCTCATGCACGCCTTGCGATTTCGAGGATATCGCCTATGGGGTCGCTTATTCGGCGGGGTTCATCACGTCGGCAGACGACGTCCGATCGGTCGAGGTGACGCAGCTGACCAATGCCTACCAGATCGACGTGATCTTGAAGACGCGCGGCGGCTTCGACTACTCGTCTTTCATGCTCTCATCCATCTCGGGGGTGCCCATCCGCGATGCCGAGGTGCGGCTTCCCTCGTATTTCCCCGCTCACATGGTGCATATCGGTCCGATGTCGCCGATTCCACCTCAGGCGATCACCGCGGCTTCGAACGGTTTGCTCGAACGGCAGGGCATGCATAGGCGGACCGGTGCCACGCACGCCGCCGCGTTCGTGGACCGGGAAGGCGCGTTTCGTTTCATGAGCGAGGACATCGGTCGCCATAATGCGGTGGACAAGCTCATTGGCCGCCTGGTCAGGAACCGCGTTGATCCGCTGAGCGGATTCGCGTTTCTCTCCAGTCGCTGCGCGCTGGAGCTTGTCAACAAACTCGCGCGCTATGGTATCGGCGTCGTTGCCACGGTCTCTGCGCCCACGAGCGCCGTCATCGACTTCGCACTCGAGGCCAACGTCACCCTGTGCGCGTTCTCGCGGGGGAATCGCTTCACCGTCTACACGCATCCCGAGCGCATCGCCATCGACTGCGATGGCGCCGACGACGATGAAAAACGACCGGTGCGGGAGGTCTAGCACCCGGATGAGGGAATCAACATCCGAACAGCTCGCGCGTGGGTTCAGGTGGGCGGCTATAGCAGCCGTCATCGGCATCGTCGCCGGTCTCGGAGCGGTTGCCCTCTCGCTTCTCGCCAATGGCGCGGAAGGCCTTCACCGGCAGTTCCCTTGGACGCTCTGGCTGCTTCCGCTCTGCGGGGCGCTGGGAGCGCTGCTCTATGCGAAGCTCGAGATTCCATTCGATATGGGCACGGTCGCGGTCATCGACCATCAGCGCAAAGGAACACGTATCAGCGCGAAGCTTGCCCCCGCTATCCTCCTCGGCACGGCGCTTACGCTTCTCGGCGGCGGCTCGGTGGGCAAGGAGGCGGCCGCGCTGCAACTGGGCGGTGCGGCGGGTTCAGGCCTCGCCGTGGTGGCGGATGAGGGCGAATCGTCGCAGCGAACGTTCATCCTGTGCGGCATGGCCGCCGGTTTCTCGGCGCTCATGTTCACCCCCATCGCCGCGACCATCTTCGTGCTCGAGGTGTCGCGTATGAAGGCGCGCGAATTGCTGAGCGTCCGCACGCTCTGCGTGCCGCTGTCCTCGGCCGTTGCGTTCGCTGTCGCGAGTTTCTTTGGCGTGGGACGCCTGTGGACAAATGATATAGCGGTTCCGAACCTGCCCGATCAGCTCATGGAGACGGCGGTGCTCACCTTGCTGTGCGCGTTCGCGGGCATCGCGTTCGTGCTTCTGCTCAAGCTGCTGCGCACCGCGTGCGTGACGTTTCTCAAATCCCCCTATCTCCGTATCGCCATCGGCTCCGCCCTCGTCATCGCGCTCACGCTCTTTGCGGGTACCGATGCCTACAGCGGCACCGGCGCACAGCAGATCACGACGGCTCTCGCAGGCGGCACGCTACCGCTCGATGCCGTGGAATGGAAGCTCGCGCTCACCGTGATTTGCCTGAGCTTCGGATTCAAGGGCGGCGAGATCATGCCGATATTCAGCATCGGCGCCTGCTTGGGGAGCACGTTCGCCTTGTTGACCGGGGGTCCGGTAGCCTTCATGGCCGCTCTTGGTCTCGTCGTGCTCTTCAGCACCTGCACGCGCAGCCCGGTCGCGGCGACCATCATCGGCATTGAAGCGTTCGGCTGGGCCGGCGCGCCGTATTTTCTGATAGGTGCCTTTCTCTCGAGTCTGCTCTCTCGGCACTTTTCGCTCTACGATACCGATAACTGGATGCTCGATGTGGCTTGGGCGCAGCGTACCGACCTATTCGGCGACCTCATCGACGAGGAAGCGGCGCGGCAAGCCAATCGGGACAGGCGCGCATGACGATTCCATCTGATTCCCAGCTGATGGGTTCTCTGGGCAAGAAAGACTGCTATACTGTTTAATCGTTGGTTGGTCTGATGGACGAGCGTATCCCATTCTGCAGGGGCACGCTTTTCTGCAATCCATCGATGCCCGATAGACATGCTTGGCGCTGAGCGATTACCGCAAATTTCGCGCGTGTTCGGCGCATTCGGCTTACGGTATTTCTGCACGCGTTGGGGCTCATTCGGCACCATCGTCTCTTCTGTACGCAATTTCATAGAAATCTTGTACGTTTCAGTACTTATGCAGGTGATCTACCTGTTTTGACGCGCTCGTGCGCGAGGAGGAATCATGGCTGACAATGCATCGATGTGGAATGACCTTGGCATGGATCTGGAGAAGCACGACCAGCTCTGCGCGGCGCTGCCCGCTGCGTTCGGCGATGTGTTTCTATCGCAGGAGAACCGTCCCGAAGCGATGTCGTATTGGGATATGGTCGCGGCTGATATCCATGGTATCCGTCCGTCGGAGCTGGTGGCCGAGCAGGCGAAGGGCCGCAAGGTGTTCGGCACGTTCTGCGTGTACGTGCCCGACGAGGTCGTCGTTGCCTGTGATGGCATCGTGACGGGGCTCTGCGGCGGCTCGCAGTTCTGGGTGCC
>Ga0163159_1000923_pt1 | contig 31070 bp, 22 predicted proteins | sample BioMet9_FD_108702 | JGI IMG/M metagenome (GOLD analysis project Ga0163159, IMG submission 108702) | Microbial communities from bioreactor (seeded with sewage sludge) at Lawrence Berkeley National Lab, California, USA - Biofuel... | ecosystem: Engineered > Bioreactor > Anaerobic > Unclassified ... | reverse complement strand
GTGCTTCAATCGTATCCTGCATTGCGTACATTGTTGTTGTAAGCATTGCTGACATTCCGACAACCGTGCAGTCCGGATTGTCCTGTACTGCCTCGACGATCTCATCCGGCTCGATGTCCATGCCGAGATCTACTACTTCGAATCCGGCGCTTTCCATAAGAAGAGCAACCAGGTTCTTGCCGATATCATGCATATCACCGGCAACCGTTACCATGATGACCTTGCCCTGTGATTCCATATCTCCGGAAATCAGGAGCGGCTTTACAATTTCAACGCCCTTTTTCATACCCTTGGATGCAATCAGAAGCTCCGGTACGTAAATCTCGCCGAGTCTGAATTTCTCACCAAGTACATTGATCGGTTCTACAAGTCCTTCGTTCAGAACGGCGAGGGGCTCATTTCCCTCATCCAGTGCTGCTTTCGTTGCAGCCTCAACTTCTGCAACTTTTCCTTCTTCGACGATCTTAGCTAACTCTGATAACTTTGACATACTTGAACCTCGCTTTCATTCTTGTTTCCCTTGTTCCTTTGCCTGAGAATCTTTGCTGCCGTCTGATCTTCATCAATCATTCAAGAAAAGCATCCGGCATAACACCCCTGTGTGATAGAATTGTATGAATATTTTCTGGTTTCGTCAAATTTGTCTCCATTACTTTAAAAGATTACTTTTTATTGAAAAAATTCTTTAAAGTAAACTTTTAGTCCTGTTTTGGCGTTTTTTTGTTTTTTTTAATACAAAATCGCGCTTTTTTCTGCAATTTTTATAATTTAAAGAAACACCTGTTTCCGATTTCAGTAATATTTATTTGATAATCGCGCTTATCTCATATCTAAATTGTATGAATTGTATAGTCCTGTCAAAGTTATCAAGAAATTATTGAAGTTTGAATTGACAGATTTTTTCTTTTGGTTTAGTGTAAAGTCGTACTTAATTCATTGGGGGTGATCGGATGAAAATATTATTTCAGCCTGAAAACAAGCCGGTTGAGGCCAAAGAAGGCATGAATCTGCTGAAGATTGCGGAAAGTGCCGGAATCCTCATCGATGCAGCCTGCGGCGGAACCGGAAAATGCGGAAAATGCAAAGTAAAAATCGTATCCGGCGACGCGGGAGAACTGACGTCGGCCGAAAAAACCTACTTATCTGAATATGAAATCACACACGGCTACCGTCTGGCATGCCAGGTTATGCCGCCTGAAAACAGCAGCCTTGAAGTGATCATACCGGGGCAGCACGGCGGTTCTGACCGGAAAACACAAATGACGAGAATGCCGGAAAGCTTCCAGCCGGAATCGCGAATCAAGGCATTTCACGGCATCGTGAAGCAGGCTACCATCAGCAATCAGAAAAGCGATATTGAACGGATTGCCGCCACATTCAGCATGCCGGGCATGAAAATTGTAAGCGGTGTGCTTCCGCGGGTTCACAATGCCCTGAATGTCAAGCACGGCGATATCACTGCCGTATTCCGGAATAACATTCTGATGCATATTGAAAACGGCGATTCCAGCAGCAGATGCTATGGTGCCGCGTTCGATATCGGAACAACTACAGTCGTCGGAATGCTCTGGGATTTAAGTGCAAATGAAATCGTCGATATCGAAGCCAGAACAAATTATCAGACAGCTTACGGTTCCGATGTGATTTCACGAATCAGCTACAGCATGTCCGCGCGCGACCATCTGCACAACATGCAGGAAAAGGTAATCCAGTGCTTCAACGACATTCTTGAAACAATGTATCTGCGAAACGGCATCTCCTACCAGAATGTATACGAAGTGACCGCGGTCGGAAACACTACCATGAGCCATTTTGTCCTCGGCGTCGATGCAAGTTCGATGTCGCGGATCCCGTTTGCTCCTGTATTCCGCGCGGCGCAGCAGGTTCCTGCGCGGAGTCTTAATATTCAGGTGAATCCGCAGGCTCGCTTCTATCTGCTTCCCAACATCGCCGGTCATGTCGGCTCCGATATTACAGGTGTAATCCTGGCTGTCGATATGGATCATCTGAAGGGCAGCCACATCGCGCTTGATATCGGCACGAACGGAGAAGTCGTAGCCATCAGGAACGGCAGAATGGTCTGCTGCTCCACCGCCGCCGGACCGGCCTTTGAAGGCGCAACGATTCATTTCGGCATGCGTGCAGCTCCGGGAGCCATTGAAAGTGTCACCATCACCAAAGAGGGCGACGTCAATATCAAAACAATTGACGACAAGCCGGCGATCGGAATCTGCGGCTCCGGTGTCATCGACGCGGTAGCACAGATGCTCAACGCGGGCATTGTCGATAACAACGGTCATATGCTCTTCGCCAAAGGGGTACGGGATGCCGGGCTCGGCGATAATCTTGCCTCCCATATAACCATCTGCGATGATAAGCCTGCTCTCGTTCTTGCCGTAACCGAGGAAGGCGAAGAAATCGTGATAACGCAGGATGACGTACGCGAAATACAGCTTGCCAAGGGCGCCATTCTGGGCGGAATCCTGACACTGATGAAAACACTCGGCATTCAGAAGAACGAACTCGACAGTATCCTGCTTGCAGGTGCTTTCGGCAACTACATTAAGAAAGAAAGCGCACTGCGGATCGGTCTGCTGCCGCAGGTACCGATCGAAAAAATCATATCCGTCGGAAATGCCGCCGGCGCCGGCTCCAGCATGGCCCTTCTTTCCGATGCCGTTCGCGAACACGCTTCGCAGATAGCCTCTGAAATTGAGCATGTCGAGCTTTCCATGAACAATGATTTTAAAAACTTTTATATGACGACCATGTCCTTCGATACGAACATGGATTACGATTGATCATTTCCTGAGATTCTCGTTCTCCGAAGGATTTAAGAGCATCATATTCAGATTTTTCATAAGCTTCAGTTCGTTCTTCGTGATCAGCAGCTGTTCAACCGTCAGCTCGGTATCCGGAAGCGGATTCAGGCTCAGCAGGAATTTTAGGGCAAATGGTGCAATGGGATTGTAGGAAATTCCAAACATAAAACCCCAGGTCGTACGATTATACTGGAGCGGATTCAGGATGCACATCCCCATCTGCTCCATATAATTTGTCTGATTTGCCAAAGTCAGGTATGTAACGATATCGAAGGAATTCATTTCACCGATATAGAAGAACTGGCATTTTTCGAAATTCGTAAAAGATGCGACGTCCATATAGAACATACACGTTGCTTTCGATTCTCCGCCCGCTGTCTGGATACAGAGGTAAGAATCGACGATCCGCTTCTTGCGTCCGTCATAATAATAAATATATACATGATCGCGATTGCCGAACGGACTGTTGAATGCCAGTTTCTTCTCCCGGTTCGGAACAGGATAATCCGTAAGCTGATTGATATCAACTTCAAGAGCCTCTGCAATGCTGTAAAGCGTTTCCACATCAATGGATATCTGTCCGTTCTCATATTTGGACATGGTCGCCTTACTCTTGTGGATCATATCAGCAAACTCGCTCAGTGAATAATCCTTAAGCTTGCGAAAAAATTTGATCCTGCTGCCGACATACTGCGTTATGCTTCTTTCTGCTTCCAAATCAGACCCCTCCTGTTCAAAAGAAAGATTTACAGAAACAATAAAAAGCGGATGAACAACATATTGAAACGGATTCAATACATTGCTCATCCACACACCGTGTAAAAGCAAAAGCTCTTATTCAGTCCGCAGCCGGTCTCCTGACTTGAAATATCAGCATGTCCGCCTTCCCATATAAACTGCCATACAGTGGCATAAGGGACATGCAAATTTCTTACAGTAGCGGTGGCTGTACTGGCATTGCACCAGTTTCCCGATTGTGCTGCTGACTAATGTTTTATGCTGTTTTAAAAATCGCGATTATTATCAGTGTCTCTAACACCCCTTTTGTCTTATTCTATAATACTTTTTTAGATTTTGCAATCAATAATTTCGTTAGAATATCAAAAAATTTATTATCATGAAACAAGATGAAAAAGAATTCATATGGAATCAGGAGGAATTATATCATGAAAAATGAGATACAGCTTATTCATGAATCATCCATGCGCATTTTAAGCCGCACCGGTGTAAAATTCAAGAACAAGGAGGCCGTCGAAATACTGAAAGCGAACGGCATCCGTGTCGAAAAATCAATTGCTTATTTTACAGAGGATCAGATCATGTACTGGGTTTCCAAGGCACCATCCAGCTTTACCCTCTATGCCAGAAATCCAAAGTATAATGCCGTTATTGGAAAACACAATGTCAACATCGCGCCCGGCTACGGCGCACCATATATTTCCGATCAGAACGGTGAAAAGCAGCTGGCGACGATGAAGGATTATATGAAGCTTGCAAAGCTGTACCATCAGTGCCATTCCTACAATATCAACGGCGGTATTCTCGTACAGCCGGATGACATTCCTGTCGACCACTTCATTCTTCTCCTGTTCTACGCGATATATATGGCTTCCGACAAATGCATCGTCACCGGTGCCGGCAAGAAGGATGAAATGCAGGCACTTATGGAAATGGTATGCGCCGCATTCGGCGGCAAGGAAGAGCTTGCGAAATATCCTCGCGTCATCACGCTGATCAACACGAATACACCGCTCCTGCTCGACACGAACATGACGGATTCGCTGATCACTTACGCAAGATACCGTCAGCCGGTGATCATCGCGTCTCTCGCACAGGCAGGCCTGACCTCTCCGGTAACCATGGCCGGAACCATCGCTATGGCCAACGCCGAGGTTCTTGCCGGCATCGTTCTGGCAGAAATGGTATCGCCTGGAACACCGGTCGTCTACGGCTCCCAGTCGACAAATGCCGACATGCGGAACGGAGCGACCGCGATCGGTTCGGCAGAGGGATCTCTCTGCTACGCGTACTGCGCGGACATGGCCCGTTTCTATCAGCTGCCAAGCCGGGCGGGCGGAGCGCTTACCGATGCCAGAATTGTCAACGCGCAGTCCGGCTACGAATCCATGCTGACGCTTCTCACATGCTACAACAGTGAGGTAAATCTTGTACTTCATTCCTCCGGAATTCTTGACAGCTATGCGTCCATGAGCTATGATAAACTGATCCAGGATTTCGAAATCATCGACTACATACAGCGCTTTAAGGCAGGCATCGAAATCAGTAAAGACACGCTTGCAGAGGATGTGATTGATTCTGTCGGCCATAACGGACAGTATCTGACGGAGGAGCATACCTTCGAGCACTGCCGTACGGAATCCCTGACACCTTTCATCAGCATACGCGGAGATGACCTCCCGATCGATCAGCTTCAGAAGAACACCGATACACGGCTTGCAAAGCTGCTGGAAGAATATAAGCAGCCGGAAGCTGACAGTGCAATCGTCGCGTCACTCCGGAAGATCATGCTTGACCGGGGAGTCGAACAGGAAACAATCGATATGATCGATGCTCTGTAGGTGCACGGACATACGCTTATTCGCATAAATATCTACTCATGGAGGACACAATGGAACGTAAACCAATCCGGCTTTTTCTCGTAACAGGCTTTCTGGGCTCCGGCAAAACCTCATTCCTGCAGTACGCGCTGACGCAGGTCAAGGACACAAAGGTCGGCGTGATTGTAAACGAATTCGGTCAGATCGGAATTGACGGAAAAGTACTGCAGTCGGGCGACCTTAAACTGGTTGAGATCAATGACGGCTCGATTTTCTGCTCCTGCTTAAAAAGCGGTTTTGTCAGAACTCTGGCAGCTTTTCTGGAACAGCCGGTCGATCTTCTCTTCGTGGAAGCATCCGGAATGGCTGATCCATCCAATATGAGACAGCTTCTCGATTACCTCAACGCTGTTTTATCAAAGAAACCTGAGGTTTCGCGACGATACGACTACCGCGGTTCCATCTGCATATTGGACGCAAAACGCTTTATGGCTTATTACGACATGTTTCCCGCGATCGAAGCGCAGATCCGGCAGAGCGAATTCATCGTACTGAACAAAATGGACGAGGTCGATGCAGAAACCGCGGATGCACATTTGAAATGGCTCGGGGAAATCCGGCCTGACGCGGCTGTAATTCCGGCCGAATACGGCGAGGTTCCCGTCCGGTTCTTCCTGGACCGTGTAATGGAACATCCGGAAGCCGCCCCGACCACAAATTCACCGGAGACACGGCCTTTTTCCTGCATTGCGGATACATCCGGCGTTTATACCGTTGAACAGATACGCGGGCTCTGCACGGCACTTGCCGATTCGACGCTGCGCGTAAAAGGTTTCTTCCGGACAAAGGACGGATACGGCCGCGCCGACTGCGTCTGTGATTTCATTTCCGTGGAGCCGCTTGACGAGGGCATCACAGTAAAGCCAGGCGATTTAAAGCTTGTAATTATCAGCAGGGAAGACAACGGTATTGAGGAAAAGGTTAAAGAACTGCTTCAAAAAGCAGCTTTGGAATAACAAAAAAAGCATTACAGGGATGGCAGACCGGAGGATTTCTTCTCCGGTCTGCTTCTGAAAGTGAGGAAAAAAAATCGTCTGCCGCAACAGCGCGGCAAACGATTTTAAATGGCATATGCAATACGTTAAACGGCTTCGGCATAAAACGTACTCCTGCTCCATGTATCTGACTTGATCTGTTGAAAGATCGCACAGTGACCGACTCGTGGGTTTCTGACCCTTTCCATGTTTCGCCTGAAGCGACAAGCAGGAATAAATATTCAGTTGTTAAAATTATTTAACCATATATCCCCGCATAAGTCAAGCATAAACCGGAGCATTGCGGAAAACCGTGCCGGCTGTTACCTTTTTCTTCCGAAAATCCAGATGACAGCCGCGACAAATATTAAAAAAATGCCTAATAATACAGCTACATTCATGATTATGCCTCATCCGTTTCAATTTCACCCAGTACCGTTCCGGCCGATGCTTCTTCTCCGTCGTTTACAAAGATCTTCACCAGTACGCCGCCGGCAGGGGAATGAAATTCCAGGGTCTTCTTCTCAACCTCGCCGGAACAGATGATTTCGTCCTTATCCACATGATCGCCGGCCTGCTTTTTCCAGAAAATAAGTACCGGTTTTTCCTCGATCTCATATAGCTTAAACTGGCAGGGACACGGATGGACCGGATCTTTCAGCGGATAGGCCGAATCGGGAACTGTAAATGGTACGTTCATTCTGCCATCTCCTTCCGGTAAAACGGGCACTCTTCCTTGCGGCATTCTGTATTCTTGTCCGAATACCGGCAGTAGTCGATGCTTTGCTCCGGCAGTTTGATCGAGAATTCCCGGTCAAGCATCGGAACCGCCCACGTAAGTGTAAGGAAGCATACACGCTTGCAGCAGCGAGGTCCCTCAACAGAGGCGATATTCGCCAGCGCCTCACTGACAAGACGGTTGCCGAGCGCCCAGCCGGCATCCGACAGCGGCGTGGTGGCCGTGAATACACTGTAGAAAATGCCGACGCCTACAGCAGCTCCGCATGTGCCGTAGAAGCCGCAGAAACCGCCGAGCACATTCTTCGCGCGGTCCAGTGCTTTGGCGAGATCCGCCTCCAGCACCTCCCGGTCGTCATTACGGGCTGTACGGCAGACGGTGAGGAGAACCGCCGGCATCATGTAATGATGATACGGATAGTGCATCGGCACACCCGGAATATCCATCAGGCGCTGTATCATAGTAAAAACATTAAGTTCTCCACTTTCATACATAGCGAGGCACTCTTCTGTTATGGTATTGTATACTCTTTCATCCAGCTGCATCTGTGTCTCTTTCATTCTGGTATCTCCTTTCAGATGAAAACTATTATCTTAGAATATATCATAATACATGGTATTATTCCAGCGGTTTTAATCGAATGAACAAAGTTATCGGCCAAAAGCCGGGGGGAGGATTTCCATCATGGAAAGGAAGAAAAAAATACGAGGTGTTGTCTTTGCGCTTCTTTCCGGTATCTGCTGGAGTTACTCCGGAACGATCGGACAGTTTCTCTTCAGTACAAAACATATCGACGCCGGATGGCTGTCCGTCATGCGGCTTCTGCTGTCGGGTATCTTTCTGTTTGCCGTAGCGCTCTTGAAAAAACCGGAAATGCTGCGAAAAATGTGGAGCAGCGGAAATGACGTGCTGTACCTCATCCTGTATTCCGTCTTCGGGCTGATGCTGATGCAGTACTCCTATCTGATGACCATTTCCTACTCAAATTCCGGAATCGCAAGCGCCCTGCAGTATGCCGGCGAAGCACTCGTACTCGTGCTTACATGCATCCGGCTCCGCCGCCTGCCGCGGGTATCCGAAGCAATCGGACTGCTTCTGATGCTGCTCGGCCTCTTTCTTTTCGCCACACACGGCAGGATCGGATCTGTCGTCATGACGAGACAGGTCGCCGTATGGGGTGTAATCGCGGCAGTCTCCATGATGCTCTACACGGTACTGCCGTCGAGAATCATCGGTAAATACGGGAATCTCGCGTCAACCGCCTCCGGCATGATGATCGGCAGCGCCGTGCTCGCCGTCATGAATAAGGTATGGCGTTTCCATGTCGTATTTGACAGAGAACTCGTCTTCTACATGGTGATCATCGTTTTTATCGGCACCGTCTCTGCCTACTACATGTTCATGCAGAGCATCATGGATATCGGCCCCGCGAAAACCGGCATGCTGTCCTCGGTCGAAACCATCTCTTCCCCGCTGTTTTCCGCCGTCTGGCTGAAAACCTCCTTTACCGCCGCCGACTGCATCGGATTTGTCTGCATGTTCGCGATGGTGATCATGATCTCCTGGTCAGCACTTAAACAGAAGCATGTTTAATATGTTTCTTAAGAATCTCAAAATAGTAAAAAAAAGTCAAAAAATTTTTAAAAGCTTTTTGCTTCTTGATTTAAACAGAAATGTGTTTCCCCGGAAGAAACAAAATCTGCTGTTTTTTTATTTTAATGCAACTTTATACCTTTTGACAAAAAAATTACCTCAGAATATACTGAGTATGATAAAGGAGGATTCTACAATGGAAAAAGCGCAGGAAGTTTACGACTATTTAAAGAAAAACAACATTCCATTTGAGATCATAGAACACGAGCCCGTCTACACGATGGAAGAAATGGACAATTACGGCATTACGAAAAAGGGGAATATCTGCAAGAACCTTTTTCTGCGCGACGCGAAGGGACGCCGCCATTTTCTCGTCGTTCTCGGGAAGGACAAGACCGCGGACTTAAAGTACATCAGTGATCAGCTTCACACCACAAAGCTCAGCTTTGCCTCCGACGAACGGCTCGAGAAATATCTCGGCGCAGCGAAGGGTGCCGTATCCCCGATGGGCCTTATCCACGACAAGGATGGTGAAGTGGAGGTCGTCTTCGACAAGGACTTCCAGTTTGAAAAACGTTTTGGCTGTCATCCCAACGAAAACACAGCCACGGTAATACTTGATTTCAAGGATCTTAAGAAGATGATTCAGAAAAACGGCAACGAAATCTCTTTTCTGACATTCAAATAGGAACAATACGGAGGATCATAAAATGGATAAAGCAGCACAGTCCTGTACCGTTGTATTTAACGAGCATGATCTCGATACGGTTATGTATTATTTCAAGGGCTACACCGGCGTCGATTTGAACAGCATCCCGCCGAAATACGATGAGTACATCCTTCCTACGAAGGACATCATGATGTCGCAGGCCAAAGTAGTGATCAAATACTGCGGCGTCGATATCACCGGCACGAATGACAAGGGTGTCGTACTGGAGGATGGCGAAATCTTCACAGGCGACCTGATCAAAAAAGCATACGACGGCTACAGCCGTCTGTACCTTTACGTCACATCGGTCATCAATATCGACGAGATTCTGGAAGCTCATCCCGATGTTATGGAAACCTTCTTCATCGAATACTGGTCGGTTGCAATGCTGAACGCATCACGTGTCAAGTTCCTTGCGATGATGGACGACCGGCTGAAAGCCGAAAACTCCAAGCTCACGAGTGTCTGGAGTCCCGGTCAGTCGAAATTCGAGCTGAAAAACCAGCGTGTGCTTTTTAATATTCTGAAGCCGGAAGACATCGGTGTGACACTCGACAAGCACACACGCATGCTGCCGCTTAAGACTGTATCCGGAACCGCCGCAGTCATGCCGGCAGATAAGGAGGAGACGATGATCTCCTGCGATTTCTGTGAGCACAATCAGACATGTCCCGGATATACAGGCCGCCTGATCAAGAACCAGCGCGAGCATCAGCGGCTGATTTAAGCTTTAATCAAGATAAACCGTTTCATCCAGCGCGAACGAGTAGATAAGCTTCTCCTTTACACTGGTTTTTGTCAATCGGCTGAGTGCCTCCGCATAGCAGTCGATCTGCACCTTGTACCGCCGTACCAGTTCCTGGCTGTCTTTTACACGGTCTGTCTTATAGTCGACCAGCACCATCCCGTCCTCTTCTTCGAAGAAGACATCGATAATGCCCTGTATCAGACAGATATCTTCCCCCGCACTTTCCGGATACAGCTCTTTTTCCGGAACACCCAGGACAAATGGCTGTTCACGGTGCAGTTTCTTCATCCGGCTGGCCTTCTTCATTCGACCGGCCAGCCCGGAAGCGAAGAAGCGCGCAAGCGACGGCACATAGATCGCGTTTCCCATCTCCGCCGTCAGGCCGCCGTCTTCTTCCATTCTCTTAATCGCGTCCCGGATATCCGCTTCACGCACAGAATCCTTCATGCATTCGAAATCATACCGCTCCAGAAAACGGTGGATCGCCGTCCCGCGGAATGCGCCGGCGCTCTCCTGCGTTCTGCTGACAAACTGCGGAATATACGGGATCGGAATCTCTTCCTCAAACATCTCCGCGGCCTCACTGTCTGTTTCTTCCATCCCCTTCAGCTTAAGCTCCGAAACAGAAACCTTCAGCGCTTTTTTGGACGCTGTATCGTGCGGATATACAAAAGACGACGCGTTCAGAAGCTTTTGTCTGGCCGCAGCATCATAAATCCGTTTCGTATCCATGCGCCCGACTGCTTCCCTTTCAAGAAAACGGGACGCACCGCGGACTGCGTCTTTTACCGCGATATCCTCCGGACTTACTACCGTCACTTTAATAAGCGGCAGGCTGTTTAAAGCCACCGGCACCAGCAGATCAAGACTGGAGGACGACTGCGAGATCATATAATAATCCGCCGCTTCATCAAAGCCAGGATATGCATTCCACTCAAAATACTTATCTTCGGCCTTTTTTACGCTGCCTGTCATTATCAGCTTCTCCTGCGCCCGCGTAAGCGCCACATAAAGAACGCGGATCTCCTCGCCGAGTGAATCCAGCTCACACTCGCGCGCGACTGCCGATTTGCGGATTGTCTCGGCACGAAGACGCTTATCCGGATCTACACTTTCCATCGCGGGGCCGAGTTCCGGATGGATCACCATCGCGCCTGCCGCTGCTTTATGCCTGGCGCTTCCGAGACCGGACACAAAAACAACCGGAAACTGCAGGCCCTTGCTCTTATGAATCGTCATGATGCGGACGACATCTTCATTCTCTGCCGAGGATCCCGGCTCACCCGGATCGATCTCCTGTGCCTTCAGCTGGTCGATATACCTCAGAAAGTGAAATACGCCCTTATAGCTGGTTTTCTCGAACGAAATCGCCCGCTCGATCAGCATATCGACATTGGCTTTCCGTCTTGCCCCTTCCGGCATGGCAGAAAGTCGTATACCATATCCCGTATCCTCCAGAATCTCAAAAATCAGCCTGTGAAGCGGTGTAAAAAGAATCTCTCTGCGGTGCTTTTCCGTCCCGTCCAGAAAAGCATGCAGCTTTTCCTTCAGTGCTTCATCGCCCTGCGCCGCAAAAAGCGAAGCATCCTGGCCGAGCTTCAGAACCGCCTGCGCGAAGGAAAGCTCCGGACAAAGGACTCGAATTCTCGCCATTTCTTCCGAATCCAGTCCTCCGATCGCGGAATGAAGCACCGCGGCCATCGGAATATCCTGCAGCGGATTGTCCAGAATTCTTAAGTAGTCCAGAATGGTCCGGATTTCCTCTGCCTCAAAATACCCGCTTCTTGATTCTGTATAAGTCGGTATGCCTGCGTCCATCAAAACAGATGCGATATCCTCCGCCTTATTCTCCACGCTTCGCATAAGAATAACAATATCGCTGTACCGTGCAGGCCGAAGCTCCTGCGTTTCCTTGTCGCGGATAAGCAGTGTGCCTGCAAGCTCCTGAATGCGCGACGCTATAACACGCGCTTCTGTTATGATTTTCTTTTCACTGCGGCCTTCTTCATCCTTGTCTGACGCGGCAACGAGAAGCTCAGTCCTGTAATCCCGGCAGCACTCCGGCAGTGTCATGTCATCCGCCGGAAAAGCGGCGCCCGCGGACAGTGCCTGTTCCGCGTCATATTCAATTCCGCCGATTTCCTTATGCATGATCACGGAAAAAACCTTGTTTACGGAATCAATTACCTCCATACGGCTGCGGAAATTCGTATGCAGGCTGATACACCGCTCTGCTGCGCCCTTCTGCGCCGGATACGTGCTGAATTTTTCCATGAAAATATCAGGCCGTGACAGGCGAAAGCCATAGATGCTCTGCTTCACATCGCCTACCATAAACCGGTTCCTTCCGTTTCCTGTACCGCCTGATACCAGCGACAGCAGCTGTTCCTGAAGATAATTGATATCCTGGTATTCATCGATCATGACTTCTTTAAACTGCTCCCGGTACTCCGCCGCTGTTTTCCCCGGTACAAGGCCGCTGTCCGTCTTTTCCGACAGAATACGCAGGGCCAGATGCTCCATGTCACTGAAGTCAATCACGTTGCGGCGGCGTTTCTCTGCTTCAAACCGGCGTGAGAACTCCAGTGTCAGCGAAAGCAGAATATTCATGCAGGCTTTGCTGCGCTCAATGTCGCGCTGCATCTCGTCCGGACGATCGTAAAAATACTTCCGCTCCATCACGGCGATATCATCCTTGATATCCTTTCTGCTTTTCGACGCATAGGCGGCAATGATTTCATCGACGCCTGCAGCTTTATCTTTTTTCGTAACCCGCGGCATATTCGGCCATTCCGTATCACGCAGCCGTTCTCCCAGTTCGTCATAGGTCAATGCTTCGCATGCTGCTTCCAGCTTCTGCGCGTCTTCGGTGAAGCGGTCCGCATATGACGCCGGGCCGTTCTTCGTTTCGCAAAGCTCTGCCAGATACCTCAAATGTTCTGCTTTTCCGGCAAGATCCAGCTTAATCCGGTGAAACGCCTGACGTGCCCACGCGTCGCTGCCGGACCAGCTGTCGTCGCGGCAGTCCTTAAGCCATGACTCCGGATCCGCGCAGCTCTGTGAATACTCATACAGTGTCCGGATATATCCATCGATCCGGTCATCCGTGCGGCCTGTCTCGAGTGCCTCCACACACGCGAGATAATCCTCGTCTTCCTCCAGAAAGTCATCGGTACTGCCCTGGTAGCAGTCCTCCAGCAGCGCGTCCATAACCTCCTGTGACAGGAGCTTCATTTCTCCCTCTTCACCTGTGCGGAAGGAAGGATCCAGATCGATTTCATTGAAATGGCTTCTGAGCACGGAAAGGCAGAAACTGTCGATTGTCGAGATGTTCGCCGTGTGGATCAGTGTAATCTGCCTGGCAATATGCTCGTTATCCGGATCCTTTGCTATTTTCTTCTGAAGCGCCGTAAGAAGTCTGTCCTTCATCTCGGCAGCCGCCGCGTCCGTAAAAGTCACGACAAGCAGCTCGTCGATATCCACCGTACTGCCCGGCTCCGTAATAAGATCCAGAATATGCTCGACAAGAACGGCTGTTTTGCCGGAACCCGCGGCTGCGGAAACAAGCAGATCGGTATTCCGCGACTTGATCACTTCGATTTGTTCCTCTGTCCAGTCCGGCATTTATTCCGCCTCCTTCCGGATCGCTGCGATTACATCGTCCTTTTTGACCGCCGGCAGCAGACGCTCACGATAGCCCGGAATCCTGCCGTCGAATCTGCATACACCGCCGAACGGGCAGTATCTGCAACTGTCCGTCTGTCTCAGCAGCGCAGGAGAAATTTCGATATGTCCATCCATAATATCATCTCCTGCCTGTCGGATTTTCCTTTCCAGGTGGCTGCGGATCAGGCCGAATTCTTCCGTCGTAAGGGTATTTCCTGTCCGCGCGGACAGATTCCCGTCTTTATTTCGTGACACCGGCACAGCCACAAGCTCTCCGGTCGAAACTTCCGCGCTGCTTTCCGGAGCAAAGCACGCGTCAAACTGCGCAAGCGCGTCCATCCTGCTGTTTACAACGCCGGACATGCCAAGCTTCTTAAGCATCTTTTCGTCCTCGCATCCGGCCGCTTCTGCCTTGTCAATCAGCGGATTCCAGACGTGGTAATACAGAACTCCCGCCGGAACGATTTCTTTTCCCGGAAATCGCCCGGCCGCGTAAGACTCGCCCATGCTCAGATACAGGAAAAGCTGCAGGTCCAGCCCGTAATACACCGACGCGAAGTCAAACGACTTACTGCCTGTCTTGTAATCAAGCACCTTCACATAGACACTGTCCGTACCGGACGCCAGATCAAGACGGTCGACGGATCCGCGCAGCGCCATCCGGGTGCCGTTATCAAGCACGATCTGCGGTGACGCCGGTCCCGTCCGGTCGAAGGTAAGCTCAAATTCTTCCGGCACGAAGCTTCCCGGCTTGAGCTGCTCACAAAGCGCCCACACTGTCCGGTACAGCGTCTGCTCCATCCTGCGGAGCGCAAACGAACGTCTGGCCGTACTGTACAGGACGGAATTTCCGTAATCCACAGCCGCTTCTTCCAGCGCTTCCGAGCAGACCGAGCGCTGCACATCCGCACTGACCGTCCGCCAGTCATAACCGGCTGCCGCCATCTTTTTCCCGAAAAGATACAAGGCACGATGGATCACACTTCCCTCATCCACAGGCCGGAACAGATATTCCTCCCGCTCCGAAAGCTTCAGACCGTACCGCAGGAAATAGGAATACGGACACGACAGAAACGTCTGAAGCCGTGTAACCGAACCGCCCGGTTCCTTTCCATACAGCTCTCCGGCCCTTCCTGTGCTTAACCGTTCATCCGGATTGTGAAGGAAACAGCTTTCCAGCAGAATATCTGTCAGCGGACGTCTGTCATTCTGATCCGCGTACCAGGAATAGACCTCCTTCCAGACCGTATCCGACGCCGCTGTGCCATTGTGAAGACCGGCCGCCAGATACCGCATCGCCCCGTAATCCGACATCCCGATTCCGCGAACCAGCTCCTCCGGCACCTCATTGATTTCGGAAAGCCGCGGGAATATCCGGTACAGCTCCTGAAGATAAAAAGAAGGCCGCATGCTTTTTCCTCGCATATCCGTATTGCTGTATGAAACCGAAAGGTATTCCGACGGCTTCGTCATCGCAAGATACAGATAAAAGCGCTGTATGTACATGCGTTCCCGAAGTCCAGGCGCGAGCTTCACATGCTTTCCGGCCAGATAATCCCGCTCCCGCTCCGTCAGAATTCCGATCCGCTCCGGTTCGCCGGGCAGATACAGATCATTAAAGCCAACACAGAAGAGACACTTTATGTCACGAAGACGTGTCCTCTCCAGATCTCCGATCAGAATCTGATCCATAGCCGGCGGTGTTATCCCGATTCTGGCTTCCGAAAGTCCCGCGTCGAGCAGCTCCCTGTATTCCGTTGCCGATACAGCCTCCCCGCCTAAAAGCGCCGCGAACTGATCGAAAAGATCCATGACGACACGGTAAATCTGGCTGTACTCTCTGGCCAGGTCCAGATTGCCTGCGCGCTGGAACGCATTCTCCAGGTTCTTGCATTTCTGCTGAATATCCTGTTTTATAAAAAGATCGTAAAGCGCGCGCGTAACAGTCCCTACTGTGCGTTTCCGGTCACGCATGGCAGCGATGAAATCCGATGTTTCATCGACCAGCTTCTCCCGGAGCGACTCGATATGGGAAAGCTCCTCATCCGTCATCGTATCTGTACGGCGCACCCATTTTTCCTGCCATTTCTTATAGCCGTGAATGCCAAGGGCAAGAACATAATTCTCCAGAAGAAATATATCCTCCTGCTCCATGATGCCCATGCCGCTCTTAAGAAAACGGAAAACACTGTCATAGGAAAAACGCTCCTCCGCGAGCGCAATAGCGCTCCGCATGTATTCGACAAACGCATTCTGCATGATATCACGCTTCTCGTCCATAAAATACGGAAGGCGGCACTCCTCCATGACGAGCCGGAAATAATTCCCGTATACGCCCATATCACTGACAATCACTGCGATATCACGGTAACGGCAGCCCTTTTCCCGGACAAGACGAAGGATCTGCGCGGAAGCGGAGCGCACCTCCTCCTCCGGATTCCTGTTTCGTCTGATGAAAACAGACTCCGGCACTTCACCGAAGCCTTTCTTCTTCGTACGGAAAAGATTCTGCTCAAGATGGGCAAGCGCACTTCCCGGCACATACCGGAGAGACGGTGCTTCCATCCATACCGGGTCAAGGATTTCTGTTCGCGCATTCTGCGCCAGACGGCACAGATCCGCGCAATTCTCCCTGCTCAGCGCGAAAAGCGTATTATGGTCATCCGCATGGAACGGATCCTCCGTTCTGTCGCATTCCAGCGTGATGATCATCCTGTCGGTTACTTTCATAAGCTCTTCCAGAAGAGAAAGCTGAACCGGCGTAAACCCGGTAAAGCCGTCGATCGCGATCACCGCATCCCGAAGCATGCGGGACGCAGGCACATAGCGGCAGAGACGGGTAAGAAGCTCCTCCCCGGTAATATACTCGCTGCCGAGATACTCATAGAATTTCTTCTGCAGGATACGGATATCCTTCAGTTTCATGGCGAGACTTTCCCTGCTGCCGCACAGATCCGTCATCTTTCCAAGCTCCTCCGGTCCGATCCGGTACTGTGCAAGCTCTGAAATAAGCGATTTCATCCTGCCGATATAGCCCTGCTTATGAATATTCCGCCCGAACACAGACAGCTCGTCTCCGACGTCCGCGGCTGCTTTCTGAAGCAGAAGACTCTTTCCTGTGTCGCGGAGTACCGTAACCTCGTTTCCGCCTGTCTCATCCAGCACACGGTATGCAAGCCGCTCAAAGCTTAAAACATCGATATTCATGATACCCTTGTCCGGATGCATGGCAACAACGTCCAGCTGTGTCTGAAGGGTAAACTGCTCCGGCACGATCACGATGAACTGCCGGTCCTTCTCACGGATCGAGGACTCTATGACTGATTTATATAAAGCACGGGACTTCCCGGATCCGGACCCTCCCAGAATAAACTTAAGACTCATGCGCGCCGCCTCCCGCTGTTTATTTTCCTTCTATCAGTATAAACCATAAAAGGCCGGAACAGGAGATTAAAAATGGTTCTCCTGTTCCGGCCTCATACTGCGTTGATACTTCAGAAGCCCCTGTTATTTTCGTGAAGATTCCAGGTAATTGATAATATTCGAAACGCTGACGTACTTCTCCGCTTCACCGCCTGAAACAACAACCAGCGTCGGTGCCTGAAGAACACCGTATTTCCGGACCATCTCCTTGTTCTCCTCCGCGTCGATGACCTCATAATTCTCGCTGCCGAGGTATTTCTTTGCTTCGTCGCAGTGCGGACACTTCTTCGTTGTGAACAGATACTTATGACCTTCCACCGGCTTGATCTCAACATCCTCCGGCTTGATCGTCACGATGTTCGTCTGCACCTTCTTCAGGCAGGAATTCTCGACATCGTAAAGCTTACGGTTCTTGTATTCCTGGGTCTTGCCCGCGTTCCAGTTCTGGACAGGACGGTAATAGCCGGTGATACGGCTGTACACCTCAGCCGGCTTTCCGCACTTCGGACATGTGAAATGCTCGCCTGAAATATAACCATGCTCCTTGCAGATCGAATATGTCGGCGACATCGTATAATACGGAAGCTTGTAATTCTCGGCAATCTTCCTTACAAGCGACGCGGCGGATTTCCAGCTCGGCAGCTTCTCACCGAGGAACGCGTGAAATACCGTTCCCGAGGTGTAAAGCGTCTGCAGCTGATCCTGAATGTCGAGCGCGTCGAAAATATCGGCTGTGTAATCGACCGGAAGATGGGAGCTGTTCGTATAATACGGGGTGTCGCCTTCTCCGCCTGCCGTAATGATATCCGGCCAGCGCTTACGGTCGTGCATAGCCAGACGGTACGTCGTCGATTCAGCCGGTGTTGCCTCCAGATTATAAAGATCTCCGTAAAGCTCCTGATAATCGGCAAGCCGTTCCCGCATATGGGTAAGGACTTCCTTCGTGAATTCCTGTGTCCCGGCATGTGTAAGATCCTTGCGGAGCCAGCATGCGTTAAGTCCTGCTTCATTCATTCCGATCAGGCCGATCGTTGAAAAGTGATTCTCAAACGTGCCCAGATACCGCTTTGTATACGGATAAAGGCCCTCATTCATAAGCTTTGTTATGACATCGCGCTTGATCTTGAGTGAGCGCGCCGCGATATCCATCATGTGATCAAGGCGCTTGTAAAACTCTTCCGGTGTTTTGGAGAGATATGCGATACGCGGCATATTGATCGTTACTACACCTACCGAACCTGTACTTTCGCCGGCTCCGAAGAATCCGCCGGATTTCTTGCGCAGCTCGCGAAGATCAAGACGGAGGCGGCAGCACATGCTGCGGACATCGCTCGGTGCCATATCGCTGTTGATGAAATTCGAAAAATACGGTGTCCCGTACTTCGCGGTCATCTCGAAGAGCAGTCTGTTGTTCTCCGTATCCGACCAGTCAAAGTCACGCGTTATGGAATACGTCGGAATCGGATACTGGAAGCCGCGGCCGTTCGCGTCGCCCTCGATCATCGTCTCGATGAAGGCTTTATTGACCATGTCCATTTCGGCCTTGCAGTCCTTGTAGCGGAAATCCGTCTCCTTGCCGCCGACAATGCATTTCAGCTCCGCCAGATCGTTCGGAACCGTCCAGTCCAGCGTGATATTGGAAAAAGGAGCCTGCGTGCCCCAGCGGCTCGGCGTGTTCACGCCGTATACGAACGACTCGATGCACTTCTTGACTTCATCGTATGACAGATTGTCCGCCTTCACAAACGGCGCCAGATATGTATCAAAGGAAGAAAAAGCCTGTGCGCCTGCCCACTCATTCTGCATAATGCCGAGGAAATTCACCATCTGGTTGCACAGCACCGACAGATGCTTGGCCGGGGAAGATGTGATCTTGCCTGGTATTCCGCCGAGCCCTTCCGAAATAAGCTGCTTCAGCGACCAGCCCGCGCAGTAGCCGGTAAGCATCGAAAGGTCATGAATATGAAGGTCTGCATTGCGGTGTGCCTCTGCGATCTCCTGGTCGTAAATCTCCGACAGCCAGTAATTCGCGGTGATCGCGCCGGAGTTGCTCAGAATCAGCCCGCCTACTGAATACGTAACGGTGGAATTTTCCTTGACGCGCCAGTCTTCAACCTTCACATAGCTGTTTACAAGATCCTTGTAGTCAAGAATCGTGGACTTCATGTTGCGGATCTTCTCACGCTGCTTGCGGTAGAGAATATACGCCTTCGCGACATCCGTATACCCGGAATCCTCCAGCGTCTTCTCCGCGCTGTCCTGTATGTCTTCAACGTGAATCAGATCATCCTTGATCTTGTTCTGAAAATCCGCTGTTACACGCAGAACAAGAAGACCCAGAATGCTGTCGTCGTACTGTTTATTCGTCGCGGCAAAGGCTTTCCCTATCGCCCCGCTGATCTTGTTCAGATTAAATTCACAGATTGCACCGTCTCTCTTGACTACCTTAAACATGTATCCTCTCCCTCTCTTATTATGTCTGATGAATTGCGTCTAAAAAAAGAATACCACGCATATATCATTACGTCAATAAAAAAAGCACAATATCTTGTGCTTTTTAATTTAATCATACTATATCTAGTTGATTCTGCTGTGTCTACGTGAGGCGGGTATACAGCCGGTTCGGTATATACGCACGTACATGGATGCCGTCCGGCCCGTACTCCTCTTCAAGCAGTTCACCCTGACTCCGTATCGCGGCAAGCATGCCGGCGTCACTGTATGCAAATGTCCGGTCAATCAGGATCTTCTGCGCGCGAAGTGTCCCGGAAAGCACCTCTGCAAGCTCTTCAAGTCCGTCGCCGTACTTCGCGGAAACACGGATCGTATGCTCTGCCTGCAGATCATGCAGTCCCTCCTGACCTTCCGGAATCAGATCCTGTTTATTCAGAAGCGTTATAACCGGTTTATCCTTTATTCCGAGCAGAGAAAGCGTATCGTAGACGATATGCATCTGTTTCTCAGCCTGCGGATTCGAGGCATCCACCACATGCACGATGATATCGGCATAAGCTGCCTCCTCAAGCGTACTGTGAAAAGCATCGATCAGATTATGCGGGAGTTTCCGGATAAAACCTACCGTATCGGTAAGCAGAATCTGCTGCCCGCCCGGAAGCTCCATCATCCGTGTTGTCGGATCAAGTGTGGCAAAAAGCATATCTGCCTCCAGAATACCGGCCCCGGTAAGCTTATTGAGCAGTGTCGACTTTCCGGCGTTTGTATAGCCCACAACCGCGGCTACCGGAATACTGCTCCGAAGTCTCTGCTCCCTGGTGACACTGCGGTGCAGCTCCAGCTCATGAAGCTCCTTGTTCAGGTGGCCGATCCTGACACGTATCTGACGCCGGTCTGATTCCAGCTTGGATTCACCGGGTCCTCTTGTACCGATTCCGCCGCCGAGCCGGGACATCGAATGCCCGAGCCCCGTAAGACGCGACGACCTGTATTTCAGCTGTGCCAGTTCAACCTGCAGCTTTCCTTCGCTTGTCGTCGCGTGACGCGCAAAAATATCCAGAATCACGAGTGTCCTGTCCATAACCTTCGTGTCCAGCTGTTCCGTAAGATTGTTAAGCTGTGCCGGAGACAGCTCATCGTCGCAGATCACGCCGTCGGCGCCGGTACGTTCGAGAAGTGCCTTAACCTCCGCCACTTTTCCGCTGCCGATATAAGTCGCGGGAGAAATCCGCTCCCGGTTCTGCACGACAACGCCGGCAGTCTGCGCCCCGGCTGTCCTGGCAAGCTCAGACAGTTCATCCAGTGAATCCATTGTATCATCATTATCCGAAAGTGAAACACCGATCAGAATAACCTTCTCCTCCTGTTCAGTGTACTCCGTAATATCAATCATTCTTTTCCTCCGGGAAAACTTCAGCGTGTCTTCAGAAAATCATATTCCTTCTGCATGTCACTGTCATCGGGATAATCCGTCACATAACCCGCGATCAGCTGTTTCGCCGTATCCCATGTGCCGAGCTTCTCGCAGCAGACAATCTCATTCCGCAGAAGCTCCTGACGGCACGAGACATCACTGCACGCCAGGCCGGCGGAAAAGCACGATTCAGCTGACTGATAATCCTCGCGGCTTACATATACAAGCCCTCTGCGCAGATACCGGGTAGCTGTCACCTCTACATCAAACCCGCGGTCCTTGAGATCCTCCTCCAGCGCAAGATCATAGTCCGAAGCAGCCTTGCCGTCATCTCCGAGCGCCTTATAGCAGTCTCCGCGTATATAGTATGCGTTGATCAGAAGAAGCACCTCATCCGCCTTCGACGTATCCGCTTTTGTAATGACATTTGTAAGTTCTCCGACCGCTTTCTCATACTCGGTATTCTTAATATATTCCTCCGCCTTTGTTTCTGCTTTTGACGCTGCCGACTGACAGCCCGCAAGAAAGAAAGACGCTGCCGCAGCGAGAAGCACCGCGAGCAGGACCCGGATGCTGCCTGTATTCTTTCGATTCATAAACATGACCTCTTTATTGTAATGTGGATCCCCGAACAAGATAAACAAAGATATTATACCATGAAACGATTCCTTATGGTATAATCAGTTACAAGTAATCAGGAACAGTTTGGTTCAGGATGATATGAGGTGGGGTTTTTTATGAGTATTGAAATGAACAGTATCGAATACGCAATGGGATTTACCGGTATGCGCAATGTGTTCAGTATGAACGAGGATGATATCCGGAAATGGCTGAGGAAGCACCGCAGGTACGGATCACTTGCGTGCCCTGCATATTTTGAGCACAGATACCGCCGTACAGACAAGTTCTTCCGCGGCCGTCTCTGCATGCTGCTGACGCCGCGCCGCAGAACGAAGCAGGAAAATTCCTGGCTGCTGTATATACACGGCGGCGGCTATACTCTGGAAATGAATATTCTGGAATGGCGCTTTCTGTACCGTCTCGCGCTCAGAACAGGCATGTCCATCGCGGTTCCCTGTTTCCCGTCGGCGCCTCAGCACGACTGCAGAGATACAATGAAGATGGTGTACTCTGTCTACACGTATCTTCTGAAGCGGACGGAAGGATCGCACATCCGTCTTATAGGCACATCCTCCGGCGGCGGAATCGCCTTAAGTCTTGCGCAGCTTTTAAAGAAGAAGGGCATGCGTACCCCGCACGACCTGATTCTGCTTTCCCCGACATTAAATCTCAACATTCCGAATGATGAGGAATGGCGCAGAATGCAGCACATTGCACCGCATGACAAGCTGCTCTCGCCGGAAATCTTCTATATGCTCGGCAAGTGGTGGGGCAACGGCGTTCCTCGCAGCAGCTACCTTGTCAGTCCGTATTACGGGCCATTAAAGGATATCGGCAAGGTTTCCGTCTTCTCCGGCACGCATGATGTCCTGAATGTTTCTGCAAATGAACTGTACAAGAAAGCCTTGAATGAAGGTGTATCCATTGATCTCTACGAGTTTGTCGGCATGCCGCATATGTGGTTCCTATTCCCCGGTCCGGAATCACGCAACGCATTCCGGACGATTCTCGATATCATCAGGGATTAGTGTCTGCCCTGCGGATACGCTTCCATTCAGAAGCGTATCCGCAGGATGCGGACAGCATTCAGCACTGCAATAACCATAACACCGACATCGGCAAATACTGCAGCCCACATATTCGCCAGTCCGACAGCGGCCAGGACAAGAATTGCCAGTTTTACCGCCAGCGAGAAGACAATATTTTCATGTACGATTTTTAGCGTTCGCCTGGCAATTTTAACCGCCAGGGAAAGCTTCGAAAGCTGGTCATCCATAATAACGACATCAGCCGCTTCAATCGCAGCGTCAGAGCCAAGTGCTCCCATCGCGACACCGACATCGGCCCGGGCAAGCACCGGAGCATCGTTCATGCCGTCTCCGACGTACGCGAGCGCCGCTTTCCGGTCTTCCTCCGACAGAAGCTCTTCAACATGCGTGACCTTATCGCCCGGCAGCAGTCCCGCGTACCAGCCGGTAAGACCAAGCCGGCCGGCCGCGTCTTCCGCTGCTGTTTCATTATCGCCTGTCAGCATGATGCACTTCCTGACGCCAGAATGTTTAAGGGACGCGATCGCTTCCGCGGCATCATCCTTCAGAATATCACTGATCAGAATATAACCGGCGTACACGCCGTCAGACGACACGTAGCAGACAGTACCCGGAAGCTGCTCCTCATGGAAATCCGCGTTGTCCGCTCTCATCATCCGGGCGTTTCCGACCTTCACATGCCTTACCGGCTCGCCCGGCAGGGCAATTTCTGCATTTACGCCATTTCCCGGCACTTCTTCCAGCTTCTTAACATATTCCTCATGAAGCGCTTTTCCATACTTCGCGCGCAGCGACAGTGCGATCGGGTGTGAGGAATACTGCTCCGCGCAGGCTGCCAGCTCCAGCAGCTTCTCCTCCGGCATGGTGCTGCTTACAATCTCTTTTACCGCAAATGTGCCCTTTGTCAGTGTCCCTGTCTTGTCAAACACAAACGTATCGGCCTTTGCAAGCGTCTCAAGATAATTGCTGCCCTTGACGAGAATGCCCCTGTGGGACGACGCGCCGATTCCTCCGAAGAATGTCAGCGGAATCGAAATCACCAGGGCGCATGGACATGAAATTACAAGAAACGTAAGTCCCCGGTATACCCATGTATGCCAGTCTCCTGTCAGGAATGAAGGAATCAAAGCCAGCGCGGCCGCCGAAAAAACAACTGCCGGTGTATAGTACCGTGCAAATTTCGTAATAAAATTTTCTGAAGCGGCTTTTCTGCTGCCTGCATTCTCAACAAGGTCCAGAATCCGCGCAACCGTGGATTCTCCATATTCCTTTGATACAGTGACGGTAAGAACGCTGCTCTGACAGACAGAGCCGCTTAAAATCACTTCTCCCGGTCCGATATCGCGCGGCATGGATTCCCCTGTGAGCTGCTGTGTATCAATGCTGCCGCTGCCGGAGGCAACAACACCGTCAAGCGGCACGCGTTCTCCCGGCTTAATCTGAATCACATCTCCCGGATGCACTTCCTCAGGCGTTACCTCTTCCCATCCGGATCCCCTTTTAACACGCGCCTTTTCGGGACGGATATCCATCAGTGCCGATATGGAACGTCTCGAACGGTTGACCGCCAGCTTCTCAAACACTTCACCGATCTGGTAAAAGAGCATGACAGCCACCGCCTCCGCGTTGCTTCCTACAAGAAACGCGCCCACGGTCGCCACAACCATCAGGAAATTTTCATCAAATACAACGCCGTTCGCCAGATTTCTCGCGGTCTTCTGAACCACACTGCGGCCGATGACGGCATACGCCGCCAGGAAAATAATCAGCTCCGCGTTATCTCCGATCGCCAGAAAACGCGGCAGAATAATTCCTGTCAGATATATGGCTGTTCCAATAAGAATCAGAATGATCTGTCTGTGTATCTTCTTCGTCATAGCCTATTCCGCTGTCATCGACACATCCGCATCGACCTTGTGAATAGCCCTGAGGGCTGCTTTCTCAACTTCGCGTACCTTATCATCGTCCATATCCATCACAAGCTTCTGTGTCATAAATGTCACGCTTGCGTCCCGGACTCCCGGTATCTCCTGTATTCCGCGCTCCATTCTGGCAGCGCAGTTCGCGCAGTCAAGTTCGTCCAGTCTGTAGGTCTTCTTCATAACAGCCGCCTCTTTTCCTATTTGTCTTCCATGATGTGGGCCATGCCCTGATTGATGATCTTGACGATATGGTCATCGTCCAGGGAATAGAATACTGATTTCCCTTCCCGCCGGAACTTCACCAGCTTCGCCTGTTTCAGCGTCTTAAGCTGATGTGAAACAGCCGACTGGTTCATTCCAAGCAGATCCGCAAGATCACAGACACACATTTCGGAAGAATACAGCGCATACAGTATTTTAATTCTCGTTGAATCCCCGAACAGCTTAAAAAGATCCGCCAGATCGTAAAGCAGATTCTCCTCCGGCATCACCTTCCGCGCGATCCCCAGCAGATTTTCATGCGTTTCAACCGTGTCGCACAGCTCAATTTCCCTGTTGTCTTCTTCTCTCATTCTTACAGATCCTTTCATATGAACATATGATTAATCGTTCATATATAGAATACACTATTACCGCGCATGTGTCAAGCAGTTTGTATGCAATCGATGAACAATATTTCAGGGGTTGTACGGGAAAGGAAATATTTCCGTCACGTCAGAAATCAGAAGCACCAGAACACTGCGCCGCTCATCCAGGAAAAAGATATCGTTCTTCATCTGACGCTGCGGACTTCCGGGCAGATCATCCCGCCGGGCCTTTTCTGTAAAGTAGAACGTATAGACCGTATATACGGGACAATTATCAAGAGATGTAAGAATTCGATCCTGACGAAACTTCTGCGCGATCTCTCCGGCGCATGAAGCATCGACTCGTTCAAGCAGCCTGCTGAGCGCTGTCTGATAGTCCATCCTGACAAAAGCTCCGTCCCCGCCGGTACGGACATACAGCTTTTCAGAATGAAGATCATAATAGACGGCCGCCTGATAATCCATGCCGATAGTATGTTCAGTAAGCTTTTTCTCTGTTATTTCACTGTTCACATCCTGAAGTGTGTGGAATGTGATAAGATTCCCGTCCTCAGACCGCCTCATCAGATGAATGATACTCCGCACCCATTTGACAGAACCATCCGCCGAGGTAAGCTGATAATCCTTTGAAACAGTCATACGGCCTGCGTCAGACACGGATGTCAGATGCGCGCGGGAATAGTATTCCGCACATTCCTTCCTGTCCTGTTCCTCCGGAATATAGTGCAGGAGCATTTCCAGAGACCGGTCGTACTCCCTCACAGCGCCAACATCCGGCAGTGCCTCAATGCCGCTGATTTCTTCCACCATGTTCTTCGTAAGATTGCAGCGTCGGACGACCATATATGTATCTGCCATGGCGTTCATAAAGGCCTGTGCTGACCGGTACTGCTCCTCAGGCTCCGGCACATGCAGCTTCAGCCCGTCAATATCGGAAAAAACCATATAAACATACAGGTGTCCGCCCGTTTCAAAGCTGTGAAACTGAACCATTACCCACATATAATCACCGCGGACAGTAGGAATCTGACACGTATAGCTTACAGAACAGGGATCGTTTTTATGCGCGGCATACTGTTCTAGCAGTTCATGATTCCTGGCAATAAAAGATTTCTGAAATGCAGTACCTGCAGCATAATAGTTTTCTGCTTCTTTTCTTGAGCACTTCATCATCCTGCAGAAGCCGTCAGAATAATTTATAACCTTAAGTTTCCCGTTCTCTTCTTTCTGAAATGTGACCGAGACCGCCGGCAGTTCATTGATTGCTTCCAGCAGTGAAATATCATTTTGACTTCCGGCTGGCTCTTTCATATGTTATCTCCTCTGGTATCCAGTATGAATCAAATATTACTTAATTTATTATATCGAACCAAAAAGGATACTTCAATATTACACGCAAAAAAAAGTCCTTTTACGCATGAAATTAACTCGTATATGTATCTTTTTTGTATATTATGCTATAATTTCCAGCATAAGATAAATTTCTGTCAAAATAAAGAAGTTCGGAACGCCATGCAATGCAGACACCGAAAGGAGAAAAATTATGGTAAGTCACATCAGCACAGAAGTAATCGCCTGGGAGGCTGTTTCCGGAATTGTCGGCACGCTCCTGCCCGTCCTGCTGCTCATCCTGTGGAAGCGAAAAACATCATGCAAGATCTTCCCTGCCCTCGTCGGAGCGGTAATATTTGTTATTTTTGCGCTTGCGTTCGAGAGTATTCCGAAGATTTACTTTTTCTCAGGAACCACGTCCGTTTCCCAGTACGTACTGGCGCACACATGGGCATACGTACTGATCGGCTGTCTGCTGGCAGGCATCTTTGAGGAATGCGGAAGATTTCTCGGTTTTCGCTTCATTCTGAAAACAAGCACACAGAGGGAGGCCGCAGTAACATACGGCATCGGTCACGGTGGAATGGAATCCATCATCATACTGGGAATCGGCGCGCTTTCCGCCATTATACTCGCCTCTTCCGTCAACAGCGGCGCGATAACTTCCACACTTGCTTCTCTTTCTGACGCGCAGGCTGCGTCACTGACCAGCCAGATCAATGTACTTTCGACATACAATGTCTCCTTCTGCCTGATCGGCATATGGGAACGCATTATCGCGATCGGAGCGCATCTGGCGCTTTCCGTGGTCGTTTTTACCTCTATATATGAAAAGGGCCGGAAATACTTATTTCCGACCGCAATATTGCTTCACGCCATATTCGACATACCCGCGGTGCTGTATCAGCGCGGCGCTCTCGGACTCATACCGACAGAGCTGATTCTTACTGCTGTCATGATCTGCTTCTGCTTCTTTGCGTACAGGCTTTATCAGGGACTGCCGGCACCGGAAGCCAAAACGGCCTAGTTCGTTTCCGTCGTCTTATGCACCGCTGCCCAGATATCGTCCTTTCCCTGCTTTGTGGAGGATGAAAACGGAATCACCGCCGCATCCGCGGGAATTCCAAGACCGCTGCGGATAATGGCCAGCTGCTTTGATACCTGGCTCCGTTTAATCTTGTCCAGCTTTGTCGCGATAACAATCGGACGGCGGCCGCACCCGGCTATCCATTCATACATAAGCCGGTCGCCGTCGGACGGCGTACGCCGGATATCCACGAGCAGGAAACAGGCACGCAGAGACGCAGAAGACGTGAGATACCGCTCCACAAGCCTGCCCCATTTTTCCTTTAAATCCTTCGAGACCTGCGCGTAGCCGTATCCGGGCAGATCTACAAGGTAAAGCTCTTTATTGACATTATAATAATTGATCGTCTGTGTCTTTCCGGGAGACTGCGAAACACGGGCATATGACTTCCTTTCCATAAGCGCATTGATCAAAGAAGATTTTCCGACATTCGACCGCCCTGCAAAAGCGATCTCCGGCAGCTCATGGTTCGGCAGTGTGCTCGTTATGCCGCATACAGTCTCCAGCTCGACATGCTTAATAATCATTTCTTCACCATTTTCTTCTGCTTCGCGTCCTCATCGACAAGCGCCGTGTCCAGTACCTCTTCCATGGTCTCAACGTAACGGATTTCGAGACCCCGCGTAATTTCCGCCGAGACATCGGCCACATCACGCTTGTTCTTGACCGGTACCAGGACTGTCCGGATACCAGCGTTCTTGGCTGCCAGCAGCTTTTCCTTAAGCCCGCCGATCGGCAGCACACGGCCGCGCAGCGTAATCTCGCCTGTCATGGCAAGATCCGCACGTACCTTTGTATTCGTAATTGCCGATATCATGGCCGTTGCCATCGTAATCCCGGCAGACGGCCCATCCTTGGGCACCGCTCCCTCCGGTATATGAACATGGATATCGTGCTCCTTGAAAAATTCCGGTTCAACACCATAAATCTTCGCGATCGAGCGTATATAGCTGATGCCGGCCTGCGCCGATTCCTTCATCACATCCCCGAGCTGACCCGTCAGCATGAGTTCGCCCTTGCCTTCCATAACATTTACCTCGATCTGCAGCGTATCGCCTCCGACACACGTCCATGCAAGGCCGCGGACGATTCCAACCTCGTCGGCAGGATTCACCATCTGATACGAATACCGTTCACGTCCCAGGAATTTCTCCAGATTCTTCTCCGTGATGCTGACTTTTTCCTTTTGCTCTTCCAGAATCTGACGGGCCGTCTTGCGGCACAGCTCTCCCAGCTTTCGTTCCAGCTGGCGGACACCGGCCTCCTTCGTATAGTACCGGATTAAATGTTCGAGCGCCGTTCTGCTGATCACCAGCTGTTCCGGCTTAAGACCGTGCCGCTTTAGCTGCTTCGGCAGAAGATGCTCCGTTGCGATATGGAACTTCTCATTCTCTGTGTAGCTGCTCACTTCAATCAGTTCCATACGGTCGAGAAGCGGACGAGGAATTGTCTCCGTCGTATTCGCCGTTGTAATAAAAAGTACCTGCGACAGGTCAACCGGCACTTCCAGATAGTGATCACGGAACTTGTTGTTCTGCTCACTGTCAAGTACTTCCAGAAGCGCTGAAAATGTATCGCCGCGGTAATCCGTACTGATCTTATCCACCTCGTCAAGCAGCATAAGCGGATTCTTCGTACCCGCCATATGAAGTCCGTTCGCGATCCTTCCCGGCATCGCTCCGACATATGTCTTGCGATGACCGCGGATCTCAGCCTCATCGCGGATGCCGCCGAGCGAAATCCGGATATACTTCTTCTCGAGCGCACGGGCAATGGATTTGGCTACGGATGTCTTGCCTGTTCCGGGAGGCCCTACAAGACAGAGTATCGGACTGTCGCCCTTCTTCGTAAGGACACGGACAGCGAGGTACTCAAGCACCCGCTCCTTCACATCCTTCAGTCCGTAATGGTCCTCGTCCAGGATCTGTGCCGCGCGTTTGATATCCTTATTGTCACGTGACATCTTATCCCATGGCATTTCCAGCATTGTTTCGATATACGTTCTGATAACGCCGACCTCGGCCGTATTTCCGCCGCCGTTGCGGAATCTTCCGATTTCCTTGATCAGCTTCTCCTTTACTTCCTTAGGCGCTTTCAGCTTCTGTGTCGCCTCCAGGAAAAGATCCGCGTCATTCAGAGTCGTATCGTCACCGAGCTCTTCCCGGATCAGCTTCAGCTGTTCTCTCAGAAAATACTCCCGCTGGTTCTTATCGATCCGCTCACGGACTTTTTCCTGAATATCCGCCTTAAACTGCTGGATACGCATCTCCTTCGTCATCATGACCGAAAGCACCTCGAAGCGTTCCGAAACCGTAATTGCTTCCAGCAGCTTCTGCTGGTCTTCATAGAAAACCGGTATGCTGATGCAGATCTGGTCTACAAGCCGCGTAAGATCCGTAATCGCCATCAGCTGCGTAACCGTATCCTTCGTCATCTTGCCGTTCGTCATGCTGTATTCCGTGAGAATTTCCTTCAGACTGCGGACCATCGCTTCTTTATTTTCTTCTGAAAGCTCGTCGAGTGAATGATCCTCAAACTGCGCGATTTCACCAAGCAGAAACGGATCCTCCTTAAGAAGCGAAACAAGCTCTGCACGCTCACTCCCCTCCACCAGTACGCGGAAAACATTCTTCGGAAGCTTGATGACCTGTTTCACATCGGCAATTGTTCCGATCGCATAAAGATCATCCTTGCCCGGATTCGTATTCTCCACGTTCTTCTGAGCCGTAAGGAAGACCTTCTGATTATCCATCATGGCTTCCTCCACGGCGAGAAGCGAACGCTCCCTGCTGACGTCAAAATGTATGACCATATTCGGCAGCACCGTCATCCCGCGAAGTGCCACAACCGGCAGTTTTTTAATATCCTCCATACATCTTCCTCCTTGTTCCATAGATGTCTTCACTGCTGAAAAAAGGGTATGCCCCGCAATGATGACTGTTAATCACCCGGCAGCATACCCTGTCTATGTGTATGAAAAAGTTTTGGAACAGCCGCACGGCAATCGTCATGCGCTCTCCGGATTCAGTGCGTCCGGTACCGTATGCTTTATTGTACGCCGGTGCTGCGGCGCTTTCTTATCTTCGTTATGTGTCACAGCCGGTTCTGACTTTCCAAGGACAGAATCCTTCGTAATCCGGCACGAATCGATCGTTTCATCCGACGGCACCTCGAACATGATGTCGTCCATCGTATTCTCCATGATTGCGCGAAGACCGCGCGCGCCCGTCTTCCGGATCAGAGCCTCATCTGCTATCGTCGTAAGCGCGTCCTCATCAAACGTAAGTTCGACGCCGTCAAGCTCCATCAGCT
>Ga0163159_1000920_pt1 | contig 31120 bp, 30 predicted proteins | sample BioMet9_FD_108702 | JGI IMG/M metagenome (GOLD analysis project Ga0163159, IMG submission 108702) | Microbial communities from bioreactor (seeded with sewage sludge) at Lawrence Berkeley National Lab, California, USA - Biofuel... | ecosystem: Engineered > Bioreactor > Anaerobic > Unclassified ... | reverse complement strand
GTTTCCCCGACAACGCAGACACTTGCGAAAGCCGGCGATACGTGTACCGTTGCAGCCGTTGTAGCACCGGCTGACGCGACGGAGCAGACAGTAACATTTACAAGTGATAATTCCAAAATAGCATCGGTTGACGCGTCTACCGGCGTTGTTACGGCTGTTGCTGCCGTCGTGGCGAATATTACGGCGACGGCAAAAGACGGCGGGTTCACTGCGGGATGCACAGGAACCGTGTCTGATTCCGGCATAGCGACAACGGTACAGGCAGCGTCCTGCGATCTCAGCATGTTCAGCTTTACATCAAGCAAAGCGACTGTTCAGGCTGACGGAACCGTTAAAGTGACGCTTGTTACATCGCCGGTCCAGAGAATTTATAATAAAATCGCACTTATCAGTCAGACATCAACAGACGCGGAAAAAGAAGCGGCGGCGATTACAGCGGATCCGGTCACCGCGTCCGGCACGAATTATTACAGTACCTTCACCTTCACCATTCCAGTATCCGAAATCGGACAGAAGCTTCCGATTTCCTTCAATCAGACAAGCAAAGGTGTCACGGAGTGGCATATCTTTAAAGAGGAGCATTACCTGACAATACTGGATACACCGGATATCGTCGGTCAGCTGATCGACGCGATCTACGTGCAGGACGCGACACCGGCGACCGGTGATCTCTGCACAGCCGCAAAAACATGCTGGGATGCTCTCAGCACAGAGGATAAGGCAAAAGTAAACAGCACAAACGGTGATCCCGATTATTTCGGACGCGACACCGGTGACGCGTCGCTTGACAATCCGCGCAATCAGGACGATATCGGTGACAACGAGCTCCTTGTTGTCAGCTTCGGAACCAGCTTCAACGAAAGCCGCTCGGAAGATATCGGCGGTATTGAAAACGCGCTTGCCGAAGCATATCCAAACTACAGCGTGCGCCGTGCGTTTACGGCACAGATTATTATCAACCATGTCCGGGCCCGCGACAGCGAAGTGATTGACAATATCACGGAAGCAATGGACCGCGCGGTCAGCAATCACGTCAAGAAGCTTGTCGTACAGCCGACACATCTTATGGACGGCGCAGAGTATGATGAATTCACCGCGGTTGTAAACCAGTACAAGGACAAGATTCCATCGATTTCGATCGGCTCGCCGCTTCTTTCTGTCAAGGATCCGAAGAACGGTGACTACACACCGGTCAGCGAAGCTGATTATGAATCTGTTATTAAAATCATAACAGATGAAACAGCCACATATGCCGCCGACGCGGATACAGCCGTTGTTTTTATGGGCCACGGAACAAGCCACGCGGCAAACAAGGTATATGAAGATCTTCAGGAACGGATTACGAAAGACGGGTATTCCCATTACTTTATCGGAACAGTAGAAGGAAAACCGGCGTCTACGGCCGTCACGAATATTATCGCGGATGTTCAGAAAGCCGGATATACGAAGGTCGTGCTTCGTCCTCTGATGGTCGTGGCAGGCGATCACGCAAACAATGATATGGCCGGCGATGACGCAGAATCCTGGAAGAGCCAGTTTACAGCGGCAGGCTTTACCGTAACAACCGTGATACAGGGGCTTGGGCGTATCCCGGACATCGAAGCGATGTATGTTGCGCACGCGAAAGAAGCGATCGACAATCTGCCGATACCATTTACAGACGCTTCATCAGACGCATGGTATTACAGCGCACTGAAATTTGTTTATCAGAATGATATCATGACCGGTATGGATGCAACGACATTCGGTGTTTCCGTGGAAATTCCACGCGCGCAGTTTATAACGATGCTGTACCGGATGGCAGGAAAACCGGCCGTTACATATTCAGCTGTGTTCCCTGACGTAAAAGAAGGTGCATTCTATACATCAGCGGTACTTTGGGCGAACAGCGTGGGTATCGTAAAAGGCTATCAGAACGGGAATTTCGGACCATCGGACAGCGTTACACGAGAGCAGATCGCGGTCATGCTGTACCGATATGCAAGCTATAAGAATTATGACGTATCGACAACAGCTAACCTTTTAACCTATCCGGATGCCGCAAGGGTCAGTAAATTTGCCGTGGATGCGATGGAATGGGCAGTCGGCTCGAAGATTATTTCAGGCAGCAAGGGGTATCTGAATCCGAAGAATAATGCAACGCGTGTGGAATGCGCTACGATGATTATGCGGTTTTACAATGCGATAGATTAATAGCAGAAGGGAGAGAGGCATCCGGCGGGAAGCACTCTGTTTCCTGACTGCCTGCTTCACTGGTATTTCTGCACTCGCCTATGGATGGCGGCAAAATAAACTCAGCGGACGCTTGCAGGTACACCAAATCAGGTGTTCTGCCTGCGTCCGCTTCAGACAGTATTTTGCCGCCATCGCTGCGTGCAGAAATACCCGTGAAGCGGGCAAAGTCAGAGCACAGAGCGCCTCCCGCCGGATGCCCCTCCCGGCTGCTACAAATCATTCTTTTTACTTGAGAGTATTCGCTGCTTATAAATTTTCTTCGTCAGACGGACTGCGGTGATGCATGCGACGGCTTCTGCAATCGGAATGGATGACCAGACGAGGCTCTGCGCTCCCGGCAGCCGTGAAAAAACCAGAGCCAGAGGAAGAACGACAATCAGCATGCGCAGAAGCGAAATAATCAGCGAATAGATGCCATTTTCCAGTGCCTGGCAGACGCCCTGCAGGATGATGTTGAAGCCTGCAAAGAAGAAGCCGCAGGTGATGATTCGCAAAGCCGTGATACACAAGGAGCGGGATTCATCGGACAGCGCAAACAGCCCTACAATGCCGTCGGTCATGACCTGAAGAAGCAGAATGCCGGCTGTCATGATTATCGAGACGAAGATCAGACCGTATTTCACCGTACCGCGAATACGGTCTTTTTTCTGCGCTCCGTAATTATAGGCGATGATCGGAATCGAGGCATTGTTCAAGCCGTATGCCGGCATAAAAATAAAGTTCTGCAGCTTGTAGTAAATACCATATGCCGTGACGGCCGAAACGGATATCGTACCGAGAATGAGATTCATGCCGTATGTCATGAAAGAGGTAAGCGCCTGCATCAGGATAGCAGGCGCACCGATTCTGTAAATGTTTTTCAGAATCTCTGCCTGCGGCTTCAGATACCGGATGTTCTTATTCATGAAGGAATTCCGTTTCAGATGCATCCAGAGAATGATGACGAGTGATACACATTGTCCGATCACGGTGGCGGCAGCCGCACCGGCGACGCCCATTTCCGGACAGCCGGCCAGACCAAAGATCATAACCGGATCCATCACAATATTCGTTACGGCACCCGCGAGCTGCGCAATCATTGTGATAAGCGTGTTTCCGGTTGCCATAATGATCTTTTCAAGACACATATAAAAGATCGTACCAAATGACCAGACCGTCACGATCTGCAGATATGTAACAGCCATGCCTGAAATTACGGGATCCGTTGTCTGACTGAGAACAAAGCTCTTCGCACCAAAAATCCCAAAAAGCAAAACTGCCAGGTAGCAGCAGGCGCTGACAAAAAGCGCATTGCCAGCCGTGCGGCTCGCCGTTTCTCGGTCTTTTCGGCCGAGGCTGCGGGCCAGACCCGCGTTGATCCCCACACCGGTGCCGACATTTACTGCCATAATCAGCATCTGAATCGGAAAAGCCAGCGTCAGGGCATTTACAGCCTTGTCACCCAACGCCGTTATAGCCGCGGTGTCCTGCATATGGGAGACAAAGTAGCTGTCCACGACATTGTAAAGCGCCTGACCGAGCATAGAGATCATCATAGGGGCGCCCATATTCAGCAGAAGCCTGTGTACCGGCATCACTGCCATTTTATTTTCTTTTGGACTGTTCATGGATATTTTTCCTTTCAAAAAAAGAATGTGCAAATACCTCAAACAGGTTTGCACATTCCGTTGAATGGTCGCATGCTATTTCGAAATCACCGGGTCACGCAGGTATAATCTCAAGCCAGTAGCCGTCAGGGTCCTGAATGAAATAGATACCCATATCCGGATTCTCAAAGCAGATACAGTTCATTTTCTGATGCAGCGCGTGCGCGGCTGAAAAATTGTCCGTGCGAAAAGCCAGATGAAATTCCGACTCTCCGAGATTATAGGGCTCCCTGTGATCCCTCATCCAGGTAAGCTCCATTTCAAAATCCGTCTCGTCATTTCCAATATAAACAATTATAAAAGAACCGTCCGCCGCGTTGGTCCGGCGGCGCTCCGTGAGATCAAGAGCCTCCCGGTAAAAAGCAAGCGAACGTTCTAGATCCTGGACATTATAATTCTCATGAACCATCCTGAATTTCATTAAAAACCCCCTTATATTTCAAAAACATCCAGCTTGTACAAACAGCGTCGAGCATGGTATGATTATAACAGTTCCTTTCAAAATATCAAGAATACACTTTTTAGTAACATACTTTCAAAAATATAGTAAAGGAGAAAATATTGTGGAACGTCATTTTCACTGTCCGGTAGAAGCAGCATTCAGTTTGATCGGCGGCAAATACAAAGCCATTATTCTATGGCACTTACTCGGCCAGACACTGCGCTTTAGCGAACTCCAGCGCCTGATTCCGCAGGCAGCACCCAAAATGCTCACACAGCAGCTGCGAGAACTGGAAACAGACGGCCTCCTGATCCGCACCGTCTATCCCGTAATTCCGCCCAAAACCGAATACCGCCTGTCAGAACTCGGCGAAACCCTGCGCCCCGTTCTCGAATCCATCTGTACCTGGGGCCGCACCTACGCCTACCCAACCCCCACATCCAAAACCAATCACTAACAAACCCATCTTTCCCATTACATCCATTACCAGGCCGCGCTGTCAAGCCGCGGCCCCTCCAACTCGCCGCGCCCCATTACCAGGCCGCGCTGTCAAGCCGCGGCCCCTGCGACTCGCCGCGCCCCATTACCAGGCCGCGCTGTCAAGCCGCGGCCCCTCCCGATTCGCCGTGCCCTTCCGAGCCGTGATAAAAAACAGCGGGAAGCAGCCGCCAGACCCAGTTATTTGAGACAAATGGACCGCCGCAGGGACAGCAGACACTCCGCGCACTGACGTCGCCTGTCTTCGAGGCATTTCCGCACGAAGCGATGGCTGCAGATGACTGTCTGAAGCGGGCGGCGAAAATCTAAATCCATTAGAATACCTCAAATTCGCCCGCTGAGTTTCATCCGCAGCCATCCATAGGCGAGTGCGGAAATGCCCGAAGACAGGTGCAGTCAGAGCGCGGAGTGCCTGCTGTCCCTGCGGCCTCCACCCGTCTCCAAAAACTCACCTGCCGTCTACTTCCCTCCCATTAATTCAGGATCCCGAATCTCCATATCCGGATCCACCTCAGCACTGTCCGGGAAATCCTTCTCGGAAACCTCCTCCAGGTTCGTATCCTCCTCGGACCGCACCGCGCAGAAATAAACGCGCTTCAAAGGAGCGCCCTCCACGATTCTCTGACGGGCATCCTCGTTCGGATGGAGCGGGTTGTGATAGATCATCCACATTGCCTTGGCCGCGTCGATTGCGGAATCAGGCCCCATTGCCACGATCCAGTCCGGATCGAATTCTCTCATTTCATTTACACCCTTCAGGACGGTTTCAAGGGAGGGTTTTTCCTCGATTCCTTCGAAAAGCTTTAGTTCCATGCCGCCTTCGTTCATATAATTCATCGCTTTGCCGAGATAACTGTTTTCCTTCAGGGCGTTGCCGCCGATGCAGACGAATGCCCGCTGGCCGTCGAGATGGCGGAGAGCACGTAAAGCGTCCTTAGTGGTAACCATGAATTTTGGGAATTTATACTTGTTCATAAGATATTGCCTCCTTCTGCTTATTTGAATGCCGGCCGTTTATTTTCTGTGCATTTCAACGGTGTCGGCACCTTGTGCTTTCAAGTTTTCGTGTACGTTGCTGAGCTTTGCCTGAGAGAGCAGTTCGTCTCTGTCACGGCGAAAAGCCGCGGCTGCTTTTGTGGCTGCCGGTCCGCCGACACAGCCGCCGGAGCATACCATGCCTTCTATAAAATCTTCAGGAAGCTTCCCGACCTTGAGCAGCGTCAGCGCTTTTTTGCATTCTGCCGCGCCGCTGCAGACATTGACCTTGATGCTGGCGGTATCGATGCCCTTTTCGTCCATGCACTTGAGAACCTCGGACGAAACGCCGCCGCTGTCGCCGAAACGTTTACCGTATACGGTAGCCTGATCCAGCGACATCGGTTCCGGTTCGAGATTTATGTCCTTTGACGCGAGAATTGCGAGAACCTCGTCATATGTCAGCACGTAATCGGCGTTGCCTTTGATGCTGACGTCGAGCGCTTCGCTTTTTTTGGCCTGGCACGGTCCGATAAAAACAGTGATGCACCAGGGATCTGCTTTTTTCAAGAGACGGGAGACGGCACACATTGGTGATACGGTCCCCGACATGCTTTCAAAAACCTCCGGATAATGCTGACGGATCATATTGACAAAAGCAGGGCAGCAGGAGGTCGTTTTTTTCCGGCCTTCCTTATAGGCGTCAGCCCATTCTTCCGCCTCTGCCGCGGCGGTCAGATCACCGCCGAGACCTAATTCAATCATGTCAGCGAAGCCGGCCTTCCTGAGCGCGGTCCGCCAGGAATCCATCGTGATGTCTTTTCCAAACTGGCCTTCCGTCGAGGGAGCCAGCATCGCGATTACCTTGTGTCCGGTCCGGATCATGTTGATGACATCCACAAGAAATGATTTGACACCGATCGCGTCGAACGGACAGTTTCGCGTGCAGAGTCCGCACTGGATACAGCCCTTTTCATTGATGACGCAGAGACCATTATCATCCATGGAAATCGCGTCAACCGGACATGCCTTTTTGCAGGGCCGGATTGATTCTGCGATCGCGTTAAACGGACATGCCTTCGCGCACATGCCGCATTCCACGCATTTGTCATGATCGATATGAACGCTGTCAGGACCTTTCACAATCGCGCCGACGCGGCATGCGCCCATACATGCCTTGCCGAGGCAGTTCTGACAGTTGTTTGTAACGTTGAAGCGCTGGATCGGACAGTCTTCGCAGGCTGCCGTGATAACCTGCACAATATTCGCCGTATCGTGGCCGCTTGGGCAGATGCCTCTTGCAAGCCGCACACGCTGGCTTATGATTTCACGTTCCCGGTATACACAGCAGCGGAACTGCGGCTTCGGTCCCGGAATGATTTTCCTTGGAAGGTTATCCTTTTCCTCATCCAGCCGTCCTGTCCAGGCGAGGTGCGCGACCTCCTGCAGGACTTGCTTTGTAATATCTGAAATGTTTTTTTCGTTTTCTGCCATAGATTTCCCTTCTTTGTAAAAATTTATCAGTAGTAGATTATTTTAACAGGTTTCCCGATGGCCGCTGCAGCCTCCCGGAACTGTTCCACCAGATTCTGGCGGATATTGAGCTCCAGCGGAAGGTTTGGATTCTGATATGCTTCATTGACGGCGAGTCCGGCGTATATCGTTACGTCCGTACAGTCTTCAATCAGCATTCTGGCAATTTTCGAGGCACCGTTATTCCTGTCAAGCTGTTTGAAAAAATCGTCCGGGAGATGCTCCGGATCTTTGTAGGCCTTAAGCAGCTTCAGCGTCTGGCTGAGTGTCAGTACGCCTTCTGTTACCAGATCGATGCCTTCCATAAAAGCCTCCGGCGGCAGATCGGGATCGACATAGCTGATTGAGACGTCCAACTTCCGGTTCAGGACTCTTGACGCGATTTCCGCGCTTGTCCCGCCGCTTATTATGCGCCGGGTGTCTTCATCGCCGGACATGAAATCCCGTATCATGCGTTCATCGTCGGATGGATCCCTGGCCGGACCGGTCATGATGTGAACCGGTTTCCTGTGAATAATCCGGACGCAGGCGACAGTCGTGTCATCACCTGGCTTGTTTTCATAAAGCTGTCTGCAGGCATCCGCGATATTGGAAGCCAAACGGATTGCTGAAACGGTACCGGCGTATTCCTTGAGCGCGTAGGCCGCGATATCGGGCCATTCCCAGCCGAAATTAAGGACCGTTCCGACACCGGCGTGAATCGTGCCGTCGCTCATTATCAGGAAAGCGTCGCCCTCCTGTACCTTGAAACGATACTCGTTGATGCATTTATCCCCGATGATCCGTTCATTTCTGGGAATCTTCATGAGCCCGCCGTTCCGGATGAAAATACACCCGGGGTTGTCATATTCGGCCAGATAGGCGTCGCCGCTGTTAAAAATCTGCAGAATCGAAAAGGTAGAGTACGCGACCTTACGGACCTGACAGACCGGCAGGGTATCCATGACTGTCCGCACGCATTCATCGAGTGTCGCGCCGTTTTCAAACATGGTTCCGATGATGGTGGAGGTAAGCGTGGACAGAATATTTGCCTTCACGCCGCTCCCCATGCCGTCGGCCAGAATCAGAATGTCGGAATCTGCCGTCTTAACGGTGACGACCTTGTCGCCGCAGAGCTCTTCGGAATATTTATTGATGCTTTTGTATGCTATATCACATGTCGTTTTCATGATGGGTTCTCTTTGGTGTTGTCATTGTAGGTCGTGTCCACCGTGACCGTGTTTTCCCGGTCTGCCGCGCTTCTTTCGTACAGGTCAGACGGATTTCGGGCAGCCTGTTTTCCCGTTCCGGAATTTTCCTCCAGAATGGAGCGGCACATTTTTGTCAGTATCATTTTTGTCTCAGCCGTAGTTTCACCTAAAAGTCCGGCGATCTCCTGCGCGACGGTCATCTGCTTATTGATGACATTCTGTGCCATTTCAGCAGTGGCGATTGCCTTTTCGTACTCGCTTTTTCGTTCGTTTTCCTGGTTCGTGATATCTGTAATCGTTATGAGCACGGCATTTTGCTTTGCGATATAAACGATGTTCTGCATTGTGCAAAGCTTGTATTCCGGATATTCGACCTTGCAGCCATGGATGCCGGCATGTGAATCCAGTACGTAGAGCGCGTTCGTCGGATCGATAAGTTCAACAAGGTACATTTTCAGAGCTTCCGACCGTGTTTTCCGGAAAAGCTGCTCACTTGCCTGTGAAAATTCGATGATTTTCATATCCTTGTCGACGAGGATGACACCGTTGGGGCTTGTGTCCAGTACGACATTCGACATGGACTCCGCTCTGGACTGGATATAAGGAATGCACATTGTAAGCTCAGCCTTGTGCTGGAATACGGCAACTGCCTTTTCACGGCACGTCGAATATCCGCAGGCACCGCAGTTGAGCTCGTCCTCAGGTGAAGTCTTGTCTGTTTTCCGTAAAATAGCCTGTATTTCTTCCTCGGTCGGGACCGGATCGTGCGGGGAGCGGTCAGAAAATGCTTTGCCGAAGGACAGCCCTTTTCCTGCTTTTTCAATGATCTCCGCCGGAACAGGCTCGCGTGTGATTGTGTCCTCCATCTCAACTTTTGCCTTAAAACGTGAGAGGACACCCTCTTTCAGCGACGGCCCTTTAATGCACCCGCCCTCACATATATTCATTTCAATGAAGCAGTGTGAAAGCTCACCCTTCACCATGCTTTCGCACAGATCGATGCAGTTCTGCTCGCCGTGCTCGTAGAATTTGCGGTAAGCGTCCTTTTTCCCGCGCTCTGTCGAGACAACGGAATTCACGATGCCGTTTGAGACAGGGTAAAGACGGTTCACCTTGGGATCGAATTTGTTGTACGGCAGATCCTCGCACTGCTCGATCCGAATATTTTCCTCCGTCAGCCATTGATCGATGTCGTTGAAATTCAGCACATGGGATATAACGCCCTTGTTGCGGATGTCCTGGGCTTCCTTCTTCTTTGCGATGCACGGACCGATGAAGACCACTTTGACGTTTTCGCCCATCTCCTTGCGGATGAGCATCCCGGAAGCGACCATCGGGGAAACAACGGGTGCAAGGTATGGAAGCAGCTGCGGATAATACATTTCGATCAAATCATTGACGCTTGGGCAGCACGTTGTTATGATATTCTCCATCGTGCCTTCCTGTACAAGGCGTTCGTATTCTGAAGTGACAAATGCGGCTCCCTCGCTCGTTTCACGGACATCCTCGAATCCGAGCTTCATTAAAGCAGCCTTCACCTGTCCCGGCTTTTCAAATTTGAGCAAAGCTAGATAAGACGGCGCGATTGTGGCGACCACGCGTTCACCCGACCGTATCATTTCCCTGACGTCATCAAGCTCGGAGGAAAGTGTCTTGGCCTTCTGCGGACATACATTCAGGCATCTGCCGCAGAGAATACAGTGATCTTCCATGATTTCCGCACGTTCGTTCCGGATCTGAACAGCATTGACCAGACAGTTGCGTACACACTTGTAGCAGTGCTTGCATTTTGTCGACTTGAAGTCGATTATACTCATGCTGACAATCTCCCTAAAATTTCTTTATTGAAAAATTCCTCTGTCGTTTCCGGTCTTAAGGAATACAGCTTGCCGTCCACCGTAACACAGACGGCGTGTACACAGTTCCCGGTGCAGAAGGAACCCTCTAAATCCACCTGATCCGTGAGGCCGTTCCTGACGACCAGCTGCTGAAGTATGTCTATGATCTGTCGTGATCCTTTCATATGACAGGCACTTCCAATGCAAATCGTTACTTTTATCATCTTGAAACCTCCTTGTTTTTATCTTATTTATAACATATTGCAGTGAAATGTTCTCTATCATTTGGGTATGTATAGAAAAAAGAGCAGGAATATAATGGAATGGTGTGCCATGTGTCCGGTATCAGACTGTGTCCGGACTCACTTGCTTTGGCGGTATTTCCGCGCTCGCTGTTGGATGGCCGTAAAATAAACTCGGCGGGCGGGTGGATGCTATGATGGCTGTGTGGGTGTCTGCGCCCGCTTCAGACAGTATTTTACGGCCATCGCATCGCGCGGAAATACCGCCGAAGCGGCGCAGGAGCCCGGACACAGTCTGATACCGGACACATGGAGCAGGCATTTTATTATATTAGCTGCTGTGGGATTAATATAATAGTGTATGGTAATTTGTGTGGGAAATGGTGTATAATCCAGATATACAGCTTCAAGGTAAGGGCTGTTAAAGGAGGAAATAATAATGAAGGGTAAGAAGCTTTATAAATCGCGTACAGATAAGAAGATCTGCGGGGTCTGCGGCGGGGTTGCTGAATTCTTCGATATTGATTCCACGATTGTAAGACTTATTTCGGTCGGACTTTGCTTCCTTGGCGGAAGCGGAATCATCCTTTATATCGTGGCGGCGATTATTGTGCCGGATAAGCCGGATGACATTATTGACGCGTAGCAGGAACCAGAATTATTTTTGACGGAAGGATATATGGATTGAAATGGATAAGACGAACAGGGCAGTAACGATTAAGGCGACGGTTGATGTGATCGTATCAGCGCTTCTCTTCAGCCTCGGCGGTATCATGATCAAGCTGCTGCCCTGGTCGTCTTTTTCGATCAACTGCTGCAGGAGCTTTTTCGCGGCGGGTGTAATTCTTCTGTACATGAAGTATACACATCATAAATTTCTGTTTAACAAAGCGGTTCTTTTAGGGGCGGTCAGCAATTCGGCCATGAGTCTGACGTATGTTGCGGCAGCGAAGCTTACAACGGCAGCCGCGGCGATTGTCCTGCAGTTTACGGAGCCGATTTTTGTAATTCTGATTATGTGGTTTTTCTATCATAGAAAGCCGTCCGGAGATGCGGTGCTGACGTGCGTCGTAACATTCGGCGGCATTGTATGTTTCTTCCTGGAAAATCTTTCGGGAAGAAGTGTGGCAGGAGCGGCGCTTGCGATTCTTTCCGGATTCGCGTACGCGTTTGTTTTCCTTATGAAGAAGTTTAAAAACGGCGATTTTGAGTCTTCGATTGTTCTGTCATTTCTGATTAATATTGTGATCGGCGTGTGGTCTGTCGGAGGAGAAAAGCAGTTTAATATGCATATTCTGCTGATACTGATCATTTTCAGTGTACTTCAGTACGGCCTGCCTTATATCTTCCTGTCGCGGGGACTGGATCATGTGTCGCCGGTAACGGCATCGCTTACGTCCGCGATTGAGCCGATTGCGAATCCGATTATCGTGGCGGTTTTTTACGGTGAGACGATCGGGGCGCTTGCTGTCGCCGGTGCCTTTATGGTTCTTGGAGCCTCGCTTTTCTACAATCTCAGGCAGATTCAAATTTCTGAAAAAACGGACGGATGACGTGTCAGATTTGCCAATCCGGCATGCATGTGTTAAAATAACAGGATTGATAACATAGGTCTCTATGAAACAGGTGAATGTATGAAGGATCTGGCAGATATATGGGGCGTTCCCATAAAGCCATATAACGCCCGTGAAGCGATGGTGCATGCACAGGAGCTTTTGTCAGGCGAACGGCTCAGCATCGTGAAGCTTCTTACGGTTGATACGCTTGTTATGACGGGCGAGGAGGAAGATCTTACCGGCCTCCTCGGTGCGTATGATATGCTTCTGATCGGCGATGAGGCGATACTTGAGGCGGCGGGAATAGAGAGCGGACAGCAGAAGGTAGAGGTGCGGGAGCATCTTTTTGTACAGCTTTTCCTGAAATATCTGATACGGCTGAAGAAGGGCATTTTTCTGATTACCGCGACGGAAGCAGAGCGGGACGCGCTGATCGATGATCTTAAGGAGCTTTATCCGGAGCTTCCTGTCAATGATTCGATCAGTATGGAAACGGCCGGTTCACAGGCGGAGGTAGTCGCGAACGCGATTAACGGTTCGGAAGCGGAGGTTGTGCTTTCCACGATCGGCGCTCCGATGGAGGAGCGGATGCTCATCAGTTCCAGGAGTCTGTTCAGTGCCAGGCTGTGGCTGAGCATCGGAATCGAAATGCTGGATCACGGGAAGGAGAAACACAGAAACTGGCTGCGGCGTCATATGGAGAAATTGATATTGTATAGAATGTCTAACAAAGAAAAGCAGAAATGAATGGAAAAAAAGAGAAAATGCATAATAAATCAAGCGTTTCCTCTTCCTTTTTTTGCTAATTTGTATTAGAATTAGCAGTAGTGTAAATCTAATCGGCGGTGACAGCCGCATTTTTCAATTTTTTTTGTTGTAATTATGCACAGATTGTTTTTGGCATTTTTGTAAATGCATGGATATGGAGGGGTCTTATGATATCAAATCAGATTCTTCAGAACACAATCGATGGTCTTAAGACAATTACGCGTGTGGATTTAAGCGTACTGGACATGGACGGAAAGACTCTGGCTACCACGTTTCCGGAGTCCATTGACTGTGAGAATGAGGCAATGACTTTCGCGGGATCGCCGGCGGATTCGCAGGTTGTACGAGGTTATCAGTTTTTCAAAATTTTTGACGAAAACCAGCTGGAGTATGTGCTGGTTGCTAATGGCGGCAGTGAAGACGTTTATATGATTGGTAAAATAGCAAGCTTCCAGATCCAGAATCTGCTTGTCGCGTACAAGGAGCGGTTCGACAAGGATAATTTTATCAAGAATCTGCTGCTGGATAATCTGCTGCTCGTCGATATCTACAACCGGGCCAAGAAGCTTCACATCAGCACAGAGGTCCGCCGCGTCGTGTTTCTCATTGAAACAAGCCATGAGAAGGAAAGCGCGATACTGGACGGCGTCCGGAATCTTATGAGTTCCAGAACAAAGGATTTCATAACGGCGGTTGACGAGAAGAGTATAATTGTGGTAAAAGAATTAGAAGAGAAGGATACGTACGATCTGATTGAACGGAGTGCGAGAAGTCTTCTCGATGCCCTGAAGGCCGAGGGCGAGACAGACCTGCACCTTGCTTACGGTACAATTGTGCAGGATATCAAGGAAGTGTCCAAGTCATACAAGGAGGCGAAGCTGGCACTTGATGTCGGCAAGATATTCTTCAGTGAACGGGATATTATCGCCTACAGCGCGCTGGGAATCGGCAGGCTGATCTATCAGCTCCCGATCCCGCTGTGCAAGATGTTCATCCGTGAGATCTTCGGCGGCAAATCGCCGGATGAGTTTGATGAGGAGACATTGACGACGATTAACAAGTTTTTTGAAAATAACCTCAATGTGTCCGAAACATCACGACAGCTGTATATTCACAGAAATACGCTTGTCTACCGGCTGGACAAGCTGCAGAAGAGCACGGGACTGGATTTAAGAGTGTTTGAAGATGCTATTACATTCAAGATTGCGCTGATGGTTGTCAAGTACATGAAATACATGGAGACAATCGAGTATTAGTATTTTAAAACCGGAAAGGGAACAGGTTATTTTTATGATTCGCTTAGAAAATGTCAGTAAGTCTTATTCGAAAGACATAGAGGCTTTGCATGATGTTTCCCTGAATATTGAACCCGGCGAGTTCGTATTCGTAGTCGGAAGCTCAGGCTCAGGCAAGTCTACGCTGATCAAGCTTCTTATGAGGGAAATTGAACCGACGTCAGGACGTATTGTCGTCAATCAGCAGGATCTATCACGTCTTCGCAGGAAACGGATTCCGAAATACCGCAGGGGTATCGGCGTTGTCTATCAGGATTTCCGTCTGCTTAAGGACCGGAACGTTTATGAAAATATTGCTTTTGCGGAGCGTGTAATTGAAACGCCAAGCCGCGTTATCAAGAAGAAGGTACCTGCAAGCCTTGCCATGGTCGGACTCGCACAGAAGTATAAATCATTTCCGCAGGAGCTTTCCGGCGGTGAGCAGCAGCGTGTAGCGATTGCACGGGCTTTTATCAATGACCCGGAGCTGATACTTGCCGATGAGCCGACGGGAAATCTGGATCCGCAGACATCCTGGGAAATCATGAAGATTCTGGAGGAAGCAAACGCAAGGGGTACGACTATCCTCGTCGTAAGTCATAATCAGGAGATCGTTAACGCTATGAAGAAGCGCGTTATCACGCTGAAGAAAGGCGTCGTGATCAGCGACGAGGAAGAGGGTGTGTATATCAATGAAGATTAGCTCGTTTTTCTATTGTCTGAAGCAGGGCTTTAAGAATATATGGCGTAATAAGATGTTCTCGATCGCGTCGATCGCGACGATCGCGGCCTGTATTTTTCTCTTTGGAATCTTCTTTTCAATCGTTCTGAATTTTACTAATATCGTGAAAACAGCTGAAGAGGATGTGCCGATCACGGTTTTCTTTGCGGAAGGCACGACTTCTGACCGGATGAAGGCAATCGGTGAGGAAATCGCGTCCGACAGCCGGGTTAAGTCCGTAAAGTTTACATCCGCCGAGGAGGCATGGGCGGATTACCAGAGTACATACTTCAGCGAGAACCCGGAGCTTGCGCAGGGCTTTGCAAATGACAATCCGCTGGCCGGCTCGGACAATTACGCAGTTTATCTGAACAATGTCGAGGATCAGCAGGATGTGGCGGCATGGATTGAGACGATCGACGGTGTCCGCAATGTGCGGCAGTCAGAGGTGGCCGCGAATACGCTGAGTAATTTCAATGTCCTCATCGGATATGTATCGGCCGGCATTATTCTGATTCTGCTTGCTGTTTCCGTATTTCTGATCAGCAATACCGTTACGATCGGTATTACGGTCCGCAAGGAAGAAATTGCAATCATGAAATTTATCGGTGCCAAGGATGTTTTTGTCTGGTTCCCGTTTATCGTGGAAGGCATGCTGATCGGACTGATCGGCGCGGCACTTCCGCTGGCGCTGCTGTACTTCCTGTACAAGCAGGCGGTTGTTTTCATTATGAATAAGTTCAGCATTCTGACAGGACTTATTCAGTTCCTGCCGGCATCAAGTGTGTTCCAGATCCTGATTCCTACAGCACTTGTGCTTGGCATTGGCATTGGTTTTCTCGGAAGCTTTTCAACGACGCGCAAACATCTTAAAGTTTGATGGGAGAAGAAGCATGCGAATATGCAAGCGCCTGATCTGTACAATTCTGACGGGAATACTTGTTTTTACGGCTGTTCTGCCTGTGTCTGCCACAGATCTGCAGAATCAGCTGAATGACGCCGAAACACAGGGTGATCAGCTGCAGAGCCAGAAGGATGCCGCTCAGCAGAAGATCGACAGCCTGAATAGCCAGCTGAATTCACTGAATACGGAGATTGCTTCCGCGCAGGCTTCCATCACATCCAAGAATTCAGAGATTGAGAAGGCGGAAGAGGATTTAACAGCAGCAAAGCTGGAGGAAGAGAATCAGTACAATGCCATGAAACTGCGGATCCGCTATATGTATGAGAGCGGAGGCAGCGTGTTTGTGGTTCTGTTTCTGGAAGCGTCGGATATCAGTGATCTGATCAACAAGGTGGAGTATGTCAATCAGCTTTCGACGTATGACCGCAACAAGCTGACAGAGTTTCAGACGATACGGACGCAGGTTGAAGAGCAGGAAGCGAAGCTTCAGTCGGAATATGACGAGCTGACACAGCTGCAGGCATCGCTGGAGGAGAAGCAGTCAGAGGTAGAGGGTCTTGTGAATGATCAGACATCGCTGCTGGCTGAACTGGAAACGAGTCTTGGCGAGAATGCCGAGCTTGTGTCGGGACTCCGCACAAAGCTTGCCGCATATAACGCGCAGGTGGCGGCAGCGGCGGCGGCAAAGGCAGCGGCGGCACAGCAGGCCGCGTCTCATGCCGGTGAATCTGTTGTAAGCGGTACGGGACAGTTTACGAATCCCTGCCCGGCCGGTTATCTTTCGAGCGGGTTCGGCTACAGAACGTATGACAATGCGTTTCACAAGGGAATCGATCTGGCGTGTTCCGCGGGAAGCCCGATTTACGCGGCGGATTCCGGAACGGTTATTATCGCCGGATACAGCGCGACAGCCGGAAACTGGATCGTGATTGATCACGGCGGCGGCCTGGTGACGAAGTATATGCATGCTTCCGCGCTTTATGTTTCGGCGGGACAGTCGGTCTCGAAGGGCCAGAATATCGCGGCTGTCGGAAACACCGGCAATTCTTCCGGCAATCATCTTCATTTTCAGGTAGAGGTGAATGGTACGGCGGTAAATCCGTATTTATATCTTTAGCAGCTGAAATTTTTGTAATTTGAGCATGGAACAGCAAAAAGACCGGGGTGGCTCAGAAGTTGAAGGAGACTTTTGAGACGCCCTTTTCATAAAAGAAAGGAACGGGAAGAAATATGAATGAGGAGCATCAGAAAAGCAGTTTTCGAAAGGGGCTCATTGCCGGAATTTTGATGACGGCTGCCATTGCGGCAGTTGTTTTTGCCTGTCTCGGGACATTCGGCAAATCGTCTTCCTTGTTCAGCAGCTCGGATGAAGTCCTGACGAGCGATACGAAGACGAAGCTGGAAACGCTGGAAGCGCTTGTCAGCAAATACTATCTTCATGACTATACGACCGCGGATATGCAGAACGGTCTTTATGAAGGGCTGATCAACGGGCTTGGGGACAAGTATACGGTGTACTACGATGAAGAGGAGACAAAGGCACTCAATGAAATGACGTCCGGTACATATTCCGGAATCGGCGCGGTTCTGTCACAGGACAAGACGACGGGCGTCATTACAATCCTTACTGTATACAAGGACAGTCCTGCCGAGGAGGCCGGCATTCAGAACGGTGATATTCTGTATAAGGTTGACGGTACTGAGGTGACAAACCGTGATCTTACGGATGTTGTCAAGGATATCAAGGGTGAGGAAGGCACGGATGTAAAGCTGACGCTGTATCGGGACTCGACGGAGGTCGAGGTTACGGCGGTGCGCCGTTCCATCGAGATTCAGACCGTCGATTATGAAATGAAGGACGGCAGCATCGGATATATCAAGGTGTCCGAGTTTGAAGAGGTTACGCTGGATCAGTTTAAGGCGGCACTTTCCGATCTCGAAGGGCAGGGCATGAAGGGTCTTGTGATTGATCTGCGCGATAACCCCGGCGGAAATGTGGATACGGTCTGTGATATGCTGGACCAGCTGCTTCCGAAGGGACTGATCGTCTATACACAGGACAAGAACGGTAAGATTACAAATTATAATTCAGCCGGGGACGATACCTTCGGCCTGCCGCTTACTGTCCTTGTAAACGGAAACAGCGCCAGCGCGTCGGAAATATTCGCAGGTGCCGTTCAGGACCGGCAAATTGGAACGGTTGTCGGAACGACGACATACGGAAAAGGTGTCGTGCAGTCGATTATTGATCTGCAGGACGGAACATCACTTAAGGTGACGATTGCTGAATACTATACGCCGAACGGGCGGAATATCGACGGCATCGGAATTACGCCGGATGTGGAGGTCGAGAATGATACGTCAGCCTCTGCCGATGGTGCGGCGGATGCCCAGCTTGACAAGGCACTTGAAATCATACGGAATGCCATGTAGAATATACATGAAGCAGACTGAGAAGGGATACAGAGCGAATGAAAACATTGATCAAGAACGGCCGTGTCGTGGATCCTGCATCCGGACTTGACGGCAGATATGATGTTTTGATTGAGAACGGCAGAATATGCGATGTGCGCGATCATATCCGGACGACGGCACAGAATGTGATTGAAGCCGAGAATTGTATTGTCATGCCCGGGCTTATTGATCTTCATGTGCATCTTCGTGATCCCGGATTTACGGATAAGGAGACCATTGGGACCGGAACACGTGCCGCGTCCGCGGGCGGCTTTACGACAATCTGCGCGATGCCGAATACAAAGCCTGTCATGGACACACCGGAGAAGATCCTGAATTTTTATGACAGGGCAGCGGTGGAAGCGGCTGTCAACGTGATTCAGCTCGGTGCGGTGACGGTCGGACAGAACGGGCAGAGACTTGCCGATATTGCCGGCATGGGAAGAGCAGGCTGCTATGCCATAAGCGAAGACGGCAAATCCGTAATGGATGAGAAGCTGGCTGAAAAGGCGATGAAAATCGCGGCGGATCATGGAATCGGGGTTTTTGCCCACTGTGAGGATATCCGTCTTGTAAACGGCGGCGTCGTAAATCATGATATTGCGGAGAAGCTTGGTCTGCCGGGCATTGCGGATGAAGCCGAGAATGTGATCACGGCACGTGATATCGGGATCGCCGGAAGAACCGGGGCGCATCTTCATCTCTGCCACTGCTCGACGGCCGGAAGTGTCGATCTGATCCGGCGGGCCAAGACAGACGGCGTGCCGGTAACGGCCGAGGTCTGTCCGCATCATTTTACACTTTCCACAGATGACATACCGGGAGACGACGCGAATTATAAGATGAATCCTCCGCTTCGGACGAAGGAGGATGTCGCGGCGCTGAGGGAAGCCTTAAGCGAAGGAATTATCGATACGATCGCGACGGATCACGCTCCGCATACAGCGGCCGAGAAGAGCCGGTCCATGCGGGAGGCTCCGTTCGGAATAACGGGACTTGAGACGGCACTGGGCCTTGCGGTGACAGAGCTTGTTGAGCCGGGGCTGCTGACCATGATGCAGCTGGCCTGCCGGATGAGCTACGCGCCGGCCAGAATCCTGGGGCTTGAGAAGGGATCACTGGAAATCGGCAGAATCGCCGATGTCGTGATATTCGATCCCGCCTTTGAATACACAGTCAGGAGTGAATCCATGCTTTCAAAGGGGAAGAATACACCTTTTATCGGAAGAAAGCTGCGCGGACGTGTGATGTACACGCTGCGCGCCGGAGAAGTTATCTATCAGCTGCATTAGCGGGAGGAACGGAAATATGATCAGTAAATTAATCGGCAGAATTCAGGAAACAGGCGCACCTGTCGTGGTCGGACTTGATCCGACGCTTAAGCTGATACCGGAGCAGGTTCAGCAGAAGGCTTTCTCGGAATACGGAGAGACACTGGAAGGAGCGGCCGAGGCTGTATTTAATTTCAATAAAGCGATTGTCGACGCGGTATATGACATTGTTCCGGCTGTAAAGCCCCAGCTTGCCATGTACGAGCAGTTCGGTCTGCCGGGACTTTCTGCGTTTGTACGGACCGTATCCTACTGCAGGTCGAAGGGCCTTATTGTGATCGGCGACGCGAAACGCGGCGATATCGGTTCCACCTCGGCGGCGTATGCTGCCGCCCATATCGGCAGAATTACGGTCGGAGCGCGTACATATGCTCCCTTCGATGAAGATTTTGTGACGGTGAACCCGTATCTTGGCAGTGACGGCGTCAAGCCGTTCACAGATGTCTGCGCATCTCTGAACAAAGGTATTTTCGTGCTGGTGAAGACATCGAATCCGAGCAGCGGGGAGCTTCAGGACCGGATTACGGACGGCAGGCCTGTCTATGAGTGGATCGGCGAGAAGGTGGCCGAGTGGGGCGGCGCATGCATGGATGGCAGCTACAGCAATGTCGGCGCTGTTGTCGGGGCTACATACCCGGAAATGGGCAAGGTGCTCCGTGCAGTCATGCCGCACAATTATATTCTGGTTCCCGGGTACGGTGCACAGGGCGGCAAGGGAAGCGATCTTGTCAATTTCTTCAATGAAGACGGCCTGGGCGCGATTGTGAATTCGTCACGCGGCATTATCGCGGCGTATCAGAAGGAACCGTATCAGAAATTCGGCGCGGAGCATTACGCGGAAGCAGCGCGTGCGGCAGCACTGGATATGATCGCGGATATCCGCGGCGCACTTGAAAACCGGTAAATCTTCCGGCAGGGAGTCAGAATGAACAGTAAAGTTATCGAGGATACAGAAATACTGGAACAGATACAGCTGACCGGCGATGTCAGCAGCATGTGGGTGCAGGCAGATGAAATTGCGCAGTCTGCGGGAGCAGGACAGTTTGTATCGGTATACTGCAACGATAAGACGCGTCTGCTTCCGCGTCCGATCAGCATCTGTGAGACGGACAGGGCAAAAGGACGCATCCGGCTTGTCTACCGGAGTGTCGGCAAGGGAACAGCGGAGTTTGCAGCCATGAAAGCGGGCGGTCATCTGCGGATGATGGGACCGCTCGGAAACGGCTTTGAAATCCGGAGCAAAAGCGCCCTGCTTGTCGGAGGCGGAATTGGAATTCCTCCGCTTGTTGAACTGGGGCGCGTCATGAAGGAGCGCGGCGTGCAGGTGACCACGGTCTGCGGATACAGGGACAGTGAAGTTTTCCTGACGGAGGAGCTGACTGCGAACGGACGGTTCTGCATTGCGACAGAGGACGGAAGCCTTGGCGTCAGGGGGAATGTTATCGACGCGATCCGGCAGGAGGGTCTTGACGGAGAAGTGATCTATTCGTGCGGACCGGCCCCGATGCTTTCGGCACTGAAATCATACGCGCTTGAACGTGGGATCCCCTGCTATATTTCCATGGAAGAGCGCATGGCATGCGGCATCGGCGCCTGCCTCGGGTGTGTCTGCAAGTCACATGATGTCGACAGCCACAGTCATGTCTGCAATAAGCGTGTCTGCGCGGACGGCCCCGTATTCCTGTCAACGGAGGTGGAGCTTTGATGTCGGATCTGAAAAGCGTTTCACTTGGAGTGGATCTGGCCGGTGTGCATCTGAAGAATCCGGTCATGACAGCGTCCGGAACATTTGGCTCCGGCGCGGAATACAGCGAGTTTTTTGACCTTGGACGGCTTGGGGCCGTTGTGACCAAGGGCGTGGCCAATGTCCCCTGGGAGGGGAACGCGGCGCCACGCATCGCGGAAACATACGGCGGCATGCTGAATGCGGTGGGACTTCAGAATCCCGGCATCGATGTTTTCTGTGAGCGGGATCTGCCGTTCCTTGGAAAATTTGATACGAAGATCATTGTCAATGTCTGCGGCAGGACGGCCGGGGATTATATCGACGTTGTGGAACGGCTTGGCGATGAACATGTGGATATGCTCGAGATCAACATTTCCTGTCCGAATGTAAAGGAAGGCGGAATTGCCTTCGGCCAGGACGCGAAGGCGGTTGAACAGATTACGAGGGACGTTAAGCGTCACGCGCGCCAGCCGGTTATCATGAAGCTCAGCCCGAACGTAACGGATATCGGGGAAATGGCGAGAGCCGCGGAATCCGGCGGCGCTGACTGTCTGTCCCTTATCAATACACTGACAGGCATGCAGATCGATATTAAACGACGCGCTTTTACACTGGCGAACAGAACAGGCGGCCTTTCCGGTCCGGCGATCAAGCCGGTCGCGGTACGCATGGTCTATCAGGTGTCACACGCCGTGAAGATTCCCGTTATCGGCATGGGCGGCATAATGTGCGGCGACGATGCTGTGGAGTTTCTGCTGGCCGGTGCTTCCGCGGTCGCAGTCGGGACAGCAAATTTCTGTGACCCGCTCGCGTCGGTCCGGACGGTGGACGGGATCGCGCAGTATCTTGAAACGTACGGGTTTAAGGATATCCATGAAATTATAGGATTTGTCGGCGACTGAAGCCGGGGAAGGAAAGAGATGGAACAGTATAAGGAAGAATTCATTGAATTTATGGTTGACAGCCAGGTCCTGCGTTTTGGAGATTTTGTGACAAAGAGCGGCCGCAAGACACCATTTTTTGTAAATACAGGCTTTTACAGGACAGGAACACAGCTGCGCCGCCTTGGCACCTATTACGCGCGCGCCCTGCATGACGCGTTCGGCCTTGACTTTGATGTCCTGTTCGGACCGGCATATAAAGGCATTCCGCTTTCCGTCGCCGCGTCGATAGCCGTAAGCGAGCTGTACGGAAAGGACATCCGTTACTGCGCCAACCGCAAGGAAGTCAAGGATCACGGCGACAAGGGCATTCTGCTCGGAAGCCCGCTTTCCGACGGAGACCGCGTCGTGATTATTGAGGATGTTACGACGGCCGGCACCTCGATCAAGGAGACGCTGCCGATCATTAAAGCGCAGGGAAATGTTGATCCGGTGGGACTCGTTGTGTCGGTTGACCGTATGGAACGCGGCCAGGGCACGAAGAGTGCGCTTTCTGAAATAGAAGAAACATACGGCCTTAAGACGGCTGCGATTGTTACGATGGGCGAGGTTGTGGAGCATCTCTGCAACAAACCGTATAATGGAAAAATCGTGATCGACGACGGTCTGAAGGCGGCGATCGACGAATATTACAGACAGTACGGGGCAGAATAAAAAAACAGGACAGAATGGAGGGAAATTATTTTGAAAGAAAGCAAAGCCAGAAAGCTTCGTATTGCCGGTACGGCTGCATTCATCCTGTATCTCATTGCCCTTGTCTATTTCTTGTTTTTTTCCGAAGGATATGACCGCAATATAACACGTTCCGTGTATCATTACAACCTTATTCCTTTTCGGGAAATCAGGCGGTTCTGGGACAACAGGGCAGTACTTGGATTTACGGCGGTTTTCACGAATCTGGCCGGCAATGTACTGGCTTTTTTTCCGTTTGGCTTTTTCCTGCCGCCGATTACACGGTATAAGGCCTCGTTCAGGTTTACCGTCGCGATGACTTTTCTGTTCAGTCTGCTGGTGGAATGCATCCAGCTGCTGACGAAGGTCGGCTGCTTTGATGTGGATGACATGATCATGAATACGGCAGGCGGGATTATCGGCTGCACTGTTTTTTATATCTGCAACGGCATAAGGAGAATGAGGAGAAGATGAGAACAAGGGATATCCGGCGTATCAGAAAAAAAAGACGATATGGATACGCAAAGCGCTCACCGGCACGTAAGGGCATTCTTTCTCTTGCTGTCTGGCTTCTGGCGTTTATCTGCCTTGTCCTTTTAATTCTGGTGGCGTATGTGCATGGCGGCAGCGCGGGGGCGTATATCGGCGCGCTCGGGCTCATGACGGAATTCCTGGCCATTTTTGGCATATGGCTCGGTGCTGACAGCTTTCATGAACCGGACCGTTCCTACGGAGTTTCACAGATCGCAACGGGCCTTAATATTATCACCGCGGTAGCATTTATTATAATTTTTATCATTGGCGCAGTTTAAGGAGGATATTATGGGAAAGAAACCGGCAGATGAAGCTGTCAGAGAGCGGTACACTCTCGTGATGGAGCGGATCGCTTCCATACCGGAGGAAAATACAGTGGAGGAGCCGTACCGTGATTATTTCCGCAGGGTGGCTTCTTTTATTGTGATGACGGGAGATTTCATCAGGAAAAACGAAGCCGGAGAGATGGAGAACGCGTCTCTTGCGGAATGGCAGTCCTGGAACGCACGTTTTTACGAGGATATAGTCGGCACACGGTATGATAATAGCTACGCGTGTCCGAAGTACTGCTGCGGCTGTTTCGGCAGCGGCAGCGAGGATATGGCACGGGCACTTTCCTTTCTGTATGCGGAGGTCCGTACCATTGTGTGGCCCGCTCATGAGGACGATCTTGAGGCAGTCACCGCGCCGGTAGAGCTTTTTGCTGAAATATACGGTATTTTCGAAAATGACGGACCGGATTACGGCGCCGTAAAGGATGCCGTCTACTGGTATGCGTCTGACTACGCGGAGCTTTTCCTTGGGGAAAGGATCATGGGACAGATCGATCCTTCGCGTGATTTTGCTGTCCGTGTGCTGGAACGGTCCGGCACGGGTGCGGATTTTACATATCTATACCGGTACGGTGAATATGTAGCACCGTCGGACCTGGAAATGGCACGTTTTATCGAAAGGCTGCCCGAGGATGAGATCGCGCGGATCGCCTCAGTTTATTCGGAGGGATACAGGACGGGTTTTGTAAAAGCAAAGAAGGATTTAAGCCGGAAGAAAACGGTGGATGTGCGTTACCGGATCGGCTTTGAACGTGTGATAAAGCAGGCTGTACAGAATTTCCGCGAAATGGGTCTGGAACCCACGGTACGGCGTACTTCCTGCGGTATTGTAACGAAGCGCAGCGAACCGTACCGGATAGGATACAGCGGTACGTCGCCGAACAAGCAGTATGATTATGACCACCGGCAGGACCAGGCGCTTTTTCTCGACAGAAAGTATGTCAGCCGTAAGCTGGAGGTTATGAAGCATACCTTTGAAGAGCATAAGGATATGGCCCGCGGCATGGCAGGGCCGGCCTGTGTGGAATTCTTCGGAGAGAAGCCGTTCTCTCCGCGTACAGAGGAATGCGACGCGCGTTTCGATGATGATCAGCAGAAGATCGAGGTACTGTATCAGCAGAAGGCAGGCCGGATCACAAATACGTTCATCCCGGGAGAAGAGCGCAGCTTTACGATTATTTCCTTCCCGACGCCGGAGATCGGGCCGGAATTCCCGAAAATCTTTGAAGAGATTGTCCGGATCAATACACTGGATACAAATCTTTATGAGAAGACGCAGCAGACGATCATTGACGCGCTGGACCAGGGCCTTTTCGCGCGGATCCGCGGCATGGGGGGCAATAAGACTGATCTGGTCGTAGCCTTCGCGGAGCTTAAGGACCCGGCGAACGAGACGATATTCGAAAACTGCACTGCGGACGTCAATATTCCGGTCGGGGAGGTCTTTACGTCGCCGATGCTCAAGGGAACAAACGGAACGCTTTTTGTCAGCGGCGTTTATTTAGAGGATCTGTTTTACAGGGATCTGGAGTTAGTTTTCAAGGACGGCATGATTGATTTCTACAGCTGTTCGAATTTTGAGACGGAAGCGGAAAATAAGCAGTATATCCGTGATAATGTGCTGAACAGCCACGCGACGCTCCCGATGGGGGAATTCGCGATCGGCACGAATACGTTTGCGTATGTTACAGCTGCCCGCTACGGCATCCAGGACCGCATGCCGATTCTGATTGCCGAGAAGATGGGACCGCATTTCGCGGTCGGGGACACCTGCTACAGCCACGAGGAGGAGCTTAAGGTCTATAACCAGGACGGAAAGGAAATCATCGCCAGAGAGAATGACTGTTCGCTGCTCCGGGAAAAGGATCCGGAAAAGGCGTATTTCCAGTGTCATACGGATATCACAATCCCGTATGACGAGCTGGGCGAGATTACGGTCATCTGTGCCGACGGAAGGACGATCCCGATTATCAGGGACGGACGCTTTGTGCTTCCGGGAACGGATTTCCTCAACGAACCGTTTGAAAAGACAAACTTATAAGCACAATAATGAAATAGAATTAAAATAAATAATAGACTGCCCCGGCCGGTGCAATTGACACAGGCCGGGGCAATCCGTTACATTATAGGTAAAGGAGGATTTACGACATGGCACAGGTTAGTATTGTTATGGGAAGTGATTCAGATCTGGCAACGATGGGAAAAGCGGCGGAGCTGCTTGATACATTCGGCATTACGTATGAAATGACGATTCTTTCGGCTCACCGTGAGCCGGATCTTTTTTTTCAGTACGCGTCATCCGCGGAGGAGCGGGGCGTCAAGGTGATTATAGCAGGAGCCGGCATGGCGGCGCATCTGCCCGGCATGTGCGCGGCGCTGTTCCTGCTTCCGGTAATCGGCGTGCCTTTGTATGATTCCTCTACGGGCGGAATGGATGCTTTATATTCGATCGTCCAGATGCCGACGGGCGTGCCGGTCGCGACAGTTGCGATCGGCGGAGCGGGCAATGCCGCGGTGCTGGCGGCCAGAATTCTGGCGGTTTCCGATGAGACACTCCGCGCGAGACTGAAAGAATATACGAAGACGATGAAGGAAAGCGTTATGGCGAAGGACGAGAAGCTCGGAACAATCGGCTGGAAGGAATATGTAAAGCAGAAACAGTAAAAGGAGCGCATAAGATGGATTATAAAAAAGCAGGCGTTGATGTAGAAGCAGGCTATGAGGCGGTAAGGCGCATTAAGAAATTTGCCTCCGCGACGATGCGGCCGGAGGTACTGACAGGCCTTGGCGGTTTTTCCGGTGCATTTTCCATGGAAGCATATAAGAAAATGGAAGAACCGGTACTGCTTTCCGGCACGGACGGTGTCGGTACAAAGCTGAAGGTGGCCTTTCTGATGGACCGTCATGACACGGTCGGAATCGACTGTGTCGCCATGTGTGTGAACGATATAGCGTGTGCAGGCGCGGAACCGCTTTTTTTCCTGGATTACATTGCCTGCGGGCAAAATGAACCGGAGCGGATCGAGAAGATCGTGAGCGGTGTTTCGGCAGGCTGCATCGCGGCGGGAGCCGCCCTGATCGGCGGAGAGACGGCGGAGATGCCGGGCTTTTATCCGCCCGACGAATACGATCTGGCCGGCTTTGCCGTCGGAATCGCCGACAAAAAGAATCTGATCACAGGTGAGAATACGGCAGCCGGGGATGTTCTGATCGGAATCGCGTCCTCGGGCATCCACAGCAACGGGTATTCGCTGGTGAGAAGTGTTCTGCCGATGGACAGGGGTTTTCTTGATACGTATGATGAAAAGCTGGGAATGACGTGGGGGCAGCAGCTGCTCGTTCCTACGAAGATATATGTAAACGCGCTGAAGGCGGTTCGTGAATCAGGCATCGCGATTCATGCCTGCAGCCACATTACCGGCGGCGGTTTTTATGAGAATGTTCCACGAATGATGCCGGACGGCATGACGGCTGTGATTGACCGGAAAACGTTTCCTGTACCGCCTGTATTTGAGGCTCTGAAGGAACGGGGCGGCCTTTCCGGCAAGGATATGTACGGCACGTTTAACATGGGGCTCGGGATGATCCTCTGTGTATCGGAAAAGGACGCGGACTGCGCGGCCGCCGCGATTGAAAAATCCGGAGAAAAGGCATACCGCGTCGGTCATGCCGAAGCCGGAACGGAAGGTGTCGTGCTATGCTGAGAATCACGGTACTGATATCGGGCGGCGGAACGAATCTTCAGGCGCTGATCGACCGGATTGCGGACGGAACGATCCGGGACGCGCGAATCGAATCGGTGATCAGCTCGGATCCGGAGGCATACGGTCTTATCCGGGCGAGGAAGGCCGGAATTCCGGCTGCTTATGTTGCACCACGTGATTTTCCGGACCGTGCGGCTTTTGAAAAAGCACTGATCGGCAAGGTAAAAGAAAGTGATCCGGGTCTGATTGTGCTGGCGGGATATCTAGTCAAGGTTCCGGCGGAACTGATACACATGTATCCCCGCGGGATCATCAACATTCATCCGTCCCTGATTCCTTCGTTCTGCGGAAAGGGATACTACGGCCTGAAGGTTCATGAAGCCGTGCTCGCGCGCGGGGTCAAGGTGACAGGCGCTACCGTGCATTATGTCAACGAGGAGCTTGACGGCGGGCCGATTTTGAAGCAGAAGGCCGTGGAGATTCCGGATGGCATAACGGCGGAGGCGCTTCAGAAGCGTGTGATGGAAGAGGCAGAATGGGTGATTCTGCCGCAGGCTGTCGCGGAGATAGCGGCAGCGGGAAAGGAGCGGCAATGAAAATATTCGTAATCGGCGGAGGCGGAAGAGAGCATGCGCTTGTATGGAAAATCGCGCAGAGTCCGCTGGCGGAGAAGATATACTGCGCGCCTGGAAACGCCGGGATTGCAGAGCTTGCGGAGTGTGTAGACATCGGAGTCATGGATTTTGAAGGGCTTATCGCATTTGCAGAACGGAAAAAAATCGATCTGACAGTTGTCGGCATGGACGATCCGCTCGCAGGCGGTATCGTGGATGTGTTTGAGAACGCAGGCCTGCGGGTTTTCGGACCGCGGAAGAACGCGGCCATACTGGAGGCTTCGAAAGCATTTGCCAAGGATTTCATGAAGAAATACCATATTCCGACGGCCGGATACAGAACGTTTCAGGATCCGGAGAAGGCAAAAGCGTACCTGGATGAGCTTACGTGCCCGGTCGTTCTGAAGGCCGACGGGCTGGCGGCAGGCAAGGGTGTTCTGATCTGCCAGACGAAGGAGGAGGCACGTTCCGGAATCGCGGATATCATGGAACGGAAGAAATTCGGAGAGGCCGGCAGCAGTCTTGTGATTGAAGAATTTCTGACGGGACATGAGGTATCGGTGCTGGCTTTTACAGATGGCAGGACAATCCGTACCATGACATCGGCACAGGATCACAAGCGGGCGCTTGACGGCAATCTGGGACTGAATACCGGCGGCATGGGTACATTTTCTCCGAGCCCTTTCTATACGGATGAAATATCCGGACGGTGTGAAAATGAGATATTTAAGCCGACTGTGGCAGCGATGGCAGAAGAAGGGAGACTTTTTCAGGGCGTACTGTTTTTTGGCCTTATGCTTACGGAAAAAGGACCGAAGCTGCTGGAATACAATGCCAGGTTCGGTGATCCTGAAACCCAGGTTGTGCTGCCGCGGATGGAGAACGACATCGTTGAAGTGATGGAAGCGTGCATCGACGGGACGCTCGACAGGACGACCCTTAAATTCGCCGGCGAAGCGGCGGTTTGTGTTATCCTGGCGTCCGGCGGATATCCGGTGAAGTATGAGAAGGGGAAAGTCATCCATGGACTTTCATCGTTTTCCGGTGCTGACGGGTGTTTCTGCTTTCACGCAGGAACGAAAAAATCCGGCGGTGAGATTGTGACAAACGGGGGACGAGTTCTTGGAATAACGGCAACCGCGCCGACGCTTTCACTTGCGCGCGCGAAAGCGTATGAGGCTGTGAAACGGGTCTCTTTTGACGGGATGTACTGCCGCAGCGATATCGGAAAAGATTTTGAAGAGCCTTAAGAAAGTGTGAAAGTCGTTGACAAAGCGAGTCCTTCATTCTTATAATAGAAAGAGTTATATTTGCGATCTGTCATTTGAAAAGGAGACATAAGCAGGAATGAAGAAGAGAATCACCGCTTTGATCGGAATATTATGTCTGCTGGTATCGCTTGCCGGAACAGCGGCGATGGCAACAGGCACGAAGACAAATACGAATACGGATACAAGTACAGGCTCGAATTCAGATACGGTTACAGTAAACGGTCAGTCCATGACCATCAGTTCGACATTCGACGCGAGTGTGCCGGAAGGCTTTTATGAAACGAAGCTGACATATAACGGTACGACTTATTACGGCGGTATTGACAAGAAGACGGAGAGTCTTCAGCTTTTTTATCTGATCAATTCCGGGGACGCCAGCCTGAATGGATTCTATCTGCTTGGGAACGACGGGCTTTTCCGCAAATACAACAGTGTGTCGCTCGATGCGAAGACGCTGATGGTACTGACGCCGGATTCCAGTGTGACTGTGCCGGCCGGCTACAGTGAAACACGTGTTCCGATCGGGAATTCCATGACGACTGTATGGAAATCCGACACATCTACAGTCAGCGATGTCTATCTGGTGTACGGAACGCTTGACGGGACGACACTGAACTGGTTTATCTATGATCAGGGCAACGGAACAGTGTCTCTGTATGACAGTGCCATGAGTGACACGGTTGCGCAGCAGACAACCCAGATTACCGATCTGCAGACGCAGCTGAAGGATCTGAATACGAAGTACAATACGGATATCAGCAAGGCCAGGAATATTTATCTCGCAGCGATTATACTTTGTCTGCTTTTCCTTTTCCTGATGCTGAACGCGATGATGAAGCGGCACCATACGACGCTGGATCTGGAAGAGCGCATCATTGACCTGAAGCGGAACGGCGGTCATGAGACACAGCGGTTTACGAAGCGTGAAATGAGACGGAACGCAAAGCGTGACGCGAAGGCCGAGAGGCGGCTTTCGACAAATCCGTCCGAATATGACGATGATGAAGATCTTACGGTCGGTGAAGCATACCGGGCGGATGAAGAGCGTGTGAATGCCGCGAAGAGGAAATCGCGGGATACAGGCAGGCGCGTCGATGACAGCGCGGCCATGCCCGACGACGCGTCAGTTTCCGCTGCTGTACCTGCGGCAGAGTCTGTATCACAGGCAGTGACTGAATCGCCTGCATCGTTATCCTCTGCCAGACCGGATGATACGGGTGTGCTTCCGGACGATGATCTTTTCTGGGATGATGAGGATGAGCCATGGGAAGACGAGGCCATTAAGGCTGTGCAGATTACGAAGAGCAGCGCGGCTGCATCGAAGGAAATGGCTGCAAGGTCTCCGATGGCGGATGCTACGAAGCGGATCGACCCGGACAAGCGGGTTGTTACAATGGCCGCGGCCGGCGACTCAAGTGATTTTGATCTGGATCTGCTGGAGAAGAATCTGGCCAGGATGACCGATAAAGTCATGACCGAAGAGGAAGAGGCAGCATCGCGGCCGCCGGAACCGGTGATCCCCAGGACGCCGGCCAAGGCTACATCTGCGGATATCGCCGAGGTTGTCCGGCAGGACGATGAAGACGATGATTTTAAAATGGATATTATTAATCTTGATGATTAAGCTGCCTTCGGGGCAGGAGAGGTTTGCTTCGGCAGACCTCTTTTCGTAAGGAAAGAATGGAGGAACACCGTATGAATAAAAAAATCACATCGATC
>Ga0163159_1000918_pt1 | contig 31170 bp, 26 predicted proteins | sample BioMet9_FD_108702 | JGI IMG/M metagenome (GOLD analysis project Ga0163159, IMG submission 108702) | Microbial communities from bioreactor (seeded with sewage sludge) at Lawrence Berkeley National Lab, California, USA - Biofuel... | ecosystem: Engineered > Bioreactor > Anaerobic > Unclassified ... | reverse complement strand
TCGGCTCCTGCTGCCCGTCGGATTCTGCCGTGCGGCCTTCGTCCCCGGGGGCGGGCACGGGGGAGAGAGGGGGGAGGCCGCTGTCATCGAACTCGTCCAGCTCGATTTCGAACGGCTTCCTTTTCGCGGACGCTTTCCGGTAGTTGATGAGGACACCCGCGAAGGAAAGCGCATACACCGACATGAACACGACGATCATCACCTGGAAGACGCTGTATGCGCCCCCGAGGGATTCGCCGATGAGGCGGCCAAGGAAGACGCCCCCGTACACAATCGCCGCGAAGATACCGAAGACCGCGATGGAATCGATCCTCCGCAGCGACGCGACCCTGATGCAGGTGATCGTCATCAGGATGGAAGCGACCGCAAAGGCGCCGTTGGCGATGCCTGCGAATACCACGCGATACGCATCTGGGGCGAAGGGCACGAAGAAAAAGCAGATCGACACCAGGAAGAACAGGACGGTGTAGACCATCCTGAACGAAAGGGCCTTCTCCATCCCCCTCCAGAAGAACAGCAGCGCCAAGGAGGCGATGAGCATCCCCGCTGCGAGCGAAACGCTGACCACCAAGCCGCTTGCCGCGACCTGCTGGGCCATGATCCTGGCAACACCTGACACGAATCCGATGGCGACGATGCAGAACATGTAGCGCCATGTCGTCGACAGGAGGATCCGGAACGACCGGGATGCCCCGATGGTCCCATCGATGCCCTCGGTATCTTGGACGAAGAGGGAGCCGATGCATTTGCGCTGGAAGAACCAGTTCGCCGCGATGCAGAAGATCAGCATCGCCAGATAGACGCGGAAATCGTTGATGAAGGCGAAGAGCAGGTAGAGGAGCGCCGATAGCGCCGAGCCGCCGACGATGCGCTGCCCGGCGAGCTCGGTCTCCTGGTTGGCGAATACCCGCTGCCATACGATGAAGGATAGAGCGGCGCCGATGCCCACGAGCACCCCTGCCATCAACCCGAAGGAGCGCACCGGGATAAGGCCCAAAGTCCAGAGCGACAGGAGCACGAAGCCGGATATGAAGCAGATTGCCGACACGGACTTTGTATCGGTCCGGAATACATCCCTCTTGAGGAGGCAGCCCACACCGAAGAGCGCCAATGCGCAGACGTAGCCCATGGAGCGCATCGCCTCGATGCCGCCGGCGCCCGTGAAGGGCAGCTGCGATTGGGCGGCAAACGATATGAGCCCCCAACCGGAAGTGGATGAGAGGACGAGGAAGATGGCATAGCCGATGCTGTAGTCATCGAGCCAAACGGGTCTCATACAGGTTGTTGGACCTTCCTCCCTTGTCGTTATCCTCCCTGCATAACGATACCCTGAAAAGCCGATGGGGTCTCATCGGAATCACTATATTCACCCTTGCCATGTGAGCCTGCAAATCGGCACGAAAGTACAGTGGAGGCATTCGACGGCCATGGTCACCACCATGGCCGTAAAGGGGAATGATAGGGGAGGTAGTATGGGCATCAAGGAAACGGCAATTGGCCGCCGTAGCTTCCTCAAGGGAGCTGCACTCGCCGGAGTCGGCGTCGCGGCACTCGGTGTCGCCGGCTGCTCGGGATCGTCGAGCAGCACGAGCGGGGCAAAGACGTCGGGTTCGAGCAGCTCATATCTGACTGCGGACACGATCAACAACGGAACGTGGGAGTTCGAGAAGGCCCCCACCCCGGTGGCCGACAGCAAGATCAAGGAAACCTACGAAGCCGATATCATCGTCATCGGTGCCGGCGTTTCCGGTCTCGCCTGCGCCGCATCCGCGACCGAGGCGGGTGCCAGCGTCATCCTGTTCGCCGCCAGCACTGTGCCCGTGGCACGTGGCGGCTCGAACCACGGTATCGGGACCAAGGTGCAGGAGCGCCTGGGCATCACGGATTACACGAAGGACACCTGCTCGGGCTATGTGCGTCAGGAGCTGGCGCGCAACGGCTACCGGGTTGACCAGAAGAAATGGTGGAAGTGGGTCAACAACAGCGCCACCACCATGAACTGGCTCATCGACCTGATGGAGGCCAAGGGCTATACCACCACAATCGAGATAGGCTACACGGACACGCAGGGCGTCTTCAGCGCGAAGCCCGGTTCCCACAACTGGGTGCAGAAGGTGGATGGCACGGAATCCGGTGCCAGGGTCGGCGAGAACTACGTCATCGCCATGTACGAGGAGAAGATCAAGGCCCAAGGCGGGACCATCACGTACAACACCATCGCCCAGTACCTCATCCGCGAGGATAACAACAAGGGCCGGGTGACGGGCGTCGTCGCCACGGACGCCGATGGCAACTACGTGAAGTACGTCGGGAAGAAGGCCGTGGTCCTTGCCACCGGGGACTTCTCGGCGAACCAGGACATGATGGCGAAGTACTGCAGCTGGGTCGCACCGCTGCTCCAGTACAACGATGTCGATTACGACGCCATGTTCCAGTTCGGCGGCCTCGGCCCGGGCGACGGCCAGAAGATGGGCCTCTGGGCCGGAGCGGCTTGGCAGCAGACGCAGCCCAATGCCCCCATGATCGATGCGGTCGGCCCGATGCCCTACCGCCAGTCGATTGCAGACTTCTCGGGCCTGCTGCTGAACAAGAAGGGGAAGCGGTACTCGAACGAGGATGTCATCTTCTCCTATGGCACATACGCGATGATGATGCAGCCCGACATGACACGTTACGGCATCTGGGACACCGCTTATGCCAACTGGTTTCCCCAGTGGGAGACCTTCGGCACCACCGTCGTGCAGAACGAGGGCAAGAACCCGACCAGCGATGCGGACTACCTCAAGGCTTGGCAGGACAACGCCGACAAGGGGACGTTCGTCATGGCGGACACCCTCGAGGAGCTTCTCGGGAAGCTCGACGGTCTGGATGCGACCGAGGCGATGAAGTCCATCACGCGCTACAACGCGCTGTGCGACGCGAAATATGACGAGGATTTCCACAAGGACGCCTCGCTGTTGGCCCCCATCAAGCAGGGACCCTTCTTCGGGTGCAAGCTGTCGATGAGCCCGTCGAACTTCCTCTGCGTCACCGGCGGTCTGCGGACCAATGAGAACATGCAGGTCTGCGAGGAGGACGACACGCCGATCGAGGGGCTCTACAACATCGGCATCATGGTCGGCGACAGCTATGCGAACTGCTACAACTTCGCGATCTGCGGCCACAACCTCGGCATGAACTGCAACACCATGGCGTATATCCTCGGCAAGGACCTTGCGAAGGCCTAACGCCTGAGCGTTTGGAACCCTTGCAAGTGCGGCAGCCGGGACGGCGATTCGCTGTTCCGGCTGCTGCTTTGCTCTATAAGCCCCATGGCCGGAGGCCGGGGATTCGGATCCAGTCTTGGGCACCTCCGCACCGGCCCGCTGGAACTAACGTTCCGATAATCGAATCGCACAACCGCAGGCGGAAGCCTTTATTCCCGGAAGTCCCGATTTATTCCGCGATCAATTTCCGATGCCCCGGCGGGGGAGCGGAACTCACGGCTCTTCTCAGTCGCCTCGTTTCCGCAGTTAGATGCCCTTATCCCCGAGGCCGCCGCTTTATTCCCCGGCCCCTGAGTTCCAACCGCGCACACGGGCTGAGTTCCAGCTGAGTTCCAGCCGGAGAGGGTTGTCCGGTGCAAACCTCGGCACGCCCCGCCACCAGCCGCACGCGGTTGCACGGTACGCACGGGGCGGGGAGCCGGTGTCAACAGAGTGGGAATAGGATTTTGAGACGCACTGCAACGCATCGCGTCTCAATGAGTTCCAGCGGTTCGGTTTGAAAATTTACTGCGGCCAGCCAGAATAAACAAGTGTTATAAGCCTTATGGAGTCGGAATAAACACATTTTATAGCAATTGCACCCTAGGGTTTCTCCGGAACACCTATTTGATTCTCTGGAGGGGTCTAACTTTCCAGACTCGACGACCTGACCGACGCACAGAAGGCCGTCCTGCACGTTGCGTGCATGCGAAGTCGAAAGGCAGAAGATCCAGCTTCTCCGCCCCGGCATTCTCACAGCTTTCCGCATCATTATCCGATATTCCCAGGTGTTCCGGAAATATCGAATCGCGTCGCATCTGGAAGATTTCGTCTTTCATGTGCTGGTTCAAATCGCCCCTCGTTTGGCATCCAGCGCCCTCAATTCGCAGCTAGTTCCAAGGAGCCGCGCCCTTTGGACGGACGCACAGATGCGCTTTTGAGGGGAGTGCATGCAAAGCTATATGGGGTGCTAAGCCACGCTAGGTCATGATTGCGCTGAAATCGACAGCCTCTGGTCAGCTGCTGGCAGAGCACGTGACGGTTCTGATTGTTAAAAAGTGCAATAATGAAAACACTTCTACAGGGGATATGTCGGTGATTCTAAATATCTGAGATGCGATACGTTTGCCTGCCTAATCGTTGCCAAGAGAGAGGCCTAGGGCCATGTACGATGTCACGCTCCGTCACTGTAAAAATTTCGATACTGCGACTTTTCGGGTCGTGCCAAAAAAGCTAAATATTAAGTACGCTCCAAACGGAACTGGGAAGTCATCGATTGCCGACGGAATTCAATGTGCGATTGGTGGCGATCGGGACCTCATCGAATCAATCAAACCATTCAAGGATAGAGGGCCCGGCACAAGCGCACCCTTTGAGTCAGATGGGCTCGACGAGTACAAAAGCGTCGAAATATTCAACGAGGACTATGTAAAAAATGTCGTTTTCCTGCAGGACAGCCTATTCGCTCCTAGCTTTGATGTCTTTGTTAAGACTGCGGAATATGAAGAGACGCTAAAGCATATCGAGCAACTGCTCGGAGACGTTAAGCATTGCCTTGAGAAAGACGAGACGAAGCATCTAATTAATACCCTGGATGTATTGTCCGTCAATATTTGCGGGAATAGCGGCCTTACTGGCAGGAATTTGTTGCGAGCCACAGCCCCTGCAAAGAAGGGGCTTTCAAACGGCAATCCGAGAGTTGCTATTCCTGTTGCATTCAGCTCTTTTAGTGCTTACATTAGCTCGGATAGATTATCGAAATGGGCAAAGTGGCATGCCGCCGGAAGTGAAATACGCAACCCAGACGACGATAAATGCCCGTTCTGCGGACAAGGTATCGCCTCTCTTAAGAACGTTATAGAGGATATTGACCAGAGGTACACCTCCAAAGATGCCGACAATCTCGATAAGGTTTTCGCGGGTGTTGTCACAGCAAAAGACTATCTATGTGACGCAACTGTTAGCAAGCTTAACGAGATTATGCAGACTGCAGAGCCGCTTACCTCCGACCAGGAAAGCTACTTCGTTGAAGTTGCATCGCAGGCAGAGACAATTTCGAAGGACTTTGAAGAGGCAAGGGAACTCGCGTCTTTCTTTCGTCTGGCGAATGTTGGGGAGAATATCCCTCATGAAATCGAGGAGTGCAAAATTGACATAAGTCTCCTTTCTCATTTTGACTCCGAGAGAACTCGAAGCATCGTTTCGGAGTTCAACACTGCTCTTGAGAATGCGCAACAAGAAGCAAGAGTACTGTTGGGAGTTATCAACAGGGAGAAAGGAAAGCTTGCAGAATCGCTCAGTGGCTATGAATCAGAAATCAATTCTTTCTTCTCAGATGCCGGCTACCCTTATCGCATAGGTATTGACGTAGCGGCAGATGACCAATGCAGCGTTAAATTAATTCACTCGTCTCAGTATCAAGTTGATAATGCGTCTGATGTCTTGAGCTATGGCGAAAGAAATGCCCTCGCCCTAGTATTCTTCATGTACTCTGCTTTGTCGAGCAATCCGGACCTCGTCATTCTTGATGACCCAATTACCTCTTTCGACGGTCATAAGAGATTCGCAATTCTGCACATGCTCTTTCTCAAGGATGATGATAGTCCGAACACTTTAAAAAACAGAACAGTCATCCTCCTTACTCACGAATATGAAGTCGTCTTCGACATTGAGCACACATTGAAGAGCGAGTTTCAGCCTCTGGCAAAAACGACCCTGTTGCACAACGCACATGGCGCTGTTAGCGAAACCGTTATTGATGTAGATGATTTGAAGCCTGTTAGAGTGCTATTTGAAAAGTTGGCCTGCAGCTCTTGCGACACGCTCGTTCGCGTCGCCTATGCGCGGAAACTGTTGGAGCTCGATAACAAGAAAAATCTTGCGTGGGAATTGCTCTCGTCCCTTTTCCATCATAGGAATGTGCCTGCGTTTAAGGACGGCACTCCTCTGACGGGAGAACAGGTTCAAGAAGCTACGCGTGATGTCGAAGCAGTTACCGAACGAGAATTTAACTACACCGAGTTGTTACAGCAGATTTGCGACCTCCAGGTTATGAAGACTACATTTGATGCATGCACCTGTAATTATGAAAAGTTGCAGGTTGCCCGCATTGCATTAGATGGCGATGGAGCCGATAGAGTCTCAAAGAAGCTGCTCGACGAAGCACTGCATGTGGACAATGGATTTATTTATCAGCTCGACCCACGCTCCTTCGAAATCGTTCCAGATAGCATTATCGAGCAGTGTGAAGAGATGCTTCGTTCTGCGACTGATGCGCCAAGCGTAGGATCCAATTGATAGCCAAGACGACTGAGCCACTGGTCCTTCACCCTACATTCTCACCTATTGGCAGGTGGGGATGAAGGATCAGAGTCGTTCTCTGTAGTCAGCCGTCTCGCGTAGCTGAACACCCTGACCTGTGTCCGAAAATATTGACATAGGTTACTTCAAGCTGGAGCCGCGTCATACCGTCCTCTATGGATACTGCGGGAACTGCACTACGAATTGCTGACGGATTTTCCTTAGCAGAGCTGCCACTCAATATGCTTAATCGCTGGCAATCTACCCTCCATTTTCCGCATCAACCCGAAACGTCGGTTCCTGCGTTGCAACCACTTGGACGGTAAGAGGTTGTAGTCCCTTATCTACTGCCATCACGTTTGTTCCCAAGAATGTAGAACATTCGCAGGTCAGGATATAAGTTGAGACCATTTTGAGACCGCTTCGCATCTATTCACGAGAATAATTGTTTCCGTGGGTAAAACGGTGTGTTGAGACCAATTTTGTTCAGATGGGACGCTTCCAGCATTTTGAGGCTTCAAGCGAGGTTTCAGGCGAGATACTCCCGTGGAGTAAACGTCAGACACAGGGGGAATAATGAAAACGCCTGCTCATGTGCGGAGCTGAGACCACCCGCAGGCGCGGGTTGAGACCACTTTTCGACCGAAATTGAACTGCCTGCCGAAATCAGTTGAGACCACTTTGGGACCACCTGAATCGGCCGTTTTCGGCAATTTTGGTTCACTGCACGACATGAAACATCACCAGCTGTACCCCCAGTGCGCCCGAGTCAGATTAATCTTATTGAATGGGAGTAAAATCTCACATTATTGTGAGGTTGTTTTTCTCATCTTCTGGAACGAAATAGGCATGCTTCCATCGCTTATATGGCTTGCAATCCATGCTGTAACCAGCAAGCCTTCAGGTGATTCCCATAAGCGCAGGGTGTCATTTCAAGTGATATGGAACTTATCAAAGTGAATAAAACACCTGCATAAGCGCCCCGTTGCTTGAAGCTGCGGCATTGTGTTGAGCATCGACCTCACGATAATGTACTGTTATGAAGGCAGTATAATAACTGAAAACTTCATTGATAGTCACGTCATAGAGAAACACTTTTTTATATGGCGTTCGGTACTCATATGGTACCCACGATATCAACCTTATACTTACAGTAAAAACGGCACACCTTCCATCATGCGCGGCTCCTCTCGTAGGAAGTTGTTACGCCTTCGTTGAGAGGACCGATCGATGGTGCCGCAAGAAACCGAGACCATCGTTGACGATCATCATGGAGACGTTGTCAAAGTGGACGATGCCTTCGGGCGCGCTGATCTCGGCCAGGTAATGGGTGGTAACCTCTCAAGGGTGTCCCGATTGGAACGCTTGAGCTCGAAACCGTCCTTGCCGTCTATGTTGCTAATCGTGATGAAAATAGTGTCGCTGTTGTCCTCGTTGGTGGCAATGATGTTGATAGTACCCGCATCACGGTCCAGTCGTGCTCGCGGATGGTGAAACCTTGCCTTGCAAGAAGCGCGTCAACTGCATTGTGTGCCCATTTTTGCATCTTGTCATTTTCGAGCGCACTCATGATCCGACCTACTATAGCCCGTCCCTGTGACGTGCCTTGTGGCTTGGAGGCCACCGAGGGCCACGGTGGCGTTAGGGAGGAAGCGAAAGCACGCCGCTAGTTTCTCGATAGCGCTTCAGCGCGGTTGTTTTGCTCTTGGCTCAGGAAACATTCAGGAAAAGAAATCACGAAAGGATCGCCTTGGCACGGTGAAGTGGTTCTCGGCGAGCATCACGAGACCAAGAGCCGTCAGGGCTGGAGCGGTGGCAGAGGACGGATATGCACAGAGAAGGCAAGAACAAAGAAATTAATGCTTGAACAGTTTTCTATTTTGAATAAGGATCAACGCATCCACTTGTGCAGTAGACGTTTTTCTGGCTGGCAAACTTGGTATAATAGTAGCATAAGGAAGAAAAGGAGAAACGGTGACCGTTGAGCTTTTAAATGACAATGCTTTGAAGTATTATCAACACTGGGAAACCCCTGATGTAATAATATCGGACGGAGCTTATGGAGTGGGCGGATTTGAAGGTGACCCCTACTCTCCCCAAGAACTCTCCTCTTGGTATCAGCCTCATGTCCAAGCTTGGACGAAGTATTCCAAGCCATCGACTTCCCTTTGGTTTTGGAACACAGAAATTGGCTGGGCAAATATTCACCCTCTTCTTGAAGCAAATGGCTGGGAATATGTTGAGTCAATAGTCTGGGATAAAGGTCTTTCTCATATTGCTGGAAATGTTAATTCGAGAACGATTAGGCAGTTCCCAATAGCTACTGAAGTGTCAGTTCTGTATCGAAAAAGGTTGATTTTCCCGGGCGATGACGGATCATCTCAAACTGTAAAACAATGGCTTCGTTCTAAATGGCAGCGAAGTGGGCTTCCGCTGAACAGGGCAAATGAAGCATGCTGTACAAAGAATGCCGCAACGAGGAAATATCTCACACAAGACTATCTCTGGTATTGGCCTTCGGGCGAAGCAGTAGAAAGAATGGCTAGATATACGAAGAAGTACGGTCGAGAGAGCGATGTCCCGTATTTTGTTTAGACGGGAAAACCGCTGTAACTGCACAAATGTGGGACGATCTCCGCGCAACTTGGAACCACGAACATGGATATACGAATGTTTGGAGAAAAGGACAGCTCTCCGGTTCTGAACGCATAAGAAAAACCGGGGTGGGCGAAGGGGCTTTAACCGCTGCGCATCTCAATCAAAAACCATTAGAGTTTATGGAATTGCAAATTGCGTCAACAACGAATCCTGGAGATGTTGTCTGGGAGCCTTTCGGAGGACTTGGCTCTGCGGCTGTAGCCTCAGTATTACTCAATAGATCAGTCTTCTATTCAGAGGTAAATTTAAACTATTACTCTATTGCTCGCAAACGCTGCGAAGATGCTCTTGGGTCTGTATCATTAAAGGAAGTGGGCTAGCCATGATACTTGACAGAATTGAGGAAGCTCCACAAAGAACGACACTTCCCGATGGCAAGAAAAAGCTGCTGTACGAAAGAGTAACTGCTGCGCTATCGACAATTCAAGTTGCATTTTAATCGCCCATTAATATCGAAGGCATTGATGCAACCGATTTGTTCTCTATGAACACACTGCTAGGAAGCGCAATTGAGGTTCAGACCGTTGAGACTTTGAGAACCATGCGATCACACTGGGATCCAGATGGAGATTGGTCAGAGTACGACTTTCTTCGTTTTCCACAATCTTTCCCAGATGTGCGATTAGTTAGATGCGATGAACCGGACGAAGCGCCTGCTATTGGGATTGAATTGAAGAGTTGGTATCTGCTATCGAAAGAAGCAGAACCCTCATTCCGATATCGAACCACTGCTGCTGCATGCGCTCCATGTGATTTGTTTGCTGTTGTGCCATGGTCACTCAGCAATGTCCTGAGTGGAACCCCCGTTGTTCATAGCCCTTTTATTGAGCAGGCATTATTTGTTTCGCAGATGCGGAACTACTATTGGCTCAACACTCGCGTAAGCGGGAATCCACAAGAGAAGGACAGGATAGAAATTCCGGAAGACATAACTCCTTATCCTCGGGCAAATTCTATTATCACTGATAAGCCTGTTCAGGATAGTGGCGGTAATTTTGGTCGAATCGGAAGGGTTCATTCTCTTGTCGGTGATTGGACAACCCAGTGTCTTAGAATCAGCCTTGCCGGAATACCAGCGGTTGATTAGATACGGTTTTTGCGAGCACACACAGAGTCTCAAACTGCCTTCAATGCTGATATTGATTTTTATGGCATTTCTCTATCGGAAGTCGAAAATACCGCCTATTCGATGATTGATTTCTGCGAAATCCTTCATCACGCGGAGAAGGATTGAGCTTTTTCGTTTCAGGAAAACATACGAACCTCATCTACGGTGCCAATCAAACTGAGTTTGAGTTTGCTCCAGAACATGACCGGCATCGCTGCTGCGGTAGTCGAGCAGATAGGTGCGAGTCCCCAGATCGACGATATTGAGTAATAACCTATCGCGGTACTGCAGTCAGCAAACCTTGGTACTGCGAGGTGCCGGCCGAGCTAGTTCGGCTTATCACTGATCCGTCTTCTGCCAAACCTCACATTGTCCTCTGATTCGGTAAATGAGGGCGATTTCCAAGCCACCTGCAATTATTCCCACATGTGAAGCTGGGAATAATCAAGCCTATGAAGTGCGTTACCCCGGCAAGGATGCAATTATTCCTTTTCCTCCGAATCAATGGCTGATTCGGAGATGGTTCGTATCGAGCGGTACGAAACGGACGAGGTAACACGAGATGAAATCACGTCGAACCAAATGGACAAGCACTGCAGTTGAGTGGGAGTAGGATTTTGAGACGCACCGCGATGCATTGCGTCTCAATGAGTTCCAGCGGTTCGATTTGAAAACTAGCCTGTTTCGGACAATTTTGGGCCAACCCTCTGAATGCATCACTGCCAAACTCCCTAACATCATATCGCCGAACACCCGAACCATATGCAGGATCCTTCCGCGCGAGAGCAGAGCATGATGCTCGCCAAGGCGAACACCGACAGGTTTCTCTCCGGGAAGACACCGATACTCATTGAAAAATGGCAGATCATTCCCTTTATATAAGACACTGAGTATTCGAATGTGTAGCCACTGTGATTATTGGGTTTGGTTACCGGGGTTATCGGGAAATGGCACCGGTAATATTCCTAGTGGTTACCATCAGCTCTTTTGAATCTTCCTACTGAATCAGTTCCGTATCCAGCTTCGCACGCATTACACTGCATTTGGACTTCTCCAGCTCTCATTGACACATCCATCTAAACACGGAATTGGAGAGGTACTCTGTCATTGACACGAAGTATCGAACGATTGGTCCCTCAAAACCACGCCATAGTCTCCCTCGATAACTGAGACGGTCTCGCATGATCGATCAGGACCGTGGCATGCCGTATCCGACACCGATATAGGTCTGGATGTAGACGGGTGCATGCGGATCCACCTCAATCTTCCGGCGGAGTGCGGTGACCGCCACCCTGAGCGACGCGATATCGCTCTTGAGAGAACTGTCCCAGACGTTCTTCAGAATCATCGAGTAGGTCAGCACCCTTCCCGCATTGCTTGTCAGCGTGACGAGAAGACGGAATTCCGTCGGAGTCAGATGCACCGGCTGTCCTTCAACCTGGACACTATGTGCGTCAAGGTCGATGGACAGACCGCCGTTCCTCAGGATACCCGAAGGTATGTTCTTGACTGATTCCAGATAGTCAAGCCTCCGGAACGTTCCGCGAAGCCGAGCGAGTAGTTCGTCGACCGAGAAGGGTTTCGTGAGATAGTCGTCTGCGCCGATATCAAGCGCCGCAATCTTCTCATCACCTGCAGTCCGCGCACTGATGACGATTATCGGGACAGATGACCAGGTACGGACGTTTTTGATGATCTCGACCCCATCGATATCTGGAAGACCCAGGTCAAGCAGGACAACATCCGCGCCCTGGACCGACAGGAGGGAGAGCGCAGCGGTGCCGTTGCGCGCGATAGTGCAATGGTACCCTTGGATCTCGAGCGCGGTCTCGATGAGGTCTCTGACAGAATGATCATCCTCTACTATCAGGACCTGATAATCAACCATGGGGATCATCCTTCACGCGATTCAAGGTGAACGAGAACACTGAGCCGGTCGGCACGTTGTCCTCAACCCATATCTTCCCTCCATGCGCTTCGACTATCGTCTTGCACAGGTACAGGCCGAGCCCCATCCCCCTCTTTCCATCGGAGCATGAGTCCGCATGGAAGAGGCCAAAGATATCCCGTTTCTCCTCATCACCGATTCCGGGACCGTCATCGGAAACGGAGACCGTCACCTGATCCCCTGTCTTTTCGGCAGACACCATGATATGCGAGCCGATCTGCGTGTATTTCACCGCGTTGTTCACGAGGTTGACGATGACCTGTACGATCAACTGCGCATCCGCCCATACTATGAGATCATCCCCCATGGGACCGGTCTCGATTGCGTGATCCCCACCACGCCGGTCGACATGTTTCAAGGCTTCGGAGATCATATCGGCGACCTCCTCTGGCAACAGGTCGATATGCGGCTTGCCGTCAAGACCCTTACCTTCCAGACGGGTCATCACGAGCAGATTCTCGACGAGACCCGTGAGCCACGTGGAGTCATCGCGTATGGAGAGATACAGCCTCTCACACTGTTCCGGACTCAGGTCACCGGAGTTCTTCAACAAAATGTCCGCATCGCCGGAGATCGCCGTGAGCGGTGTCCTCAGATCATGCGATATGGACCTGAGAAGATCAGCCCGCAGCCCCTCGGCCTTCGCGCGGGCGGCAGCGACCAGCTCTCTACGACGCAGAGAGCTGCGCTCATAGGCAAGCCCGCACTCGTCGAGGATCGCCAGACAGAGGTTGTTCTGATCGGCGTCCAGATACTTCTTGTCCATGACCATGCCCAGTACACCGCATGTCGAGTCAGGTCCTCGGATCGCAAGATAGAGGCACTGCACGTCATTGAGCGTGCCCGTACCCGCCCCCGCGTGCTGCCCGTTCTTGCACACCCACTGGGCGACGGCACGCTCCTTCTCGGAAAGGTATCTCTCCAGCCCCTCGGTTCCGGCCATGTCGGCGGGAACCATCAGATGAAGGATGGATCCGTCGGCCGTCGACGGGTGGGACGAGACGGAGACCGGCACCTCGAGCACGCCGCCTTGGGATGCGCGGTTCGGTATGAAGATGCGCGGGCTTCCGATACTCCCATTCTTCACGGGATATGCGATCACGGGTCTCTCGACGAGCCGGGCAATCTGCTTTGCCCCCGTCGCGACCACCTCGTTATCGCCTGCCTGTTCCAGCAGGCGCATCGTGGAAAGCATCACGTCGGTCTGATAGGCCCTTCGCGCCGAGCGCGTCTTCTGCTTCTTCAGGCGCCCTGCCAAGGTGCTTGCGATGAGCGCCGCGGCGAGCATGGCGATGAACGTGACCGGATAGCTGCTTCCATAGGCGTAGAACGTAAAATAGGGCGCTGTGAAGAAGAAATTGTAGATGAGAACGCTCACGGCCGATGAGACGAGGCTGTACCAACGCTTGTCCGTCGTGACGGCTATCAGAAGAACGGCGATGACGTACGTCGTTATAATGGTATCTTGCGAGAGTCCTGCCCACTGGAACGCGAAACCCGCCAACGTGGCAAGAAAAAGGAACGCGAGCGTCTTTCCTATGTCGGGACCCGAGACAGATCGCCTGATCCGGTGTTTCTGGGCATGGCGAACAGGCGATCCCTTCTGCGCCACGATGAACACGTCGAGATCCGGTGCCACGGCGCGCATGCGGTCTGCGAACGAGAGTCCGAAGAACGGGATGCGACGATTCCCGACGTCCGCTCCCGCCACAACCTTCGTGACCGATGAATAGCGCGCGTACTCGATCGCCTGTTCGACAAGGTCGTCACCGGAGACGGTGTTGACACGTGCTCCCAGCTGCTCGGCGAGTTTCACGTTATCGCGCAGTTGAACGGATGCACCATCATCCGTATCCGCTTCTTCGAGCACAAGGGCGATGAGATCGGCTCGAAAAGCCATCGCCATGCGGGAGGCGAGGCGGATCGGCCGCTGACTGAGAGGAGAGGCGTTCACGCATACCATAACGTGCTCACCGTTGGAAGACCCACCATGCCGTCTGGTCTTGCGCAGCCGTTCGTTCATCTGGTCCGCAACCCGGCGCATCGCCATCTCGCGAAGGACAACGAGGTTGTCGATGACGAAGAAGTTCCCCATCGCGTGCCTCGTCTGGTCCTCACCGTAAACCTTGCCCTCGATGAACCTCTTCAGAAGATCGTCCGGCTCGATGTCGATGAGTTCGATGTTGTCCGATTCATCAAATATGTGGTCGGGCACGCGTTCTTGCATGAAGATCCCGGTGATCGACGCGACAGCATCGGCCATTCCCTCAAGATGTTGGACGTTCAGCGTGGTGTAGACATCGATGCCTGCTTCAAGAAGCTCCTCGACGTCCTGATATCGCTTCGCATGGCGACAGCCCTGAACGTTCGTATGGGCGAGTTCGTCTACAAGAACCAGTTCGGGCTTTCGCGCCAGAGCGCCATCAAGGTCGAATTCTCTGAGATCGACTCCGCGATACGGAACGGTCAGGGACGGGAGCGCCTCGAGCCCCTGTGCGAGTTGCATCGTCTGACGCCTCGCATGGGGCTCGAGATAACCGATGACGACATCGATATCCTTGCGCTTCGCCGCATGGGCTGCCTTGAGCATCGCATAGGTCTTGCCGACGCCCGCCGCATATCCGAAGAAGATCTTCAGCTTCCCCTTCGGATTACTGGCAGAGCCGTCCTCTTCGACCTCGGCAAGTGCCTCCTCAGACGTACTCCGCCAGTCATCCATGAGAAACCCCTCCTTCATCTATCCGTGAGCACAGGGTGCCTCGAAACGATGGCAATCATCATAGCAGTCCATCCAGCGCGAGATTGACCTTCAGGACGTTGACGGCAGGTTCGCCGATGAAGCCGAGGAACCGTCCGGTGGTGTATTTTGCGATGACTGCCCGTACGTCGTCCTCGCTGATACCCCGTACTCTGGCGATGCGGGCCACCTGGTATTCTGCCGCAGCGGGCGATATGTCTGGGTCGACCCCGCTGGCGGAGACCGTGACGAGATCGTCAGGGATATCCGCCGTGTTGTCCGGATCAAGCTCGTGTAGCAGCGCGACTTGATCCTCGACGGCTTCCTCCTCATCTTCCGATGTCGGCGACAGGTTCGTAACGCTACCGCTTGAGGTGGTCGGACGCCCGATCAGGTACTGCGCCGACGTGAAATCCTGCGCGATAAGGTCGGAGCCGTAGCTCACCGTGGAGTCGTCCGCGAGCGTGACCGTCTCGACGCTCCCGTTCGCCTGTGCGGGAAATATCAGCTGCGCCACGCCCGTGACCGCCGCCGTGTAGATCACGCCACAGAGGACGGTCATAACGAGGAAGCATACCAAGAGCGGCCTCAGCATCTTCTTCCCCGCCTTTGTCTCCGTCTTGTTTTCCATCTCGCTCGCCTTACCTTACACCGAATACGGTCAGCAGCATATCGATCAGCTTGATCCCGATGAACGGTGCCGCAAGGCCGCCGAGACCGTAGATCAGGAGATTCCGTTTCAGAAGCATCCCTGAGGAGACCTCACGATACTTCACACCCTTGAGCGCCAGCGGTATGAGAGCGACGATGATGAGCGCGTTGAAGATGACCGCCGAGAGGATCGCCGTCGTGGTGCTGGTCAGATGCATGAAGTTCAGGGCCATCAGCTGGGGATATATGGCGAAGAACAGCACCGGGATGATCGCGAAGTACTTGGCAACGTCGTTCGCGATGCTGAAGGTGGTGAGGGATCCCCTCGTCATCAGAAGCTGTTTGCCGATGCGCACGATGTCGATAAGTTTGGTCGGGCTGGAGTCCAGGTCCACCATGTTGCCCGCTTCCTTCGCAGCCTGCGTGCCGCTATTCATCGCGACAGCGACATCGGCCTGTGCGAGTGCCGGAGCATCGTTGGTGCCGTCTCCTGTCATGGCGACCAGATGGCCTTTCTCCTGATAATCACGGATGAGCGACAGCTTCGTGTCCGGTGTTGCCTGCGCCAAGAAATCGTCCACACCTGCCTCCGCGGCGATGGCCGCGGCAGTTATCGGGTTGTCCCCCGTGATCATAACGGTACGGATACCCATCTTGCGCAGATCATCGAAGCGTTCCTTCACACCGTTTTTCACGATATCTTTCAAACTGATAACACCGAGTACTTTGTTGTTCTTTTCCACCACGAGCGGGGTGGCACCCGCCTGGGCAACGTGCTCCACAATCGCCTCGCACCCATCGGGATACTCGCCGCTCTGCGCCTGCACGAATTCCTTTATAGCATCGGCGGCACCTTTCCTGATCTTGCTGCCCTCGTAGTCGATGCCGCTCATCCGCGTCCGAGCCGTGAACGGCACGAACGCTGCGTTCATCTGGGAGAACTCGCGACCGCGGATCCCGAAGCGCTCCTTCGCAAGGATCACGATGCTCCTCCCCTCGGCTGTCTCATCGGCGAGAGAGGAGAGCTGGGCCGCATTGGCCAGCTCCTCTTCCGTCACGCCCTCGACGGGAAGGAATTCGCTTGCCTGCCGGTTGCCCAGGGTGATGGTCCCGGTCTTGTCCAGCAGGAGCACGTCGACGTCGCCCGCCGCCTCGATGGCACGTCCGCTCATCGCCAGCACGTTTGCCTGATTCAGGCGGCTCATGCCCGCAATGCCGATGGAGGAGAGGAGCGCGCCGATCGTGGTCGGGGCAAGACAGACCAGAAGAACGATGACATTGGTGATGGATATCGCCGAGCCGGCCCCCGCCTGCGAGCTCGCGAACGCAGAGAAGGGAAGCAGGGTAGCCGAAACGACGAGGAAGACGATGGTGAGCGTGACTAGGAGGATCTGCAGGGCGATCTCGTTGGGCGTCTTCTTCCGAGATGCGCCCTCGACCATGGCAATCATCCGATCGAGAAAGCTGTTCCCCTCCTCGGCCGTCACCTGGACGACCAGCCAGTCGGACAAGAGCATTGTCCCGCCGGTGACGGCGCTCCTGTCGCCACCCGACTCGCGGATGACCGGAGCCGACTCGCCAGTGATCGCGCTCTCGTCGACCGAGGCCACACCGTTGATGACCTCACCGTCTATGGGAATCTGCTCCCCCGCCTTGACATAGACGACGTCACCTTTCTTCAGTGCCGAAGCCTGAACCTCGGTGAACCCGTCCACGTCATCGGGAGAGCTCAGCTTCCGTGCGCTCGCGTCCCGGCGCGTTTTTCTGAGAGTATCCGCCTGTGCACGGCCACGTCCCTCGGCGATGGCTTCCGCGAAGTTCGCGAACAGTACCGTTAACCACAGGATGATGGCGACCGCGAGGACGTATCCCGCATTGTCCCCATCCTCGATGCCGAAGAAGGACAGGATGAAGAGAACGGTGGTCATGATGGCGCCTATGTAGACGACGAACATGACGGGGTTCTTGACCTGGACCTTCGGCGCGAGCTTCACGAAGGACTGCTGCGTCGAGTCCAGGATGATTTTTCTGTTAATGCTTTTCTCCATTGCAACCATCTCTCCTGTACTACAGGGTCGTGACGAAATCGGCGATCGGGCCGAGTGCGAGTGCCGGGAAGAAGCTCAACGCTCCGATGATGAGGACGATCACGATCAGGAAGCCGATGAACAGACCGTTGGTGGTCGACAGGGTTCCCTCGCTTGCAGCGACGATCTTCTTTTTTGCCACGTTTTCGCCAAGATATATGACCGCGACCATCGGGAGAAACCGGACGACGGCCATCTCGATTGCTCCGAGGACGTTCGTGAACGTGTTGTCCGCTGCATAACCGCCGAACGCGCTGCCGTTGTTGGCACCCATGGAGGTGAAGGCATACAGTATCTCCGAGAACCCGTGGGCTCCCGAGTTCGTCAACCATGACGTGATATCGGGGTTGAGGACGGCGGCGGCCGTGCAGAGGAGTATCGAAAGCACGGGCACGAGGATGACCACGCATACCATCTTCATGTCGAACGCCCCGACCTTCTTCCCCAGATACTCAGGCGTACGTCCTACCATAAGACCCGCGATGAATACGGCGAGCAGCACGAAGGCGAGCATCCCATACAGTCCACTGCCACAGCCACCGAAGACGATCTCGCCGAGTTGCATGAGAAAGAGGGGAACCAGCCCGGCGAGCGGGGTAAGACTGTCGAGCATGGCATTCACCGCCCCACACCCCGTTGCGGTGGTTGCCGTCGTCCAGAGAGCCGTGCTGCCGATGCCGTGGATGACTTCTTTGCCTTCCATGCTGGCCGAGGCGACGACCCCCTGGAAGCAGGGAGCGGTGCATAGTTCGAAAGCGGTCTCAGCCACGAGTGCGACAATGAGGAACACCATCATGACGACGTAGATGGTCCGACCCTGCTTGACATCCTTGACCGCCTTACCGAAGGAGACGCAGAGCGCCGCCGGGATCAGGAGCATGGCGAGACATTCCACGAAGTTGGAGAAGGACGAGGCGTTCTCGAACGGATAGGCCGAGTTCGCGCCGAAGAAGCCACCGCCGTTCGTACCAAGCTGCTTGATGGCGATCTGACTCGCCGCAGGCCCTACCGCGAGCGTCTGCGAGATTCCGCTTTCAAGCGTCGTCACATCTGGATAGGGACTGAAGGTCTGCACCACACCCTGGGAGACGAGCACGATCGCGATGATGAAGGATATCGGGATCAGTACATAGAGCGTCACCCGCGTGAGATCAACCCAGAAACTGCCGAGTGCCACTTTCTGCTTCAGGACGAAGCCTCTGACGAGGACGAACAAGACAGAGATTGCCACTGCGGCCGACATGAAGTTCTGCACGGTGAGCCCCAGGAACTGGGATAGATAGGAAAGCGTGGTCTCACCTGAATAGGCCTGCCAGTTCGTGTTGGTGACGAAGCTCACGGCCGTGTTGAGAGCCAGGTCCCAGCTCATGTCGCTCATACCTTCCGGATTGAAGGGCAGGTAACCCTGCAGCATCAATATGAGGAAGAGGAAGACGATGCAGACAGCGCTGAACGCAAGGACGGAGAAGGCATACCTCTTCGCTCTCATGTTCTCGTCACGGTCGACGCCCATGAGCCGGTAGATCCCGTTCTCAAGGGGGACAAGCGCGCGGGATATGAATACTTTCTGCTTGGTCATGACCTTGTAGATGTAGATACCCAACGGGATGGACAGCCCCACCAGGATGGCGATGAAGAACGCGTCCTCAGCGATGATATAGTTCATAGGTTCTCACCTCTGAACAGAACGTAGAACAGGTACATCAACAGGCCGAAACCGATGATGCCTGATATTGCTAGGACGACTTCCATACCATCCACTCCCTTCCAAACACGTTTCTTCGCATTCGACGCAGTGATTGCCGTACCGTAACAGGAAAGAGAGAGCGGAAATAGACCCGCTGTGACCTCGCGGCTTTTCCGGTCATCCTTACATGTCCTTCGACCATCGTCTTCGGACAACATAGCTAATTGCACATTAGAGCGGTATTAATATTCAGGAACGGAAAAGTGTGAGTCCTCTCTGACGAGATGATGCCCTGTTTCATCGAACACGTGTCCACCTCGTTTGACCCTTCCGATAAGATGCTCGCAGCAAGTCTCGTGTAAGAGGTTGAACAGACGCGGAACATCACCGTCTAATCCTGTCCCAGCCCATCCTGTCTCACCGCAGCTTTCGAAACACGTGACAGGGCTTCGAAAGCTAGATTCCGTGAATTGGCGAGTACTTTCATAGCTTTTGCTACGGCGGGGATGGGCGCAGACTCATTGTCCTGATGCTCCGACGACGGAAACGACACGTAAGAGAATACTTACACACTACCTATGAAAGAGTAGTGTTTTGTTACCTTTAATGCTATGATTCGTAAGTATGAAGTTCAGCGAGTACATATCAACGCATCATGTGTTCCTGACAGGGAGCCTTCTCAAGAACGCCGACTCCGAGATGGCGGCGAAGCAGCAGCTCAAACTGGCGCTTGCGTCGAATGCGGTCGAGAGAGTCCGCAGGGGGATGTACGCCTCGAACGCTGGAAGGTTCGAGGGCACCGGCGTTGACCCCTATGAGGTCGTGACCGCCCTCGACGCGGATGCCGTGCTCTCATACCATTCCGCCCTGGAGGCGCACGGCGTGGCCCATAACGTCGGGTTCGAGTGCCGTTTCAGGACGGATATTGCCAAAGCTCCGTTCACCTTCCATGATGTCAGGTACATTCCCCATGCCGCGAAGAGCGGGCTGGCGACCCAGAGGATCAGGGGCAGGGCATTCGGGAGCGTGCTCGTCACGAGCCGCGAGCAGACCTTCGTCGATTGTCTGAAGCATCCGGAGTGGTCGGGTGGCATCGAGGAGGTCGTTCGCTCGCTTTCGGCGATGCCCTACCTTGACACCGTGCGCGTCGCGGATCTGGCCATGGCCGAGAGCGCCTCGATGGCCGCCCGCGTTGGCTGGCTGCTCGAGGCGAAGGCCACGCGGTGGAAGGTGCAGGATGGCACGCTCGATCTGCTGCATGCCGCTTGTTCAGGGGTCGTGTCGAAGCTCGACAAGAGCTCCGATGCCGCCAGAGGGTGGTCGAAGGAATGGAACATGAGACTGCCCGAGGAGGATAAAGAGGTCCGATCATGGCTCTCGTGGACATGGACGGATTCCAGCCCAGAACCGTGGACAAGGTCGAGAGGCTGCTCGATCTGCTCGAGGAGATGGACCGCCATCCCGCTCTGCACGGCAGGCTCGCCATGCACGGGGGCACCGCCATCAACCTGTTCATGCTCGACATGCCAAGGCTTTCGGTCGACATAGACGTATCCTATATCGGATCGCCCGACCGCGAACGCATGCTTGCGGAAAGACCCGCCATCGAGGACGGGATAGAGGAAGTGGGGCGCGCTCTCGGCTACGATGTCTCGCCTGCCGATGGCGGGCATGCCGGCGGAACCTTCATGCTGCGTTATCGTGGGGACTGGGGCACCGATCATGTGAAGATCGACTGCATCTACATGAACCGCTCGCCGCTCATCGTCCCGACTCTGCGTCCATGTGCGATGCGGCCTGACGCAGAGGTCTTGATGTTCGACGATATCGAGCTCGCCGGAGGCAAGGTCAAGGCGTTCTTCGACCGCGTGAAGGTCCGCGACCTGTACGACATATCCAATCTCGGCAGGCACTTCGACGACGCTGGCGATGATGGGCTCGCTCATCAGTCGACGCTCTTCCATGCATCGCTTTCAGCCAGGTTTCCGCTGCCGTTCGAGGGAAGGTCCGAGAGATTCGCGGACAGGCAGCGGGAGCTCGACGATCAGCTCCTTCCCATGCTCAGAGATGCTGACGAGCATCCGACCCTGCAGGGCCTCATGTCGGATGCGGAGGAATTCATCACGCGCTACATTCTCCCGCGCACGGATGCCGAAGCCGAGTACCTGCATCTCTTCGCGGCTGGCGATTTTCGTCCCGAACTCGTCTTCTCAGACGAGGCAATTGCGGAAGCTGCGTCGAAAAGCCCCGAGGCACTGTGGAAACTGCAGAACCTGAGGAAGATGCAGGCATGAGTCTTGATTCGCGAAAGATGCCTACCTCCAAGCCACCTGCGATTATTCCCATGTGCAAAACCGGGAATAATCAAGTCTTTAAAGCACGTTTTCTCAGCAAGGGTGCAATTATTCTTTTCCGTCCGAATCAACGGGTGATTCGGAAGTGATTCGTATCGAGCGGCACGAGACGGACAAGGCAACACGAGATGAAATCATGCCGAGCCAGCTGGACAAGCACCGCAGTTGAGTGGGAATAAAACCAGTACGATAATGAACTGTATAATTTTCTGTTCTGGGACGTTTGATGGTGCTGTTTGATTCATTTCGATGAGATACCGTGAATGCCAGCCGTCGGGATATTGCAGTCACTAGAAAAGGCCTTCGAAGTCATTTCAAAGGCCTTTTCTATGCCGCTTTCTGCGGTCAAGACAACTCGTTACACTCTCATCGTTGACGAGCATGTATACGAACTCGTGCCGTCTTGGACCATGGTATTGGCTGCTTTATGAGCCTGCTCCAACCACTGAGGAGTAGTTTTCAATCGCCCAATCTCTGTCGACGAAGTATTCCCTGTCCTGTCCACCTCTGGGCTCGGAGCGCAATTCGTCATACGTTGCACGAGGAATTATTGTAGTCAGGATTTCGTCAGCAAGAATGACAAATTCCAGATCATCGTCACCCGCGACACGTTCGTAATATATAGGGAAACTTCCCATTTCATCAGCGCTTTCTGACGCCATGGCATCGATCATAAGCTTGAGAATCTCTATCGCCCGATCATCGAGGCGATCATGGAATATGCGAGCTTTCTCACGCAAGCTGTTGTGGCTGAAGACTATGCGGTACCTGCACTCGCAATCGTCCATATCTTTTTGAGGGAGGCATCCGTCAAGAATATCATCAAGATACGTTGCGGTTGCTTCAGCTTGGCTTTCATCGGGAACGTATTGCATCATGGCATGATTCTCCATGTCGTGATACAGGCATGAATAGCACAGCTCGGTTGTGTCTCCACACTTTGGACAGGTATAACCAAAAAGGTTACCGTACAGCAACTCGTTTGCTTTGTCGGGACTAAGCATATTGTTTAACGACTGCCAGATGATGACCTCTTCATTATGGCCGCATTTCGGGCAAGTGATGGTCTCTTTCGCTGGTCTGGACATTTCTAGCCTTCCTTGCTCTTGTCTTGCTGGGTAGGCGAAGGGCTTGCCTTAATTAGCCCGCGTTGTTCCAACATGTAATCAATGAACGATTGCATCGTTCGCGCCCTGTCGATAATCATGTCGCTCGTGGGATTCTCGTCCTCGACGGTTTTGTCGTCGAGGTATCCGTCCACGGCCTTCCTAAATTCGAGCGAATGTCTGGTCATGAATAGATCGAAGTCATCGAGCTCTAGATACAGCATCACGCCACACTCCCCATGGTCTAGCTCTTGAGCATGGACGCGCCGTGCCGTTCGTTCTTCGGCTCGTCAAGCCATTCAGGTCTCATCTCTGGGTACCCCTCCCTGAGTACTGCCTTAAGAACCTCCAGGCCATCCTCGATAGCCCAATCAAAGGTCTCGTCCTCGCACGCTTTTCGCACGAGGTTCCTGAGCTTGGAAGTGCTCTCGTAACGTGTTTCGTCCATGATGAGGACAAAAACACGTTGGACAATCTCCATGAGGGGCGTTTCGGTGTCGATGACTCGAGCCGCATCCACGAGACCTCGAACATAGCCGATTGCCTCCGCGACGTCATAGAATCGATCGGGAATGCTGATAGTCTCCTGCCGCACCTTCTGGCTTCCGCGCTCGTGCAAGGAATCAAGGATGGAGGCTGTGAGCTTGTCGAGGCCGTCCTTCCTTGGACTATGGCCGTCCTTGCGAACGATTTTCCCATCGATGGATTCGACTGTCGCGCCGCACCGAAGGCAAGTCGCCTTGAGGTCGCGGTCGTCTGCGCCGCAGATACCCGGGAGCACCTCGTACGCAAAGTTCCAGCCTCTTGGTCCGCGAGGATATTTCCCGTGACATTCCGCATGCTCTGATTGGAACTCAGCCAAGGCGTTTCTCTCGTCATCGGTGAGATAGAGCTCGTGTTTCTCTTGGACGGGGACCTCGTCGTTTAGACTCCATCGGTAAACCGTCTCGCCGTCCTTGTTTATCCAGGCGTTGCGGAGGAGGTCCTGCCCCTTCAGTTCCTCGACCTTTGCATCGAAGTACGATTGCATCTCCTCGTATGTCTCAAAAGTGCGCTCTTCTGTCCGGGCGCCGTTGTTCCAAGATGTAAAGCATGAACCAATCGAGCGTTCCATTCCAAGGTCGCTGAAACCGTAGATGTAGCCTTTCCATTTCTTGCCCTCAATCGGTCCTGTTACCATCACGTTCTTGCCTTCGGGCATGAAGGATATGAAGTACGCAGGGCTCTCGGGGTCATCGAACCAGATGCGACCGCACTTCTCGCATTGGTAGATCGTCTGCTCGTAGTCCAGAGGATCCAAAAGATTCCCGAGTGCCTGTCCGCGTCCCCTGCGTTCCCACGCTTCCCAGTAGTCTTCGAGATCGACGTCAGCTACAACGCGGGCGGCGTAAGGCAAGTTGTCCGACGTATTCGAAATACTGTGACCACATTTGCACAGGAAGTGCATCATAGCCCCTTCCATCTTGGATTGTCACGACAAATCATCCCACACGCAGGGGACATCAATTGTCCCTTAGATGGGACAGAAAGAAGACTTACTCAGATGAATAGGACAGCCGCGCGCGAATGTTTAGGATACTTCGAGAAAATGCTTTCTTTGAAATACTCGAGGAAGGCAAGCATTACCTGCGGGTATCTTGAGGGCAAAGTTTCTAGATACGTCAGCGCGAACCAGATACGCAGCGCCAACATGTTTCAAATCAATCATCACGAATTTCGTAGAGTAGGAATAGTTGCATTCGTTGATACAGTTAGCCAAATTTCAACAGTGTTGACTGAGTTGAATCCATTTCGCTCAGCTAACGACGCTTTTGCACGATTAATTACTCAATGAGTTATGCGTTGCAAAAGTACTAAAATATGCTACTATTGCAACATGAAACAGCGAACGGATAACATTGCGCTCATAAGAGAGCTCGCCGCCTCCGAAGACGGAGTTTTCACCTCCGCTCTTGCCCAGTCATACGGCATCTCGAAGCACGCCCTCTCCCATGCGGCAAAAACGGGACTCATCGAAAGAATCGCCCACGGCGCCTACCGTATGAGCTCCTCCATGGACGATGGCTTCGACTCCCTTCGAGGACTCTACAAGCTGACCAGCCCATCCAAGTGGACCCACGAAAGAATACGGGACTTCGATGGCATCGCGGTGACGGGTGCCACTGCGATGCATATGCATGGCATCGGCGACCTTCAATCCTCGCCCTACGTTATGGCGGTGCCCAAGCGCTACAACAGCCGAAACTCAGGTATCCATTATGCCGTGATAGCCCTGCAATCGGAGGATGTAGCCTGGTCCTTCGGCATTCCTGTGACAACCCTCGAAACGACGCTTGCGAACCTCATTACAACCCATGAAGACCCGTCCCTCGTCGCGGATTGTTTCATCGACGCCGTCAGGAAGTACGGGTCGACCACCTTCAACGCGAACACCCTGAGGCAAAAGATCGGAGACCAACTTTACGAAACGCTGATGAAAGATGCGGCTGACGCCCTTTCCGAAGGTCATCGCATCATCCCAATCGACGACGAGGGTCATCTGGCAATTGTCGATGAAAAAGCGGTCAGGCCATGAAATACTCAACCTGAGTACCAACAAAGCGCTAACTGAGTGAACAGGGGTTAACTGATGTTCGCTGGGTAAACCTCAGTCACCCTCATCATCAAAATCCGCCATTGAGTGGGAGTAACTTACGTCCATATATTGTCCAACAAATGGTTAGTTTACGTCCTTAGTTGAGCCATTAATCGGTTATACTAAGGACGTAACCTTTCTGGAGGTGGACTATGGATAGATTCCTCATGTCGGATCTGATTGCTTGGAAGGATTCCCAGAGAAGAAAGCCCCTCATCCTCAACGGCGCGAGGCAAGTCGGCAAGACATGGTTGCTGAGGGAATTCGGCGCACGGGAGTTCGAGAACGTAGCGTACGTGAACTTCGACAACAACGAGCGCCTCATCGGGCAGTTCGACCACGGCTACGACATCGACCGCCTCCTCCTCGCGTTACAGGCGGAGGCCCGTCAGCCGATAACACCCGGCAAAACGCTCGTGATACTGGACGAGATCCAGGAGTGCCCGAAGGCCATCACTTCGCTGAAATACTTCTGCGAGGACGCCCGGGAGCTCGCCGTCACCGCAGCCGGGTCGCTTCTCGGCCTCGCCGTCCACTCCGGAACCGGTTTCCCGGTCGGGAAGGTGAACATGCTCGACCTCCACCCCATGAGCTTTTTCGAGTTCCTCGAAGCCAAGGGCGAGCGATACCTTCGCGAGCTCGTCGATGGGGGCGACTGGCAGCTGATAGGCTCTTTCTCGTCCGAGCTCGAGTCCTTCCTGCGGGAGTACTGCTACGTGGGCGGGATGCCCGAGGTGGTCCAAACCCATTTGCGGGACGCCGACCTCGGGAAAACCCGGAAGCTGCAGATGGAGATCATCGACTCGTACGAGAACGACATGTCCAAGCACCTCAGCCAGCACGACGCGGAGGGCGCCATAGCTGTGTGGCAGTCCCTGCCGAGGCACCTGGCAGAGGAGAACAAGCGGTTCGTCTTCGGACACGTCCGGGAGGGATCTCGCGCAAGAGAGTTCCATGCCGCGGTTACATGGCTCGTCAAGGCGGGTTTGGCCTGCAAGGTTCCGCGAGTCTCAAAGCCGGGAATCCCGCTCTCAGCCTATTCCGATGATTCGATCTTCAAGCTCTTCAGCCTCGACGTTGGGCTGCTGGGGGCGCTCGCCGACCTAGACTATGGGAGCATCATCGAAGGCAACCGCATCTTCACAGAGTTCAAGGGCGCCCTGACAGAACAGTTCGTCTGCCAGGAGCTCGTGGTAGCAGGTCTCACGCCGTATTACTGGTCGGCCGAGAACTCGCGCGGCGAGATAGACTTCCTCGTGCATTCAAAAGGCGCGATCTACCCCATCGAGGTGAAGGCGGAGGAGAACCTGCGTTCAAAGAGCCTTGCGGCATTCAACGCAAAATACGAGGGAATGAGTCCCCGCAGGTTCAGCCTGTCGGGCTTTCGCGACCAGGAATGGATGCGCAACGTACCGCTCTACGCTATTGGCAATCCCGGGAATTGGATCTGACGCTTGAGACCACGTTGTCGGCCGACGGTATCCCGCGGGCATTTTGAGGGCAATGTTTCTGATTCGTCAGCATAATCAGGATGGCGGCTACAGTCGGCAAGGACGATATCGGCACTTTCAGGATGCTCGAGAGTTTTAAAGACTACGAGGTGGGCTTTGGACATGTGGTTTGCCAGACGCCACAGCCGTATATGATAGCTCAGGATGTGCAGGCGGTACCGGTATGGGATATCTGAACGAAGGAACCAGCCAAATGAGGATCATAGAGTACGACGCCGCATACAGACAGCAGGTCATCGATTTGATTCTGCAAATCCAAAACGATGAGTTCCGGGTAGGGCTTTCCCTCGCCGAGCAACCCGATCTGCTCGACGTGCCATCGTATTACGAGAAGGACGGCGGCGCGTTTCTTCTTGCGCTTGCCGATGGCCAAGTTGTCGGCACTCTGGCTTTCATGAACTACGGAGCGGGCAATGCCGTTCTGAAGAAGTTCTTCGTTCGCGCAGACTACCGCGGCACGGGTGTTGGCTTTGCCCTGTATCAAGAGCTGATGCAGAGGATAGGCGAGGGAGAATACAAGCGCGTGCTGCTCGACACCCCCGCGGTGGCGACGAAGTCCCACCGCTTCTATGAGCGCCAGGGATTCAAGAGAGTTTCCAAGGAAGCTATCCCCTTCGATTACGTCTATCCGGACCGCAATAGCTATCTTTACCTACTCGAGCTGCATGGCGGCGCAATGCGTGAATGAATAAGTAGTATGCCGCATGGTACGTTGGATCGAGCATCGCATCATCAAGTATCTTGCAGTTCAACTTGCCAATATTCGACCTTCAATAGTGCGGCGGAAGAGTATTGTTACTCACGAATAGGCATTACCCTGCGGGCATTTTGAGGACAAAATTTCCGGATTCGTCGGCGTAGATCAGATGTACTACGACTTAGCAATACACGTAGTTCAGCTACACTGCAAATCAATTGCCATGAAATTCGTAGAGTGGGAATGACCGAGGGGATATAGCTTCCCCAACCGTTCTTTGCTCGGCCGGATTCCAAACTATTACCTTCCGCTGCTCTCATTCCGATGGAAAGCCCTAGAACGCGGCGATGACCTCGCCGATGAACTGGGTGTGTACAGCGCCGTCCAGGTAGTACTTGCCCATGACTTCGGCAGGAACGGCATCCGGATCCAAGGGCTGCGCGTAGATCTTGCGGCACACGATGGTGGTGTCGGCCTCCTCGTAGGTGTAGCCGTGCTCTATCGCCTTAGGCGTGAGTTTGGTGAGCGTCAGCTTGTCGCCGTCGCGCCCGGACTTGGTTCCCAGAATCTGCAGGTCGTTCTTGTACTCCGGCGGGAACAGGCTGATGACGAAGTAGTCGTTGCGCTCCAGGAATCCGTAGGTATAGCGGCTCGGATGCGCGTACGCCGTCACCACCGGTTTCCACCATAGGTTTCCGGCCTGGCCCCAGGCGATGGTCATCGTGTTGAAGTCGTCGCCTTCACCAACGGTGATGAGACCCCACCCGCTTGCGAGCCTGTCGACGATCTTCTCTAAAGCTTCCTTCGTTTCCATGTTCCGTATCCTTTCCTGATCGGTTACCGCTCGATGTCATAGTCGAGTTCTTTCACCACTTTTGCGGGGACGCCCGCAACCACACAGGCTGGCGGCACGTCGCCCGTCACCACGGCTCCCGGCTGGCATCCTCATGCCAGAATTATGCTGGCTCCGGGCGACGGTGTCAGTGTCGGATATTAATGAATGACAGGGCGATTTCTCAGGTATTGTCGGGGCGCATCGAGCTGGGCGATTTGTCGAAACGGGCGCGGAAGGCTTTGTAGAAGTTGCTCGCGTCTGCGTACCCCACCATCTGCGAGACCTCCTCCACGGAGAGCGTGGTCGAGGAGATGAGCAGCCTCGCGCGTTCCATGCGCTGCTCGGTCGCAATCTGGGTGAACGTGCGCCCCGTCTCGCGGCGCAGCATCCCCGAGAGGTAGTTCGGGTGGTAGCCGAAATGCTCCGCCAGGCCGGAAAGCGTCACCTCGCCCACATGGTCGCGCACGTAGGCGACAATCTCTTCTGCCGTTCGCGCTGCCTCGCCGCGGGGACGTTCGGTCCGGTACTCGCGGGCAATGTACATGATGAGCGCGAGCGCGAGCGGCTTCAGCAGCGGCTGCGTGTCCTCCCGCGCGTTGGCGTACTCGACGACCATCGTCTCGAGTATGCCGCGCACGGGGCCGTCGTCGCTGGGGCGTAGCAGCAGGAAATCGTTGGAGAACTGGTCACGCTCGGGGTCGACGAAGAAGCGAAGCAGGCGGTCATTCGTCGACACCACGGGTAGGAAGATCTGGAAGAACGCCTCGGACCGTATGTGCACGCCGATGATGATGCTACCGGGTTCAAGTTCGAGCAAGCCGTAGCCCGTGAAGGGCTGTCCCACGTAGATTTCTCCCTCGTGGACCGTGGTGGGGTGGTCCGGATCGTTCGAGAGCGTCTGGAAATCGCCACGGTACGCATAGTCCACGAAGAAGAAGTCCTGGTGATGATAGCGCTCGGGAAGAGCCGAGCCGCTTGGAATGGCAACCTGAATCTGCTCGTCTTCCGGCGCATACCATTTGAAGAAGGTCTCGCCGGGCTTCTTCGGCACATCGCGGTAGACCCAGCTGTATGCCGGGAATCGTCCCGCCAAGTCGGCGAACGCGGCATCTAGCTTCGATTTGTCCAAGGCCATTCCTCCTCGTTGCATTCTAGCTCATATGAAAACCCAATGATGATGGGGCTGATTCGGAAATGATTCGGATGGGATGGCACCAGACGGACGAGGTGGCACGTGATGGAACCATGAAGAATCACACAGACAAACGCAACAGTGAGTGGGAATAGAATGATTTCGCTATAAAGTAACACTATGTGATACATAGTAATATATATGCTATACTCCAATCAAATGATTGGAGGTATATATCATGTCTGATTCCACAATGGAAAACCTGAATGTGAAAATCGATGCTGAGGACAAGCGCCTTTTCTCGGAGTTCACCCATGAGATGGGGACGACTCCTTCAAACGCGGTCCGCATGTTCGTTCGCGCTTTCAATGAGTACCGAGGGTTCCCCTTCGACACCTCCCGACCCTATCGTCTGAGCGCGGAGGCTCTGCGGTCCTATGAGGAAGCCGATGCTGCTATCACGAACGGAACTGCCAAACGATATGAAACGTTCGGCGACATCCTGAGCGAGATCGACGACGAGATTGCAGCAGAGAGATAGCAAATGCTCGATATCGTCCAGACAACCTTGTTTAATAAGCAGCTTAAGAAATGCCGAAGACGCGGATTGGATTTCGATGAGTTCGGCAAGGTCGTCGGTCTGCTCCAACGGCAGCAGGAGCTGCCACCGCGCTACCACGACCATGCTCTTTCGGGCAATCGTGCAGGACTGCGTGATTGCCACATCAAACCCGATTGGGTTCTGATATATGAGGTTCGTGAGGCCGAGCTCGTCCTGCTGCTTGTTGAAACCGGCTCCCACTCAGATTTGAGCCTTTAGCAGCAGCTAGACTCCATCTTCAACCCGTGATTACCGATGCGGGCATCCTGCGGGCATAATTCCTGGATTCTGGATCGCCCTCGATCCCCTACCTCCGACCTCAATAAAAGCTACTTGCGCTACCGAAAAACATGTATAGTGGTGGCTAGGGGCATAGGTGTTTTTCAGACAGGGCTGGTTGCAATGATCATCGGGCCAATCTGGAAGCGGACAAAACTTGCCATATCACCTGGGGCTCGATGCATTTCTGATGCTTGTTGAGAGGTGGGTAAGGGCGATGAACAGGGGAACAAAGGGTATTCGATCGTTGATCAGCGTTATCATCTCGATCGCCATGGTATCGGCCATCACGACTCCGAACCTGGCATATGCGCAGGAAATCGATTCGACTCAATCCTCCGCGACGTCAATGTCTTCAACGCAGGCATCTGCAACGCAGGAGTCAGCAGCACAGGAGTTTTCAACACAGACGTCTGCGGCACCCGTGGAGACTACCGGCACGGTCGCGCAGGTTGAAGATGGCGACACCGCTGCTACGCAGATTCCGGCGGACGCCACGGCTACGGCATCAACGAGCGCGACAACGGCAGATGCCGACTCGACGCTCTCAACCACGGCGACTGATAAGACCTCCGACACAGCTGCCGCTGATGCGACAG
>Ga0163159_1000906_pt1 | contig 31541 bp, 34 predicted proteins | sample BioMet9_FD_108702 | JGI IMG/M metagenome (GOLD analysis project Ga0163159, IMG submission 108702) | Microbial communities from bioreactor (seeded with sewage sludge) at Lawrence Berkeley National Lab, California, USA - Biofuel... | ecosystem: Engineered > Bioreactor > Anaerobic > Unclassified ... | reverse complement strand
TGATTCCCTGAGTGTCATGTTTTTTCCTCCGGCTGATTGCGGACTTTTCCGCATTTTTGTTATCTTGTTGCATTTTAAAGTCGGATTATGGAAATGTCAAGCCAGCGTTCTATGCATAAAGCGCAGCAGCTTTTTCTTTTGCTGCCATGTTCAGTTCCTGAAGCGTTGTCTTTGGCCCGATGATGCCGTTTAAAAAGGCGGAGACATCCGGCTTCAGGAGAAATTCAACGCGATCTTCTGATACGACAATCCGATCCAGCAGAAGCTCCAGCTCATCCTTGGATGGAATCTGTTTTTTCATTGTTTCCTGGAATACGTCCATGGCGGTTTGTGCAGCCCGGCTGCAGCGGATCCAGGCATTGCGCTGCGTGTACTGCTCCCCCAGCTTTTTTGACAGGAGTACGATATTATCGGCGGCAGACTGGGCAAGCAGATCAATTGTTTCAGAAATAACAGCGCTCTCTGCCGAACCATCCGGATTTTCGTTTCGAATATTCTGCAGCATCAGTAATTTCAGTTCCCGTTTTGCGGTGCTGCGTGCGCGGAGAAGATCCTGAATCGCCCTGTCGGCGTCAGCGACACGTTCTTTTGCAGTGGACAGGAATGCTTGCGTTTGCTCAATGCCCACCTGAGAGGCACGCCAGGTCTCCTGTAGGTAACTCATCAGCAGACGATTGATGCGGTCGGTTCGTATGTGGTGTGCAGAGCAGCCCCTTGTTCCGCAGCGGTGATAGGTACCGCAGGTATAGGCCGGAGCAAGATCGCGGCGGGAAACGGCAAACATGGGAGAGCCGCAATCACCGCAGTAAAGAAATCCGGAATACAGATGATCGTATTTCTTTTGTCCGCGATAGTGAAACTCAGCCCGTTTTTGTAGAAGAGATTTTGCAAGAATATAGGTTCGGTAGTCAACAATCGGGTCATGATGGTTGACGATGACCTGCGGCGACTGGTCTCCGGTCCCCTGTTCCCCGATTTTTTCCTGCCGGTAGGTCCCCAGGTAAAAATCCATCTTCAAAATGCGTTCCACAGAAGATATGCTCCAATTGACTTTTTCGGCAGGCGGTGTGTTCTGACAGCCATTTTTCCGGGCTTTTGGTGCGGAAGAATATGTCTCATTCATGTATTCCGCTATTTTTTTATAGCCCCATCCTTTGATGTACAGTTTGAAAATTTCCCGGATTGCTGAAGCGGCGGGTTCATCAACGCGAATGTCCATGGTATCATAGTCGCTCAGATAATAGCCATGCGGTAGCTTGGGTGTTCTCCCACTATTTCTCACCAAAGCCCACGGTTTCCTTGTTTCCATGCAATCACCTCTTCAAGTTTTTTGGATGACGAATACAACTTCAATGAACATATAATCTATTATAGACAAATATAATAATTTTTCAATACCACAGATTCCGCACAGAAAAAGAAAAAAGAGGCTGCTGCAAAATGACCTTTTGCAGCAGCCCCTCAGACGAATTTCAGGTAAATTAAAAACAGAAGATCAATACAGGAACATCGCATCTCCGAAGCTGAAAAAGCGATAGCGTTCCTGAACGGCAATCCGATAGGCGTTCAGAATATGTTCCCGACCGGCAAATGCGGACACCAGCATGACAAGTGTGCTTTCCGGCAGATGAAAATTGGTTATCAGTGCATCCATCGCCTTAAAGCGATAGCCGGGATAGATGAAAATTTCTGTCCATGCAGAGCTTTCTCTGAAATGTCCTGTTTCGTCAGCCAGGGATTCCAGGGTGCGGCACGACGTCGTGCCGACACAGATGATCCGGCCGCCATGATCCCGCGCCTGATTGATGGTGTCGGCAGTTTCCTGAGACATCATACAGAACTCTGAATGCATATGGTGTTCGGCTACCTCTTCAGCTTTAACGGGCCGGAACGTGCCAAGACCGACATGCAGCGTGACATAGGCAAGGGAAACCCCCTTGGCCTGAATTTTATCCAGGAGTTCGGTTGTAAAATGCAGTCCAGCCGTCGGCGCGGCGGCAGAGCCGTTTATTTTGGAATAGACGGTCTGATAACGCTCTCCATCCTCCAACTCTTGTTTGATATACGGCGGAAGAGGCATTTTTCCCAATCGTTCCAAAACCTCCAGAAAGATGCCTTCGTAATGGAATTGAACAAGCTTATTGCCGTCCTCACGTTCCCCGACGACCGCAGCTGTCAGTTCTCCCTCACCAAACGAGAGCTCAGTGCCGGTATGTGTTTTTCGTCCCGGCTTTGTGAGGCACTCCCAGACACCGTCGCCTTTGTCCTTGAGCAGCAACACCTCCACCGCGCCGCCGGACGGTACGCGATGACCCAGAAGCCGCGCGGGAAGCACACGGGAGTTGTTTAGCACAAGACAGTCGCCGGGATTGAGAAAATCGACAATCTCATAAAAATGATGATGGGCGACCTCACCGGTTTTCCGGTTCATCGTCATGAGCCTTGAGGCATCACGGTGCTCCAGCGGCGTCTGCGCGATCAGCTCTTCCGGCAGATCATAGTAAAAGTCATGGGTTTTCAACAAGTATTTCCCCTTTTTGCGATAAATTTTATGAATAGATTCACATTGACAGCTTCCGCCGCATATGTTATGATGAAGCCAATCACTTCTGCGGACATATGACCGCGTACAGCGCACACTTTCCTCCAAAGCTGATTTATTATAAACCATTTGGAGAATACATTCAACCGGAACTTTCCATCGGCTGCACGGGGCAAGTCTTTGACGGACGGTGGCAAATATCAAAAACAGAATGGAGCGAACAACATGGAAAAGTACAAAGTTGGCATTATCGGAGCAACCGGAATGGTCGGACAGAGATTCGTCCTGCTGACTGCAAATCACCCCTGGTTCGAAACCGTCGTTTTGGCCGCCAGCTCTCACAGCGCCGGAAAGACCTATCGTGAAGCCCTTGGAGATAAGTGGCACATGACGGATCCCGTCCCGGAGAAAGCTGCCGATATGATTGTCATGGATGCGGAAAACGACGCGGAGAAGATTGCCCGGATGGTTGACTTTGTGTTTTGCGCCGTCAACATGAAGAAAGACGAGATCAAGGTGCTGGAAGAACGGTATGCCCGTCTGGAATGCCCGGTGGTGTCAAACAACTCGGCGCATCGCATGACAAAAGACGTCCCTATGGTCGTTCCGGAGATCAATCCGGAACATATCCGGATCATTGATTCCCAGAGGAAGCGTCTCGGTACAAAGCGCGGATTTATTGCAGTCAAGTCAAATTGCAGTTTGCAGAGCTATGTCCCCGCGCTGCATCCGCTCATGAAATTTGGACTCGATCGCGCGCTTGTCTGTACCTATCAGGCTATTTCCGGCGCAGGCAAGACATTTGAAACCTGGCCTGAGATGATTGACAATGTAATCCCCTATATCGGCGGAGAGGAAGAGAAATCCGAACAGGAGCCCATGAAGCTTTGGGGCAAGATTGTCGGCGATGAAATCGTGCCTGCAAAAGAACCGTCCATCACAGCCCAATGCCTGCGCGTACCCTGCTCGGATGGCCATATGGCGGCCTGTTTTATGAAATTCAAGAATGAAAAACCCTCCATTGAACAGATCAAGGAATGTTGGAGAAATTATTCCGGCCGTGCGCAGGAACTCAACCTGCCTTCCGCGCCAAAACAGTTCCTGCATTATTTTGAAGAGGCCGACCGTCCGCAGACGAAACTGGACCGGATGCTCGAAAACGGTATGGCGGTATCCATCGGACGTCTGCGCGAGGACACCCAGTATGATTATAAATTTGTCTGTCTGTCTCATAATACCTTGCGCGGTGCTGCCGGCGGTGCGGTTTTGCTGGCCGAATTGCTCTGCGCGGAAGGATATATCACCAGAAGGTAATTCTTGAATAAGGAGTGGATCGGATGAAAAAAGCCGTATTTGAAGGAGCGGCAACCGCTCTGGTAACGCCCTTCAAAAATGGTACAGTCGATTATCAGACCCTGGAAAGATTACTGGATTTTCAGATCGAAAACGGCATCCAGACCATCGTCATCTGCGGCACTACCGGGGAGTCCGCGGCGATGAGCATGCAGGAGCAGCTGGAAACCATTGCTCATTCCATTCGATACGCTGCCGGCCGATGCAAAATCATTGCCGGTACGGGAAGCAACAATACGGCTCATTGTCTTGAAATGAGTCGTATTGCCGCGTCCGTCGGAGCTGCAGCGCTCCTGATTGTGACGCCTTACTACAATAAGTGTACGCAGGCCGGATTGGTGCAGCACTATACGATGATAGCCGACCGTGTCAGTGCTCCGGTCATCGTCTATAATGTACCCGGAAGGACCGGACTCGATGTATCGGTGGAGACCTGCCGCATCCTGAGTGAGCATCCAAACATCAACGGCATCAAGGAAGCCAGCGGCAGTCTCGCCAAAGCAGCGCGGATTCTCAGCGCCTGCGGGGATTCGCTCCATGTCTGGTCAGGAAATGACGACATCGCTGTTCCGATGATGTCGATCGGAGCCCGGGGGTTAATTTCTGTTTTGTCAAACATTCGGCCAAAAGAGACAGCCGAAATGATCTGTGCCTGTTTGAACGGTGATTATCTGTTCGCCGGGAAGAGACAGGTGGCAATGACGCCGCTTATTGATGCCTTGTTTAGCGAGGTCAACCCGATCCCGGTAAAAAGGGCGATGGAACTCATTGGCCTGGATGCCGGTGAACCCCGTCCTCCGCTGACGCCGCTGACGGAGGAACATACGGCACATCTGAAAACGCTTCTGAATTAAGGAACAAAACGCCGCCAGCGAATGCTGGCGGCGTTTTATTGACTGCCTCTCGACCTCTTATAAAAATGACTGCCAATGCTGCTGAAGCTGTCCGGAAATCTGGCCATATCGATAAGAAGAAATCTGGCAATTGAATATGGCCAGAAAAACAGTATGCTGTAAGAAAAGAGGAGGGATGAGCATGAGACACAACAAACTGCAGAAGCTCACCTTGTCTGCGCTTTTTGCCGCACTCATCTATGTGGCCACAAATATAATCCACATCCCTACGCCTGGAACAAATGGCTATTTGAATCTTGGGGACAGCATGGTCCTGCTCGGCGCATTTCTGCTCGGGCCCTGGTACGGCGCTGCAGCAGCAGGCATCGGTTCCCTGCTGGCGGATCTTTTGCTGGGCTATGCAGCCTATGCACCCGGAACGCTGCTGATAAAGGGGCTCATGGCAGTGATGGCTGCTTTTGGATTGAAAGTGCTTCGGGATAGAATTGGGATTACGGCAGGGGTGCTGATCAGCGGTGCTGCAGCGGAGTTATGGATGGCCATAGGGTATTTCGGCTATGAGTCGGCGATTCTGGGGTACGGACTTGCGGCCGCGGCCGGTATAGCGGGAAATGCGCTCCAGGGAGCTGTCGGTTTGGCGTTGAGTGCGGTTCTTTATCAGTCGCTGTATCATATCCCGGCTGTAAGAAAATCGGTCTGTGCATTTTGAAAGGAGTCGCTCATCATGTATGAAGAAATTACGGAACAAGCCAGAAAAGCGGTTACAGAACTTCTGGATACGGCTAAGCTGAAGTCAGGCGATCTTTTCGTGGTTGGCTGCTCATCCAGCGAGATGGTTGGTCAGCGGATTGGAAAAGGCTCCAGCCTCGAGGCTGCACAGGCTGCTTTCGCAGGAATATATCCGATTCTGCAGGAGCAAGGTATTTATCTTGCCGCACAGTGCTGCGAACACCTGAACCGTGCACTGATCCTTGAGGCAGAAGCAGCCGAAAAGTTCGGCTATGATCCGGTAAACGTCAAACCTTGGCCCCACGCAGGGGGTTCCTTCGCCACGACTGCCTGGGAAAACTTTCAGAATCCGGTTGCGGTCGAACACATTCGTGCCAAGGCCGGCATCGACATTGGCGGGACACTGATCGGCATGCATCTGCGTGATGTGGCCGTACCGGTGCGGCTGTCAATCAAACAGATCGGCATGGCGAATATCCTCTGCGCCCGCACGCGGCCTAAGTACATAGGCGGCGAACGCGCACATTATTGCGAGGATGAAAAGTAGGATAAAAGATCCCGGCTTCATCAATAAAAGAGCGGCCATTCGAGGATGACTTTTTGTTTGCGGTAAACGGCATGACCTTTCGGTCATGCCGTTTCTCTTTTATGTTCTGCCCGGTGAGAAAGCAAAGACTGAAAAATGATAAATCACATGATTCTATATTTTCGTTGTAAAAACTACATACATACTGTAAAAAATATATTATTGTCAGTATACAAGGTCAAGGAACCTAAGAAAGTGTATACCGAAAGGAGATCTTTTATATGGCATATCTGAAAAATATTGAACAGGAACGCGTATTGAAGCTTGCGGATGAGGTCGCCACAGCACCGGGGCAGATTGTAAGCAAGACGTTGGTTCAAAATGACGCTGTCAGTGTTACGCTGTTTGCCTTTTCCAAAGGGGAGGAAATCAGCACGCACTTCTCAGAGGGAGATGCCATGGTGCTGGTCCTTGATGGCTGCGGTGAATTCACCGTCGGCGGAGTAAAACACGTCTGCCAAGCCGGAGAGAGCATTGTCATGCCTGCAAACATCCCACATGCCGTGTTTGCAAAAGAAAACTTCAAAATGATGCTGACCGTAGTATTTCCCCTCAAAAGGGAGTGAGCGAAATGCATGCAGTGCAGATAAAACGCATTTATGCGGCTTCGGATCCGGACGACGGATACCGTGTGCTTGTGGACCGTCTCTGGCCGCGCGGGGTCAGAAAAGAAGCGGCGGGTATTGATGAATGGACTAAAACAATCGCGCCTTCTGCGGAACTGAGAAAGAGCTTTGCACATCAGCCAGAGCGATTTGAAGAATTCCGAAAAGCATACCGGAGAGAGCTGAATGACAATCCGGAGGCGATGGAGTTTGCACGATCCTGCGAGAGGGAACTTTTGTCGTGCAATGTGACCCTGCTCTATGCAGCTAGGGATGAGGTGTTCAACAATGCATCTGTTTTGCGAGAATGGATCAGAGAACAGGTGAAAAACAAAGAACCGGAAGAATAGAAAGACAAAAGGCTCTGCAACGAAAAAAAGAGGCATCCATATGAACAGAACAATTGATTTGGAAAAAACAGTATATGAGATTTGCTCGGAATATCCAGAAACAAAGGATATTCTGGATCGGCTGGGCTTTCATGACATTATGAAACCGGGAATCCTGAATACGGTGGGCAAGCTGATGACGATCCCCCGGGGTGCAGCCATGAGAAGCCTTGACCTCTCAAAGGTGGTCTCGGAGCTTCAGGCTGGCGGCTTTGAAATCAAGAATGCAGAATTCGGCAGCAAAGATGAGGATAAGGATGAAAGCGCCGCAGAAAACAGGGAGGACAGAACGGCGCGCCTCAAAGAATATGTTGGCAGACTGAGCCGCGGGGACGATCTGGAGGCGGTGAGAAAGGATTTTGTCGCGCATTTCCAGAGCGTAGATGCTGCTGAAATTGCAAATGCGGAACAGGAGCTGATTTTAAGCGGCACGCCGGCAGCTGAGGTGCAAAGGCTGTGCGATGTGCATTCCGCACTTTTCCATGGTTCGACACGGGAGGAACAGATTGCCAACGCGGAAAGAACTGTTCAGGCGTCTGCCGAGCGTACAGGCGAGGTAGCGGGTAAATCAGCAAACTTACAGCCTGCGGGACACCCGATCAACGTGTTCATTGCCGAAAATAACGTCATCTCCGGCTGGATTGCCGAGATCCGGGAACTTGAGGCGGATGGGGCTGGACAGAATATCATTCCGGCAAAGCTGCATGGCTTTCATGCGCTGACAGTGCATTATTCGGAAAAAGGCGATCTGCTCTACCCTCTTTTAAAAAGCAAATATCATGTTTCAGGCCCTGCTGACGTGATGTGGGGTGTCGATGATGAGATCAGAGACGAATTGAAAGTCCTGGCAGATGTCAATAACACACTGCCGAACTTCACGGAGAGGCTCGACAGGCTCCTCACCCGTGCTGAGGAGATGATTTACAAAGAAAACAACATCCTTTTCCCGCTCTGCACGCAGAATTTTTCAGAAACAGACTGGATGCACATTTATTATGAACTGTCCGCCTATGATAGAATACTTTCCGATGAACGTCCGATCTGGGATGCTGCGGAAAAAAGACGCGGAGAGTCCCAAGAACGGTGTTCGAAGGAGATGAAACTGACCACGGAAGAAGGTCGTTTCATCCCGCTAAACAGCGGCCACATGACACCGGTTCAGATTGAGGCGGTTTTGAATACGATTCCGATGGAACTTTCGTTCATTGACAATCAGGACTTGAACCGCTTTTTTAACTCCGGCAAAGAAAAAAAGCTGTTTAAAAGACCGGATGATGCGGTGGACAGAGAGGTGTTTTCCTGCCATCCGCCCAAGTATGCGGCCATGGCCAGACAGATTATCCATTACCTGAGAACCGGAGCAAAAGACAGTGTCGACGTATGGATGAATAAGCACGGAGAACCTGTTTTTGTACGTTATATGGCAGTCAGAGATAAAAACGGAGACTATATCGGCACGCTGGAGTGCGTTCAGAAAATGGGATTTGCCAGGGAGTACTTTGCCGGGTCGATAAAAAAATAGAGTAGCGGAAGATCCGGGAAAGGCTGTACATTCGCCCTGTAAGGATCAGAAAACGCAGACTGCACACAGCAGAAAAGCTGTGTACAGTCTGCGTTTTAATCTGCACGGTTGGATCACGTGTGAGCTTTCACACCCGATGACATTATTTAAGGATTGCCCGGTGGAAGATCTTCTTTCCCTTGCGAAGCTTCAGGCCCTTTTTCAGCTCTTCAGTGTGGAAGAATGTGTCAATGGAATCGACCTTGACATCATCTACCACAACACCACCCTGCTGGATGAGCCGCCGGCCTTCGCCGCGGGACCCAATCAGTTCGCAGGCGATCATTAAATCGATAATGTTAATTTTTCCATCTGTCAACTGGGCATCTGTCAGTTCTGTTGTCGGCATGTGTTCATCATCACTGCCGCCTGCAAAGAGCGCTTTTGCTGCCGCTTCAGCCTTTTTTGCCGCTTCCTCACCGTGGACAAGCGCAGTCAGCTCGTAGGCGAGGATTTCCTTGGCGCGGTTGAGCTGACTTCCCTCCCAGTGATCCATTTCGTCGATTTGTTCAAGAGGCAGGAATGTCAGCATGCGGATGCACTTTAGAACGTCTGCGTCACCGACGTTGCGCCAGTACTGATAGAACTCGTACGGAGTGGTCTTTTCCGGATCGAGCCAGACTGCGCCGCTGGCTGTCTTGCCCATCTTTTTGCCTTCGCTGTTCATGAGCAGCGTAATGGTCATGGCATGCGCGTCCTTACCGAGTTTTCTGCGGATCAGTTCCGTACCGCCCAGCATGTTCGACCACTGGTCGTCGCCGCCGAACTGCATGTTGCAGCCATAGTGCTGGAACAGATAGTAGAAGTCGTACGACTGCATGATCATGTAGTTGAACTCCAGGAAACTGAGCCCGCGCTCCATGCGCTGCTTGTAGCATTCTGCCCGGAGCATGTTGTTGACGGAGAAACAAGCACCAACATCCCGAAGCAGCTCTACATAGTTGAGCTTCAGCAGCCAGTCGGCATTGTTGACCATGATGGCCTTGCCCGGCCCAAAGTCGATAAACCGTTCCATCTGCTTTTTAAAGCAGTCACAGTTGTGCTGGATGGTCTCCACTGTCATCATCTGGCGCATGTCGCTGCGGCCGGACGGGTCACCGATCATGCCGGTGCCGCCTCCGACCAGAACAACCGGACGGTTGCCGGCCATCTGCAGCCGCTTCATGAGGCAGAGCGCCATAAAGTGCCCGACGTGCAGAGAATCAGCTGTCGGATCGAAACCAATGTAGAAGGTCGCTTTGCCATTGTTGACCATTTCCCGAATCTCGTCCTCGTTGGTGACCTGCGCGATCAGACCGCGCGCCTGCAGTTCTTCATAAATTCCCATAATGCTTCTCCTTCTGACGTTTGTCGTTGACTACGTGAAAAATGCCCTCTGCTCGTTTGAGCAGAGGGCGAATATACGCGGTACTACCTCTGGTTCGCCATCTGCTCGCACAGACAGCCTTACGGAGTGCTGACACACTCGCCTGCTGTAACGGGCAGACCCGACACACTCCTAATGGGCGTCGCCGTTCAGAGGGCAGCTCCGGGATGTATTCACCGCATTCCATTCACTCCCTTTCACCGGCCGGGAGTTCTCTTGGAACAGAGATGCGGATACTTCTTCCCATCAAAGCTGTATCATATTCTTTGTAAATTATAACGAAAGACCTTAAATTTGTCAACTGCGGGCTTTTTTATAAGCATCGGCGCCGCACAGCAGCTCTTCTGCACTGGCCAGCATGGTCTGCGTGATAACCGCACCGCCGGTAATACGGGCCAGTTCTTTTCGACGCTCCGCCCGATCCAGACACAGTACGTTTGTGAAGGTGCGCTCGCCGCGCACGCTTTTCTCAACAATAAAATGAGTGTCGGCCATGGCGGCAATCTGCGGCAGATGTGTAACACAAAGCACCTGTTTTCCTCTGGAGACATCAGATAGCTTTTCCGCAACTTTTTGAGCCGCGTGTCCGCTGACACCTGCATCCACTTCGTCAAAGATCAGGGTTGGGACGGAATCTTGTTCGGCCAGCACATTTTTCATGGCCAGCATGATCCTGGCCAGTTCACCGCCGGACGCTACCTTGCTGAGCGGTTTGAGCGCCTCGCCGACGTTTGCCGACATCAGAAACCGCAGTGTATCCATACCGGCCGGCCCGAAAGGCTGCTCTTCAAAAGAGCAAACAAATTGAATTTTCGGCATATCGAGCTGCTCCAGCTCTCCCTGAATCCGGTGCTCCATTCCAACGGCCGCTTTTTTTCGAATCGCCCGCAGCTGGAGTCCTGATTTTTCCGCCTGTGCCTCCAAATCGGAGAGTTGGGATTTGAGCTTCGCAATCCGGTCATCGGCAAATTCTATTTCATCCAGTTCCTTTTTGGATTTTTCCAAAAAGGAGAGAATCTCTTCCGCGGAATTTCCATATTTTCGCTTGAGCTTGTGAATCGTATCCAGGCGGTCCTCAATATGCTCCAGTTCTCCCCCGGCATCGGTCAGGCCATCCCGCAGTGTGCGCAGTTCTTCCGCTGCGTCCTGAACCGCATAGACCAAATCACTGACTTTTTGACTGACGGATGAAATGGAGTCATCCAGTCTGGCCACACGGGACAGCTCGCGTTCCGCTGCGGACAGAAGTGCCGCGGCACCATCTGTCTGTTCATCGCCATACAGAGCCTGCACGGCGCCTTCCATGGCATCCTGCAGCTTTTCTGCATTTTGAAGCACTCTGCGCCGGCTTTCCAGTTCCGCATCTTCCCCTGGCTGGAGTGCAGCCCGCTCAATTTCCTCAGTCTGGTAGCGAAGTGTCTCAACCCGGCGAAGCTTTTCGCTTTCATCCATGGTAAGCCGTGCAATTTCCTGACGAACGGCGAGTACTGCTTCATATTTTTCCCGGTAATCTGAGAGCTCCTTTTCGTCGTGCGCAAACAGATCAAGATACCAAAGATGATTTGCCTCGTCGAAGAGCTGCTGGGAGTCATGCTGTCCGTGAATGTTGATGAGCTGTATTCCGAGTCTTTTTAGGATTGCCACCGTCACCGGCCGTCCATTGACACGGCAGATATTTCTCCCGTCCGGATAGATCTCGCGCTGGATCAGCAATTCCTGTTCGTCATAGTCGATCTGATTTTCCGAAAACCAGGAAAGCGGAGGCACAGAACGGAATACAGCGCTGACGCAGGCTTTGTCGCTGCCGGTGCGGATGACATCACGGTAGGTTCGCTCTCCCAGAATAGCGGAGATCGCGTCGATCACGATGGATTTGCCTGCGCCGGTTTCACCGGTAAGAACGTTGAAGCCGCTGTTAAATGAGATATCGGCCTGTTCAATTACGGCTATATTCTCAATATGCAGCACGCTCAGCATGGAAATACACCTCCCGGAGGTCAGTGTGCAATCTGTTCTTTAATTTCAGCGCAGAGTTCCGCCGCCGAAGCGGTGTCCCGCATGACGAGGAAACCCGTGTCGTCGCCTGCAATGGTACCGAGAATTTCATGGAGATTCATACCGTCCAGCGCGGAACAGGCAGCCGGGGCAAGCCCGGGCATCGTTTTAATGACCATGATATTTTGCGCATAATCCACGCTCGTAACACACTGGCGGAAGATAATGTTCAGCTTGGCTGAGAAGGTGTGCTCAGCCGGTTTTGTCGTTGTATTATAGCGATAGGTCCCGGAGGCCCCAAGCTCCTTAATGATGCGAAGCTGTTTGATGTCACGGGATATCGTTGCCTGGGTTGTCTGAAACCCGCAGGCTTTCAGCTCATCCAGGAGCTGTTCCTGCGTCTCAACATCGTGGTCGGTAATGAGCTCGAGAATTTTCTCCTGTCTTTTGGATTTCATATCAGTACCTCTGCCTGTCGATGAATTTATTGTTGAGGATCTCAAAAAAACTGGTGTTTTTTAAGCGAATAAGTCTTGTAATCTTATCAGAGCTTTTAACGGTGATGACATCTCCCGGGCTTAAACGGAAGGCGCGTCCGCCGTCAACAGAAAGAAATGCGTTGTGCCGCCCGATTTTTCCGACTTTTAAGGAAATCACACGCTTGGGCCCAAGCACGATGCTCTTAGCCAGCATGGCATGGGCGCAGATGGGGGTTATCAGGAGATTCTTGGCTGAAGGTTCTACGATTGGACCGCCGGCCGACATGGAATAAGCTGTCGAACCAGTCGGCGTGCAGATGATGACACCGTCGCCGGAAAAATTGGCGGCCTCAGCCCCGTCACAGAAAAGAGAAATCTGAATGACACGCGCGATCGCACCTTTGGTCACGACCACGTCGTTAAGCGCCGTGTCCTTCAAAAGCGTCTGATCGCCGTTTGTTACAGTGACATCGATCATGCTCCGCGGCTCAATGGTGTATTCCCCTGCCGGAATTTTTCGCAGGAGTTCCATCTCGCCCGCTTCCAGCTCCGCAATGAAACCCATCGTACCGATGTTGACGCCTAGAACTGGAATCTGACGGGCGGTGGCGATCTTCGAAGCGTGCAGAATGGTCCCGTCGCCGCCAAAACAGATCAGGATGTCCGCGTCGCGGATCTCCGCTTTCATGTCATAGAATGTAATGTCATCCGGAAGCGTAAAGTCCTTGTCAACGTCAAACGGCAGGCAGAGACGGACAACTGCGCCGCACTCCTCCAGAATCCGCTTGGCTTCTTTTGCGTATTGAAATTGTTTGTCCCGGTAGGGGTTTGGTGTCACAACAATTTTCATAGCTTATCCTTTCAGCGATTCATGCGCCTGCGCCACGAGCTCCGGCACAGAGGGCTGAACCGCATGATCGGGCTGCATGGAAAGATGACCGAGAAATTCAATGTTTCCCTCCGGTCCCTTGACCGGTGAAAACGTGAGATTACGCACGGTGAGATGGAGTTCGGCGGCCAGCTGAAGAAAGCGATTCAGCACTTCCTCATGAACGGACGGGTCACGGACGACCCCTTTCTTCCCAACTTTGTCTTTGCCGGCTTCAAACTGCGGCTTGATCAGGCAGATGATCTGCCCGTTTGGCTTGAGAAGCGTCTGGATGACCGGCAGCACCAGCTTTAAGGAGATAAAGGAGACATCTACAACGGACAGATCCAACGGCTCACCGAGCTGCTCTGGCGTGACAAAGCGGATATTGGTCCGCTCCATGGTCACAACGCGCGGGTCACTCCGGATCTTCCAGGCCAGCTGACCGTATCCAACGTCGATGGCGAAAACTTTTGCTGCACCCTTCTGAAGAAGACAGTCGGTGAATCCGCCGGTGGATGCGCCGGAATCGCTGCAAACGTACCCGGTGGGATCAATGCAAAAATCGGCAAGAGCCTTTTCCAGCTTCCATCCGCCTCGGCTGACATAGGGACAGGTGTTGCCTCTGATTTCAATTTTCGCATCCGGCTCGATTTCCATGCCGGCTTTATCGGCTTTTTGATCGTTGACATAGACTTCGCCGGACAGAATAATGGCCTGTGCCTTGCTTCTGCTCTCGACAAGCTGCTTTTCCACCAGAAGGATATCCAGGCGTTCTTTATTTTTCACTGCGGATAACCTCCTGAACGAGCGGAAATAGAGAGTCGGCATCCAGGCCGACCAGGTGATAGAGTTCCGGAACCGAGCCATGCGGAATAAAATGATTGCCCAGATTTCGCTTTCTGCCCGTTACCGGGATCCCGCTGCAGGCCAGGTGGGCAAAGACTTCATCTGCGAGACAGCCGTGGTCGGAGCATTCTTCCACAACCAGCAGCCGCTTTGTTTTTTGTACGGAGGCCAGGATCGGAGCGTAATCCAGGGGTGCAATGATGCCGGGTTTTAAGATTTCAAGGGAGATCCCTGCCTCGCTGCATGCTTGATCGAGCGCCAGAACGGAATTCACCATGGTCCCGTATGTAAGGACAGTGCAGTCTGTTCCCTCTTTCAGTACGGAGCCTTCCAAAATACCGCGGTATGCACCTTCGCTTCCGCGCGGATAACGAATGGCGACAGGACCGGTACAGTCGTAGAGCGCCGCATGAAGCATCTGCTCCAGTTCAGCGTGACTGGCAGGGCTGTAAATGACCATCCCGGGCACCTGGCGCAGATAGCCGACGTCAAACATGCCCTGGTGAGTCTCTCCATCTTCTCCGACCAATCCGACGTGGTCGACGGCCAGCACGACGTGAAGCTGCTGAAGCGCCACATCATGGATAAGCATGTCAAATGCGCGCTGCAGGAAGGTTGAATAGATAGCGGCAACGGGCAGCATTCCCTGCTTTGCCAGCCCGGCCGACATGGCGACCGCGTGGCCTTCGGCAATTCCCACATCAAAAAAGCGCTGAGGAAGAGCGTGAGCAAAATGGCCCAGACCCGTTCCGTACTGCATGGCAGCCGTCACAGCGCATATTCTTGTGTCTTCTTTTGCAAATTCCAGGAGTTTCTCCCCAAAAATACCGGAGAAGGAGGGCTTGCTTTCCGCAAGCGGCCGTCCATTTTCCGGATTGAAGCGGCCGACGCCGTGATAGTACTCGGGAACATCTTCGGCGGGCTCATAGCCTTTGCCCTTTTGTGTGATCAGGTGCAGCACAACCGGTTCCCGCAGCGCGGCGGCCACTTTGAGCAGATATGCAATTCGCTCGGTGTTGTGGCCGTCGACCGGCCCAAGATAGGTAAACCCCATCTGCTCGAAAAAAGTGGTGCCGATCAGGCGCCGGTGCATCCGTGCTTTTACTCTGTGGGTAAAACGATATAGCTTTTTTCCCCCGGGAATGCGGGCGGTCAGACTGCGATACCAGAGCTTGAGACCAAAATAACCCGGGCGCAGGCGCACGCGTGCAAGATAGCGGGAGATCGCGCCGACATTCGGGGTGATGGACATCCCGTTGTCGTTGAGGATAACGATTAAAGGCTCCCTGCTGGCTCCCGCGTTGTTCAGCCCCTCGTAAGCCAGACCGCCGGTCAGTGCACCGTCCCCCAGCAGTGCAAGAACATGATAGTCTTCATGCTGAAGCGTTCGGGCCCTCGCCATGCCCAAAGCAACAGAGACTGCATTGGAAGCATGGCCCGCAATGAATGCGTCGTGAACGCTTTCATTTGGCTTGGGAAAGCCGGAAATGCCGCCGAAGGCGCGGAGCGTGCTGAACTGATCCATGCGCCCTGTCAGAATTTTATGGACATAGGACTGATGTCCGACATCAAAAACAAGCCGGTCACGGCTGGTATCGAATACTTTCTGTATGGCGAGCGTCGTTTCCACAATGCCAAGATTGGAGGCCAGATGTCCCCCGGTCTGAGCCACGTGGCTGACCAGAAATTCCCGAATCTCCCCGCAGAGCTGCTGATCCTGCTCTTTTGTGAGATGTAAAAGGTCGTCCCTGGACCTGATGGTTTCCAGAATCATATTATAACCTCACAGACGGAATCATTTTTTCCGTCTGAACTTATCCGGTATCTGCCCAAAGAAATGGAGCACTTTGGCAGTTGCCTGCACAATTTCCGTGCTCTTCTGCATGGCGAATGTTTTTCCAAAGGCTTTGCCGCCGACCGTCATCCCCGCCACCAGGGCGGACATGAGAAGATTCACAAGAAGCTCCGCACCGGTCGCATGACGCGTGATGACACGCGCTGCAATCACCGCGGAGGCAGAGCCGGAAATAACGCCGCAGATGTCGCCGATCACGTCGTTGCAGAAAGACGAGACTCGGTTGGCGTTGCGAATGAGATGCAGCGCCTCCATGGCTTCCGGCACTTTTCTGGACGCCATGGCGTGAAACGGCGTTTCATCTGCGGCGGTCACCGCTACGCCGATCACATCAAACAGGATGCCGATCAGAATGATACAGATCAGAATAAGGAAAGAAACGCCCAGTGTTGCCAGGGAAAGCAGATTGGAGGCCACAAAAGACATGACGGCGGAAATTGCAACCGTCGTCAGGAAAATTATAACGATCCATTTATAGTCCGGTTTCGATTTTTTGCCGGTATGCTTTTTCTTTGGCTGAGACACGTTTCTCCCCCATAATTTAATGGTGCAATGGCAGCAGATATAGTTAATCTTACGGCTTAGGTCGGGTTTGTTTTCCCCAAGGACAGCCCGACGTCGCCGTTCGGGAGGTTCCCCTTTCATGTCCAAGTCGATTTGTTGCCAAAATCGTTACCCGATTGCCACTTAGTCCGTACCGCAATCCCATATCTGCTCGTTTTAAGACAGCCTAGGTGCTTTCCACCACAGGTCCAGCCGGTTCTTATCCTCTTTTGCAAACAGTCTTTCAGGGAGATATCGTCCTGGCGCCAAGGCCATGGTGCCGGCCGCTTAAACTCTCTCTTCCCGACCTGTCCACGCAAGGCAGGCTACGCTGCACACAGCGTTCACGGCAGAGCCGCATAGCACCGCGATGCAGGTTTATATCCGGTATCGTACAAAAGTCGCTTGTAACCACAGTGGGAGTACGCTCCTGCACAATATCCGGTCTCCACAGCGGCAGGGTTCTTAACTCTCATGCCATTGAGAGCAGCCCTGCAGCCGCAGGCGGCAAGCGCCTTCCCCCAGCACCCACCCCAGACTGGGCGTAAGAAGCAGACACCAGGGGGTTCACAGATGTGCCCTTTAAAGGATTTTTAGGCCCTTCCTCGAAACCGGTAAAACTGACTAGGATACTGCGCCATTGTATATTTTATCATAACATATTTTTCTTGCATATACAAGTGTATATTCATATGGGATTTCCTGAAAAATGCCGCCCAGTGGGCGGCATTTTGTATATTCAGTATTCCCGGAGTGCCAGAACCCGCGCCATTTGCTCCAGAAAACTCCGGTCGGAAAAGCATTCCAGTGCGGCCACCGCTTTTTCAGTCTCCTTTTCAATCAGCTTGGAGCACTCCCCCACGCCATACAGACTGACGAATGTATTTTTATTGACATCCATGTTGGTGCCTTTGCCCATCTTCTCTGCATCGCCAAGAACATCCAGCATGTCGTCCCGGATCTGAAACGCCAACCCCAGCGCTTCCGCATAGGTTCTGGCCGCTTCAATCTGATCGTCTGATGCTCCGCCGACGATGGCTCCGATCCGGCATGCTGCTGAAATCAGAGCTCCGGTTTTCAGACGATGGGTTGTGTAAACATCGTCTTCTGCCAGAATCTCTGCATCCTGACCAATATCAAGCGCCTGGCCGCCGACCATACCCATTTCGCCGGCGGATTCCGACATGACCTGAATGACGCGCACCACGGTCTCCGGCGCGGCTTCCGCGTGAGAGGCTGTATCAAACGCGGCCGTCAGAAGACCATCCCCCGCCAGAACGGCCATAGCCTCTCCAAAGATCTTGTGGTTGGTCAGCCGACCGCGCCGGTAGTCGTCATTGTCCATACAGGGCAGATCATCATGAATGAGACTGTACGTGTGGACCATCTCCATGGCAGCGGCGAAAGGAACGGCTTTGTGCCAGTCACCGCCGCAGATCCGGCAGAATTCCAGAACCAGGACCGGGCGAATCCGTTTCCCTCCGGCCATCAGACTGTAACGCATGGCATGAAAGAGCTGCTTCTGCGGCTGGGTTTCATCCTGAAAACGCGTGTTCAGGTATTCTTCCACCGCTGCGCGGTAGGCCTGCATGGCTGCTTTGTAATCTTCACTCATCGCGTACAAACTCCGTTTCCGCGGGACTTCCGTCTGCGCTCTTCATCAGTTTAACGACCTGCAGCTCTGCTTCATCCAGCATTTTGCTGCATTTTTGTACCAGCTCGGTTCCCTCCTTGAAAAGAGAGAGCGCCTGTTCGAGCGGAACGTTTCCCTGTTCCATCTGTTTGACGATGGCGTCCAACCGGGTGATGGACTGCTCAAAGGTCTGGGATTTTTCACTCATCGCTTTTCTCCTCCTGTATCTGCTCCACTGCTGCGATCAGACTTCCCTGGCGCATTCGAACGCTGATTTTCTCTCCGGGGCTGACTTCGGCAGCCGACTGCAAAACCTTGCCGCCAGGCAGACAAACAATGCTGTATCCGCGGCCAAGCACCTTCAGAGGGCTCATGGCGTCCAGCGCAGCGGTCAGGCGGACAAAGCCCTGCCGCTTGGCTCCAAGAAGCTGCTGGGAAGCGGCCAGCAGCTTTTTATGACTGAAATCGAGCTGCAGCCGTTTGTCCTGTATATAATTGACGGGACTTTGAAGCACGCGCTTGGAGGCTAGAGAAGAAAGATTCTGTCGGGAACTTTTCAGCATCCTTGTCATGGCGCTTCCCATTCTCGCCTGCTCATGCAAAAGCTGTGCCCGCAGATCGCTCTGGTCCGGTGTCACCAGCTCGGCGCCATTGGACGGAGTTGCTGCCCGCAGGTCAGCAACAAAGTCGGAAATTGTCACATCCGGTTCATGTCCGACCGCGGAAACAACAGGAATTTCAGAGTCAAAAATTGCACGCGCGACGCGTTCGTCATTAAAAGCCCAGAGATCCTCCATGGAACCGCCGCCACGCCCGGTTATGATAACGTCGGCAATTTTCCAGCGGTTTGCATAGCGAATGGCTCCGGCAATTTCCGCCGGAGCTTCCGCGCCCTGGACACGGACTGGCAGAATCATTACTTTGCTTAGCGGATAACGCTTTCCAAGAATCCGGAGCATATCCATGACGGCTGCGCCGGCACCGGATGTAATAATGGCAATCCGATGAGGAAAGGCCGGAAGAGGTTTTTTATGCGCCGGATCGAAAAGCCCCTCCTCCGATAGTTTCCTTTTCAGCTGTTCAAAGGCGACGTAGAGATCGCCAACACCATCGGGAGAGAGCTCGGTACAATAGAGCTGGTAGGCTCCATCGCGGAGAAACACAGTCACACGGCCCATGGCCAGGACTTTCATGCCGTTTTCCGGACGAAACCGCAGCCGAATGGCACTGCTTTTGAACATAACGCAGCGCAGAGAGCCCTCCGCGTCTTTCATTGTAAAATAATGATGCCCCGACGGGTAGATTTTATAATTGCTGAGTTCGCCCCTGACGCAAATACTGCCCAGCATTTCATCCGAATCCAGCATCTGTTTGATATATTCGTTGATCTGAGAAACTTCGTATATTTTCTGCTCCAAGATCATTCCCCCTGAAGCCATGTCAGAACGGCCGCGCCCATGGCATTATCGGTTGAATACTGAGGCGGCGCAAAGACGGACTCAAAGCCGGAACACGATTCCCGCAGAAGTGTGTTGGAAGCGACACCACCTGAAAACACAACACAAAATCCGGGATATTGCTTCAGCGCCAGTCCGGTCGTCTTGATAACTGCTGCACAAACTGAATGCAGACAGTATCGCGCGGTATCTTCGGGTGAATGTCCCGCTGCGAAATACTGCTCCACTTTATTCTGCACCCCGGAAAAAGAAAAAGTCAGGCCGTCAGACTTGACTCGAAAGAAATCTGCCGTATGAGATTCTCCGCACAGACGGTCCAGCAATTTCCCGGAGGGAAAATCAAGCTTTAACAGATGACCTGTACGATCAATCAGCTGACCTGCCGATATATCGCTTGTGCCGCCGATTTTTACCGCCCGGACATTGTGGATTTCCGGTTCCACGAGAAGCAGCTCGGTTGTTCCTCCGGACAGGTGCCAGGCTAAATGCGGCGTCTGCATAAGATCCATGCGCCCCGATGACCAGAGCGCCGCTGCAATATGTCCCTGCTGATGGGAAAACGCAAAAAACGGAACATCCAGCACCCGTGCAAGATTTCTGGCCTGAGACTCTCCGGCTAAAAAGCAGGGCATATAGGAACCTTCGACAGCGCGAGGACGGGTACTGGCTCCGACAGCACGGATGTGATCAGCCGGAAGATCCTGAAGGAGCTCGTCCATAATCTCCGGCAAACGCTTGACATGGGAAAACAGGGCTTCGCTCTGGCGAAGCCCCAGTTCTCCCGGTTTTACATCGAGAAGCCGGGAACAGTTTTTTCCGTTTGTTCCGTCAAAGACCGCGGCAGAAGTCGTGTAATTGCTGGTGTCCAGTGCGAGCGTTCTCATTTCGCTTCCGCCTCGCGTGCGAAGGCTCCGAGAATGCCATTGACAAAGGATACGACATCCTCGTCCTCGTATTTCCTGGTAAGCTCGACTGCCTCATTGATCGCTGCGCTGACGGGTACGTCGTTCACATAAAGACATTCATACATAGCAACCTGCATAATCGCTCTTGCAACGCGGGAAATCCGGTTCAAATCCCAGTTGATGGCATATTTTCGGATATAGTCATTCAGCTCATCCCGATGAGCCTCAATCCCCTTCAGCGTTTCCTGAATATAGGACAGCTGCTTGTCGGGCTGTTCCTGATAAATATCCGCTTCCTCTTTGAGCGTTTCGTAGTATTCCTTATCCATTCTGGCCTGCAGAAGTTCTTCTGCCGACGCACCGGTAAGTTCCATTTCATAGACCAGCTGCGCAACGAGCTCTCTGGCGTTAGTTCTTGTCATATTGCTCTCCTTGGGCACAAGATTGTGCAGGTAATTATAACGGAAATTTTGGCAAAAAGAAACCCTTTGTCCGACAAAGGGTTTCAAAAACAGTTATTTTTTTGCCTCTTTCGGAAGGGCAATCCCACAGATATTGACATTGACCTGCGCAACACGGATGCCGGTAATGGATTCCAAGCTGGATTTTACACTGTCCTGTACATTCTTTGCCAGTTCAAAAACAGACTGCCCGAACTTTACAATTATGTTGCAGTCGACGGTCAGGCTGTCCTGTTCGCCGGCCGTGAGACGAATCCCCTTCATGAGACTCTTCTTGACAAGCATCTCGGTAATGTCGGCGCTGTAATTCGGACTCAAGCCGCATACGCCGTCCACTTCCATCACGGCCATCGCTGCAATGGTGGAAACGACATCCTCAGAGATCTGAATTGTTCCATTCTGAACGTTTTGCGTGAAATATTCTTTATTCTCAGCCATAATCTTTTCTCCTCCAGCAGGCGGACAATCGATCCGATAATGAACCTATTGTACCACAAAAGGAGAGAATTTCAACTGTTTTTCAAGATTTCACTTCAATGATGCGCAGCTGGGACAGCGCGTATCCGGTCTGTGCGGAAACAGCGTCAGAAATGAGGGCCACATCCTCGTCGGATAATCCGTCTGCCGGCGAAGAGACTGCCACGCTGATGGTTCCGTCGCTGATGTACGCGACACAATCCTCATAGCCCTTCGCGATGACGAGACTTTCAATCTGCGCTTCGGAGAGCGCGTTGGAGACAATGGAATTCAACGTTTCTGCGGCGGAATCACCGACCTCACTTCCATCGTCATAGGCGATCGTCTGCTCCAGAAGATCAACTGCATCATCACGGGACTGCTGACGGCTTAGCCGCATCTGAGCAAAGTAATCGGACGAGGCAGAAGCCGACGCAGCAGAAGAACCAGACTCTGTATCCTGTGCTGCTGTCTGAGCTGCGGCGCTGCTTTCTGAATCTGCCTCACTCATAACGAGGGTAGAATCTCCCATGACCTGTTCTTCATTAAGCGTATCGGTCAGGCTGACAGCCTCCTGCTTTTTGTTGTAGGACCAATTCAGATAAATTCCTGCGCATACCAGCAGTAGAACCGTGGCAATCACTGCGTTCCGTTTCCATGTTTTCATAGCGTTTTCCTCCTATTGATTTTTCATTTTCACGACTGTGATTTTATCACTGCCCAGGCCGGTCAAACCAGACACAGCCTGAATGACCGCCAGACGCACGGCGGCACGGTCTGCACCCTGACAGACAATGACCGCTCCCCTGTAAAGCGGATAGATCCTTTTTACAAGAACAGGTTCTTTCTCAGTTCCATTCTGAGCGGTGATAACGGTGATGTTTTCCTGGGTGGAACCAGTCTGACCGCTTGTCGTTGTCTGATCGCTCTGGTAGACATTTTGTTCGCTGCAGTCCACCGTAAGCATGACCCGGATCTCTCCGACTCCGTCGATCTGACTGAGAAGCTGAGTCATACGCGTCTCCTCTTCGGAAACATCACAGGAGCCTTTTATTTCCTCGGCGGCGGGTGACTCAGCCGACGCAGCCTTTTTTTGCGGCCAGAGCAGAAATATCAGTCCAAGCAAAAGAATCAGCAGCGCAAACTTATACTTACGTATCGCTTCTCCCGCCTGCTTTTGAATCTTTTTCATCTTTTCCCGATTCACCCGGAAATCCACTCCTGTCTTTCAGCCGGAACGCCAAAATTCTCTTCTATATAATCCTGCAGTGCCGCTTTTTGAGCGTTTGAGACCATTCCTGTGATTTGTACGCTTTTTGGATAGGGCTGCCCGGTTTCTTCTTCCATACTCACCTCCACCTGAATCGACATGTCCAAGCCAGCTGCTTTGTCCAATATATATGACTGCGTTTTTTCCTTTATGATCTGACTGACCAGCTCTCGGTTTTTTATGGTGACGCCAGCTTTTTGCTCTTCAGCCTGCATTTGAAGCGCTGCCAGTGCTTCTGATATGGAATAATCGCCCAAATTGGTCAGTGGACCGATTGCCGCGACAGTCAGTAAAAGACCACAGGTGAATCCGGCCACGCGCCTGACGCTTCCTTTCGGTAAAAGCGCCATGGCGGTCGCACAGAAAAGTGCCGCAGCACAGACGGAGAGAAGATAGGTCCTGAGACCAAGTGTCATCCGCTCACCACCTTTATAAAACAGGAACAGGATACCAGCGTCATCAAAATGCTGCATCCCGCCATTGCAAGCAAATAACCCATTGCCGCTGTTAGATTTTCCAACAGCTGAATGTGCTCTTTGCAGGCAGCGGCCGTACTGACGGCAGTGACCAGTTTTAAGCAGAGATAGGAAATCCCAATTCTGAAAAAGGGAGCAATCCCGATTGCCAGGACTGCCATCATGCCGAAGATTCCAATTGCGTTTTTCAGGACACCGGCTCCGGCCAATACCGTTTCCGTTGCGTCCGAAGCGATTCCGCCTACAACAGGAATTGCACCTGAAAGCGCTGCTTTGGCGGCCTTCAGTGTAACGACGTCGGCAGAACCGCTCAGAATTCCGGTGATGGTCAAATATCCGGTAAAGAGATACATAATGGTACGAAGCGCTTCCTGGATAACCCATCCGATCAGTTTTCGGAGGCCGGAGAGCCTGTCATCGCCCAGAGCGCTTTCCGCCGTGGACAATCCAACGAAAGCATAGACAAACGGGATCAGAAGGGATCGGATCAAAGAGGACAGAATACTCATGAACAGAGAGGAACCGACATAAAGTGCCGCGGACGCCGTCATGGCGCCGGAGGCCGCTGCCGCAGAGGACAGCGTGGGCAAGAGCAGAACTGAGAAGTTTGTGATCTTGTCGAGCATAGAGGTGGAGAGCCCGATCATGCCTCGCAGGCTCGCCGTGCAGAGCAAGGTGATGGAAATCGCGCCCACGGTGCGGATGGCGTTTTTAGAAAGCTTGGTATCCAGGCTGTCGACAGCGGCACAGAGGATGGCTGCTGCCAGAACAGAACAGGCGCTCGTCAGTCCTTCCCTGAGATTTTCACCGGCATCGGTCAGAGAATCTGAAAGAACGTTCCACATCTGTGAGCCGAAATCTCCGACCGAAGTTGGCTGAATGCCTTCAAGCTTGTCCCGATCTTCGGAGGAAAGACCGTCGTACAGGCTGTCCGTATGGAGAATATCTGCTTCCTGCTGCAGAACGTCCACTGCGCGACAGGAGATGGCGAGCAGAAAACAGAGCACAACCGCAAGGATTCCCTTTTTCAAGCTCAGCCTCCCATCAGCTCCTGAAGCAGACGCAGCACCTGACTTGCCAGCGGCAGTGCTGTATAAAACGCAAGAAGCATGCCGCTTACCTCCACCGATTTGGCAAGAGACTGCTCTCCGGCATCCTGGCAGAAGGAGACTGCCAGCTGTGTTAAAAGACCAATTGCAACCGTTTTTAACACGGGCGCGGTCAATGCAGCGTTCAGGCCGGAAAGGTCCTGAAGATTTCTGAAAAACGCAAGTATAGGTGTGAGCAGTTTGACAGCGCTGATTAATATCATAACGCTGCAGATTGCCGATATAGCCAGCGCATAGTCCGGTCTGACCCGTTTTACGGCCGCATAGAGAACTGCGCATACCATTGCCAGCGCACAGACAGCAAACAGGTTTTCCATATTTGCCATTAAAACTGAAAAAGTGTTTTTACAAGAGCGAAAAGATCGGCGATTTTTTGTACGATGATCATCAGCACGACGACAAGACCAGCCAGCGTCGTCATGGTCGCCTGCTCTTCGCGTCCGGAACGCTCCAACACCTGATTGAGAATTGAAACAATGATACCGACTGCAGCGATTTTAAAGATCAGGTCAATCTCCATGGCGTTAAATCAGCACAATGGCGACAGCGAGACCGGTGCAGATTCCAATGGCTTCGTAGCCGCGGCATCTGGCACGCTGATTTTGCTCCAGTGCATTAAGCTCCTGCTGCAGACGTTTTTCCGCAAGCTCAATGGCACGGCACTGACCATCCACGTCAAAACGACCCAGTGCCATTCCAAGACCCAGTAGTGCCTGCCTGGTTTCAGGACTGATGCAGAGTCCTCTGCATTTTTCGGCGGCGTTTTTAAAAATGCCCGAAATCGGAAGTGTTCTTTCCCTTTTCATCGAGTCGGAGCAGAGAGAAAAAAACAGACCGACAGCAGATTTCTGCAGATTGGCAAGCGCGTCAAAAAGTTCAGGCAGCGGTGTCATTCGATACAGAATTTCATTTTTCATATAGCAAAGTGCATTCAGCAGCTCTTTCAGCTGCGCCGCCTGACACTGTATCGCCCGGGCATAGCCGAAGCCGACACTGGAGGACGCCAGAACAATACAGATGAATCCGATCCAATGGAACATGTCTTACATCCTCTCCGTATAAAACTGCTTTTTGTAATCCAGTATGAATAACTGACGAAAGAGCTTCAAATCCAGCAGGTTTTGATAAAGCGGCCTGCCGGAGAGCTCCCGGATGCCGCCGGCGTGCGCGGTCGCCAAAAGCTTTACTCCACAGTAACTGCAGGTTTCCATCGCATCCAGGTCGCCGGGAGAAGTGATCTCGTCCACCGCGATCCATTCCGGATTCATCGTGCGTAAAAGCCAGAGCATTCCCTGCTTTTTCTCCCCGCCGGTTAAGACGTCGGTATGTACGCCTACGTTTCTCTGTGGAATGCCGCGCCAGCAGGCCGCAATCTCTCCCCTGTCATCTTCCACGCTCACACGTCTGCCGGAATCGGACAGCAACCGGATGCATGCCCTGAGAAGCGTGGTTTTGCCGCATCCGGGCGGACCAAGAATCAGGGTCGGTTCCGAAAGCTGCTCCAAAAGACCGCACCTGTGGAGCGGAGGTTCGCGGGAGATGCGAATACAGAGAGACGAGATTTCCTTTATGCTGAGAATCTCTCCATCTTTTTTCACCAGGCTGCCGCATATTCCGATTCTATGACCGCCGGGAAGCGTCAGGTAACCTTCCCGCATTGTTTCATTGACGGCATAGGCCGAGTGTTCGGAAGCACCCAGGAGGATTTCCTGGAGATCACTGCATGTAACAAGTCCGAAGCCAGTCCGCACAGGCAGGATCCGTTCCCGACCCTCGATCAGAACGGTCGGAGGGCAACCTGCACGGAGCCGGAATTCCTCCATTTTTTCCTCCGGAAATTGTTCTGCGGCACAGCGAATCTCTGAGGGAAGAATCTCCAGAACATTTTTTATGTAATCCATGCTGATCACCACCTGCCCTAAATTCTATTGGACAGGTTGTGCAAATATTCCGGTGCGGTCAACCGAAAGACCGACGCTTTTTTTGAGATAGCCATTCCATTTTTTCTGCATTGAATTATAATGAAATGAGTTTTACAGGGAGGTTTGTCGGATGCGGGTATTGATTGCAGAAGATGAAGTGGAAATTGCCCGGGCCCTGAAGGTCGTTCTGGAACATCAGAAATATACGGTCGACATCGTACACAATGGACCGGATGCCCTGGATTATATCATGCAGACTGCCTATGACGTTATTGTACTGGACATTATGATGCCGGGAATGGACGGCATGGAAGTCCTGGAGAAGGTCCGGAAAGCCGGAATTTCCGCCCCAGTCCTTTTTTTAAGCGCCAAGGGCGAGGTGGAGGATCGGGTGGCTGGCTTGAATGCGGGCGCGGACGATTATCTGCCGAAGCCGTTTGTCACCAGTGAATTTGTGGCGCGCGTGAAAGCCCTGTCCAGAAGAACGGCAGCGTATTCCCCCTCCACGATTTTTGTCGGTCTGACAAGCCTGGACTGTGATTGCTTTGAACTCTCCCACGCCGGGAGCTCCTTCCGGCTCAACAATAAGGAATTTCAGATGATGGAGCTTTTTATGCGCCATCCCAGACGTGTCTTTTCTTCAGATTATCTGATGGAGAAAATCTGGGGTATGGATGCGGAGCCGGAGATCGACGTAGTCTGGACGTACATCGGCTTTTTAAGAAAAAAGCTCAAGCAGCTCGACGCGGATATTGAAATCCGTACTGTGCGCGGGGCTGGATACTCTCTGGAGGAATCGGAATGCTGAAAAAAATGCGATGGCATTTTGTCCTGTCGGCCATGGCGGCTTTCGGAACGGTTATGCTGGCGCTTCTGGTAGCGGTCAATTGGTGGAATTACTCTTTAATGGCGCAGAAACAGGATGAGACGCTTGCTGTTTTGGAACGATACAGCGATGCTGGGTTTATTCCGTTCGGCGCGACGGAATTCGCCGCGGCCGGACTGCCCGGTGCACCATCCGCAGAAGCACAGTACGCCATTCGATTTTTCTCGGTGCGGCTGGACAATTCCGGTCAGATTCTGCGGATTTCCAGCGATTATATCGCAACAGTTTCGAATTCTGATGCGGCGGGGTACGCCAGCCATGTCCTGAAGTCGGAAAAGACTTCCGGCTACTATCGGGGATACCGTTTTCTTGTCCAGAAAAACACCGATGTGACGGATGTGATATTTTTAAATTCCTCAAATGAGCTCCAGTATATTAAAACGCTGCTGATTGTTTCCTGCATCGTTGCGGCATGCAGCCTGCTGGCTCTGTTCGGGCTTGTTCTGGCTTTTTCAAACAGAGCGGTTGCACCGTATGCGATCAGTGTCGAGCGTCAGAAACAATTCGTGACGGATGCCGGGCATGAGATAAAAACGCCGCTGACCTCCATTGCAACCAGCGCGGATGTCTTGGCCATGGAGCACAGCGACGATGAATGGGTCGAGAATATTCAGAAGCAGACAAAGCGGCTGACAAAGCTGGTCGGAAATCTTGTCCTGCTTTCCCGGTTTGATGAAGAATCGCCTTTCCCGGAAAAGACTGATTTTTCCCTCAGCGATGCTGTATGGGAGGCTTCCGAGCCGTTCACCGCGCTTGCTCACGCCAAGAGCAAGGAATATACGAGAAACATCGAAGATGGCCTCCAGTTTTGCGGAGACCAGACTTCCATTCAGCAAATGGTCACCATTCTTCTCGACAACGCTTTCAAGTATTCGGATGAACATGGAACAATTCAGTTGGATGTGCACAGAAAACGAAGAAATCTGATGCTGGAAGTCAGCAATACCTGCCAGCTCCCGGAGGATTTGAAACTGGACCGGCTTTTTGACCGCTTCTATCGGGGCGACAAATCGCGCAGCAGCAGTTCTGGGAGCTCCGGGATCGGACTGTCCATTGCACGGGCGGTAGCGGAGGCGCATGGAGGAAAAATTACAGTTCAGAGCCAGGACCGACAAAATATCACGTTTCGTGTGGTTTTATAGGCATTGACAGAATTTACAGAATGTTCATGATTTCACAGAAGAGTTTTTAACTTCATTTCAGGTGAATTTTTTATCTTATGCGCAGCGGGTATTATGCCCTGCGATATAGAACAAGGAGTGAAAATGAAATCATGGGTAGAAACGTACTTGGTCTCAGGACGAAAAAAGTGACCAGATTGTTCGTCGTGGCAGCGCTTGCTGCAGCAATTCTCGTCTCCTTCTGTCTTCCGGCGTTTGCAGCCTCCGCGCTGGAAATGAGCACGGCATATCCCGGACAGACGGTGAAGGCCGGCAGTGATGTGACCATAAATCTGAATCTTGACAATGGCGGTGCAGAAAGCTACATCGCTTCCCTGTCCGTCGTTTCCATTCCGGATGGCTGGAGCGGCTATTTCAGCGGCGACAGCACTGAAATCAGCAAAGCCTATGTGGCGGCCGGACAGACAACTGGTGTTGCATTCGATGTCAAAGTCCCGGCCGACGCGAAGGAAGGGTCTTACAAAGTTGTTCTGAAAGCGACGACTGATGCAGGGCTCAGCAGCACGCTTCCGCTTGAACTGACGGTCAGTGAAGAACAGGCGGGTTCTTCGACGCTGAGCGTTGAATATGCGAGCCAGGAAGGCAATGCCACCACCTCTTTCAACTTTGCGGCGACGCTCGCAAACCAGACGCTCAATACACAGTCGTACAGTCTTTCGGCAAAATATCCGGAAGGCTGGAGCGTCAGCTTTACCCCGACCAGCGAATCCACGCAGGTGGCTGCCATTTCGGTCGATTCCAAGCAGAGTCAGGGCCTGAATGTAACGGTAAAACCGGCTGAAAATGTTCAGGCTGGCGATTACACCATTTCACTCGTTGCATCTTCCGCAAACGAAACGGTGACCTGTGATCTGACCGTTACAATCTCCGAGACCTATGCGCTTGCCATGACCACCCAGAGCGGCGTTCTCAGCTTTGACGCGCATGTCAACAAGCCGTCCTCCGTTACACTGGAAATCACCAACAACAGCAATGTGGCCCTGGAAAATGTGAATCTTACCTCCTCCGTTCCGGACGGGTGGACTGCAACCTTCAGTCAGGCGACCATCGATAAGATCGACGCCAACGCCACCGTAGAAGTGACGGCTACCGTCACGCCGAGCAAGGATGCCATGTCCGGTGATTACTCCGCCACCATAACAGCAGCATCTTCTCAGACGTCGACCAGCACTGATTTCCGCATTACCGTTAAAACAGAGACCGTCTGGGGCATTGTCGGCATTGCTCTGATCGTGGTCATGATCGGAGGCATTTATCTGGTATTCCGTAAATACGGGAGAAGATAACTATGACGGACGACATTATCATCAAAACAACAGGCCTGGTAAAAAACTATGGGCCGGTACACGCGGTCGTGGGGCTGAACCTCTCCATCCACAGAGGCGAGGTTTTCGGACTGCTTGGCCCAAACGGCGCTGGTAAAACCACCACAACGCTGATGCTTCTGGGACTTACGGCGCCCACTGCCGGAAAAGCGGAGATCGAAGGGTTCGATTGTGTTCGCAATCCGGTCGAAATCAAGAAGATCGTCGGTTATCTGCCGGACAGCGTCGGCTTTTACAGTGATATGACCGGACGGGAGAATCTGCGTTTTACCGGCAGGCTCAACGGACTTGGCGGGCCGGAACTCGAAGAGCGCATCAATACCCTGCTGACGAGAGTTGACATGGAAGGTGCCGCCGACCGAAAGACCGGGACGTATTCCCGCGGTATGAAGCAGCGCCTGGGAATTGCGGATGTCCTCATAAAAGATCCGCAGATCATTATTATGGATGAACCAACCCTGGGCATCGACCCCGAAGGCATCCGGGAACTGATGACGCTGATCCGCGAACTTGCCGTAAAGGATGGGCGTACGATTCTGATCTCTTCCCATCAGCTCTATCAGGTGCAGCAGATCTGTGACCGTGTCGGTATTTTCGTAAAGGGACACCTGATTGCGTGCGTACGGATTGAGGACCTGGGAAAGCAGCTGCAGAGCGAAGGAAACTACGTGCTGGAACTTGGCATTCAGCCGGTCAGACCGGAGCTCCGGACGGAGTTAGAAAAGTTTGATTCCGTTCAGGAAGTGCGTTATGAAAATGATCTGTATACGCTTCAGACATCAAAAGACATTCATTCTGAATTGACGAAAACGCTGCTGTCCGAGGGATATGACATTTATCACATGCACCAGCGCGGCGGCGATCTGGATGAAATTTACAGACGATATTTTGAAAAGGCAGGTGACTGGAATGGAAGCGCAATCGAGCAAGCTGATAAAAAGCCCGGACTCTTCGGCCGCGGTAAAAAGCAAAAAGCCGTATAACGGAGGCCTTCCGGCGCTGTATCAGAAGGAAATGGCGGATCATATCAACAGCCCGCGTTTCCTGATTGCCTTTATCCTGCTGCTTCTGGTCAGTGCGGCCAGTGTTTATGGAGCGGTTTCCGGTATATCCAGCGCCGCATCAAGTGCCACCGCAACGGATACCGGCAGCAGTGACTATCTGTTTTTGAAGCTGTTCACCAACAGCGGCAGCTCGATCCCCGCCTTTGCATCGTTTATGGCATTTTTGGGGCCGCTGGTAGGAATTGTTCTTGGTTTTGACGCGGTCAGCCGCGAACGTTCCCAGGGCACGCTCAACCGGCTCGTATCTCAGCCGATTCACCGCGACAGCGTCATCAACGGAAAGTTTCTGGCTGGTTTCAGCACGATCTTTATTCTGATTTTCTCCCTTGGCCTGTTTATATGCGGCTTTGGCATCGTATACATTGGCATTGCACCGACCTGGGAAGAGGTCATTCGGATCATTGCATTCTTGCTGCTGACAGTTGTTTACACCTCGTTCTGGCTTGGGTTGTCCATCCTGTTTTCTGTCACAACCCGCCACGCGGCAACATCGGCACTCTGCTGCATTGCAATCTGGATTTTCGTATCTTTCTTCCTCAGCATGATTGCCGGCAGCATTGCTGATGCGGTGTATCCTCTGACCGGATACGGTGCTGTTCTGAATCAGCTGAAGAATTATTCCCTCTCTGTTTCACTCGAGCGGGTTTCCCCGTACTATCTGTTCTGTGAAGCAATTGCCACCATTCTGAACCCGAATGTGCGTTCGCTCAGCGTTACGAATGTGACGGCGTATTCCGGTGCGGTAGCGAGCTATCTGTCTGTCGATCAGAGCCTGCTTCTCATCTGGCCGCATCTGGTTGGCATGATTGCCCTGACAGTTCT
>Ga0163159_1000902_pt1 | contig 31570 bp, 28 predicted proteins | sample BioMet9_FD_108702 | JGI IMG/M metagenome (GOLD analysis project Ga0163159, IMG submission 108702) | Microbial communities from bioreactor (seeded with sewage sludge) at Lawrence Berkeley National Lab, California, USA - Biofuel... | ecosystem: Engineered > Bioreactor > Anaerobic > Unclassified ... | reverse complement strand
AGAGTCCAGGAACTTAATTATCACCAATATTATCTTATCATTGTACAAGTGGTTCTATTGTTTTGTATAGGGGTATTTGGACTTTCTGGAAAGTTAAGTAAGATTCCCAAAATGGTATTTAATACGATTATAGTACTGGTCTTGATAATAAATATGTTGGGCATGTTTTGGGTACCGATGGAAAATACGCCGGTAAAAACATTATTTACCACTACACTTTATAGACCGAAGATAAGAAATGATATAAATGTAATTAATAGCATGGTGAATGATATGCATACTATTACTCAAGATGACCCAAGTGCGACTTTTTATGTATTATCAAGTTCAGGTGTTCTTAATTCCTCAATTATTACAATGTCTGAAATGCCAGAAAAAACAAATGCTGTACCTGAAATGTACATGACAGCTGATGTAGATATGTTTGGTGGTTTTTCAGTCGACTTGTTAAAGGCTAAATATTTATTGGTTGCGGATCCGATTCAGACGCATCAGGGCGAACAAAATCAGCACATTATTACTTACCCGGCCAGTCTGGCTTTAGATCGTGATTCATATTTTGGAAAGCATTATAGTGTGATAAGGGAGTACATGTTAGAAAATAATGTAAGGGTAGAACTGTTAAAGAAAGTATCTGCTCTTGATGATGAAGTTTATGACATAATGAGCGCTTATTTTGAAGAGCTATACCCAAATTACCTGAACATGTTTTCAAATAGGATAGAGGCTGCAAAACCGAAACTGCTACATGATAGAAATCAGAAGATGACTATAAAAGCAGCAGACGGAATCATGAGCTCGGAATTTGGTATTAAGAATGGTATTTATCAATCATTAGGTACTGGCTATTTAGTGTATGGTCCATATACAACAATTTTAAAAGGGAACTATACATTTACATTTAATATTTCATATGAGGAAGAGCAAGCTGCAGACACAGAAATAGGAAAAGTGGAAATATCTTCGGGTAGAGATACATTTGCGGAAAAAGGAATTTCTATGGGACAAAAAGAAATAAAGATAGAAAATGTTAATATACCCGAAGATGAAGATTCAGTTGAATACAAGATATATATCAATAGAGCAGGTGTTAAATTTGATAGTATTACTATTGCCAGAGAGAATTAAAATGGAGGTTTAAATAAATTGCAAAAAGGTATAACTGCTGTGCTGCTTGCATATATTGAAGAAGTACCCATTTGCTTTAATAAACGTATGTATGGAGTATCTAAGAGAAGACTTATCCCATTTATTATTGATTATGCAAAATCGCTTATTATACTTACAACAATGAGAATTGCACACTCCAAGAAAAAATTAAAATTATAAGGATAAATTAATGAAGAGTGAGGCGCTTATTATCGGTGCTGTAGGATTTGTCGGGAACTATATATAAAGTGTTCTATATTATTCATAGATCCTTGTAAAATCAACTGGGTTTACTGCGATGGAGAACAAGATGAATTATTTGGATACTGCTGAGGTATTGGTGTTGGAATCACGGAAGTGTATAGATGTTAATGGCATATTGGAATTAGATGATGAAGACTTCATTCAGCAGCTTTATTCTCTATTATTGAATAGAAAGGCAGATAAAGAAGGACAGGATTTCTATTTAGATGCATTAAAGAGCGGCATGAGCAGATCTTCTCTTGTATTATCCATCGCTTCTTCGAGAGAAGCGGTGGACAAAAGAGTGGCTGCTGTTGGAATCAAAAATATTCCTATGGATTCTTTGATGGGATATAATGGGGCACTTTTTGTTGATAATGTCTATTTAATGCTGTTAAGCAGACATATGGATCAATCAGGGATAGAATCATATCTTATACCATATACAAATGGGCAACTATCAAAGATAGAAATTATTTATGATATCAGATATTCAAGCGAGGGTGAAGAACATAATACTATAGTTGAAGGATTGGCTGATGTTTATAAAAGTTATTTGCATAAAAGATGGATATTTCAAATGCCAATTGTTGGTAAAATAGTTAAAAGAATAAGCAAAATCCGTAAAATAATTAATAATGTAAATATTATAAATAATAATATATATGAATTACAATTGATATTAGCAGAGAACGAGAGTAAGACAAGGCAGGAGAAACTCAGAGCAAGAATTGAAAACATAGAAAAAGATTCTTTGATTACATATAGTAAAATCAGTGATAAAATCGAAGATTTAGAAAAAGATTCTTTGATTACATATAGTAAGATCAGTGATAGAATCGAAGATTTGGAAAAAGATTCTTTGATTACATATAGTAAAATCAGTGATAGAATCGAAGATTTGGAAAAAGAATCCTTTATTACATATAGCAAAAATATGCCTGAAAATGTATTAAAAACATTCCGAACTTTAAGGAGTAAATGAAATATATGAAGGCAAGAATTGTAATTGATATGCAAGGTGCGCAAAGCAATTCCTCCCGAAAAAGGGGAGTCGGAAGATATACCCGTGAAATGGTAAAAGAATTGATTTTTGCATATGGTGATGAAGCCGATATTTTTCTTGCATTGAATGGACGATTGGAATGCAATGATTTATTAAAGTATTATGAAAATATTCTTCCCAGAGACAATATTAAAACATGGAATTATTATCCGGATGTTCCACCTGCCTGTGATACAGATAATGGTAAAATAAAACCTGAGGAATTATTCAGAGAATGGTTTTTGCATCAGTTCAGGGCGGATGTTATCTGGTCAACAAATATGCAGGAAGGGGGTGCTGAACCGAATATTGAAACTTCTGCCAAGCTGACAATGGGAGATGAAATCATTATGACAACGTTGCATGATGTTGTCCCATTGTTGTTTGAAAAAGACTATCTCGCAGTGCCTGTTGTAAAAGCATGGTACATGAAAAAAATAAAATATGCTTGTGATAGTGATATTCTTTTAACGGTTTCTAATTTCTCCAAACAAAAAATTATAGAATTCCTGCATGTAGAACAATCAAAGATAGAAGCCATTTCTGAAGGCTATGATAGGAAACTTTTTTATCCGGACCCTGATTATTTGGCTTCATCAAAAAAAGAGCCATTTTTCCTTTATGTGGGAGGAGCAGATCCACATAAAAATCTACCAAGACTGATAGAAGCCTATTTGAATTTGAATAGTAAGATAACAAACGAATATAAATTATATATTGTTGGGAAAGAGCCTTGTGAATTTAAAAATTCGATATTAAAACCTTTTGAAGAAGATAATTCAAAGCTACATAATATTAAATGGTGTGGTTTTATTCAAGATGATGAATTGCGTATCTTAATGCAAAGATGTAAAGCCTTTATTTTTCCATCATATGCCGAAGGCTTTGGTTTGCCGCCGCTTGAAGCAATGGCCAGTGGTGCTCCGACTATTGTTGCAAAGGCTGCAAGTCTGCCGGAAATTGTTGATAATGAGGAAGCAACCTTTGATCCATTTTCTGTTGATGAGATATCCCAAAAGATTCAGAAAATAGTAACAAACGATAGTTTCACAAACCAGTTGATAAAAAAAGGAATTGAACGTGCTGATTATTTTTCATGGAGCAAAGCAGCTGAACAGTTAAAACAGATTATTCAAGCAAAGGTGAAACTGAGGAGAAGCGGTAAGCGATATTCAAAGAATTATTTATGCAATGATCTCCGGGATATGTTAATAAACTCTGATTATGAAGAACTGTCAAAGGTAGCTTATTCCATCGAAGATAGTACTATTTTTAGCAAAATTAAAAAAATATATATAGATACCAGTGCAGTTGTACTGAAAGATTATGTTACAGGGATACAAAGGGTTGTAAATGCTTTGATAGTTAATCTCCAAAAAATATTTTTAAATGATGCCGTGGAAGTAAAGGCAATATACTCCTCTCCGGAGCTTAATGATTTTTATTTTTCTGATTTTGATGGAAATAGATTTATTGAAAGGGCAAAGAATGATGCAGCCGGGAAAGCAGAGTTTTATGACGGAGACATTTTTATTATGCCTGATTTGCATACTCGTAATGTTATCTCAAAAAGAGAAATGTTTGAAAAACTTATCGCGCGTGGGATAAAAGTTTATACAATCCTGTATGATATTATCCCCGTGCAGTATCCATCTTTTTTCCCACAAGGATTTGCTGGTGAGTACGAGGAGTATTTAAAGGCTATAGCATGTTTTTCGGGAGTGATATCTGTATCAAAGACAACCATGAATTACTATCAGGAATGGTGTGGTAAAAACAAAATTAAATTTCCGCCTTATTTTATTCAGAACTTTAATCATCTTGGTGCTGATATCAATAATGCAAACCCCAGCAAAGGGCTTCCCAATGATTATAATGCCCTTTTGCTTGAAATGAAAACCAGCCCCACAATTTTGATGGTAAGTACAATCGAACCCAGGAAAAAACAGGATCAGGTTCTAAGTGCCTTTGATATACTATGGGATCAAGGAAAGAAAGTTAACCTGATTTTTGTGGGTAGAAACGGATGGCAAATGGACACATTTATTTATACTCTGAATAACCATCCGCAGCAAGGCAAACAACTTTTTTGGCTTTCCGGCATATCAGATGAGTACTTGGACAAAATTTATGAAAATGCGACAGGAGTAATAGTTGCTTCATTGGAAGAGGGGTATGGGTTATCTGTTATTGAGGGCGCAAAACATAACAAACCGCTGCTCCTTCGAGATATCACTGTCTTTAGAGAGGTGGCTGCTGATTATGCATCTTATTTTAAGGGAGACAGCGCCGGAGATTTGGCAGACTCTATAGAAGAATGGTTGGGTTTAATTGAGGAGGGCAGAAACCCGGTTTCAGGCAAAATAAAATATAATACGTGGCAGGAAAGTGCAAACCAATTAATTAAAATAATTGATCAACAGGGCTTGCTTAGAGACCAAAAACTGATATTTGCTGAAGAAGCAGAAGATAATTCAAATCAATTATAAATATTGTCTTCCGATGATTAAAAGTGAAACAAGAAGGTGATCCTGAGTTGTCCTAAAGAATGGAATGTCATGGAACAATAAAAAATCTGGAGTGAAAGATGATGCAGAAAAAAGTACTTATCATAGGGGCGGCCGGTTTTGTAGGAAGTTATCTGATCCGACAGGCACAATCCCTGGACTGGCGTGTTGCTGCTACCAAAATGCCATTTGAGAAGATGGAGGTTTCGGGTACAGATATCTTTGATCTGGATATCATGGATCCCGATGCCATATCGGCATTGTTAAAAAAAGTAAGGCCGGACTATATATTTCATCTTGCCGCTCAAAGTTCGGTTTCTGTTTCCTGGAAAAAACCGGATCTGACAGTCGATGTGAACATAAAGGGAAGCATCCACGTTCTCAATGCAATTAAGGAACTTGATTATAAGCCAAGGGTGCTTCTGATCGGTTCCGGGGAAGAATACGGGCATGTGAGAACGGAAGATATTCCCATAAAAGAGGACACACTGCCGCGTCCCGGCAACCTTTATGCCGCTACAAAGAACTGTCAGAATCTGATCGGAAAAATATATGCGGACGGATTCGGAATGGATATCATGAGTACCCGTTCCTTTAACCATATCGGACCGAATCAGGCTCCGCTTTTTGTGGTACCGGATTTCTGCAAACAGGTGGCAGAGATAGAAAAGTCGGACGCTCCGTCCGGTATTATCCATGTGGGAAATCTGAGCGCAAAGCGTGATTTTACGGATGTCCGGGATGTAGTTAGGGCATACTGCCTTCTTATGGAACGCGGAAAGGCCGGAGAAACTTATAATGTCGGATCCGGAACGGCGGTAACCATACAGTCCATACTGGATCTGATAGTCGGAATGGCAAAAAAACCGATCAGGGTGGTAGTGGATCCCGGAAAACTTCGTCCGGTAGATGTACCGATAATAGAAGCGGATATCAGTAAACTGGCTGCCTGCACGGGGTGGAAAAAAGAAATTCCGATCAAGCAGACAATTCGGGAAACATTGGACAGGTGGAGAGCGGAGATTTAAGGAAATCTTACAATTTCCCGTAGGGAATGTGTGTGTATTTACGTATCATCATGTATGTTTAAGAGGAGAAAATTTATGTTGATGACCAAAACGGTTTTGATTATGGCGGGCGGACGCGGGGAACGTTTCTGGCCGCGGTCCAGAAAAAATATGCCAAAGCAGTTCCTGTCGCTCACCAATGACGGAAAGACCATGATACAGCTCACCGTGGAGCGGCTGCTCCCTATGGTAAAAATGGAAGACATCTATATTTCCACAAATGCGGATTACAAAAAGCTGGTCAGGGAACAGCTCCCGGATATCCCGGAAGAAAATATTCTGTGCGAACCGGTTGGAAGAAACACGGCTCCCTGTATAGGCCTGGGGGCAGTTCATATTGCAAAAAAATATGATGATGCCGTAATGATGGTTCTTCCGAGCGATCATCAGATCAAATTCACAAAGATGTTTCTTTCCACACTGCAGGACATCTGTGATGTGGCAGAAAAAGGATCAAACCTTGTAACGATCGGTATTACGCCGGATTATCCGGAAACGGGATACGGATACATCAAATTTGATCCGAATTCTCTGGAAGGAAGAGCATATAAAGTAGAGAGATTTGTGGAAAAACCGAATCTTGAGGTGGCTAAGGAATATATCGCAAGCGAACAGTACCTCTGGAATTCCGGCATGTTTGCCTGGAAGGTCTCCACCATTCTGGAAGATATGGAAAAGTTGATGCCGGAGAACTATAAACACCTGCTGACCATTCAGAAAGCAATCGGAACCCCGGAAGAAGAAGCCGTTCTGGATAAGGAATTTCAGAACATGGAAGCACAGTCTATTGACTATGGTATAATGGAAAAAGCCGATAATATTTATATTATTCCGGGCACTTTCGGATGGGATGATGTAGGCTCCTGGCTTGCAGTGGAAAGGATCCAGAAGACCAATGAGTTCGGAAATGTTGTCACAGGAGATGTAATCAGCGTGGATACATCCAACTGCATTATTCAGGGAAATAAAAAGCTGATTGCAGCAGTCGGACTTTCCGATCTCGTGATCGTGGATACGGATGATGCCACTTTGATCTGTCATAAGGATCATGCCGGAGAAATTAAAAAAGTGATTGAAAATCTTAAAATATGCAATCGGAATGACTTGTTGTAAGAAATGCCAATATTTAATAAAGGGAGATTTGAAAAATGAAAAGCGCATTGATTACCGGAATTACCGGACAGGACGGATCCTATCTGGCAGAGCTTCTGCTGGAGAAAGGATATGAAGTACACGGGCTTATCCGCCGTTCTTCTGTTTCGACTACCGGGAGAATTGACCATCTGATTCGGGCAAATAAAATCACCTTGCATGAAGGGGATTTGTCGGATTCTTCCAGCATTGTCCGAATAATAGGGGAAGTGCAGCCGGATGAGATCTATAATCTGGCGGCCCAGAGTCATGTACAGATCAGCTTCGATGCACCGGAATATTCAGGGGATATAGATGCTCTCGGCGTGCTTCGCATTCTGGAGGCAGTGCATATCCTGCATCTCGAAAAAAAGACAAGAGTATATCAGGCATCCACATCTGAGCTTTACGGCAAGGTGGAAGAATGTCCGCAGAATGAAAACACACCGTTCCATCCGTTCAGCCCGTATGCGGTCGCAAAACAGTATGGTTTCTGGATGATGCGTGAGTATCGGGAAGCCTACGGTATATTTGCAGCCAATGGCATTCTCTTTAATCATGAGTCGGAAAGAAGAGGGGAAAATTTCGTAACAAGAAAAATAACAATTGCGGCGGGAAGAATTGCCTGTGGACTGCAGGATCATCTGGAGCTTGGTAATCTCGACTCCAGACGTGACTGGGGTTATGCAAAAGATTATGTGGAATGCATGTGGCTTATTCTCCAGCAGGACAAGCCGGATGATTACGTGATTGCGACAGGCGTGCAGCATACGGTCAGAGAATTTACCGAACTGGCATTTAAGCATGACGGCATTGAACTGGAGTGGAAAGGTTCCGGCATAGATGAAAAAGGGTATGACAGAAAAACCGGGAAAATGCTGGTATGCGTAAATGAAAAATGGTACAGACCTACGGATGTGGTCAACCTTTGGGGAGATCCGACAAAAGCCCGCACGGAACTTGGCTGGGATCCGCAGGCTACCAGTTATGAGGAACTATGCAGTCTGATGGCGGAAAATGACCTGCAGAGAGCAAAGAAAGAAGCTGCCGGGGAAAGTACCTGAACGTGTAGTTTATTTTAGTCTTTCCTCGATTTCTTTTACGAGCTCATTTGTATGTTTTTCTGCTGAGGTCTTATCTTTGGCTCTGACGCTGACATAGAGCTTGAGTTTCGGCTCTGTGCCGGAGGGGCGGACCACAAGAGAGGTGTTGTCCTTTGTGATGTATTTCAGCACATTGGATTTCGGAAGATCGATTTCTTCTGTTTTTCCGTCCGCATCGGTACAGATTTTTGTTTCGTAATCCGATACAGATATTACTTCGCTTCCGCCGAGTGCCTTTGGGGCATCCAGACGGAAGTTTTTCATGATGGACTGCATCTTATCAAAACCGCTTTCCCCATCAAACTCATAGCTGTGCAGAGTGTTCAGACAATAGCCGTATTTTTGATAGAGAGCATCCAAAGCCTCAATCAGAGATTCTCCCCTTGCCCGGTAACAGGCAAACATTTCCGCAATCATGAGGGAACCGTCTACGGCATCTTTGTCACGGACATATCCGCCGGTCAAATATCCGTAGCTTTCCTCAAACCCGAAAATATATCTTTCCTCTTCTCCCTTTTCTTCCAGGAAGCCTATCTGTTCTCCTATGAATTTAAAACCGGTCAGAACTTCCTTCACTTCAACACCGTAATCGGCTGCAATACGGAATGCGAGATCGGATGTGACAATGGTTTTTATGCATACGGGATTTTTCGGCATCGTTCCCAATTCAACTCGTCTTTTGCAGATATAGTCAAGAAGGAGGAGTCCCACTTCATTTCCTGTGAGAAGCCGGAAATCTTTTTCATCTCTGACGGCAATCCCGACCCGGTCACAGTCCGGATCGGTTGCAATGAGGAGATCCGCATCCTTTCCCCGGGCTGTTTTTAATCCTTCTTCCAGTGCTTCCCTGATTTCCGGATTCGGATACGGACAGGTTGGAAAATGACCGTCGGGATGTTCCTGGGATTTTACAATTTCAATGTTGGAAAACCCGTTTTTTTGCAGGCAGGTCGTAACGCATTTAAGTCCGGCGCCGTTTAAAGGGGTATAAACGATGCGCACATTTTTATCCGTATCTTCTCCGCAGAGAGACTGAGCAGATACAGCATCAATATACTTATGAAAACATTCTTCCGGGATGATGCTGATCATGCCGTCTGCCAATCCTTTTTCATACGGATATACGGACAGGTCCCGGAATACATCCATGGATTCAATTGATTTCTGAATTTCAGCTGCCGCCTCTGTTGTGATCTGGCATCCGTCCGGTCCATACACTTTATAACCGTTGTATTTGGACGGATTATGGCTTGCTGTTATGACAATGCCGCCGGAAGTGCGGAGGTAACGCACGGCAAAAGAAAGGGACGGCGTAGGCATGAGTTCCGGCCAGATATGGACTTTCACGCCGCAGTCTGCAAATACTTCGGCAGCCACGCGGGCAAAAATCTGAGAGTTGATCCGGCTGTCATAGGCAATGGCTACCGAAGGGGAGGGTTCCCTGTTTTTGAGATATTTCGCGTACCCCCGGGTGGCTTTGGCAACCGTGTAGATGTTCATGCGATTCGTTCCCACACCGAGAATGCCTCTGAGACCTCCGGTACCGAATTCCAGATCACGGTAGAAACGGTCATTGATCGCCTCTTCATTGTCCCGGATTTCATTCATTTCCTGCCTAAGATCCGGGTCAGAAAGGGCTTGTTTCTTCCAGATTTTATAGTTTTCCTGTGCCTGTTTGTTCATTCTCGGCTCCTTGCAGATTGATAATCCTGTTAAAAAATAGTAAACTGTACACATTATAACAAATACCGGATAAAACGGAAGAATATATGTTCAGGAAAAGATAAAAAAGGAAAAAAGCCAGGAATGAAAAAGAAATGTCTTCTGCTTTTGCCGCGACCAATATTTCCGCCGGTCTGCGGCTATGCATTGAAAAATAAAAATCTGGTTCGTATTTTGAGTATGAAATATGAACTGATGGTTGTAGCAATTACAGAATCCGGCATAGGGGATGAGGAAAAAGCCTATTATCGGGATCTGGGTGTTAGCTGTATGGAATATAAAATTTCGAAAATAAAGAGCCTCTTTCAATGTTTCCTCGGACTTTTTTCCGACAGACCTCTTCAGGTCTGTTATTATTATGATAAGGAATTACAGGAAAAAATCTGCAGATTTTCCGAAACACAGGATATATTGATTTCGGCACTGATAAGGACACGGGAATATCTGACGGGTCTTGAACAGAAAAAGACGGTTGTTTTTGATATGGTGGACTCGATTGCCTTGAATTATGAAAGATCCCGGAAAAGTACGCGTTCGGGATTCTGGAAGCTATTATACGGGTTAGAAGGAAAAAGGCTGCGGGTATACGAACAGAAATATATTGAAAGAAGTTCGGTCACCTATCTTTTTAATCAGGAGGAGCAGGTTTACTGGGAAAAATACGGAAATGTGAAACTGCTTCCGCATGGAGCAGATGAAAAACTCTTTTCCTATCGGAATAGATCTTCTGAGTATGCGGAATCAGTGGTATTTCTGGGGAAAATGAATTATCAGCCTAATGTGGATGCTATCTTGTGGTATATGAAAAATGTGCATCCCCGGATAAAAGACAAAGTGCCGCTCCTGATTGTCGGTGCCTATCCGACAAAAGAGATCTGCAAATGTGCAGAGGAAATCGGAAATGTGACGGTGACCGGCCTGGTGGAAGATCCGTATTTTTATGCGAACTCTGCGCTTGCCATGATTGCTCCCATGCAGACGGGGGGAGGAATCCAGAACAAAGTACTGGAAGGGATGGCACTTGGAAAAGTAAATGTTGTTTCCTCTCTTGCGGCAAAGCCTATACTTGGAACGGAAAATATGAGAAATATTATTATCGCGGATACTCCGGACAGTTATGTGCAGATTCTTTCAGAAATGGCTGAAAGCAGCGGGAGCGAGAGGAATAACCCGGAAAAGTATGAGAAGATCGGCAGGGCAGCGCGGGAGTTGATTCAAAATAATTACACATGGGAAAAATACGGAGAAAAATATATTGAGGGGATAGAGGAAAGTGAAAACACCATGCATGAATGAGTTACTGGTATTAAAGCCGGTCCTGAAGGAATATATCTGGGGCGGCAGAAGATTGAAAACGGAATTTGGATATGAAATTCCTTCAGATAAAACCGGGGAGTGCTGGGCAATATCTGCATTTGAAGGTGCGGAAAGTGAAGTGATCTCCGGGACATATGCCGGAAAGAGACTCAGTACCCTTTGGAAAGAAAATCCGGAATTGTTTGGAAGTTACCCTGCTGCAAGATTTCCGCTTCTTGTTAAAATTATTGATGCGGAAGATGATTTGAGCGTTCAGGTCCATCCGGATAATGACTACGCGAGGGTGCATGAAAACGGTTCATCGGGAAAACGCGAGTGCTGGTATGTGCTGGACTGCAGAAAGGATGCTGCAATCGTGATCGGGCATCTTGCAAAAGACAAGGCAGACATGGAAAAGATGATCCGTACCGGAGACTGGAAGCATTTCCTAAGAGAGGTTCCAATCAGGAAAGGTGATTTTTTCCAGATCAGTCCGGGCTGTCTGCATGCAATCAAAGGCGGAACACTTATCCTGGAAACACAGCAGAATTCCAATGTCACATATCGGGTCTATGATTACGGAAGACTTCAGAACGGAAAGCCCAGACAACTGCATGTACAGCAGAGTATTGACTGTATTACGGTACCTTTTCGGGATGATGCGGAAAGAAAACCGCATCCGGAAGAAACGTCTTACGGAACCTATACGCATTTTATTGATACACCGGAATATTCGGTAGACAGATATGAGATTACAGGAACAATGAAGGAGGTTTTTGACCATCCATTTACAAACGTCAGCATCATAGAAGGAAGCGGGGATATTAATAATATACCGGTAAAAAAAGGAACGCACCTCATCATTCCGAATGCATGCGGGACAACACAGTGGAACGGAGACTTTACGGCAATCGTTTCCTACCCGCCGGAAATACATTGAAAGCAGTACGAAACAGATCAATCAGGGAGGTTATCTATGATCATTACCAGAACTCCGTTCCGGATGTCTTTTTTCGGCGGCGGTACGGATATGCCGGAATTTTTCAACCAATACGGCGGAGCGGTACTGTCCGCAAGCATGGACAAATACTGCTATGTGATCGTGAGGCATCTGCCTCCGTTCTTTGAGTATTATACGGAGCTTTCCTATTCCAAGATCGAGAGGGTAAAAGATATTGCGGATATTGATCATCCGGCCATACGCAATGCCATGGAAATGCTGGATATGCATGACATCCGGCTTGCCTATGAGGCGGATCTGCCGGCGAGAAGCGGACTTGGTACCAGCAGTTCCTTTGCGGTCGGAATGCTGAATGCTTTCTATGCGCTGAAAGGGAAATACGCCGGAAAAAAGAAACTGGCGGATGATGCCATTCATCTGGAAAGGGATCTTTGTAAGGAGGCGGGGGGCTGGCAGGACCAGATAGCAGCATCATTCGGAGGCTTTAACCGCATTGACTTTAAGGATAATGACTATGAGGTGCGTCCGGTCATTATATCTCCGGAGCGTATGGAAATGCTTGAGGGGAATCTGATGATGTTTTTTACCGGGTTTACAAGGCTTTCTTCCGAGGTACAGGCGGCGGCCAGAGTAACGGATAAGACCGGACAGCTGAAAGAAATGTATACGCTTGTTGATGCTGCGGAAAGAATACTGACCGATAAACAGGCAGATCTGGATGAATTCGGAAGGATGCTGGACCATACGTGGAAATTGAAGAGATCCACCGGAAGTGCCATTTCGACCGGAAGCATAGACGAGCTGTATGCGGAAGGCATGAAGGCAGGTGCGTTAGGCGGGAAGCTTCTCGGCGCTGGCGGCGGCGGTTTCCTTTTGTTCTATGTTCCGAAGGAGCGGCAGGAGAATGTGAAGAAGGCTATGGAAAAACTTCTGTATGTGCCGGTGGCATTTGAAAACGGAGGGACACAGGTCATTCACTATACGCCGGAAACATATACATTCCGGGAGGGATAAAAAGGGAATAGAGGTGAGTTTTTTAGGGGGGATACGAATGATGCGCTATTACATTGCTGTTGTTGTGGGAGTTATACTTTTTTCTTTGATTGCAGGCATGCTGCTTAAAAAAAAGAATATCCTTACATTGCCTGTTATTGGAATAAGCTTATACTTGTGTTTTTATGTGTTGACAAGCGGGATGCTTTGCTGGATAGACCAGTTTGGAATTTTTCGAAGCTGTCTATCCAGTACATTTATGGGAGCCATAATATATGGTATTCTTAAAATTAAAAAATATGTTTTTTCATATTCATGGCCGGATAAAGCAACCCTTATTCCCATTGCAATATTGCTGATTTCCGTTCCGCTTGTTTGGAATCAATTTGATGTTTATGGTATGGGACAAGATGAGGGGGTATATCAGACAAAGGCAATTGCGCTTATTTCGGGAGATAACCATAATCAATTTGATTTTGATGAATATCATGATCTTTCAGCTTCTGAGCAGGAGCAATACAGACAATTTGTGAAGATTTTTGCTGGTTTTTACAAAAATGCAAGTTATCCGACCTTTGAGGAAAATAATCAGCATTGCGATGTGACGGGATATTTTCATGGGGTCCCGACCATGGGGGCCATGCTTGCTCTTGGGGCTGCACTTTTTGGGATTGCCTCCATGAAGAGAATAAGCCTGATTATGTTTTTGGCTACAGTCTGGCTTATCTTTGCTTTTTGTGAAGAACGCAAATGGTCCAAAATCACTGCTTTTCTGTTAACGATTATCACAGCCGTTTCACCTATTGTGATCTGGGTAACCAAATCTTCCTTAACTGAATCTTTCCTTACCCTGGCAATAACGCTTACGTTATTCCTGATAACAGCTACAATAGATCATCCGGGAATTGGCAGAGGCCTCATTGCCGTACCGATTGCAGCTTTCTGTTTTTTTCATGTAAGTGCTTTTATGCTGATGCCGGGTTTTACGGCTGTCCTGTTACTGTTATATCTTGAAAAGAGGGACAGGCAATATTTATTCATTCATTACAGCATCCTTATTGCTTTTGCAATGGGATTTTACATGATGTTGATTACAGCTCCGCAATACACGTATGATAACCTGAAACGTATGGAAATCGGGCCGCTTAATCATAATAACCTATGGATTGTTCCGATTTTATATGCGGCTGCTGCAATTTTGTTATCCTTTATTATTTCCCGAATCAGGGGATTAACTTTAAAAACAATTGCAGAAAATGCGGCTGCTAAGTGGCTGATTAGAGCGCTTATCATGTTCAGTTTAATATATGTAGCTTATTTTGTATGGAAAATGCATCTTGCATTGCCGCAGGATGAATTGCAAGTAAACAAAGGGCTAAGGGATTTTTATTGGGGAAATAAAAATTTATACACCATTTTTCAATATACTCCTTTTTTTGCTGTATGTATTTTTTCCGGAATATTACTTGTTCCTGCCGTGATTATTTCTGCCTGGAAATCTCCGGAATGGTACCTTGAACTTAAAAATGTCAGTGTATTTGTTTTGTTTTTCTATCTGGTTTTTTTGTGCAATGTTTTTGTACGGAAGGAAATCCCCTATTACTATTATTATGCAAGATACCTGGAATATGTAATACCTGTTGTGGTACTGATGACAGGCATTCTTATGGAAAAAATCAATGTAAAGTTTGCAATGGTCTTATCTTTCATCGGTATTGCAGTTATGATTCCGTATTCGCTTTTTTTGGCAAAAAATGATGATGATTCAGTCATCCAGACAAACACTTTAATGTCAATCTGTGACAGTATTAAACCCGGTTCTGCAGTAATTTTCGACAGCAGCGACTGGCTTATCAGAAACATTGGAATTGATGTGAGAGAACTATCGCAGGTTCATATTTATCCGAAATTCAGAGATTATGATAAAGAACTAAAGGAGTTATCAACTCAATATAGCAGAGTGTATATCATAACTGATCGTATCCAACCGGCATCAACAGGGGTGGTCTATCGAGAAGGATATGTGGAGAGGGAATATCAAAGTCAGTCCAAATCTGATTTAATTCCGCTGATCAGCGCTGTTGAAGAAAAGAAGGGTATTATTTCAATATATGATGCGAAACAGGTTCAATATGGAATGGAATACACAGAGATGATGTCTTATATGAATGATGTTTCATATGATTCCGTAACGGATACATATGCAATAGGACAGGGCGGTATTTTGTATGGGCCATATATTGATCTGACTGCCGGAAAATATCAATTGACTGTGGATATTGACCACTGTGAATCAGGCAGCTATTCATTTCAAATCAATTCTGAGCAGGGAAAAAACCACATAGCTGAGACATCATTGCAGGAAGGCATCAACAAAGTTGATTTTGAACTGACGGACAATAAAAAAGAGGTTGAATTTGCAATCCATAACATGGATACAGGAGAAATCAAAGTCTCCGGAATATATTTGAACACCTTGAAATGATTAGAAGAGGATGGGGAATATGAAGCTTATTATTCAGATACCTTGTTTTAACGAGGCGGAAACACTGGAGATTGCTTTAAACGATCTTCCGAAACATATGGATGGAATTGATGAAATCGAATATCTCATTATCAATGACGGCAGTAAAGATAAAACAGTTGAAGTTGCCAGGAACTGGGGCGTTCATCATGTTGTGAATTTCAAACAGAACAAAGGCCTTGCGAAAGGTTTTATTGCGGGCCTGGATGCCTGCCTTCGCTGCGGTGCAGATATTATTGTGAATACGGATGCAGATGATCAGTATAAAGGAGAAGATATCGAAAAGATTGTTCGCCCGATTTTGAATGGAGAAGCGGATATAGTTATCGGTGCAAGACCAATTGATCAGACGGAACATTTTTCATTTATGAAGAAAAAATTGCAGCACCTTGGCAGCTGGGCGGTACGCAAAGCTTCCAAAACAGACATTCCTGATGCGCCGAGTGGTTTTCGGGCATACTCAAGAGAGGCTGCCATGCAGCTTAATGTCGTAAATGATTACACCTATACGCTGGAGACCATTGTACAGGCCGGACGTGAAAAAATTCCGATGACCAGTGTACCAATTCGTACCAATGGAGAATTGCGCCCATCCAGACTGTTTCACAGTATGTGGGGCTATATCAAGAAATCCATCCTTACTATTATTCGGGCATATATGCTGTACAGACCTCTTACATTCTTTTTGAGAATCAGTATTTTGCCTATAGTACTTGGCTTGATTTTTATTGTGCGTTTTCTGGTTTTCTATTTTTCCGGAGATGCAGGACACATTCAGTCGTTGATTCTTGCATGCACATTGCTGATTTTGGGTTTCCTGACAATCGTGATGGGACTTCTTGCAGATATGCTTTCTGCCAACAGAAAGATCTCTCAGGATATTCAGTACCATGTAAAGCGTATTGAGTATGGGGTGCAGGATGAAGAAGATAAAAGAAAAGAGAACTGACGAAAATAATATGGCAAGTGTCTGACGAGAACATGGAAAAGAGAGTTCTGATAGAACCGATTTATTTTGTATCCAGAAATCTTATTTAGCCGGAAGAGATGAGAAAATGGAAAACGGTAAGACAAAAAAAATCTTGAAGATAATAGGAAATATACTTACAGTTTCTGCACTTGGTCTGATTGTATATCGTCTGGTACATTATGACATTGACTATTCTGTACTGTTTAACGGATCCAATCTGCTTGCACTGATACTTTTTTCTATTGTCTATTCGATTATTTTGTTGATAGAGCCGTTATCCTGGAAAATGATTATTCATTTCCTTGGCTACAAGCAGGTGACATTTAGGGAAACACAGACAACCTTTTGCAAATGTAATCTGATGAAATATATTCCCGGAAATGTTATGCAATATATTGGCAGAAATGAGACGGCGGTTAAGCATGACCTGAGACATTCGAAAATTGCTTTTTCAACCATACTGGATATTTTAGCAAATGTTATTGGCGTTGGACTGGTAGCTCTTATCTGTTATGGTAAGGGAATTGGAATTTTTCTCGATAAATATGATATTAATGAAAAGTTGATGGCAATAGTATTGATTGTTGCAATAGCAGCAGCTATTATTGCGATAATTTTATTAAGAATAAAATATAGAGGTAAAATTCAAGGATTTGATCTGAAAAAGTATTGTTTTTGTATTTTGGTATATGTTTTCTTTGCTTTTTATACATCGGGAATATATATTCTGATCATGCAGCTTATCTTAAAAGTTGAGATTCCGGTATCTATGATAACAACCGTAATCGGGGCTTATCTGCTCTCATGGCTGTTTGGCTTTTTGACACCTGGAGCACCGGGAGGAATAGGTATTCGGGAGGCAACCATTACAATGCTTCTTGGTGGGTTTCTGCAGGACGAAATGGTTTTGTTGGCAATAGTGGTTTACAGAATTGTGAATACAATTGGTGATGTCATGGCGTATGGATTCTGTATGGTAAGAGATCACTTCAATCAGAAAAAGAAGGAAATGTTGTAAAAAATCGAGGGATCCTTTATCCTAAGGTTGGTATAGCATGAAGACCAAATGTGAAAGAAGATAAATAAATGAATAAAAAATTAACGATTGCAGTTGCCGGGACCGGATATGTTGGGCTGAGCATAGCAACGTTATTGTCACAACATAATAAAGTTTATGCTGTTGATATAATCCCGGAAAAGGTGGAAATGATCAACCTTAGAAGATCACCTATTGCAGATAAGGAACTGGAAGAATATCTGGCTGAAAAAGATCTTGACTTAACGGCGACCCTGAATGCTGAAAAAGTCTACGCTGAAGCAGATTATGTTGTAATTGCCACTCCCACAAACTACAACCCTGATAAAAACTATTTTGACACATCGTCGGTTGAAACGGTGATTAAACTGGTGATGAAATGTAATCCAAATGCGATTATTGTTATCAAGTCTACGGTTCCCGTAGGCTATACTAAATATATCAGAGAAATTCTTGGATCAGGAAACATTATGTTCTGCCCTGAGTTTTTGCGGGAAAGCAGGGCATTATATGATAATCTGTATCCAAGCAGGATTATTGTAGGTACCGATTGTGATGACAGCAGACTGGTTGAAGCTGCGAATATTTTTGCTTCTCTGTTGCAGGAAGGTGCTGTTAAGAAGAATATAGACACGTTGATTATGGGTTTTTCCGAAGCGGAAGCGGTAAAATTGTTCGCCAATACATATCTTGCTCTCCGTGTCAGTTATTTTAATGAACTTGATACATATGCGGAATCCAAAAATCTTGATCCAAAATCTATTATTGACGGAGTATGTTTAGATCCGAGAATTGGAAAGCAATACAACAATCCCTCATTTGGATATGGAGGATATTGCCTGCCGAAAGATACAAAACAACTTTTGGCAAATTATCAGGATGTTCCTGAAAATCTTATCCGCGCGATTGTAGAATCCAACCGTACCAGAAAAGATTTTATAGCAGACAGAATTCTCAGGAAAGCCGGTTATTATGACTATTACAGCAAGAAAGATTATTCATCCGGAGAGGAGAAGAGCTGCACCATCGGTGTGTATCGTCTTACCATGAAATCCAATTCGGATAATTTCAGGAGCAGTTCTATTCAGGGTGTCATGAAGAGAATTAAGGCAAAGGGTGCAGGCATTATTATTTATGAACCGACACTTAAAAATGGCAGTACCTTTTTCGGAAGTATAATTCTTAATGATCTTTCAGAATTTAAAAGCAAATGTGATGTTATTATTGCCAATAGATTTGATAATATATTATTGGATGTGAAAGAAAAAGTATACACCAGGGATCTTTTTATGCGTGACTGATATTGAATGGGGAAAATACTTAACGCAGCAGCAGAAGAAGCTGTTAAAATGTATATGAAAGTATAATGGAGGAAAAACATGAAAGTTGTTATTTTAGCCGGCGGGTTCGGAACACGGATTGCGGAAGAAAGCCATTTGAAACCGAAGCCCATGATTGAGATCGGGGAGCAGCCCATTCTCTGGCATATCATGAAATATTATTCTTCATTCGGGTTCAATGATTTCGTGATCTGTCTGGGCTATAAGCAGTACGTGGTAAAGGAGTATTTTGCGGATTATTATCTGCACAATGCCGACGTGACCTTTGACCTTGCAAATAACCATATGGAGGTTCACAGCGCAGCTTCCGAACCCTGGAAGGTGACGCTTGTGGATACGGGCCTCAATACGATGACCGGCGGCCGCGTGCTGCGGATCCGGAAATACACGAATAATGAGCCTTTCATGCTGACGTACGGGGACGGTGTTTCCAATGTGGATCTGAATAAGCTTCTTGCCTTCCACAGGTCTCACGGAAAGATCGGAACCATAACGACCGTGAACATCGGCCAGGCCAAAGGAATTCTGGATGTAGACCCGGACGGCCGGGTAAAATCTTTTCGTGAAAAGGACGATGCGGACGGCACGCTGATCAACGGCGGATTTATGGTATTTAATCAGGAGATATTCGATTACCTGAAAGATGACACGACCGTTCTGGAACAGGAACCGCTGCAGGATCTGGCTCAGAACGGGGAACTGATGAGCTATAATCATAAAGGCTTCTGGCAGTGCATGGATACGCAGCGGGAAAAGAAAAAACTGGAAGAATTATGGCTGTCCGGCAGGGCACCGTGGAAGGCATGGAACTGATGTTGGATTTTTATAAGGATAAAAAGATACTGGTCACGGGACACACGGGCTTTAAGGGTTCGTGGCTTTGCCGTGCGCTGATACTTTCCGGCGCGGATGTGACGGGATATGCGCTCACACCGCCTACGGATCCGAGCCTGTTTAAGATCCTGGGTCTGGAGGAAGAAATGCATTCGGTTACCGGCGATATCCGGGATCTGGATCATCTGAAAAAGGTGTTTGCGGAAATACAACCGGAGTTTGTGCTTCACATGGCGGCGCAGCCGCTGGTACGGACTTCCTACAAGGAGCCGGTCTATACCTATGAGACAAATGTCATGGGGACCGTGAATGTAATGGAATGCGTTCGTTCGAATGACTGCGTGAAGTCATTTTTGAATGTGACGACCGATAAAGTTTATGAGAACCGGGAACTCGGAAAGCCGTTTACAGAGACGGAAAAACTGGACGGGTTTGATCCCTATTCCAATTCCAAGTCCTGTTCGGAACTGGTGACGCACAGCTACCGGCAGTCTTTTTTTGAAGATGGCAGATGTGCCGTCAGTACGGCGCGTGCGGGGAATGTGATCGGCGGAGGAGATTTCGCACTTGACCGCATCATCCCGGATTGTGTTCGTGCGGCGGCAGCGGATAAGAGCGTGATCATCCGGAATCCGGATTCCGTCCGTCCTTTCCAGCTTGTGCTGGAACCCCTGTATGTCTATCTGATGATCCTGGAAAAACAGCGGAGCGATATCCGTTATGCGGGATCTTATAACGTAGGCCCGGAACACAGGGACTGCGTACGGACCGGAGAACTGGTAAAGCTTTTCCGGAAATACTGGGGAGATGAATTCAAATCCGAGGTAAAGCCGGACGGAGGGCCGCACGAGGCCGGGTTCTTAAGGCTTGACTGCGAGAAATTAAAGAAGACCTTCGGGTGGAAACCGAAGTATCATATCGAAGAAGCGGTGGAGAAGACGGTCGAATGGTCAAAGGCGTACCTTGCCGGGGAAGATATGACGGCGGTAACGGATCGGCAGATCAGGGTTTTTTTCAGATAAGGAAATTCATACAACAGACGGACTGATGGACCGGATTATACGGGAAATCAGGGAAAAGCAGCTGTCAGGACTATTTCAGGACGGGAGCAGATTCATGTTTGAAAACAAATCGGAAAAAGCAGCAAGGGAAGAAATTTTAAAAGCGGTCAGCGAATACTGCGACCGCTTTCATAATCAGAAAGCGGAATTTAAGCCGGGGGACAAAATCTATTATGCATCCCGGGTCTATGACCATGAGGAGATGACGAATCTCGTGGATTCCGCACTGGAATTCTGGCTCACCAGCGGAAGGTACACGGATGCGTTTGAAGAAGACCTCGGAAAATATCTGGGGGTTCCGTTTGTTTCCTTTGTGAATTCCGGGTCCAGTGCCAATCTGTGCGCGTTTATGGCACTGACTTCTCCTCTTCTCGGAGAAAGAAGGATAAAGCCGGGGGATGAAGTGATCACGGTGGCCTGCGGATTCCCAACAACGGTCACGCCGATCATCAATTACGGAGCCGTTCCGGTGTTCGTGGATGTGACCATTCCGCAGTACAACATCGATGTGACAGAATTGGAAAGTGCCCTGTCGGATAAGACCGGGGCAGTCATGATCGCGCATACGCTGGGAAATCCGTTTGACCTGAAGGCAGTGAAGACGTTTTGCGATGCACATAAGCTGTGGCTCATCGAAGATAACTGCGATGCGCTCGGGAGCACCTATACCCTGGATGGGGAGAAGCATTTTACAGGAACCGTAGGGGATATCGGGACTTCTTCTTTCTATCCGCCGCATCACATGACAACGGGAGAAGGCGGAGCCGTTTATACCAAAGATGCGCTGTTAAATAAGATCATCCGGTCCATGCGGGACTGGGGGAGAGACTGCCGGTGCAAATCAGGACAGGACAATCTGTGCGGACATCGCTTTGACGGACAGTACGGAGAACTGCCGGCCGGGTATGACCATAAATATGTCTATTCCCATTTCGGATATAATTTAAAAGCGACCGATCTGCAGGCGGCAATCGGGTGCGCACAGTTAAAGAAGTTTCCGTCCTTTGTGGAACGGCGGAAACATAATTTCACCCGGCTGAAGGAAGCACTTGCCGGGACGGAAGAGAAATTGATCCTGCCGGAAGCCTGTCCGAATTCGGATCCGAGCTGGTTCGGTTTTCTGATCACCTGCAAGGAAGACGGAACAGAAGATATTCAAGGGGAGAGCGAAGGAGCAGCCCGGAATCGGCTTGTACGGTTTGTGGAAAATGCAGGCATACAGACCCGGATGCTCTTTGCAGGGAATCTGACAAAACATCCGTGTTTTGATGAGATGCGGAAATCCGGAGAAGGATACCGCATTGCCGGGGATCTTTCGAATACCGACCGCATCATGCGGGATACGTTCTGGGTAGGGGTCTATCCGGGCATGACGGATGAAAAGATTGACTATATGGCAAAGGTGATACGAGAAGGGATAGGTACAAATTGATAATGAAACCTCATAGATTTTCGATGGGTGGCGGACTACATTTTAAAAGACAGAAGTTCTCACATTTTTTACTGAGGTGTCCGATAAGGGGTATAGTAACGTTTAAATTGCTTAATCCATAAGGGTTTATCGTTTGCACTCCTTTTTGTCATGTTATTTCGTGGAGGTATTAATTTTGATGGTGAAAAGGTACCGGTTGAGCTTAATGACATGAGAAAACTGGGTATTGTGACACTTGGTGCAATGAAACAGTATTCAAGAATTGAGCAATTTCTTACATTTATGCGAAGTTGGTATTTATGTTATTTTACTCCGGATAAGGCGAGACAGGTTCAAACAGCTGCACCATCCCCAAATTAATTGCCTGTTTGAGTTGATGTCGAAGGTAACATACAGGGACAAAATGCAGCTGCGGTTTGGTTGCATTTTTTTGTTTCACGTATATATAATAAAGGCCTGAAATATGGTAGACTGAAACGGAAAATTAAGAAAGGTAATATAATTATATGAACGGACAGTCAAAATCAACAGCAGAAAGCAGAAAAAATTCCAAGGCAGGCATCTATCTTGCCCTGCACCTTTTGATGATGGTGTTCAGTCTTTCTTCTGTCTGCAGCAAGATGGCATCAAAACAGCCGGTCATGAGTTCCAAATGGATCCTGTTTTACGGGCTGGTGATCGTAATCCTCGGGATTTATGCGATCGCCTGGCAGCAGATCATTAAGAGAATGCCCATTTCCACGGCATATGCGAACAAGGCGGCATCTGTCGTGTGGGGACAGGTATGGGGGCTGATTATTTTCCATGAAGGGATCACGCCGGGGAAACTAATTGGTGTGATCATCATCATTTGCGGGATTGTGCTGCATGCAGGCGCGAGTACAGAAGCGGATGCGGGTACAGGTGGCGGTTCAGGCGACAGGCGGACGACGAAGGAGGCCGGGATATGAGCGAGCTGGCACGTTATTCCATTCTGTTCCTGATCGCGGTTTTTGTTGCGGCTGCCGCGCAGGTCCTGCTGAAAAAAGCGGCAATGAAGAAGTATCCGAATTTCATTGCAGAATACCTGAATCCGACGGTTATTTTTGCTTATATTCTTTTTTTCGGTGCAACATTGGTAGATGTATTTGCTTATAAGGTCATTCCGCTGAGCCTGGGGCCTATTCTGGAAGCAACGGCCTATATCTATGTTACGATTTTCGGTGTAACGATCTTTCATGAAAAGGTAAATAAAAAAGAAATTCTGGCGCTGGGAATAATCATTGTCGGAATTATAGTCTATGCGGTATTCGGCTGAGAAAGTACAGATGGCAGGGCCGGAAGAAGCAGACATGGAAGCACAGACCGGGTACGGATAACAGGATAGAATGTATCCGGTAAAATTCAGTATCCGTGGCTATGGATGAAACGGATATGCTGGCTTTTAGAGGGGAGAACGGAGAATTATGTTTCGGTATGATTATCTTTTGGTCGGCGCGGGCCTTTATAACGGCGTGATCGCGTATTATGCAAGGAAGGCGGGGAAAAGCTGCCTCGTTCTGGAAAAGAGAGACACAGTTGGCGGGAACGTTTACTGCGAAAATATAGAAGGGATACACGTCCACAAATACGGCGCGCATATTTTCCATACTTCGGATAAAGAGGTATGGGATTTTGCAAATTCCCTTGCGGAGTTTAACCGCTACACCAATTCCCCGGTTGCGAACTACAAAGGGGAAATGTACAATATGCCGTTCAACATGAATACCTTCTCGAAGATGTGGGATATCCGCACACCAAAGGAAGCAAAGGATATGATTGAAAAACAGCGGAGCGTAATTACCGGAGAACCGAAAAACCTGGAAGAACAGGCAATCAGTCTGGTCGGGACGGATATCTACACGAAGCTGATCAAAGGCTATACGGAAAAACAGTGGGGCAGGGACTGCAAGGAACTGCCGGCCTTCATCATCAGACGGCTTCCGGTCCGGTTTACCTATGATAACAATTATTTCAATGATAAATACCAGGGGATCCCGATCGGCGGATATAATGTACTGACGGAAAAACTCTTTGCAGGGTGCGATATCAAAACAGGGGTTGATTTTCTGGAACACAGGGAGGAATATAAGGAGAAGGCAGACTGTGTGATCTTTACGGGGCCGATTGATGCGTATTTTGATTATTGTCTGGGGAATCTGGAATACCGTTCGCTCCGTTTTGAAACGGAAATATTGGATACGGATAATTTTCAGGGGAACGCAGTCATCAATTATACGGAGAGGGAAATTCCCTATACCCGCATCATCGAACATAAGCATTTTGAATTCGGAACGCAGGAAAAGACGGTGATCACGAAGGAATATCCGGAGGACTGGAAGCCGGGCATGGAGCCGTATTATCCCGTGAACAATGACAAAAATCAGGAACTCTATGCGGAATATAAAGCGCTTGGGGAAAAAGAGGATGTGATATTCGGCGGAAGACTGGGCGAATATAAATATTATGACATGGACAAGGTCATCCGCAGCGCTATGAGCAAAGCGGAAGAACTGGGAATAAAGCGGAACGATTAAAGAGAACTGAAAGAAACAGACAGAAAGAAATAGACAGAAAGAAATAGACAGAAAGAAATAGACAGAAAGAGAAAGCTGAACGGCAGAAAGATAGAAACAGAAGAGGCAGAGCAGAGAGAGCAGGATGTAAAAGCAGGGCGGAAAACCGGGAACAGAAACAGAAACAGAAACAGGAACAGAAATAAGAATAGAATAAACGATGCGGGGACAGTATAAAATGGATGAACACAAGGATACGCTTTCCTGGAAGCTTCTTTCTGCGGAGGAAGTCCGGAAGGACGAATGGATCGATTTCCGTTCGGGGAAGTATGAACTGCCGAACGGGAAAGTGATCAGCCCGTTTTATACTTACCGGAAATGCAATTTTGCCGTGATCGTGGCTGTAACAGAGGAGGGGGAATATTTGTGTGTGCGGCAGTACCGGCCCGGCGTGGAAAAGGTTCTGACGGAATTTCCGGCGGGTGCGGTGGAGCCGGGGGAGGATCCGGAGAAGGCAGCGAGGAGAGAACTGAAGGAAGAGACGGGGTTCGAATCCGAAGACTGGGTGCGGCTTGGGAAAATCGCACCGAATGCGACCATCGCGGACAACATGGCATACTGTTATCTGGCGCGGGACTGCCGGAAAGCGGGAGAAAGACATCTGGACGAAACGGAATGTGTGGACATGCTTCTTTTGACAAAGAAACAGATCGAGGGTTTGATCGCACGGGATGAATTTGTTCAGGCCGTGCATGTGGCAGCCTATTATATGGCAGAGGCAAAAAATCAGGCAGAGTGAAAAATAATTTTAAAAAATCTTAAAGCAGGCAGGGAAGGAGATATATGCGTAAACTTTTAATCAAAGATATTTCTTCGGTTGTGACATGCAATGATAAGGATGAAGTGCTGTCGGATGTGGACATTCTGTCCGGGGACGGTGTGATTAAAAAGATCGGGAAAAACCTGTCGGAAGAGCCGGATGCGGACGGTGCGGAAATCGTAGACGGTGCGCATCATATTCTTTATCCGGGCCTCATCAATACGCATCACCATTTATACCAGACGTTCAGCCGGAACCTGAAAGAAGCGCAGAACCTGGAACTTTTTGACTGGCTCACTTATCTCTATGAGATCTGGAAGAATCTGAACGAGGATACGGTTTATTACAGCTCCGTGACCGGTATGGGGGAGCTGCTGAAAACAGGCTGCACCACCTGCCTGGATCATCATTATGTGTTTCCGAAGGGGACAACCGGGAAATCCATTCTGGGGCAGCAGTTCCGTGCGGCGGATGAACTCGGGATGCGTTTTTATGCAACCCGCGGAAGCATGGACTTATCTAAAAAGGACGGCGGGCTGCCGCCGGATTCCGTGACACAGACGGTGGATGAGATCATGGAGGATTCGGAGGAAGTGATCGATGCTTTCCATGATCCGGGGGAATTTGCCATGCACCGCGTGGCGCTTGCCCCGTGTTCGCCGTTTTCCGTAAGCCGTGAGCTTCTGGAAGAGTCCGCGAAACTTGCACGGAAAAAGCATGTGCGCCTGCATACGCATGTAGCGGAAACAAAAGATGAGGAAAACTATACGCTGAACAAATACGGACTTCGTCCGCTTGCCTATATGGAGGAAGTCGGCTGGACCGGTCCGGATGTCTGGTATGCGCACGGCATTCATTTTAATACAGATGAACTGAAAAAACTGGCGGAAACGGGAACCGGGGTTGCGCATTGTCCCATTTCCAATATGAAACTTTCTTCCGGGATTGCCAGGATTCCGGAAATGCTGAAGCTTGGCGTGACGGTAGGACTTGCGGTGGACGGTTCCGCCAGTAACGACGGTTCCGATCTGCTGGAGGAACTCCGGGTATGCTTCCTCTTACATCGCCTGAATTCAAGTAAGGACGCGCCTTCCGGCTACGATGTCCTGAAGATGGCAACAAGAGGCTCCGCGAGGTTACTCGGCCGCGGCGACATCGGACAGGTAACGGTTGGAAAAGCGGCGGATTTCTTTATGATCGATGAGAACAAACTCTGTATGACGGGGGCGGCATTCGATCCGGCAAGTGTCCTTGGTACGGTGGGTTATAAGGGAGATGTTGCCTGTACGATCGTAAACGGGAAAGTGGTTGTAAAGGACGGAAGACTTACGCAGGTGGATGAAGACAAACTGGCCGAAGGCGCACGGGCGCAGGTGAAAAAATATTTATGCTGAAACTGACGGGAATTTACTGCGCGGGGAATCAGAATGATTTTACGTCGGAGGATCCCATACAGAACGATGCCAATATCCGGAAATACGGATGCGGGCTGATCGGGCTTGCGGATATATTGCTGTACCTCGGGGCGGACCCCGGGAACACTTATCCGGACTTTGTGCGGCTCCTGGATCGGGCGTTTGTCCGTGTCCACGGGATGCTCGGGATAAACGGCCTCAATCTGGCGCACGGATTTAATTCTTATGCGAAGCTGCATGATATTTCTTTTTCCGCTCACTGGGGCATTGCGGATGAGGATTTTCTGCCGGCTGTCCGTTTTATGCTGAAAAATAATATTCCTGTCATTTTATCGGTCGGCCCGAACATGAATCCGGGTGAAAAAATGCCGGGCGTTCCCGTTTACGGGGATATTGAAAAAACACGGCCGCAGGGTGCCCGCATATGCGACCACTATGTGACCGTGACAGGAATAGCTGAAGCAGACGGGAAAACAATGCTGAAGTTTTTTTCCTGGGGAAAAGAATATTACATGGACTTTAAGGATTATCTTTCCTACAGGAAGAATCAGCCGCCGGTCCTCGGAAGCATGGCAAGCAATATTCTCTGTGTCCGTCCGCTGAACCGGCAGCTTTAATCAAAGAAAACTTTAAAATTTTCAACAGTCAGCACAAACAGTGTTTTAATATAACCCAGAATAAATTTGAAAAGTTTCCGCTTTGATTTGCCATACACTCTTTTTTCAAAGGTTATCGGAATTTCTCCGATTTTTATTTCTTCATGATTTTTTATTTTATTGATTTTCATTTTCAGAATGATTTCCTGAAGAACATCGTAGTTTTTACATTTTAAAGTTATTTTTTTGATTTGTGATGTATCATACATTCTAAAACTCGTTGATATGTCCTTTGCCTTTATTCCCAGGCAAAATCTCATGGTAGCATTTAGAATCTTCGACATTACATAAGATGTTCTGGAATCATTGCTGACTCCTCCCTTTATATACCGTGATCCTATCACTATGTCATAACCTTGTGAAAATTTTTCAGCTATGACCGGTATGTATTTTGGATTATGTGATCCGTCTGCATCAAGAACCAGCGTATTTTGTTTTGTAACATGTTTAATTCCCGTACGGAATGCGCCGGCGTATCCCGGTTCTTCCTGATTATAATATAAAGAGTTATATTTCCGGCATACATCAAGCGTATTGTCCTGTGAAATTTGTCCGTCAACAACAATGATTTCATAATCCTTTGTTATTTTACTTATCTCTTCCTGAATTTCAGGAATTAATATTTTTAAGTTTTCACTTTCTTTATATGCGAGTATCAATACACTGATTGTCATTTTTTCCCCTCACTGCTGTTTGTTACCTGGATTTTACTTGATATATCATAATCATATATATATATAGTCTTACTCCCTGATAAAAGCGTTTTGGATGGCAGTCCAAATACTGAGATAACATTTTCTTTTGTAATATTATCAAAACCGTTTTCAGATATTACAACAAAATTCGCGGGTTCATAAAACCAGTCTGATTTACAGAACCAATATTTATTGGCCGCCTTATTGTTCTCTATTTGTATTGCCCGGACTTTTGTCTGATTTTTTGAATATACCGTTGTAACGGATGCATCCCAGAATGCGCTATATCCGCACCGTAGGTTATTATCATCCAGATTTTCAGCCAGCAGAGCATTACCGGCACATTCTGGGTTGTATGTACTGTATAGTTTAGAATTGCGAACTATATTGATAACCATTGTAATACCGAATAATACTATCAGAGTATGCTTGATCAGAGTATATTTATTAAACCAGTTTATTTTAGATTCCATAAAACGTATAATAAGAACGGGAAATACAACAGCCGTATAAGACAGATATCTGGTACTTCCCATGTCTACAGATATATTTGTAAACATATATATAAAAGATATAAGAACAAAACCAATACTTAATATCACGCAAATATAATCACACTGATTGTTCCTTATGAATTCAACAATATAATATATGATCAGTATAAGTGCTGCAAATACCAAAATTCCATTAAAAACACATTGTATGGTACTTACGGAAAATAGCCCTGTATTTTCAAAATCAGCGTTGCAAAGAGATAATATTCCCTTTGCATACAATGCATTTTTTGATGGAAAATCATTAAATGATATAAATGATTTGCCTTCAAGAAAACTGTTTTTGTTTGCAGTACTAATTGAATAATATATTTTATTTAAAATAAAACTCGCTGCTGCAGAGAGAACTGTAAGCAATACAATTCTAGTTTCCCGTATATGCCTGAAGGTATTTGTTTTTAAAGATAAGATAAAATAATATAATAAAATTGGCATTACAAAAATCAACAGTGAAATTGGAAAAATCCGGGCTATTTCCAATTTTTATATATATTATTTTATAGATAAAAGTAATATATAAAAGTGAACATATAATAAAAAAAATAATATGAAAAAAGTGTTTACAAGAAGGTGCCATTTTTCTATACATGATGTTTTTTCCTTGCCTATTATACTACTTTGAAATCTTCTTTAAGTTATAATGGTATAAAAAAGGCAGTCCATTATGGAACACTCTGAAATTATTTTAAATTATATTAGTATTGTATAATTCGAAAAAAATATTAAAGTTCAGGCATTCTTCTTTACAAGCGCATCGCGGATCTCGGTAAGGAGTTCTTCTTCCTTACTCGGCTTCGCGGGCGCTTCTTCTTTTTTCTTTTCAAACCGGTTGATGGCCTTGATCATGATAAAGATCGCAAGCGCGATAAAAATAAAATTGATAATGTTCTGCAGGAATATGCCGTAGGTAAGATCAGCGGTTCCGATCTTGACATGCAGCCCGGAAATATCGATCCGCCCGAGGATAATGCCGAGAAGCGGCATCAGAATATTTTCCACCAGAGATTTGATTATGGCGCCGAACGCAGTGCCTATGATGATGCCGATCGCCATATCCATTACGTTTCCTTTTACAGCAAAAGCCTTGAATTCTTCCATAAATTTCTTCATTGGAAAGCCCCCTCCTTATTGGATTGAAATCATGATTGCGGCGTAACCGAATTTCGCTCTAAGTATACAAAATATTTCGGCTAAATGCTATACTGATAGGGAAATTTCGTGTCGAAGAAAAGGAGATCATATGAAGATAGGAATAGCAAATGACCACGCTGCGGTTGCTTTGAAAAATACCGTACTGCAGTATTTAAAGGAAAAGGGATTTGAATGCATAGACTACGGAAGCACGGATCCTTCCTGTAAGGATGATTACCCGGATTTCGGACAGGCAGTCGGAGAAGCCCTTATGCGGGGCGATGTGGAAAAAGGGGTTCTGATCTGCGGAACGGGAATAGGGATAGCGCTTGCCGCGAACAAGGTGCCGGGAATCCGTGCGGCTGCAGTTTCCGATGCCACGAGCGCCCGGCTTTGCGTACAGCACAATAACTGCAACATCATTTCGTTCGGAGAACGGGTGGTGGGAGTGGAACTGGCAAAGGATATTCTGGATGCTTTTTTTGCTTCGAAATTTGAAGGAGAACCGGGCAGCCGTCATGCACGCCGGGTGGAAAAAATTTCGGAGATAGAGGAAAAGTACAGTAAAACTTAAGCAAAATTTAAAAGTTATGTTTTTTGTGTGATATCTATTTTGAAATCATTGACTTCCTCCTGCGCGGGACTAAAATATGCACTTGATATCAGATAAAAATTGAAATCCTGAGGAGGAAAAATCAATGAAAAAATCTGGAATAACTGCAATTGTAATTTCTGTTTTAATGGCTGCCGTCATGATGACCGGCTGCGGGAGTTCTTCTTCCACATCCGCTACCACAAAAGCAGCAGCGGCAACTACAACGGCAGTGACGACTCATGCAGCGGCAGAGACGACCAAGGATACTGCCGAAACATTTAAGGCTGTCAGCGAAACAACAGCAGCTTCTGCCGAAACATTCAAGGCAGCATCGGAAACAACGGCTGCTCCTGAAACGATCAAGGCAGCCGCGGCAACCACCAAGGCAGCGGCAGAAACGACCAAGGCGGCATCTCAGGCAACCAAGGCTTCATCTAAAACGTCCGGTACCTCGTCAAAGAACGTCAAGACCTCCGCAAAAACGACAACGGAGACCACCAAAGCAGCTAAAACAAAAAAATAACGGTTACGGAAAGAAGACAGGAGCACATGCGGATTTTGCATGTGCTTTTTGTATGCTTTCTTTTTTTCGATGAAGTTGTTAGAATAGAACATGATATCAATGTCAAAAGCCCGTTTCCCACGCAGGCTTGCCTGCAGGTGGGAAAAAGGACTTGGGACACGCCCAAACATGAGTTGCAAGACATCCAGTGGATGTCTGCTCTGCAACGACCGCAGCGGAGCGCAGACAGAAGT
>Ga0163159_1000900_pt1 | contig 31580 bp, 22 predicted proteins | sample BioMet9_FD_108702 | JGI IMG/M metagenome (GOLD analysis project Ga0163159, IMG submission 108702) | Microbial communities from bioreactor (seeded with sewage sludge) at Lawrence Berkeley National Lab, California, USA - Biofuel... | ecosystem: Engineered > Bioreactor > Anaerobic > Unclassified ... | reverse complement strand
GTAGAATTCCATGAAACATATAAAGCGGCAGCATAAAAGTATGCCGCCAGTAGATCACTCAACTGACGGCACTTGATTTACTTATTATTTTTCATTGTCCACTTGACGGGTAGCATACCACTGACACTAGATGTGCTTCTCTCATTAATCACTATTGGCAGCAAAACACTTTACGTATCCTCAAAATCCTTGTCCATCAAATGTAACCGCCGCAAATACGCATCAAACTGCGGTACTGTAAAATCTACAGCACCCCGTTTGGCTGCATAGATGAATCCTTTATGGATGAGCTGTGCCCGCAACGGTGAAATGGCTTGAGCACTTTCCTGCATAATAGCAGCGATATCCTTCGTACTGCAAGGAAGCTCCTGACACTGCACCATGGCCATCATAAACTCCCGCTCCCGCGGCGTAGCCCGGTCATGACGGACTTTGAAAAAGGACGCATCTAAACTGCTTTCAAATTTTTCATAGGCCGCCATCACATCCTCTAAGTCAATGATTGTACAGCCATCGCCGGCCGTCTCCCAAACCCATTTCCCATACTCCTGTAAAAAATAGGGATAGCCTGCCGTCACCTTGACGATATGAGCAACTGCGTCATCGGCATAAGCTACTTGGAAACGCCGGGCCGGTTCCTTCAATGCCAACGCCGCATCTGCTTCCGGCAACGAACCAATCTCCACGAAATCAAACAAGCGCTCGGCATACGACTTTACATCTCCAGTAATCTTGGCTATTTTAGGAAGCCCTGCGGCAAAGACGACTACAGGCAATCCTTTTTGATTGATGCGGTGCAGCGCCGTCATGAGTGCCTCTAATTCCGACTCTTTCATATACTGGATTTCATCAAGGAACAATACGGCACCCTTCTCTTCTTTTTGCGCCACCAACCCTAAAGACACGAGCAATTCCGTCATGTCATTCGGTAAGTCTCCCGTATCCGCCACACCGGCTGCGGCATCCACATTAATTTCATACGTTCCATTTCCATTCGAATACTTCACAGAAAATGCTTTCAAGACAGCTAAGGCCCGCTTCACATGATACTGCACATTCTCTTTGAGGCTCAATTTGTTAATCAGTTTATACACATATAGCCCTAAATGCTGCTCAAAAGAATATTCCCGTTCCGCTATTTCCATATACTCTGTCGGGATATCTTTATCTGCTGCCATATTTTCTATGTGATTGAGCAAGACAGTCTTACCTACACCACGCAACCCATAATACACGACCGAACGCGCCGGAAAGCCAACCCGGACAGCCTCCAAAATTCGTTGAGCCTCCTGCAACGTATCTTCCCTTCCAGCCAAATACGCCGGTGCCAGCCCCGCACCAGGACGATACGGATTCACAGCATTCACGCTATCACCTCCAATAATTTGCCTCTTGTCCGTATATTATACTATATATTTGGCTATATAGATATATTTATGTGAAATATAGCTTATATTTATTGTTGGATTCCGGCAGAAATAACCATTTTGCGTCCACTCTATTGTACAAAAACTACCAAAACACTTTTATCATATGCATGTAATGAGTATTTATCTGATATCTAATGCAAGCTGTTCTTAAATCCTATTATAAAAATCGTATTCAAATGTGCCGTAAAATTTCAAATTATACGCCAAGGCAAAAGCGACCTCACCTGCCGGCATCGAAATCCCTGTATCGGCCCAGCATCCATGTGGATCAAGATAGCGCCAGTTAGAAGTACCATCATAATCTACATACATTTTTCGTAAACCCCAGTTATAAAAATACCGGTACGTACGCACATTCGAAATCGCCGTATTTCCCTTGTTGGCATCCTGTACCGTACAAACATTGACATCAATAATATACTGTGGCGGATCATACTTTTCTACAACCAGAGAACTCCTATCAACATACCAAGCTACACCCATATGGCCGTCACACAGGATAAAATTGCTATCACCGTTTAAATGAGCAGGATAAGGGTTAGTATACGCTCCGACAGCCGACGAAATCAAAAAAGTGCACACCATGACCAACAATGCAAACCATTTTTTCATAACTAATCAACCTCCTTGATAAAAACTTACATTCATATGAATTAAGTTTTTAAAACGATATGCCCTGTTAGAAATAAAGAAATACCATCTGCTGCGGCATATTCAAGTGTCTCCATATGTCTATTTCATCTAGGCTTACTTTTCTATTTACATAATTGAATTACTATAGATTTTCCTTTATCATAACATCTTCTTTATTCGATATATCGTTCTAGCTCTTTTATTTTTTTATCCAATTCATCTTTCGCTCTATCTTCAAACAGTCCCAATACTTCATTTGTTATATTTGCTGCGCGTTCAGATATTTCGCTGGACATATAGTTAACAGAACTTTTAAGATCAGAAACAAATTCTTCCACCTGCTTATTAAATCCTGTAAAATACCATTTCTTAGAATGCTTATCGCCAAAAAAGCCGCTTCCTTCATATCTTTCGTTATAATCGAAATCCATCATATCAATATATTCACTTAGTTGTGTATAACTACTCGATTTGAAATCTTCCATAATTCCAGATGAATCACTATAATAATCATATTCATTAAGGAGATCAACGATAGAATACTTACGACGATCAGGATATACAGAAAATGATTTCCATTGAGAAGGAACCTGCAGCGTTGTTCCATAAACTTCTTGCAACGTAGCATACATATCTGCTAAATACTCCCGTATTTCTTGATTATAGCTGTAAAAAATACTATCTGGTGTATCTTCACATAAATAATAAGGCCGTAAGACATCGACCCGATATTCAACAAAAATTTTCTTTAGCATAGGACCATAGGCAGCTTCCGAATAGCACAGGCGACGAAATTCATCTTTAGCAGCTGAGCGTGCTTTACTTTCAGAGCTATAATTATCTCTCCACTCTAATGAACTATACGGAACCGGAATGCAATACTTTTTGCAATCAAATGGCACATCCTGTCCGGTTATTCTTTTTACGGCAAATTGCTTCCTATACATTTTTAACTTATCAAGCAATTCTCTTGCACCAGCCTTGCCACGTTTCACGGTACCGCCTACATCCACTAAAGACAATGCACGCTCTGGGCAGTCATGAATCGTTTTTTGTACCATCGGCAAGTCCTGATCATTTATAAATTTACCAGGCACAGCGACTGCATTGCCTTCGTCATTTTCTTGTAAGTAACTGCAGTTCATGATACAGATACCACAACCTTTACATTGATTTGAAACTTGGATTTTCTTCATACAGTCTGCCTCCTTGATTTTTTTGATGGTTACGTTGCTATAACCTGCTTCATTTCCGATAAATATTTTTCTCCTGTCCGGATTGTTTTTACGGCACTTTCAGCTATTTCGCCTTCGGAATTAACAACGGGTATATCAATCAAATCCGTCATAGCAACTGCCATATTGACACAGGTCATCAAGATTCCTTTATCATTTTCAGAATAATTCCGAACATTCAAGCCATTGCGTCCGATGGTCTTTTGGGTTTCTTCGATTGCTTTGAGAAACAAAACATTCATTGCCATCAGTAAATTGGCTATCCTATCCGCTCTGGCAATGACGGCATCACAAACTGTACATATTGATTCCGCCTGGGAATACGCTACATTAGCTGCACTCAATTGCCGTCTCGCTGCTGACATCAGTCGCTCAGAGTCTTTGACCATCATATTGCCAAGTCCTCGTGTCAACAGCCCGCAAACAAGTTCTTTATCAGTAAATTCTTTTTTATTGACGATGGAACTGATGGTAACAGGAGAAAAATGTTCTACTGATGTACTGGCCGGTATAACTGCCAATGAATTATCTTGCTCCAGTTGCACCTGTTGTATCTGACTATACACATCAACAAATCTCGGGAAAGCAACTTTTATAACAGCCCGCTTCTTTTTGGCAACATTTTGTAGCCGTTTATCCAGCAATTCGGCCTTATTTTTTACCATCAACGAAGCTTCTGCGTTACGTTCAAAAGCTTGCGCATATTTTTTCATGGCACGGTTATCCAGTTTCAGACATTTATCGGCACAACGGAACGTATGCACGATAGCGCCGCCAATAATCAATTCAACCAGCATCTTACTCACTTCCTTCCCAAATGTAATACCAATGGCTCATTCAGCTGATTTTCATATTCAGCTATATTCCTAAATGTGACTTCTTTCCCAAAAAGCTGTAATATTCTATCGAGCCCTGTCGTAATCCCTTCCAAATTGTAGGTCTCCTCGCAAGCACTCTGTAAAATTAAATCGAATCCACTGCAAATTTGAGCATCCCAGTGCCTGTATTCTCGTTCATATACCATTTTCAAATGCTGCCGCTGTGCAGCCATTTCATCCAATGCTTTGTTTTCGATACTTCTGATATAAGCATCTTGCATACGATAATCATCTAAATGCCGGGCTGTCTGTACCGCAGATACAATGGCGCTGCAGGCAACCATCGTCACTAATGAACCAATCAGTTCCCCTGCTGCCGTACCAACTCCTGGCAATAAAACCGTCCCCATGGTACCACCAACAGCAGCACCGATAGTGCTGGCCATTAATACTGTTCCTTCATCTTTGACCCGCTCTAAGAACTGGCTCCCGTCAATCTGACCATCCAGATACTGCAAAGCACTGTCTTTGACGATGATTCCTAGTACGATAATTTGCGTCAGCTCATTACTGCCGGCTAACGAACGCAGTGCTGTATTATGACTCTGCTTCAATATAGTCGATACTCCATCGACCATGATTCTTTTTGTTCCACCTGCAACCGCCACTTCGACGGTCAGTTTACCCATCCGTTTTGCTGCATCCTTGGCTTTTAAATCACCGGAAGCAACCTGACATAAGTTTCGCACCGCCTCTGCCGTAAGGGGGATGACCGAAGATGCTAACGCTTCCCGAGAACCCTGTGCAAATTTTTTTCCCGTCTGACCGATAGCAGGATGAAACTGATTGGCAACATTTCCTATACGTATATACGTCGCTTCCGCCGTCATACGTATCCGGCTTGTCATCTCTGCAGGCAGCATGTGCGCTGCTTCATTTGCTAATTTTGCAGATTGCGCCACCGTTTTCTTCATATCACCAGTCATCAAGGTATTTGCTACTTCTCCACATTGTTTTGCCAAATATTCATGGTTTTCCAAACTATTCTTACCAATCCGATTGAGATGCGAATTAGTAATTGCATAATTGTACGTCGCATTAGCCAGCTTTCGCTGCTGCTCAATGGTCAAATCGCCGTATCGTTCCTTGATGACTGCTATAGGTGTAATATGATCTACATCCGCCGTTTTGGTCATCGGATGCTGATAAGCGGCATCGTTACGATTGCCATAAAAAATCTTTTTTCCTGTATAATCATCTGTCGTCGTCCGTCTCTGACCAAAATTACTGTTCTTGTAAGAATCCTTCGCCTGTATGCGATGATATACATCATCAATCTCTCGCACTGCCATGATGGTGCCTTCCTTCCCAATATTGAAAATTTCACATCACAAGAAAATGTATCCCCACTCCCCCTCGCCTACAAAAAAAACTGCCAGGATACGGAGAGCCCATTATCCTGGCAGTGCTTACATCGGGATTGAGACCTTCTCTATCTTCCCACGTTCTTATCTTGCCTGACTGTTTTGCATCAATGTTTGTTTCAGTTTTTCTTCTATCTGCACCAGTTCTTGTTCGGCGGCTTGGCGTTTCATGCGGCCTTCTTGGTGGATTTTGACGGTTTCTTCTATGGTGGCGATGAGGTCGTCGTTTACTTTTTTTACTGTTTCTATATCGACGATGCTGCGTTCATTTTCTTTAGCCGTTTCTATAGAGTTTTGTTTCAGCATTTCGGCGTTGCGCTTGAGCAGGTCGTTTGTCGTGTCGCTGACGGCGCGCTGCATTTCCAGTACTTTTTTCTGACGGGATAGGCCCAAGGCGATGACCATTTGATTTTTCCACAGGGGGATCGTGTTGTAGATGGCGCTTTGGACGCGGTCTACGAGGGCTTTGTCGTTGTTTTGGATGAGGCGGATTTGGGGAGCCGTCTGGATGGCGATGACTTTGCTGATTTTCAGGTCGTGGACTTTTTTCTCGAACCGTTCTACGGCGTTTTCGAAGTCACTGACGACTTGATTGGCCATGGGGTTCGTCGATACACTCGCTTCCTGGCGCAGCTTCGGCAGGGTGACGTTCTTCATGTCTTCTATTTTTTCTTCACCGGCCTGGATGTAGATTTGCAGCAGCTTGAAGTATTCCAGGTTCTTGTTGTACAGGTTGTCGAACATGACGACGTCTTTCATCATGGTCATCTTGGCCCGTTCCAGTTCACCTTGAATCTTGTCTACTTGTACAGCCAATGTCGTGTAGGAATTGGCCAAGGTTTCGCCTTTGCTGAACAGAGAGCCGATGACAGGCAGGCCTTTGACAAAGCTCTTTTTCGATTGGCCTTCTACGTTGAAATCTTTGACCTTGGTCAGCAGTTGTCCCATGAGGTCACCTACGTAACCGCTGTCTTTGCCGCGAACGTTGGTCAGGATGTTATTCGAGAAATCTGCTATATTTTTCTGAGCGGTATTGCCGTACTGCAGCGCCATGCCGGAGTCGGTCAAATCAATTTGTTCCTTGATCTTATCTATTTTCTGGCGGTCTTCGGGAGAAATCATTTCCGTCTGCTCCGTCACTTTTACGATTTCCTGCTGCGGTTCCAATACAGTTTCAGTAGCACTCTGCGTGCCCTTGTTTTTTAACAATTCATCCAAACTGATGTCTGCCATTATTACTCCCTGCCCTTCTCGGTTTATCCATTGTAATATTGAAAGTAAAAATCATCCAAACTCATAAAAAGATAGCGCACACCTTCTACAAAACCCACGACGCCGGGGATGATGGTCCAGCAGAACAGGAGATACAATACACCCCAGCCGGTCTTGCCCATATAGAATTTATGTGCGCCAAAGCTGCCAAAAAATATGCCCAACAAGGCGGCAATGATTTTGGTTTTTATGACACGTCCCTTTTCACCGTCAGGAATACCGCGGCTGCTCCGGGAATATAGCGGAGTCCGTTCCGCATCACTGCGGCCGCTGTCAATATTCCAGTCTGCCGACGAGCTGCCATTGGCGATGCCGTCTTCGGCAAAGTTCTGTTCCATGACTTGAAGCTCTGCATCGATATCCATGACCTGATGATTCAGGACGATGGTGAACTGCTCTTCATAGGCTTCATCAAAGCTGTCTAGACTTTGTTTCATCCGAGCCTTTATTTCCTGGACTTCCGCCGTATTCAGTCCCGTTTTCTCCAATTCCTGATACTTGTCTACCAGCACGACGGCCCGGTCCTGATAGTAATCGATAAATTTCCTGGCTGCAGATATTTTATAAGGATGTTCCTGCAGATAATATAAGAAATTACGTGCGATATGCTGCATCTTTTGCAGTTGTCTCACGAGGTCCTTGTCCCGTATGTCCTTGAGGGACTCTTGAATGTAATTATAATCATCTAAAGCTTTATCAAAGCTATCCTGCAGTAAATCCGCCGCTGCGTTGTCTATTTTGCCTAATTTCAAGGACAATTTCTTTTTTGAAAATATGGCCTTATACAGGAAAAAGGCGACGACGATCAGCAGGCAAAACGCCAAATTCTCTTTTGCAAATACGACCAGACCAATGGTGAGGCCCAGTATGATGCACGCCAAAAAAAGACACAAAATCCGCATAAAATATACGGCTCCCTCCTGCCGCAAAAAAGAGCTCCCGCTTAATTGCTGGTAACACGCCGGATAAAGATACTTCTTGCGGCTAAATTCGAAAGAAAATAAAGAAGTATAAATTACTGTGCAAAAATGTTTTATGTTTATTACATTCTACGTCGTATTGTCTAAATCCTTCTTTTATTTATTATTATTTTTCATGTTTTATTTCGGCGACCAGATAATATGTATATTCTGTTTTGTCAAATACGAGTTCACATGTCGAATGGAGTTCCAGCAGTACTAACCGTATCGTGTGGATATCCCTGTCTATGGAGCGTTCGGTCGTATGAAATTCCATGGCAAAATTGGCTTTACGAATATGTTCACGCTGCAGCAATCGATAGAATAAAATTAACACACGGCTTGATTTTTCCATTGGATTCCCTCCTTCCGGCCTTTGTATATGATTTAGCTTACCATATGGTGCTGACAGTTATTGTCATTGCTAAAAATTTCCGGCCAAAAATTTATGATTCAATCTGTACTTATTGAACCATATGGCCACCGTAATCCATTTTTTTCATTTCCGCACACAAAAAAGCCGCCAGGCGATGACCTATCAATAGCCATCTTCCCAGCGGCTGCCGCTGTATCAGATATAGTAGAAAATAAAAATACAGATGATGTACAAATCCGTGGTATAACAATATAGAGCAAAAGAATCCCAACTATGGCCTAGTCCTCATTGCAGGCCATACTGATGATATCCCGCAGCATCAGCAACGGCTCATCGCTCCGTGCTGCCAGCATGAATATCAGGTCATAGGGATTGCCGTAAAACAAGGTATCAAAACCAGCCCGGTCCAAGGCATCATTCATTTTCGTCTCGTAGTAATCAAAATGTCCGCTTGCCGAGGGAGCATCGACTTCCAGAGGCTCCATGAACGCACAGGCATAAAACTGCAGCAGGATGATGACCTTGCGGACCGCCTCATAGCTTTTACTGCTCCCTTTCAGGATAGAAGAAAAGACATTGCGGTTCGGGAAGTTGCGGCGGATCAGTTTGTTGAGGTCCTCATTGCTGGCGTAGACCGCCGCCTTGCCCGTTTCCGTACTGTTGAGTATCATGGCCAACATGAAGTCGATGGAATCGATGCTGACATCGGGAAATTCGGACGCTGCACTGCGGTGCAGGAGGGCATATTCCTGTACGACATAACCGGTATCGGACAAGTTTTTCAGCTCATGCTGCCGGATGTATTGATCCAAGTTCTCTTTATCTTCTTTTTTCCCTTGTATTACATTGAGAAGTGCCTTGATGACGGTTGTCGCCTTAACTTGCCATGACGTAAAGGCACTGCCGTTGGCCTGGATGAATCGAATCAGCTCTTCGTCATCGCCGCTGCGGATATGCTCCAGCTTTTCTCGCACAGCCTGCGTATTGACAGGATGCTCCGGCGAGACAGCCAGGTCCAGATGAGAAACCTGTTCCAACAGAAGTCGGCAATGCTCCGGTGTATAGCCGTGATAAAAGCTGAAGAAATACACGGCATCGCGTATGCTGCGGCAATAAAAAGGCCGATCAAAATAGACGTGCGATTGGAACCAGTTTACTTCCTCCATCGTACAGCCCAGAGCCAGTAAAATGTCAAATACGCGTTCCCTGTTTCCTTCGGCCATATCCGGCCGGTTGGAACCGGTAAGCCAGTTGCGTAAATTTTTGCGCAGGGACATGAGTCTGGCCTGCGGCAGATCCCGGAAATACGGATCGGTCATCACCGCATTTACGAGAAATTGTACTTGTGCCCTTATGTCTTCACTATTGCCAGCGTAGCCATGCTGTTTCATGAGCTGACGCAGACCGTCAGCAAAATCACGGAAATGTTCCGGCGTTTCCAGATATTTCCGGATATCTTCAGCCGTAAAATCTTCACACTCATTATTCCAAAACGAATTTTCTACTGTAGTTGTAAACGAGTCAGCCATGTTACAATTCCTTTCTACTGTTTCGCATTGTTTTCTTTCATTTTACCACAAAAAATATATAATAATAGATAGAATGTTATCACAAAAGGAGATTTGTCCTATGGATATGAGAACGCCTTTACCATCAGGATGTTGTTTACAATTGTATACACAGAGGGAATGTACCGGCCAGACCGTTTCTTATACCATAGATTCCCTCATAGGCAGCGGTGCCAATTGCCTGGTCTACATGGCATCCTATGAAGATACACTTCACGAACAGCATACTGTACTAATCAAGGAATGCTATCCCTATGTCTTGACCATGAACCGCACTGGCCTGAATCTACGGGCCACAGCCAGGGATATCCCTGCTTTCAGCCTGTCCTTGTCCCGCTTTGAGCATTCCTATGTCATCGGCGTACGCCTGCGCCAGGAAGCGGGGCTTACGAATTCCACTGCCGAATCATGGCAGCTCTTGTACGCCAACGGTACAGCCTACATGGTCATCAGCTACAACGAGGGGGCCTCTTACAATGACCTGCCAAGGGAACCCCTACACGATACGCTGTGCCGGATACAGGCCTTGTCAGCCATCATCAGCCGCTATCATAAGCATGGCTATGTCCACCTCGACCTGAAGCCAGCCAACATCCTGATTCTGCCGGAAAGCAAAGATCATCTGCTCCTATTGGATTTCGATACGATTTATTCCCTGCAGGCACTCCAGACCGGTCACTACCCCCTGCTGTGCTATTCTGCCGATTACGCCGCACCAGAACAGCGTCTGAACCAGCCGGAAAAAATTGGTCCGCCGGCGGATATATACGCTATCGGCGCCATTACGTATGAAAAAATCATGGGTTTCCCATCGTCGCGCTTTGAATTCGATCCTCGTCGCAAATATGATGTAAGCCAGCTAAAACAGCACTACCCTGATCTGCCGCCAGAATTCTGGAAGGATTTGATTTCATTCTTCAAGCGTACTCTCGCTCCCTCGATATCCAACCGCTACACGTCGCTGGATGGCCCTTTCAAGGAACAACTGCAGCAGCTTATTGACTATTCCCGACCGGAGCAGCATGTACTCCAAGAACATTTCACATACCACAATGACTGCTTCATCGGCCGCCATGAGGAACTGACCGCCATGCATGCAGCCTTGCATCACGGCAATGTCTTATTCCTACATGGTCTGGGCGGTATCGGGAAATCCGAATTGGCCCGCCAATATGCTTGGAAATTCCGTCAAGAGTACGATACCATCGTCTGGATTCCTTACATGAATTCGCTGGTAGAGACGACAGCCTCCGATGAATACCTGTCCATCAGCCACCTGTCCCAGGATGCCCAGGAAAACGATGACAGTTACTACCGCCGGAAATGGCATATCCTGAAGCAGTGCTGTACGGACCGTTGTCTGTTCATCCTCGACAATCTGGATTGCGAAGATGAACAGCTGGAGGAATGGCTGTCCTGTCCGGCCAAAATCATCGTCACATCACGTCTCGATATGAGCGACTGGAATTATCCTCAACTGGACATCGCTCCCTTTGCCACGCTGGAAGAACAAAAACAACTCTTCGACAGCTACAACAATCATTCCTATGATTCCAGCGAAGAAAAAGCAATTCTCGAGCTGCTGCACTACATCGACGGGCACACCATGACTATCGAGCTGCTGGCCAAGGAACTGCGAGATACATTACTGTCACCACAGGAGATGCTGCGGCGATTCCACACGGTTGCCGGCATTACCACCGCTGATGATATCTCCGTACGGCACCGCAAGGACTCCCATCTGAACAAAAAACCGGTTCTGCAGCATCTATATACCTTATTTTCACTGGCTGATTTGGCTGTATCTGACCATGAGGCTATGCAAAACCTCGCCTTGTTGGGCGGCATCCATATGGAAGAAAAAACATTTTGCCAATGGTGTGCCATTCCAGCGGCTACAATTGCCCATTTACTCCAACGAGGCTGGCTCAAACGCGATGACAACGGCAAACTCTACTTGCATCAAATCATCCTGGACCTGACCTATCAGTATGCACCGCCGACAACGGCAACGTGCCGGCCCTTGCTTACGAGCCTGCGCACAGTACTGCAAAAAGGCTTCTGTACCACATACGAACGTCGGCTGTATAACAGTGTTTGCTCCACCGTGTTACAGCGCACATACGGCGAATCGCCATTGCTGCTACGGCTTTGCTGGCTGTATTGTGCCAAAATCATCAAGAAAAAAAATCTGCTGCTGCGATGTATCCGGGGATACGGCCAAATCACGCCGACGCCGCTGCTGGCCCTGGGCCAGTGCGAAACGCTCCTCGCCCTGTACTACCAGCAAGTATTCTGTGACAATGAGTCTGATAATCCCTGGGAACAGGCAGTCTGCTTGTACGAACAAGCCCTGAATCACTACCAGCAGTTGCATCCGGTCAACGTCATCGCCCAGACTCGCGCTATGCTCCAATTAGGCAGCAATTGTCTCCATGGCATCCCCATAGAGGCCCAGGTAGATGAAGGGACCTATGCCGTCCGCTTTGCCGAAATCGCCGAAACAACCTGGCTGACGGCCTTGGAGATGCTAAAGCCACACTTGGCAAATGACGAACAGGCCCGAAAATTAGCGGAACAATTGTTGGACAGTCTTATAAATTTTTACGACTCAAACAATTTTACCATGGGTTTGCTTTCGGATAAGCTGGGCGATGATATAAAAAAACTGCAGTACACGGAAATGCTGAAAACCTTGCAACAGCCATCTCAAACCGGATCATTGGATTTATCTTTTACATACAGCGATGCAGCCTATAATTTTCTCTACCGCAAGGAATATGATACAGCCCTGGCTTATTATGAACAAGCCCTATCTCATGACGAATGCCGTGAATTTTTTCTGCCGCATATGGCTGAAGCCTGCGAGAAAACAGGCCGTCTCGAAGAAGCGCTCCACTGTTATGAACAGCTCCTGGCCATCGATCAGGGCCATGGGCCTCTCGTCCCTTTAAGTGCTGATTACCGCGAGTTGGCCCGTCTCCATTCATTGCTGGGACAAGATGCGCTATGTCGTTCCCGCCTCAGCCAATGCCTGCAGGCAGCCCGAAATGAGGTCGACGATACTGAACCATATCGTCTGCTGGCCTTGGGACTGGCCCTGCAGTTGGCACATTCCCTGTATCCTGAGGAGCCCGCCTATGCGGCTGACTTACAATCATTGTGCCATTCCCATTTTTCCGAATTGATAACAGAACGGGATGCCCTCCGCCTGCTCCTGCCTTACTTGGATACGCTGGCAAAAAAAGAACAGTTCCCCCAATATACCCAGGCCTGCCAGCGCCTCGTATCACAATGGCTGACCCACTTTATGCCCGCCACAGACAGCGACTTTAAGGCGCTATCCGATTTTCTGGATGCATCACTCACACAGTACAAAAACAAGTCCCGCCAGATGGAGCTGGATATGACCTATTATATGGGTCGACTCCTGCACGAACAGTGGAAATATGTACCGGAACAGCTGCAACAATTGGAACGCGCCCTTCCCTATTACGAAACCGCCTACAAGCTAGCATGCCGCAATACGGGCGCCGAATCTTGGCAGGCTATGGACGTACTCCAGAACCTGGCTGAACTGCATGACGATATGGGAAATTTAGAAAAAGCCGACTCCTGCCGCCGACATTGCGATTACGCATTGCTGGCCCGCACCCGCATAGAAAAAGATGACGGCACATCGCCATCGGATATCTGGGAAGACGCGGCACGTCACTATTTGCGCTGTGACGATTACGCTGGTGCTCTCCAATGTTACGACGCCTTGTTATCTTTCTGGCAGCCCCATGTTTCTGACGAGGAGCAATGCCGCACGTATACCCATATACTCCTGCAGGCTGCCTGCCAGGGCGTATCTCTGAAAAACACAGCGCAGACATTTCCCTACCTCCAGCAGGACATAGCATTTCTCGACGCCTTGCTGACTCAGACACAGCCCATCTGGTGTCATACCCAGATGCTGGGCCAATGGTATAGTGATTGCGCCGATGAAGCCATCCAAGCCGGACAGACCGATATAGCCAGCAAAGCCTACACAACAGCCCTATGGCTCGTAGCATATGACAAACCGCAGCTGCCAGATAGCGCTGACGCCATAGCTTTCCGTGCCCAATCTCCGCGCGATGCCCTGAGTACACTCTGCCAATCGCTGGAACAAGATTGCGGCACAGCCGCTGGCGATGCTATCTTAGAGCTGACCGCCGGGCTGGTCCGTGTCGCCAAAACTACCGATGACACAGAACTGGCCGCACTCTGCCAACGCATCAAAGCTCTGTACGAACAAACTATATTCACCCTCCCAAATTAGAGATAATAAAACAATCCCCCGGTATTCCTTTACTGTACTTGGAATGCTGGGGGATTGTTTATGGATTACGTCTTACTTTTGTCTTGTTTCTGTACATTTCTTCCTTGTTTTTCTTTTGCATACTCTTCTATATCGGCCTTCCATGAACTATCTACAGGTCGATCACAGCACATAGCAAACATACATTTACCAACATCACGATAGCTCATAGTAATACCTTCCAAATCCTGATGATATGTTACAGCCCGATCAGCCTGAATGCCAAAATTTCGTGCTTCCTTGACAGCATCCATGTTGGCCCCCATGAAGATAAATTCCCAGCCATATTGTTCTTTCTGCCGTGTAATCAAATCATGTATCTGTTTATAAGAATATTCTACACTGGCATTTTCATACCCATCGGTAATAATGACGACGATGATATGTTTCGCCCGTCCTTCCGTCGGCGTATCTTGCTGTCCCTGATGAATACGCAGAATCGTACTTCCCATGGCATCGAGCAACGCCGTACAGCCACCAGTTACATATTCATTTTCGGTCAACGGCTGGACATCTGCCAAAGGAATGCGTTCGTAAAGGACCTGTATATCATCACTGAATAATACTGTCGTCAATCGTGCCGTTCCAGGCAGAGCCTGCTGTTTTTGGAGCATTTCATTATAGCCGTTGAGCGTCGCTTCCTCATATCCACCCATAGAACCACTGCGATCAAGAATAAAGATCAATTCAGATGTTCCATTGCCTGCATTCATTTCCATGATGAAGACCTCCTGTATTTGTAGTGTTTGTATTGTAACACGTAATACAAGAGTTGTGGTCGCCTGTCAAGCGACACTTTTACAATTCTAATCTTGGACGCTGAATGCAAACAAAGCCGCCTCTATCCTATAAATATCGTAACATTTATGGGTAATGAAATACTCGATAATGATGTCGTCAATACATGAATCGGATAAACTGTATCCGGCTTTTTTTAGCAGCTGATTTGTCTGTTCTAGCGATAACCTGAGGGATATCGCCAAATTCAATACAGTGCGTCTACTTGGGACGTAATGGATATTGGAACGGATTTTGGAAAACAACTTGCGATCCATATTTGCCCGCTTATAAACTTGGACATCATTCATACCGGACGCGTCAATCAAGCGCAGCAACATTTCTGAAAATGTTTCCTTGGGCTGCGATAAAATAGCCTGTAAATCGTCCTGCGCCGTTTTCCCCAAGCACTGATAAGCCATGAGTTCAGCTTCTTCATATGATTTATCGTCGTCTTCAAATTCAATGTCCGGACCGAGAGATAAGCTTAATAAAATAGTAGGCTCTGTGTCTTCCTCGAAAGCAATGTCGGATGGTTTTACTCCCCTGACAGGATCATCCGTATGGTCTGGTTCTTCGATGCGGCACGGCTCGACGTTCTTTACATTAGATACTGTTTTGCTATACATGACTCGAGGAATCTTAGTACGGGCAAATACTCTAAATTCCTTCATGAACGTGTCACTCATTTGTACAGCTTCATCATCGAACGCGACGAGATAGACGTACATATCATGTGTAGACAGGAAATCCCTGATGGCCTGCAAGGCTACGCTCAAAGCCCGATCACGAGGATAGCTGAAAATCCCCGCCGAAATCAGTGGAAAGGCAATAGACGCGGCACCATATTTTTCTGCCAGGCGTAGGGATTTCGTATAACATTGGTACAAAAGTTTTCGCTCACCTTGGCTGCCACCCTGCCATACCGGTCCCACCGTATGGATGACATATTTGGCAGAAAGGGCAAAGGCCGGCGTGATTACGGCATCGCCAGTCGGACACTGCCCGATTTTTTCACACGCCTGCCGCATCTGTTCCGCACCGGCTGCCCGAAACAGGGCACCACATACTCCGCTGCCTTGTACGAGGCCCGTATTCGCAGCATTGACCAATACATCCGCATGAATAGTTGCAATATCTCCAGTTAAAATTTTAAAGGGCATACTATCACCTTCTCCATTAATAGTCTATATGACTATATTATATACTGCACAAGTCGTCTGACAAGAACGGGAAATTGTATTTATATGGGACAAAAAACACCTTGCCTTCCAGCTTTGGGAAAACAAGATGTTTTCTGGATTTCTAAATGCTATTCTGTAGCCTTAGCATATGGCTGTATCGTGCCGCGCGATACTTCATACAGATGGATTACGCCTGTGTCTGCTCCCTGCTGCTGTTCCACCTGAGTGGCAATGCGCCGTGTCTGAGCGGAACAGGTAAACAAGAATATCTGCTGGATCTTGCCCAGTTCGGCCAGGAATTGCAGCGCTTCCTGCTGGCGCTGTTCGTCGAACCGCACGAGGATATCATCCAGGATGAGCGGCAACGGTTCAATCTGACTGGAAAATGCCATGGCCAGGCTGATGCGGATTGATAAATAGATTTGATCGCCCAAACCGCTGCTCCACTGCTTTTCCGGAACACGCCGCTGGTTCACGTCTACGGCAAATAGCTGTCTGCCATCGAGCGAGGCCTGCAATGTATAACGTCCCTGGGTCATCTTGTGCAGATATTCCCCAGCCGTGCGGATGACCTGCGGCTGACGGACCTGTTCATAATACGACTGGGCTTCGCCGAGCATATGCTGGGCAAACATCTGCGTCATCCAGACATCGAGCTTGGCATCTAGGACGGTCGCGCGGTTCTGCATTTCCTGCAGCGTCCGCGTATAGGAATGGCTCTTGGCCATCTGGCTGAGCCGTTCGACGATGCTGCCGCGCCGTTCGGCTATGGCATCGAGCTTCTTTTCGTATTCTTCCATCTTTTTTTCATAGTGGGCCAACTCATCTTCCCATGTCTTCATGTCGTGGACTTTGAGCTCCCGGCGCAGAATGGCCAGGTTCTTATCATTTTTGGCAATGAGCCGCAAATGAGATTCAGATTGCTCATAAATTGCACGATATTGTTGGAACTGACGGAATTTCAATATCTTGCTGCGGAATTCCCCTTCCGTCTGAGAATGAGTCTGTTTCAATAAATCTTCCTGCAGGTGACGGCGTACCTGTTTTTCTTTTTCCCAGTAATCGATTTGTTCCTGCTGGCGTTCTTCTTGTTTTTCTTTTTCCTTGGCGACTTCTGTCTGAATACGGATATCCTGCCACTTATGGTATTGGATTTCCACTTCCTCTGCCGTCGCCGGTGCCTGGATACCTAATTCCCGGAAAACCTGTTCCGCATCATCGTGCAGGCAGGTCAACTGTTCCGATAAATTTCCCTTACGGTCATTCCATACCTGCTCTGCTTCCGTGACAATACGCCATTGATCCCAGACCTGACGGGCATCGTTGATATGGGCCGGATCCAGCTTGGGCAGATGTGCCGCAGCGGCCCAGGTATCCCACGTCTTTTGTTCCTTAGAAACTTTATCTTTCCAGCCGGCTCCTTCTTTTTCCCACGTCTGATACAACGATTCATATATAGCCTGCTGTTGTCTTTCCCATTGATTCTGATGCTGGCGAGTCTGCCAATCCATATAGGCCTTGCGCATGCCTTCCAACTGCTGTGACAATGCTAGATACTCATCGGCCGAGGATACGGATAGACCGAGACGGCCAACCAATTCGTCGAGCCGTCCTTCCAATCCAGCTTGACGGACTTCCAGCTCCTGGAGCTGCTTAGGGATTTTACCTGACCGGGACGATTGAGCCGCAAAGGCCGCCAACGCTGCGACGGCACAAAATCCGGCTCCAGCAAACCCTGTCATCTGATCCCATTCGTAAAATAACACGCCAGCAGCCAGACCGGCAGCTCCTACCAACAGCAGCAACCCAAACAAGAGAAATGTATGCGATACTTCCTGCGGTCCTTGCTTCAGCCACTGGAGCTGTTTAACTATACCATCCCGTTCTGCCAATATCTTTTGTACGGCTGCGGCGCCGTCGTCGCGGCTCTTCCATTCGTCAGGTGTCGGTTCCGGTTCGGCATCAGTTGCCGGCGCAGCGACGGCAACAGTGCGCTTCGGCTGGGCTGCTTCCCATTTTTCTAGTTCCCGGTCAGCCATGCTGAGCGCCGTCGCTGCCGTCACGCCGGCATCCCAAGCGACGCGCTGGGGGATGATGCCATCAGTCCAGGCACCTAACTGCTGTTCCAGCTCACGGCGTTTTTCTGCCATAGCCTCTTCTTTCGGTCCAGCCTGGCCGATTTCTTCGTCCATCTGTTTCCACAACTGTACCTTGTTAAACAGTGCATCCAACTGAGTCCCGCAAGCTATCCAGCGGTTCCATTCCGGGCTGGTCGTACTGCTGCCCTTACCCGTTTCATTCAATTGCCGGATTTGTCCTTCAATTTCAATGATTTTATCTTCCAAATCTTTCCAGCGCTGAGCACCTTCCTGAGGGAACTGGGCCACATCTGCCAAGGCCTGCATCTGGTCCATCGCTTCCTGTCCCCGCCGATATACATCCCAAGCTTCCATGGTCATGGATACCTGCTCGATCTGCTGTTTTATTTCAGCCACATCGATACGCAGCCGTTTTTCTTCGGCATACGTTTCCTGTTCCCGGGCCTGCAGGTCAGCAAACTCTTCTTCCTGCCGGGATAATCCCTGCAGGCGCTGAGCAAAATCCCGCTGTTCATTGAGCAGGACGTTGATGGGCTTTTTCCCTTGCGGTGAAGCTACCAAAGCCTCGCTCATGAGACGGCTCAGATCCCGCCGAGCCACACCGATCCGTTCGCCCCCTTCAACACTGAAGAAATGATTGCGCACTTCATCGTTGGATAGGATTTTGAAACCCTGCAAATCTTCCAGGCCCATAGCAAATATCTTGTCGTACGTACCGCGTTCCAAGCCATGCCACCACAGCTCCGACGGTTCAGCATGCAGCGTCTCGTCACCGCAGACGATGTACGATTCCTTTTCATTGCGGTAAATCCGATATTCCTTACCATCATCCCGCCGGATATCCATGTGTCCGAACAGCCCCTGCCATTCTCCGCGGAGATATCCGAAAAACATGGACCGCACGTATTTCATGAGTGTCGTCTTACCGCTTTCGTTCCGGCCATACAATACGATGAGGCCCGCGTCAGGCGGATTCCACGACACATTATGATAAATCCCAAATTCTTTTAAATCCATTTGTATAATCTTCATACGCCGTTATCCTCTTTTATCTCCCAGGAGCCGCACGGTCCCCATCCATTTCGCTTTTTCAAATGCCTCGAGGAGGCGCTTGTCGGAAATGGTGCGTCCATATGCGCCGAACCGTTCAAATTCGGGTCTGGTCTCCAATATACTTCTCAATTTCGCAGCTCGTTCTTCATCGGGCAACTGCTCGATACTGTCAAACACGTTCAGATAGTCGCCGACCATATCGGGCAGCAGGCTTCGTTCGGCCAGGTTGATTTTGGGGCGGGCCAGGTTCCGCAGCCGTTCGACCATGATGAACGCATATTTATCCTGTTCCTCTTCATTCCAGCTATCAATCCAGTACTGGGCTGCTTCCTCGTTGTTGATGACGTGGTACATGCTGCCGTTGCCTGTAAATTTGACCGTCAGGAATGTCGGTTTATTGATATTGCGGCGCAATTTTTCTTTTTCCAGCCGCACGGCCTCGCGCAAACTCGATACGGACTCGATAGAGTCAATCGGCACCTCCACTTCTTCCCAGCGGACGATACTCGTATCGATAAAAGACAAGTCAGTCGTGCCATAAGGGCCGACTTCTACATAGTAACAGCCCCGCGGCCCGATTTCACCACTGTGCAAGCCTTGGGGATTGCCGGCATAGACGACCCAAGGCTTTTCCTGCAGCACGCGATGGCTGTGGTAATGGCCGAGAGCCCAATAATTCATGCCGCTCTCTTTGAGGTCGCTGAGCGTACACGGTGCATAAGTCGTACCGTCAGTGCCGACCTGCGTATGCAGAAGACCGATGGAATAACGGTCACCTGCGCTGCGGATATATTGCCGGGCCAGATTTTCCCGTTCTTCATGATGCGCATAGCTTCTGCCATACACGGCGGCCAGCTCCTTGCCTTCGACGACCAGAGGGATACGTTCTACCGTTTCAGCGCCGAACACGTGCACATTAGGCGGCATGGGAATGCGGGCCTTCCAGGCATCCTGGGGATCATGATTCCCATTTATGGTAAATACCTGGATGTGATGCTGCGCCAGCTTGTGGAGCAGCCGCACATAATCGAGCTGCGCCGTCAGGTTATGGGTCGAACTCGTATATACATCACCGGCAATGAGGACGGCATGAACTTCTTTTTCAATGGCAGTATGCACGATTTTTTGAAACGCCCTGACAGGTGCCTGCGTCACGAGCCGCTGCCAGCTGCCGTCAGGCGACTGGATGCCCCGGAACGGGCTGCCCAGATGCAAGTCCCCGCAATGAATAAATCGTAAAGTCTGTACCATCATATTCCCTCTTTCCCTGTCCAAGCCCGGTGCAGTGTCTGGACTGCCTGTGCTAACTGGCAGCTTGGTATTTTCGAAAAAGACAAGAGGAATTCCTTATATTTTCCTCTGTCTGCTGTTTCATAAAATGAATCCATGGACAATATTCGGCAGCCTGCCCGCTCTGCCCGTCTCATGAGCTCTTCTGCCGTATATGGACTGTGTAGAGAAATCCGGCAATACACGCCGGATATGACACGATTCACATCGACGGTCCGGCCAAAAGTCGACTGCAGGAGTTTCATGAGATAAGCCCCTTTGTCCTGATATTCCTTGCGCAGCCGCCGGACCTGCCGCGTCATTTCACCGCTGTTGATATACTCAGCTAGTACACACTGTTCCGGCACGGACGTCCCCTGACGGAATAAATCGCGCTGCCGGTCGTACCGCTCCAACAAATCCGGTGGCAACACCATATAGCTCAGCCGCACAAATGGCGGCAGCACCTTGGAAAGGGAGCCCATATAGATGACCCGGCCGGAACGATCCAATCCCTGCAAGGCCGGAACAGGGCGACCATAATAGCGAAGTTCACTGTCATAATCATCTTCGATGATCATGCCCTGCTGATCATAGGCCCATTGCAGCAAGCGATTGCGCATCCCTGCTGACATGACGGTACCCGTAGGGAACTGATGGGATGGACTGACATACATAAGGCGGACTCCGCTCTCATAAAGCCGGGTTAATTCCAACTGCCCCTGCTGCATGGGAACAGGATAAATAGCATAACCGCTGTGCCGGAATAATTCCCGCCCCAGGCGAAATCCCGGATTCTCCACGCCCACTGCCTGAAAATCTTCTCCCAGCAAGCTGATGAGGATCCGCAGCAACACCGGCGTCCCGGAACCGATGACGATGGCCTCCGGTACGGCATGGACACCTCGGGACTGGTAAACGTATTGGGATAAAGCCCGCCGCAGCTCCGCTACACCTTGTTCATCCATACAAGCCAAGAGACGCTCCGGATCTGACAGGACACGATTCATGCATTTGCGCCAATTATCCATGGGAAAATGCTCCATGTCCATATCGCCGCTGCCAAAATCATACGTAAAGCGAGGCCGTGGCGGTATATCTTGGTAGTGTGCCGGCAAACCAGGTTCTGATGCAGATGGACAGTCCCCCAGAGAAGCCACTTCATAACGCGCTTTATTGCGCCGGACGATATAACCTTCACTAGCCAATTGGAAACAAGCTTTCTCTACGGTCATCTTACTCACGTTGACCGATTGGGCCAAATCCCGGACCGACATCAATTTATCACCGGCATGAAGGCGCTGCGCCTCGATTTCCCTGCGCACGTATTCATAAATCTGTACATAATAAGGTATTTTGCTTGTCTTGTCGATTTGCAGCATGGGCTATCTCTTTTCTGCTATGAATTAGGACATACACTTATTATTGTAAACAAAAACTGACCTACTGAAAAGGGGTAAGTATGTAAATTATCTGTACTATTTTATTGTTAACACAAATTGATTCTTTAATGTTGACAAATTAAAGGTCAAAGCGTATAGTGTGGTAGAGTTTGGAAATTTAAAACCTAATCGAAGGAGACTACTCTCATGATCATCGAATATGCCCGCAAAGTATGCGCCGGCCAGGCACTCACCTGCCAGGAAGCAAAGGAACTGATACACTGCAGTGATGCAGATACGCCGCTGCTCCTGGCCATGGCCGATAAAATACGCCAAACGTTCCAAGGAGATGCCGTAGACTGCTGTGCCATCATCAATGGCCGTTCCGGCTCCTGCCCGGAAAACTGCCATTTCTGTGCTCAATCATCCCATTACGCCACGGGAGCATCCATATACGATTTACTCCCACCGGAGCAGATAATCGAAAACGCAAAAAAAGCCCGCCAAGCCGGGGCCACCCGCTTTGCCATCGTCACGAGCGGCCGCTCCGTCACTCCAGGGCGGGAATTTGACATTATCTTGGAAACCTTGCGCCGCATCCGCGAGGAAGCCGGCATTGAGACGTGCTGTTCCCTAGGACTCATTACGCTGCCGCAGGCGCTGGCACTAAAAGACGCCGGCATCTCCCGGTATCATGCCAATATCGAGACGGCACCGTCCCATTTTCCTGCTATCTGCTCCACTCATACCTTTGAAGACAAAATTTCCGTCATCCATACGGTCCAACAGGCAGGCGTACGAGTCTGCTCCGGCGGCATCCTGGGATTGGGTGAGTCACCGGAGCAACGGTTGGAAATGGCCTTTACTTTAAAAAAACTAGGCATCGACTCTATCCCGCTCAACATCCTCAATCCCATTCCAGGAACGCCTTTGGCTGAGGAAGCACCGCTGCCCCCATGGGAAATACTCCGTGCCTTTGCGCTGTTCCGCTTCATCCTGCCCCACGCCCAGATTCGCACTGCCGGCGGTCGGGAAAAAGGGCTGCGCTCGCTCCAGGCTTTCGCCTTGGCCGGCGGCCTGAACGGCCTGATGATCGGCGGCTATCTGACGACGCAGGGACGAGATGTATCTGTGGACCAACAAATGCTTCATGACTTGAACCGACCCTGCACGTGCCCTTCTTTATAACCGCGCAATCATCGCTGCAGCAACGGCTGCTCCAACAGACGCTCCATCTACTACGAAAGATGAACCGACCGGTACCTGACGCAGTTGACCTGCATCATCGACACTCAAGGCCTGCTGCAGGACTTGATCATACACGATTTGGCTGCCGTACACTTTTTCCATAACACTGCCTTCAATACCAATCGTCTGTTCCGGCAAAGCACCTTGTGGATATAAATGGCGGAGCACGCCAGCGCAGACGGCACCGGCAATTTGTGCCGACCGGACAAACAGGCAGCCTGCCGCCGTCTGCAGTTGCTCCACTTGAGACTGAGGAATAAGCCGGGACCACGCCGAGGCCAGAAATCGCTGGGCTGCTTGGACATCGGTCATAGTGACCAATTCGTTCAGTTGCGCCGTAGAAAACGGCGCCAGCTTCGGAGCCGGCAGATAATCCAGGGCCCATAGGCGGAACAATTCACCCAGATAGGCACCACTGATCATCTTTTCCAATGTATGGTCACCAGGCTTTTCCGACTGAGCATCCAATATCGCATCCCAGCGCGTCCCACCAAACCGATTATAATTACCAGCTTCCAGATTGATGATATGACCTGTCGCGGGTTCATAATAGCAGACATTGAAACCAGTCCCACAGATAGCTGCCGCTTGGACCGAATCGTGGCAATACGCTGCAGCCAGCAGTACCGCTGTCGTGTCGTTTACCAGTGCCTTAGGTCGGATGCGCTCCAGGCCGCGGCGTACCAAGGCCTGCTGCAGCATCTCGTTGACGAGGCGGCCTTCCATACCCGGCACGGCCGCTTCTTTCGACCAGGCCGTCATACGGGCATCACCGGCACCTTCCTGGGCAGCCGCAAACGAAAATGTATGTCCCAACACGTATTCCCTGCCAGGCAAAGCCGCTTCACCGATACAGCCTGCCAAAAAATCAAACAGACCGGCTGGAGTTTCCTGTGCTGACAAATGGTCATATACACCGGCAAGGCGCAATGGTTTTTTGACGATTTTCTCGATGACATAGCCCTTATGTCCCAACAGGCGGATACGCGACGCCCGCACGTTGGTACCGCCAAAATCCAAAGCCAGATAGACGCCTTCTTCCTGCCCTGCAGGCAGGCCGATACATGAATCCAATAAGGCAAACGGCGAGACGGCGCTAGTCCCCCCTTGTTGCAGGTCGCGAGAAACCTGACGGGCCAGATTGACCAGGATTTCATCTTCCAGCAAAAATACTTGGCCAGTCATGTATTGTTCCCCCATAGATATTACCACCTTATATCGCTAATATTTTATTGCTGTTTACATCATACCATACCTGATGAGCATCTGGAAATCACTGAGCCTGTTTAGCAAAAAAACATCGCCCGTTACAAATTTCACTGTAACGGGCGACATCAATCTTTAGCTCAAACCACTATATTATTTATCTAAATCGTAATCGACGTAGCAAACATGTGTTTCGAGGAATTCATTCAAGCAGCGTTCACCGTCATCGCCGCCGATGCCGGATTTACGGACGCCCTGATGGAAGCCCTGGAATGCTTCGAAATGTTCACGATTGACATAGGTTTCACCAAATTTAATCTGGTTCAACGCCTTCATCATCGTATCTGTATTGGTCGTATAGATAGACGATGTCAAGCCATATTCGCAGTCATTAGCATATTCGATAGCTTCATCCAGCGTCTTAAACGTCGTAATCGGGAGCACTGGCCCAAAGATTTCGTCGTGGAAAATCCGCATGGAATGTGTGCAGTTGGTGATGACCGTCGGTTCATAGTAGAAGCCTTTGCCATCAAATGTCGTCGGTTTGCCGCCGCATTCAATCTTGCCGCCTTCAGCGACGCAGGCTTTTACCATTTCGTCGATATGTTCGACCTGCTGTTTATTAATCATGGTGCCCATATCAAATTCCTTGTTCGGGTCTTTGGCAGGATTGCCGTATTTCGTAGCTTTGAAGCGAGCAATGATCTTTTCAATGAATTTAGGAGCAATACCTTCCTGTACATAAACGCGTTCTGCGCAGTTGCAGGCCTGGCCGCCATTGACCATACGGGATGCAAATACCCATTCTACAGTCTTATCCAAATCGCAGTCGTCCATGACGATGACCGGAGCCTTGCCGCCTAATTCCAGAGAAACCTTCGTGATATTCTTAGCAGCCGTAGCCATAATCTGGGAACCAGCTTCTACGCTGCCCGTCATGCTGATCAGGCCAACTTTAGGATTGGATGCCAAAGCATTGCCGACGACAGAACCGCGGCCAGTAATAACGTTGATAACGCCTTTAGGCAGGGAACTCTTAGCTACCAATTTAGCAAATTCATAGCAGCCATTCGGTGTATCGCTGGACGGTTTCAAGACGACCGTATCACCGGCAATGAGAGCCGGAGCTACTTTACGGCCAATGAGGAATAGTGGGAAGTTCCACGGCATAATACCAGCTACGACGCCGATAGGCATCTTGTAAAGCAGGATGTTTTCATTCTGCCGGTCACTGGGAATGATTTCGCCCAACATATGTCTGGCCATGCCAGCAAAATATTCGATATACTGAGGCAGCCAGCTGGCTTCACCTTCAGATAAGGACTGCGTCTTGCCGACTTCTGCGACAGTAGCATCAGCAAATAAACTCAAGTTTGCCTTTACGAGATCAGCTAATTCCTGCAAATAAGCAGCTCTTTGGATAGGGGGAACCTTTGCCCAGCTCTTTTGTGCTTCAAAAGCAGCATCTACGGCATTCTTTACATCTTCTTCCGTAGCTTTTGGCACTTCGGAAATTACTTCTTCCGTAGCCGGATTGATGACCTGGATCATTTCACGATTGCCATTGTCGATAAATTCTCCGTTGATAAACAACTGATACTGTTTCATAATTTGTACTCCTCCTTAAATATTTATACTTGATATCCATAATACTGGAAATGTAACCAATATAAGATGCTTGACGTCCAGTGCATTCTTGATGGCTGACATTTGTTATCATTCTGCAAAAGCATATATCAAATGTCACAGTCATTAATTTTCGTAATAGCCCGGTAAAGACACAAGTAAAAACAATAATACGACTACAAAAATACATTTTTAAACTCGCATTAGCCATCCGTTTTATGCATGACGTTTATAGATTTTATCCATGCAATTTTTGCAACATCCTATGTTTAAAATTCTATCACTACTATGTGTATTTGTCAAAAAAATTTCCCTTTATTTAAATCACGTTATAAATAAATTAGCATCTTTATTCATTTAATTATATTTACGACAACCACTACAAACCTGCTTTCTGAATACCAAATCAGCATCATCAGCCATTTTTTGAATAAAATGAATGGATCAAACAGACAATACGGGCTATGACAATGGGCCAATTCGGTTTTATATAAAAATCACAAAACAAAATAAGCAAAGATAAATATAAATTGACATTTTATGATGCAAAAAGTTATAATTACATTAATTATTATTGATAGTCTAAGAAAGGGATGAGCTGCATGAATCTATCTATCAAAATTTTTATTGCTCTTATTTTATCTGTCATCGTCGGCCTCTTTACCGGAACAGATGCACTGCCATTCATCAATTGGTGGATTGCCCCAATTGGCACCATGTTCATCAATCTCATCAAAATGATGATTGTCCCCGTCGTATTCACCTCGCTGGTCGTAGGGATGGCAAGTCTGGGTGACATGAAGAAGCTGGGCCGGATCGGCATCAAGACATTGGGCCTCTACTTGATTACGACGGCGGTCGCCATCATCATCGGATTTATCATCGCCGGAGCCGTCCATCCTGGCATTGGCATGGAAATGACCGGTCAAGCTGCGCCTACAGTAAAAGAAGCGCCATCGATCATGCAGGTCTTCGTCAGCATGATTCCAGCTAATCCCATCGAATCCATGGCAAAAGGAGACATTTTGCCGGTCATTATTTTTGCTCTGTTCGTAGGAACGGCCATTATCAGTGTCGGCGGTGAAAAAGGAAAGTTGCTCCTGGACATCTTTGATGCCGGAGCGGAAATGTGCTACAAAATCATCGCTATGGTCATGCAGGTTGCTCCACTGGGCGTATTCGCTCTCCTGCTGCCCGTCGTAGCAAAAAATGGCCCCAAAGTATTACTACCACTGCTTTCGGTCATCGCCTGTGTCGCCGTCGGCTGTATCATCCATGCCGTGCTCGTATACTCATCACTGACTACGGTATTGGGGAAAATGTCACCCATTACATTCTTCCGCGGCATGTCCGAAGCCATGCTTATCGCATTTACGACATGCAGCAGCGCCGCAGCTTTGCCGATCAACATGAAGAATGCTCAGGAAAAGCTTGGCGTTTCCCGGGAAATTTCTAGTTTTGTCCTGCCTCTGGGAGCCACGATCAACATGGATGGCACTGCCTTATATATGGGCGTCTGTTCCTTATTCATCGCTAACGTGTTCGGCATCGACTTGACAAGCAGCCAAATGATGATGATCGTCCTCACTGGCACGCTCGCTTCCATCGGTACTGCCGGCGTTCCCGGAGCGGGCCTCATCATGCTGGCCATGGTCCTCCAATCCGTACAGCTGCCCATCGAAGGGCTAGCCCTTGTCGCCGGTATCGACCGGGTACTCGATATGTTCCGTACATGCCTCAATATCACTGGTGATGCTGCCGTAGCAATCGTCGTCAATGAAACAGAAAAAGGGAAATAAAATCAGGAGCTGTAACGAAATGGGATAATTTTACTTCATTTTCGCTATGGCTCTTTTTTATTGAATGCAATAAAAATCCCGAAGGAAACTGTTTGTATTTCCTTCGGGATTTTCTGGAACTATTTCGTTACAGCTCCTTCATTTTTTTATGCCGCCCATTTCACTGCCGGGCGGCTCTTTTTTTCTTTTCCAACCAGTGCAGCAACAGGCTGAACTGTGCATCATACCGTTCCTCAGCCAGGAACCGCATGCGTGGCAGCGCCTCTGATGCCGCAATGCCCCACTGCTTTATTTCCTGCCATGCCGCAGATTGCTGGTCTTCGTAATCGTGCCGCGTGATAATATCTTCCTCTGACCAAGCTGGAAAATCACTAAATCCGGCAGCCGACGCCTGCCGGTCCAATTGCCGGCCTACAATACAACGGGCCATATCGTGGTCAGCCGGACCATATTCCCAGAAATCAGGAAACGTAAACTCTACTTCGTTGAGAAAATCAATGAGCACTGCCAGAAAATCAGTCTGCACCTGCGTAAATACTGGTTTAAAGCGAGCCGTCACACTGACACAGGCAACTTCCTCCACCGACTGCGGACTTATCGATTCTATATCCATAAGTGTTCGGAGATGCTGGAGTATACTGTTGATTTCGGCAGAAGATCCCCTTATCTCAATATGAGCCATAGCGGTCACCCCTAATCAGGTCACGGATACATCCTATTTACCGTCGTGTACGATAAGTTCAAACACATCTGGCCGTGAATAGTGACCCGTCGGGTCATAATCCATACGGCTCTTGGGAACAGCATCCAAATCGAGATTGGCATAAAGGACTTCTTCATGGTCCCATACAGGGCCGGCCACATACTGGCCGAAGGGATCGACGATGCAGCTGCCGCCAGGACAGAATTTACCGGGATAGGTGTCGATTCCTTCCTGATAGTTGAAATCCGTTGGATTCATTTCCTTGGTCACATACTGATTGCAGCCAATGACGAAACATCGCCCTTCCAAAGCAATATGCCGCATCGTACACTGCCATTCTTCACGATTGTCCGCCGTCGGCGCCAGGTAGATGGACACGCCCTTCTGATACAAGGCAAAGCGGGCCAGCGGCATATAATTTTCCCAACAGATGAGCGAGCCCATAATACCGTAGGGGGTATCGATGGTCGTAAGCGTACTGCCATCTCCTTCACCCCAAATGAGCCGTTCCGTCCCTGTCGGCTTTAATTTTCGATGCTTTCCCAGTAATTTGCCATTGGGACCAAAAAACAGATATGTACAATACAATGTACAATTGAGGGCATCCCGTTCGGTCACACCCATGCAGACATAGGCCTCGGCATCGAGTGCTGCCTGAGACAGGATATCCGTGTCCCCGCTGGGAACGATAACAGACTGGTCATAATATCGTTTCCAGTCTTCGCGCCCCTCCATGGTACGCGTACCGACAATATATCCATACGACAATCCACGGGGATACGCTGGAATGAAGGTTTCCGGGAATACGATGATATTCGCCCCATGAGCTGCAGCTTCCCGAATCAAACGGACTGCTTTTTGTATTGTCTCCTTTTTATTGAACAATACCGGTGATGCCTGCACTACTGCTACCCTTACTGTTTTTTCCGTATCCTTCATGATTAAGACCTCCTTTATATATAATATATTCCATATCAGACCGCCCATACCCTGCAGAAGAAAATTTCACTATACCGGCCCGCCAGAAACAGCCGCATTCTTAACCCAAAATCTAAAGCAAGAGCAGACTCCGGCAAAATCTAACCGCGGTTCCCGCGTACTCAAAATCATATTCTGGACTAATACGATAGCCAATTTATAGGAATCAATGGGCAGTGAATAGATTTCTTCATTGGCCAAAGCTTCCCGCAGCAACCTATTGACACGACTATACAATTTCTCAAACCCACCTCTGCGGATGTCATCATATTCGTCCAGCGTGAATTCACTACTCATGTGAACAAACAGGGGATGATATAATGTGGCAAATTTCACGAATCGTTCATTGACGATCATGATTTTGTCACGCAAAGCCATGGGAAGAGCTGTCGCTGCATCTATTTCTCCCAACATTTGGTCCCACGCCCTTACAACGATAGTAATGACCAATTCTTTTTTATTATCAAAATAATTGTAAAACGTTCCTGTCGCCATTTGACATACTGTTGTCAGCCTTTTAATCGTAAGGTTTTCATATCCTTCTTCAAAAATTATTTTTTTGCCTTCTTTAATAAGTAAAACTCTGGCATCTTTTTTACGAATGTTCATCTGCAAGGCCTCCAACAATTCTACAACTATCCTAAAAACATTAAGATAATTATATTTTAAATCGGACAACCTGATTATTCCAATAATGATTACTTATACGTCCATACAAAAATGAAAAAATCTTTCCATATCTAAAGCAAAAAAGTATTGGTAATTTCTCCATTCCATGGTATCATTAAAAAAATCCAGGAAATATAGAAACTGGAAAAAAATATTGATGCGTTTTTGCATAAGTCATTTAAATGTCGTATTTTATAAATAAATGGCATTACAAAGGCAACGGATTGATGACTAATTCTTTTTGATGTGAAATTTGATGCAAATAGACATCATGTTTTTTGAAATACTTGTTGCGTTTTTGCATCATTATGATGTAAAAACGCATCGATTCTTTGCAGGCATACTAATCAGGCCATTAATGGAATGTCGGTCATGTGATTTCAGTAACACATGATGCGTAATCGCATCGCCTCAGGTAACCAATCTAGGCTTTATCGCCTTTTTAAGGCCTTTTTTATTTGGCACAGAAATTTCATATACATTTTCGTTAGATGTTGTGAAATTCAAAAGGAGGTAGTAATTATGTTAATGACAAAAGAACAGTTTCAGGCTAGTATCCGTAATCGCAAACCGATGAACGTCTGGTTCTTAGGCAAGAAAATCGAAGATTTGACGACATTCCCGCCTTTAGCAGCCAGCTTTAATACGATTTCCACGATTTATGATCTGGCACAGCGTCCGGAATGGAAAGGTCTTATCACCGTTAAATCCCATTTGAGCGGCGAAGAAGTCAGCATCTACAATGCACCCCTTCGTTCCGTCGAAGACGCACAGCGTAAAACTCGTGCTGCTCGTGCATTAGGCGAAGTCGTATCCTGCTGTACTCACCGTTGCACCGGTTCCGAAGCATTCGCAGGCTTAGGACCTACATGCTATGATATGGACCATGACCTCGGCACGCACTATTTTGATCGGTTCATGAAATTCTTAGACTATGTACAAAAGAAAGACTTGACCTGTACGGTTACCGTAACAGACGTAAAAGGTCTCCGTTCCTTGCCGCCGAGCAAACAACCGGATAAAGATATGTACATCCATATCGACGAAGTTACTCCGGATGGCATTTATGTCAGCGGCTTCAAATGCAACCAGACCGGTATCCTCTTCGCTCATGAAGTCATCATCATCCCGACGACGAGCTTGAAACCGGAAGACAAAGAATTCGCAGTTGCTTGCGCTATTCCTGCTGATTCTCCGGGCCTGACCTTCGTACTCGGCCGTACCCCTCAGGATAAGAGATTCTTCGAAGTCGGCGGCGACGTTGAAGGTATCGACCTTGGCAAGAACTATGCTGACCATCAGGCAATGGTTTATATCGACCATGTATTCGTACCGAACGAACGCGTATTCCTCTGCGGCGAAACAAAATATGTCGGTCGACTGCTGAGCTACTTCACAGCAGTCCATCGTCTGACCGCTGGCGGTTGCAAATCTGGCGGATGCACGGCTGTATGCGGCGCTGCTGCTCTGATTGCTGAAATGGTAGGCGTAGAAAAAGCTGGCCATATCAAAACAAAACTGACCCAG